>JAAUXT010124251.1_pt1 | contig 15571 bp, 12 predicted proteins | sample 7278171 | NCBI WGS metagenome assembly JAAUXT01 (sample SAMN14350112, study PRJNA611818) | marine sediment metagenome | isolation source: surface marine sediment (1.8m) | place: French Polynesia: Moorea | collected 2018-08 | reverse complement strand
TGATGCTCACTGACATTTTTCCCAAAGTGGGTCCAACCCCCCCCCCCTGGGTAGGCCTGGTGTGCGCATACAGATGGACGGACGGACGGACATACAGACTGATGGTGATTACATTAAGCATGTGGTACACGGCCCTTCGGGCGACCACACGCTTAAAAATGCTCATATCTCAGCAACTGTAAGTCTGATTTACACATGTTTTTTCCCTGGAAGCTGAGGTCAAGGGCTTTCATCTCAGTCATAGAACACACATCTATCTTTGAAGACATTTGGTGGCTTCGAAGATCTTCAAATGCAGGTGGGGCCAAAGTTTTGGGTTGAAAATTCATTTTATCAGGGACAAACACATCCCCTGTTGTGTCTTCAAAGACATTTCACGGCTTTGAAGCTCTTCAAACACATGAAACATCTTCGAAGCCAGTTGCTTGCTCATGCACTACTTGCTCTGTGTATCTTTTTGTAGACTTTTGTGAAATGCTTCGTGAACTTTTGTGAAATATTTGTCTTTGAAGACATTTCATGGCTTCGAAGCTCTACAAATGCATGAAACATCATTAAAGAGGCTGACTGATGTTGAAATGTTAAGCAAAGCTGAGGGCTCCTTCATATGTTCCTGCGCATCTTACTGAAATGTAAATTTCAAGGGTTTGGAGTTTGCTTTGTCTGCTTTTATTGCTTGTCTATCTTGTGCATGATGAAATCAATCAACTCATTCATAAAATAGGCTGATGTAGTGTTGAAATCACAAGTCTGCCAACAAGTGTAAAATTCACCATCACTTGCAGAAACATTCACCAGATTCCAATAACTGTGTGGAGGCCACAGCTAAGAAACAACTTTACACAGCAACTTCAAATTCACCAGGTAAACTTGCCTCATGATTCTCCACTTTCACGAGTGGAATGACATGTAGGTTGCACAGTGAACTGCTATCTTGGATTTTCTGCCAGGGAGTAACTAAACCATGGCCATAGTTTAGAGAGGGTTTTATACAGTAACTTCAAACTTAACAGGTACATTGCCTCATGGTCCTGCATGTCCAAAACTGAAATAGCATATGTAGGACATACAGATTTTGGATTTTGTGCTGGGGTAACTGAACTGTGGCCATGTGAGAAACTGACTGGCACGAAGCAGTCCGCGCGCTTTTTGGGCGGTAGCTTTCGTGTTCAACAGGAGGGATACCTTGAAATGTAGCTGCATCATCATGGCACTTTCGTTTGTGTGACAATATTGCTGACTGTGAGCAAGCAATAAATGTGATTCCAAAAGAATGCACAAACAAATGGATTGAGGACTTGAAGTAATGCAGAATTGCAGTATCTGCTTTTGATTCGCACAGACCCAATGAGATAGCGTTGGTGTGCAGCAATACACTGCAGATCTGTATTCAGGGTGTGCGAGGCTTGACACTCGCAGTACGCCAGATCTCTCAAACGTAAGACATGTTTCTTTGCATCATAGGTGAGCTGGATTAATATTGATGGACTTGACCTCGTAGATCTGACGAGGAAAGAAAAGAAGCAGAAACAAACTGCTAAAACCAATGCAGAAAATCGGGCAAGAAAATTTCCACAGTTGCTGCATCAAGCACACATTTTCCAATTAACTTTTAGTCCCAACAAACTCGCTCCAGACAAAAAGGCTTCTGACAAAACAAAAAACATTTTCAGGTGAAGGGAAAGCTGAGGAGAGGCCGTGCTCGGGGAAAATAACGTTTATTTTAAATTAAGAGCACTATTGCAACAATGTGAGTGCAAGCAGACTAGCCGCTTCCAGTTACTACAACTCCATCCTTCATCTTCAGCGAGTTCTTTGCTTGGATTCGCCATAATTTCACAGTCAAAATCATGTGTTCGTTCACATCAAGCGGATAATTTTTGCCAATGGAGGTGATCTATCACTCGAGATGGCACAAATGCCACTGCGAATATCGAGAAGTTGTCTGCAGCCGAGCTGGTCGCTTCGCTAACATCATCAGACTCTCCCGTCGACGACTCAGAGAACAATGCGGCCAATATGTGGGATCCGCTTTAAAAAGTCAATTGGCAACCTTCACCTGATGTACACGCAGCAGTCGCCCAGGATCAATCAGGAAAAAACATCCGATCCATTGAGTTATTGGTTCTCTCCACAGTGTTCTCTCCGTTAACAACCTCTGTTTATCTCTGCAGTCCAACAGACATGGTTTGGGCGGCTGCGAGATTTCTCACTGTAGAAGCTCTACATCAAGTGATAGATGTTTCGCTGTGGTACACATCGTACATTTTGACCAATGGTTTCTGACATTGCAGAACAAGCACACGAAAAGGATTAATTGATGTGCGGTGAGAATTTGAGCACAACCATTTCTCAGACAACTCACTGAGTGAGTGGCAACCGCAAGCTATGGGCGGTGCTTGCATGAGTTAAATTTTGCATTTGATCGCCACCAGAGATCTTCACGTTGGATAAACGGCATAAGCAAGTGGAGATCAAGACGAGTCAAACCTAAAGTGACCGATTGATGCGGAATGTGTCTGTTCTCACACAGAGCAAGCACCCAGCAGCTGAAGGAAAACAGCTGCTTATTTACACACCAGCAAGAGTGAAAATTGCAGCTTGTTTGGAAGAGGAGGCGGGACAACTTTTCTTGCTTGTCCAAATCACAAAGAAAAATCTGAAGCACAGGGCAGCGTGAAGACCTCCACTTTACAGAGCTGTCTTCTCTGGACGGTTCCAACACATCAACAAATCAAAGATGAAAGCAATTCGGTGTCCAAAAGTCACTTTCAGTTGTGAACTGTTTCGCGGCGGGTCGTGAAGCCCAACCCCAAATTGCAAGGAGTCAACCACAAAAACATCCAAATGTGGGTGCGGTTTCTTCAATCAAAACTGAACCTGACTTTTGAACATTGGTTTCTCGCACCTACCTGCGGCCGGTTCCTGCTTTCATTGCGTCTCTGTTGAACGCCGTGTTCGCCAAGGAAAAGTCCTCGGCGTTCCCACAAAGGAGTTTGGGGAACACTGCCTGTTTTTCAAACCTGAAAGCAAGGCAGGTCTCCGTTCTTTGCGCCAAGTCTTTGCAGAAACAACGATACCGAAAGGACCAATGAATGTTTCTTGGTTTTTGCGAAGAAGTTACTTGAGGAAGACATGATCTTTGTGGGTTGGCCATTTCAAGAAGTTTCTTGACACGGGTCCGACAAGAAATGTTTGTTGTGTTGGCAGGTAACTCAGGATTCATTGGGATTGCCCATGTTTTCCAGTGCGCAAGCCCCAACACCCAAAGTATTCGGAGCTCAAAAGCAGATTACCGTGCTATGTCTTCGTAGATGTTGCCGTACATGAAGCCATTCATAAGCGTGGAATGAGCATGGATGTCTATGTAGAACTCCAAATCAATTTTCTAAACATGGAAGAGACAGAAATACGCCAATTCATCATCGGTGTCTTAGGGACACAGCTTCGCTGGACATATTTTTGCAACGTACAGTTGAATAAATCACAGATGGTCCTGAGATTTCACATCAATTACACCTCGCGCACACGCCAAGATCAGTCCTTTTCTCTCAGACGTTCATAAATCGCCACAGCTGCCTAAATATAGAAGCTGTGTTTGCATGGAGAGCAAGGATCCAAGCCCGACGCTTCATCCAGGTGATGTTTATTATGAGAGGCAGGACGTGGTCAGCGGTGATTGAGATTGAAGCAAACGATCCCTCATCATGCTGAAAAAATAGATGTGCGTGTCTGCACAGCTTTTCGTGCAACTCTGACCAGCACGTTATGGGATGAGATCCAGTTTGGTTTTCTGCTGAAGAAAAGTTCCCACGAGTTCCTCAAGGAAAAGACCTTTGATACAAACATCAACTGCACGGTTCACCCAGTTTCCTCGCCCATTTCTCGTAAAACCACTGACATGGACTTTTAACTGCCCATAAACCAGAAGCAGTAACGCTACTGTGCCAAAACTATTGCCGGTTTCTCCTAGTTACCCACAGTAACTGGATGGACAAGTCGAGCCAAAGTTCCCTCCCGCCAAAATTCTCATCTGACTGCCTCAGCTGCAGGAGTCATAAAAATAAAGCAGCATGAAAAGAGTTTATTAATTTTCGCTCCATCCACTACTTTCCCACACATTTGATTGACAGCCGCGAGGTAAGCCCCTGAGAAACGAAAGAACTGTTCCAATATGAAGCGCTAAGAGATGTGGAATTTTGTTCAAAGGTCTCAAACTTCGTTTGTCAGGAAAGGGAAGGTACATTGCTCATATTCCATGACGAGTGAGGTGTACTGCACAACTCAACACCAGGTAGTGTTCCACCCGAACAAAATGCCAAGGTAACATCACTTGAACTATTTCTTGAGCAAAAGGCGCACGCTGTAACTCAGACGACTGAGTATTGCTGCGATATGCGAGTGGTGTGGAAAGCTGCTCATTAGTCAGATGTCATTGGTCGGGGTATTATTGTGGGCAAGGGACCAGCACAATCAGTTCAAAGGTCTCCTTGGGTCCGTACATCTCGGTGCTTCTTGAGTATTCGGCCTGATTTCCCAGGACAGCTCTCATCCCTCAAACACAAAATAATCAGAAATAAATCTCCAGGTTCCAACACCACAGGGTCTGGTTGACACCACCTTGTGTGCAACAGAAACATTTTGTCTACACCCAATATATTGTGGGCATTTCTTGCATACCTATTTCTTTTTCGTCAGCGAGCCTGTGGTACGATCTAAGTTTGCCCGGGTTTTGTATACCTAAAGATCGAACTGCATCAGCTCAGCAGGCTGGGCTCTTTTGCTTTGAATACTTCTTGCACATCTGCTTCAGGAACTCCAAAGCATTGTAACGAACAAACTTTTGACAATAGCCACGGGCTCAAAATGCGTGTGTTTGACAACGTACGTCATTGTTGTCGATCTCGATGAGAAGGTTCTTTGTTGCGTACAGCGTTGGATGCGCCCATGGTGAAGGTTCTTGCCAATGACGATTCAAATCAAACCCCATAAGCGAGCATCTGAAACGATACAATTCCGTAAATAACATTTGAGTACAATAACATTGAGATAATGGCACTATTAACTGTCATCGCTGCCAAGTTTGGCCAACAATGAATCTCGAATCTGTACACATGCGGGTCACTGATTCTTGATTTGACTGCTGAACGTTGTTTGCAGCTTTTCCATTTGTATCCGCTTTTTCAATTACGACGCTCTGCATCGCAATTTAACCTTTCAAACCAGCATGGAGGTTCAGTGCCCAGAGGTCAAATTCACTTAACTTTTCAATAACGATTTATAGTTCACTATGTCAAGGATTCTAGGCGCACCGCAGTGTATTACGAGCATTTACATTGCGACCCTTTGTTCAGATTCATTTGCAAGTGATCAGGCTTTCATGTCTGCAGCACGTAATGAAGCCCATCTATCACGACGTACACACTATATATGGCTGCTTAACATCGTTCATGTGAGATTTGCATCCATGAGAAAATCAGCACATGCACGTCATGATGCAACTGAGACAACGGTGATGATTACACCCTCACACACCGCTTCATTGCCAGCGCTGCTGCTGCTGACGAAACTTGGTGACGCTTGGTTGGCTGGGTTGAATTGAAGAAACCTCCAGGTGGAGTTTGATTAATGGTACCATTAATGCTAATTGTTTGGGCATGATTAGATTTTCTTTCTTGTAATTTGTCTGTGTGGGGGACGAATGAGTAGCTCGCATGATGTGAGACAGTTAAGTCACAAGTGGTTCCACAGGTCATTCATACAGATCGCTGCGAGGACAACGCAGCAAGAACATCATAAATCTCAACAGAGGTTGAACAAAGAAATGTAAACAGAGGCGCAAAAATGTCCTTTTCCACAGAATTTGCCCCAAGTTTGTGGTTTTCCACAGTCTATCACAAACTTGCAATCGGATAGAAAAACGAGCACGCTTCGTTGCATTGTGTCGGGGTTGGGCTCTTTTCCTTTTTTGCAAGCAGAATCGCTGCACAAACCTCCATTTTTAAGACATTGCCATTTTCATTTTTTCAACTTTTTTCACCATGGAGTGGCACCTCAAAAGTAACGTTTCTGCTCAAGCTCTTTTCAAATCTGCAATAAGAATTACTCTCTTTGAACTTTTTTTTCACAATTTAAAGGCACCTCAAAAGTAACTTTTCCACTCAATCTCTTTCAAATCTGCAATCAGAATTTCTCTATGATGTTTAGTTTTTGTACTGCCATTTTTGTTTCCTGGCGGTCTGACCAAGCCAACAATTTTCTGAGTCCAACTTTGACCCAAGTGCTCCAGAGAAGTCCTGTTTGTGTGTGTGTGTGTGTGTGTGTGTGTGTGTGAGGTTTGACAAGGCTGAACTTTTCTTCAGTCCAACTTTGGCCCAAGTGCTCCAGAGACAAAGTCCTGTCTCCAGTGGGGTACCACCAAATAGAATTTTTTTTCTCTACCTTTGGCCCAAGTGCCCCAAAGACTACATCATGCTTCTGAAGGTGTGTGTGTGGGGGTCTCACCAGGCTGACATTTTTCTTGGTCCCACTTTGGCCCAAGTACTTCTGAGACAAAGTTATGCTACCAGGGAGGGGGATCTCACCAGGCTGAAAATTTTCAAAGTCCAACTTTGGCCCAAGTGCTCTGGAGACTAAGTCATGCTTCCAGGGGGTTTGCACCAGGCCAAACATTTTGCTCAGTCTAACAGATTTACCTCCTCAACTGATATCATGCAAATGGTGCTTATGCTGACTGCAGCACCTCAAAATGATACTTATGCCAGTTCACAGGGCCAACTGACAGATAATTATACCAATTCCAGGGCCCACCTTGACAGAAAATTGTGTTGATTCTAGGGCCCTACTGTTATGACACAAAGTTGCCTCTTCAGCAGTCAGCATTCAAGTGATACTTTTGCTGACTCCAGGGCCTCAAGATGATACTTATGCCAGTTTACAGGCCCAACTGACAGCTTATTATACCAATGCTGACTCCAGGGCCTAAGTTCAATTCACAGGGGAGGGGGGGTCTCACACCGGGTCACGAATAGACAGACACATACTGACAATATCAGGCGCCGTCCGCGACCAAAAACAAACAAATTCAATGCTTGGAAGATCTATGCTTTATATCAGAAGCCATCTGTTCCGCGCCGCGCGGCACAGGAGAGAAAGAAGTGACAACATGTACCGTGTGCACTGTTTTCAATTTAACGCCACCGTCCGTTCTTGACATTGAGTACAGACTTCAAATGCGCAGAGTTTACCCAGGACTTATGGCCCGGCAGAAAAAAGCTGACAGATATGATCGAGGTGAGAGGAAAAAAGCTTTTTCACAAGGAAAGCGCTTGAATTCAGGTCAGCTTTTGCGTAACTTATGGGATCAGTGTGGAAGTCGAATATGGTAATATTTCAGCGCCGTTCCAACCAACATCTACGGCAGTAATGATGCTTTTAGAATGCTGCAGCTGAACCTGAGCAATACTTTCAGCCCATCCTTATTGCAGCTTTCTGATAGAGCTATTGTTGGGTGCCACACTCGAGAACATCATATTTTATAATTAACTTGACGTTGGAGTCAATTGTGAACCCATAACATGCAGAAGGTAATGTGCCCTTGGGTAGCTATTAACTTCACCGAACAAGACCCTCAGCCAAAAAATACTCGACTCAAGATCACGCTGAACGATGAGCGAGACAGTCAGCTCCAATAAATCTCAACTGCAGACATAAATCCATCAGTTCTTAGCCTCCAATTATTTGCTTTGCCTTTGTTGACATGCCTAACCCAATTGTTTCTGTTGCCAAAAAGATCTTTTCCTGAATGCTAACGATCACCTATCTGTTCTGATTCGCGTGGATGTGAGAGTGAACGGGTCGTTTGGCCTGCTTTATGTGACTGCAGCTGTCTTGTAAGTAGCAAATCCCAACATTATGCAGGAAAGAAAACACGAGTCCATAAAGTGGCCGACGGTATAATTTGTGCAGTAATGAATGGAGTGAATGGAAACGTGATTGTCAAAAATTACACGTTCCGCTGAGGTACTTTGCGACACTTCCATCAGTTGCGACTTTCATCTCCTGTCTCCGTGCATCATTTGCAATCACCATCAATTAGCTTCTTTCGAAGGATCACCTGAATCATTCTCGACTCGAAACAACCTGGCTTTGACATTTTACTCTCCTCTTGCAACCCTCTGAAAGTAATGTCAAAAATGGCACATTGATTTTCAAAGAAAAACGAACATACCTGTAGTTTCCCAGGTAGACTCCATCTGGGCACAACATTGGCACAATCTTGAAGACGATGTGATCGCGTAACATTTTGGCGACTGGATGATTGCTTGTGAGGAACTCTATGACACCTGTCAAAACAAAAACAAACACGACTTGAACACGCCACAGACTGAAAGGCTGACTCAAGAGAGGTTTCACCGGAGCCTGCATTCTTGAACAAGTGCTCCAAAGACACTCATGGAAAGGTGACGTCGGGGGGTGGGGCGGGGCACACGTCTTGACAAGAAAAGAACAGGTCAAGCTGTTCACCTGGAACAGAAAATCGAGTCACAAAATCACATCCCTTCACAGCTTCAACTCCGATGATGCGTTGTGCCGCTTCTCCGCAATGAGACTTGGTTCAAGCCGTGACAACCAATAAATCCTCTTCGTTCCTTGCTTGCGAATTTTTGCACAAAGTTGCCTCTGTGGCCTCACAACATGACGCAGATTTGGCCCAATTCAGCATTATTTGTCTGGACACCTTGCAAGTAGGAGGCATACCTTGGCAGACATAAGATGAGGGTGTTTCTCCCGGATGAACTCGAGCTGTGATAAACACCACCTTCTGTTTTATATCACAGTTTTCAAGATTCTCTGGACTAGAAATTGTCAGTAGATCAAGCCGCCTTTGTTGCTGAAAAGTTTGAAAAGAAAAGATCTCAACTGTGGTTCAACGGAGAGTACGAGGCAAACATTTGTTTGTGACAGTGACTGAAGGTATCGTGGTCTGAAATGGCACGAGGATTGAGTGAAACTTACCACGCTGAGGCACAACAGATCTCTTTGGACATAATCGTAATTTTTCTTCTCCAGTGCATCGAGGTAGTTTTGGAGTCTGGTGTACGAATAGGGATAGCAGTAGGCGAACTGATAAATGTCATCCTCTCGGTCAAAGCAAAAGGCAAACGACATCACGTAATTTCTTCGGTGGTCCGGGCAACGGTAGTAGTAAACATGCTTTGGAGGTATTCGTACCCTACAAAAAGAACAAACGATAGAGAGTGCATTTTGATGAAAACTGGATTCATGCAGAATTCTTTTCCATCAAGAAATTTGCGTCGATGACATTGGGAAAAGACGCACACGCGAATTGACTCCAATCCACGTTTGGGTTGTTTTGTGTCTCTCTGTCTCGAACAAGTGTGAAGTTTTTGCAATAATTTGCCTGAACAAAAATTGTGTGAACCAATGGCCTTCCAAGCAATCAAAACACTCACCACTTGGGCCGACTTGAGGACTTCACCAAAGGTGACATGCCTTCACGATACAATGACTTGGTTTTGCTGAAGTTCACTATGTTGAATATCACTCTCTGGAGGAAAAAGGGCTGACACATTGCATGATATCAGGAGTACCGGCAGAACAGTTTGATTGAAATCTGTGGATAGTGCCAGGTCATCAGTGATTTTGGGTTCTATTTTGTGGACAAAAACTTCACCAAATCAATATGGTCCGTTCTTACCTGGTCAGATTTGACGTTTTCCACAGTGAAGTTGAACCAAACTCTGAATCGAGGATTGCAAGTGTCAGGACGAATGAACAAATCATATTCATAGTCCGAAATGAAGTCCACCCTGCCGAGATTTCCTGAACAGAAACAATCAGTCTGTGGCAGAAACAAAGTGAGGAGACTGGTAATTCTGATTCACAGATCAGTGAAGAAAACTCACCACTTTCAAAGCAGGCATCAAATATCAAATGCCCACGCCTTGGTCTTCCTGCGAATCCTGGTGGCACCACACAGAATTTGTTCACGTTGCCGACTACAGGTTCTTCATTGCTCTCACTGTCACTCCCTGCAAACAGCCAAAATGACACTCATACAGGTGTCAAGGAATTTCATCGATCAACCTGGACGTACCAGTCCAAGGCTTCTCGAGATCTACTCTGAACAACTGCCTCGCAAGGATTGGCATCATCATCACCTTGGCAACACCTTCTGTTGAAAGGGGCACATGCACTGCTGCCAACAAATTCACAATGCTACAGAATTACAGAAGCAATAATTCTCAAAGCAAAGCAATTGAAGAGCATATTGCGTCACTGACTGTTCAGATTTGGACAAAACGAGAACCAATAAACAGCAAACTTCTCGCACAAACCTTCAGAATCATTTTTCTTGTCCGCCATTGTCGTCCCACAATGCCTTGCGAACCTGCTGGGCACGGGCACCCGTCAGTAGTCAGTAGAATCTGGTCAGTTGTTTCACAGATGCAGACGTAGACTCTAACTTGTGTTTCTATTTTTACGAAAACCAATTTCTCTCAAACTGACCATCTGAGTCAAGAGCAAAAGCCCATTCCTGTTTTGATTGCAAAAAAAAAATTAATTGAGAAAAGGCGGGAACCTTGGATCCGTAAGAAGCAGTTCGTCTGCGCAGCCGCAGTGAATAGTGAAGCGGCCTCCGTCAGTCGCCAGCTGAAAGGGAATCTGAAAGGAGGCAGTAGGAATTCAATTGCCTTTGTTTTGAGTGGATTTGGTTATATTCAGGTTGCGGTTTCTATTCTTTTGATTTGATAATTTTTGCCAACCTGGCTGTATTTTTTTGTGAGACTCAAAGGCGTCTTTTTAGCCGTTTTACGCTTGAAAGTCGTGTCTGAAGCTGTGTAGAAACAACATTCAACCACGCCATTTTGGTTTGGCACATTTCGAGGAACAAGTGAAGAACAACACTCAGAGCTCAAGTACAAACACAAACGCAACTTAACGGCCACGAGCTGTCAAGCAGCTTGCTTTGAAACTGTCAGGATAGTTTCTCGACGACAAACACAAAATTCGCTGTGGGTTCAAACCAAAATTCGCTGTTAGAATCTTCGCGAGAAGGTAAGGCACAGCAGATTGCGTGTTTCTGCGACATTGCTTCTTTTGTGTTGAAATGTTCATAAATCTTGATCTGTTTAACATATTGTTCATTTTCAGACTTGTGTGTTTGTTGCTGCCTTTTGTTTCATTGAGAAAAGACCCCGCTTTTCACGGAATTGAGGGTTGGGCGGGGCGGCTGGTTTTGTCAGTGTTGCCCACGTGTTTAGTGAGGGTGACATGTGTTTCTAGGAGACTAAAAATAGCAACAAAACAGAAGCGAGTACTGCACTGCTGCTAAGCCGAACAACAGTGGCCACGAGCCTCTAATTCCTGCCACGAGCAGCTCGTTACTCGTGTCATCAATCAAATGCCTGCGTCTTGTGTGCAATATCTTCCGCCATTAAATTTTCTTTGGCGCAGGCCACGAGCTGTCAAGCTTGCCTCAAAACTCCATGGAGCGTGTCAGCAGAAAGTCCAGATTTCTTGTGCAATAAAATCCTCGAATTTTTGGTGCCGGATGACTTTCCCGACAACAGCCAAACGTCGTATGAACCCGACACATGCGACAGGCCGATTCGATGATCATGACCAATCGACATGATTTGGCGCCAAATCAATTCTCAGAAAGTCTCTTCTCAGAATTGAGACGTTGCTGGCTGCGCCTCGATGTGTGGCTACAATTTCAACGCGATGACCTCGTCTTTGACGCTTGTGTTGATATGATGTGCTCACCGTGTTACAGCTGTAGATCTGTTCGACTTTTTCCTTCTGCAATTTGCGGTCAGATGAGTTTCGTGGAGGTTGATCCCACTGATCGACAATCAAAGGAGTCGAGCGATTGCCGCCAGTTCTTCCCAAAGCTGATCTTCCCTGAGGTCAGACTGTTCAAGGTGTTCTGTTCCTGTTCGAGTTTGTTGGTTGATAAAAATGTTAAGTTCTCTTTTTTTATGCTTCTGCCAAACTGCAGGGACCATTCTGAAGTTGCAAGCAGTAAGTCAGGTCAGTTGGCCCATGGCACTGCCATTTTCCAGCTTGAAAGGAATGTGGACTCGATGTTGATCGATCATAAAAACTCAATGAAATGAAATCCACACCAACGTAACAGCCAAACTGGAGTCAGTGTGTCCAACCCCTCCCCACCTCACCTGAAAAGAAAACGTTGGCTCACCTGGTTTTGGGTCTATTGGGTGGCAGAGGGGGAGACGAAACGTATTCAGAGGTCTTCCGATTTTTCCAGCTTTTACGAGGCGTGTTTTCTCTCGAAAAAGGCCTCGAGCGCTTGACGCACTGAAAAGGCAACACCGCACAAACTTCCAAACAAGGGGGAGGGACTTGATTTCCTGGCACAGTCAAAATTTACCTCTTATTTTTGAAACCCTAACTTGTCGGGTGACATGGGAAAAGGGTTTCGTCCTTTCAGCAGTCCGCGCTTCGAGTTGACTGGATTGGTTCGTTTATGGGACCTTCAAGTGTGTTATGTGGCATGCAGTAACTGTTCCACATTGATTGATTCGGACGCCGTCTGGCCCTGTGATTGGCTGCAGAAGCAGACACCCAGTTTTAATCAGGCTTGGCCTCGCTGCAGCAGTATTAGAGCGTGTGGCACGCGCATACATTTGTCATTTAGATGTAGACGGTGGGAGCATCTGTGCTGGTCGTGTGCGGGGTAGAGATAGCTGAAAGCTCTTTTTGCTGTGTGACTCATTCAGTTTTCTCACACTCTGCAGAGCATCCCAACTGCTTCGAACTTGGTTTCTTCTTTTGTTCAAGCCTTTCACCCAAATGCAGGTACGGTAAATGTTTATTTCTCACGGACTTTGCTTTTGTCTATTTTGGGAACGTGTCTATTTGTGCCTCAAACACCCTTTTGTGTAAATCAACGGCATTAGAATGTGCACTGGATAAAAGGATTAATTTGGTATCCGGATACACAAGGCAAAAGTTCAGTGCAGGAGCTGTTTTTGTGTGTGAACTGATCGGGACTTGAAATTTCACACAGGAAAGAGATCATGTGAACTATGCCTGCACAGGTAGATATGATTACACATTATTCTGTGAAATTTTGAACCAAAAGTTTTCTGTGTTTCCGAACATCTGAGAAGGATGGAAACGAAACAGATCCTTGATGTCAGGAAACGCGAGAGGGAAGGTCAGTCGTTTTGCTGTTGCTGGAAGCATACTCGGACTAAAAGGCTCTCACGAAAGATAACCCGTGATATTGGACAAAGAGGGTATATTGGGTCAAGTGCTGGGACTGCTGCTTCTGCAGCGCGCCTTTGTTGTTCAGTCGGCGCCAGGTGTTGAGCTCGTCGTTCGTGTTCCACCTCGTCATTTTCAGTGTTATTTGGGTCGCGCGTGTTGTTCAACTCGTGAAAGTGCGAGAAACTCAAATTTGCAGGCAACGGGACTTTTGTGAAAGTTTTGCTGAAGAAATTGCTCGTTTTGGATGCAGATTATTTTGTCAGATGAACAGAAGAAACATTGGAAGGGAAAATGACACTTAATTTGCGGCAGTGTGGGATAATGAGTTCTGAAAATGTTTATCATGTTGAAAGCGGGCCACTACTGGTCTTACCTGGCTGCTGGTAGTACTCACAAATGATCGAAAAACAGATCGGGAAATGACGCTCATGCTACTCATTCCTGTCTGTTAACTGGGATCGAGTTGCGGCGTTCGTCTGGCAGATGAAATGAAAGGAAGAGGGATGAGTGAAGGGGTTATCGAGTAACTGACAACTTCTGACCTCCGTCGAGAAAACTTTTGCTTGGGCTTGGATGATCGAAGCATTCAGATCTGTGTCCAGAGAATATTGCTTCAGGCTGCTGCAGCTGTGGTAAATTCAAAGGAGCAAGCTGCTGGTTTCCTTTGATCTCACCTCCAGGAGGTGCACGAGTATTTTTGGGGACAGTCGTAGTGTCGGTCCAAACATTTCTGCAGACAATCGGCAGGGCCAAACAGCACTGGACACTTTCATGTTGCAGCCGCGATCGAACAATTGGTGATTGATTTCATGCGCACGAGAAAGGAGAACTCTCAAATGGCCTGGCTTCGTGCGACTGGAGCCCGGCTCTTGCTTGCGCAGCACAGAGAAATTGCTCATCTGGCCTGCTGTGTAGGAAAGGATTGCCTCAGCCTGAGCAGCAGCAGCTTTGGTTGGTGACTGCGGCCTGCATGTTTGGCCCGTTAAGATTGATGCCCCGACTGGCGCCTTTCAAGCAAACACTGAATATTCTTTTTGTGTAGACGTTGGATTTGGCCTGTCTTTGATTGCAGAAAAGTCTGTATGCCAATGCTGGTGAGAGCCAGAACTGACAAACCCCACTCTTCCCGGAATTCGGTACAGTTGACAGGAGGACATGCAGATAGATGTGTATGTGTACTGCTCAAACCACTTTTCATTTCATGATTCATTTCGCAGTGATTCATCCTGAATTGCTTCGCCACGCAAACACGGGAACAAGCTGCGTGCAGAATCATCCTTTCTTGGAGGAAGCTGCCAAAAGTTTGTCTTTTTGTGAAGCAGGAAACATTGCTGCTGTTAGGATAAAAGCGTGTGTGCACATCTGCTGCCAGACAGAATTCACTGCTATAAATATCGAAGCTGGAAAAGTATACAAATGGGTAAATAGGTAGCTGCAAGAGTGGAACAGGTGAGAAATGTAGCCTGTGAAACAGACATGATGGAATTTGTAACCAGCATCTGGCCAATCGCACGGCGATTTTGTTCCTGGCGATCGCTCGTGCCAGAATCCGGGCAGGTTTTCGGTGAAGCTGCTCTCTGGCTGGATCCTTGCAGTAAACTTGCAGGTTTAATCTTCATCTTTGGGTCGTGACCCCAATTGCAAGTGAAGAGGAGTCAAAGATGTATCTTTGCTGCCTACTTACGAGTCCCGCAGCTGCTGAATTGAGCAAAGTGCGAGTTCAAAACGTTTCTCGTGGACAACAACCAGGTTTTTGTCTTATCATTGCACATCAAAAGGGGAAACCAGGTTTTCACGTTTCGAGGTTCTACGGTCTGGTTTCCGCGCTCGTAAACCAGTTGCATCGTGAGGGGTATAATGATGGTTGACTTGGGAGGATGCATGGAGAATGTTTGAGTAGATCTACTTTGCTCAACGACACCTGATCAGTTAGAAATCCTTCTGTTGCGACGAAATCTTGACTGTCGTGGAAAATGTCAGTGCAGAGCTGTTCTTTTGTGCCTTCAGATTCACTGATGTGTTATTCCACTCTTCGTGTCAAAATGCAGTCTGCAATTTCTTCTCTCATCCAATGAGCTGTCCACAGGAGCCACGACCCCCTCCGTGCCTTTTACTGTATCTGTAGCTGTGCAGGCACTTCTGGACAGGGTTACCCTCGAAAGAGCCTTTCTGGGAAACTGGGGCGTAGGTGTGTTTTTGCGGCGCCGCATTCCGTCGAGTTGCAGGCAAAGTGCAATCTCACTGTTGTCGGAAGTTGGTGAACGTTGCCCTGTGTGTGTGTGTGTGTGTGAGAGAGAGAGAGAGAGAG
>JAAUXT010086683.1_pt1 | contig 15571 bp, 16 predicted proteins | sample 7278171 | NCBI WGS metagenome assembly JAAUXT01 (sample SAMN14350112, study PRJNA611818) | marine sediment metagenome | isolation source: surface marine sediment (1.8m) | place: French Polynesia: Moorea | collected 2018-08 | reverse complement strand
CATTCCCCGTCCAAATGAGCTTCTTTTTTTCACTTCCAACTTCAGAAAATTCAATGGAACTGACACAGCAATGTTGAGACACCTTTGAGAGTCCTTCACCAGCACTCTCCCGTTGACAATCAAACATTCCTTTCAAACCAACGAAAGAACCGCCACCAAAGAGACAGATGTGCGGTCTTGCAACAAAGACAAAACAATCATCATCACCTTTGAGGAAAAAAACTCACTTTGTTTTGCTGACCACCGAATCAATATGGCGGCACATACAGATCTCCCCTCAGCGACATCTACTTCCGGTTTTGCCCGAACAATATGACCTTATCCATTCACTACCAGTGTAGAGGATGCTGAATAAGGTCCAATACGCCCCAAATAATTTTTATTCAATGGTCATTGTGATGATTAATATTTTGCCCTCGTAAGATGATGTTTAGAGTGAATGTTTTCACAGATTTTTGACGAACAGACCAATGGATATTTAGCCGTCACTGATTCTGTCAAATGTGGACGTGTCCGCAGCATCAACATGTCCAGAATGCAGACTGCAGCTTTGAAGAAAATCTGTGTGTTGGACAAGACCAAGGTGAGTCAGAAACTTGTGAGCAGCGTGTGTAGCAGAGAAACTTTCAGCATGATATGAGTCGGAGTGATGACAATCCAGAATGAGATCCAGGACAAGTTGAATCAGTTGTCAAGTTTTCCATGTCGTGAACAAACCGTGTGGCCTGTCACGAAGAGGCATGTTTCATACATGTTCTGAACACCTGCACAACACTGCACACATCTGTGACCTCACCTCACAACTGTTCAAATTTTGCATTCCCTGGAAGAGCCGTTGAGCGCGAAATCCATCGAAATCCATCTCTAGATTTCTGCTCGGCGCCGGGCGCGCGTGGAAACTGCATGTGTTGTGGGGTGACATGAACCGAGAACAACCAAAATTGACTCACCTAGTGTGAAGCGACGATGCTGGTGGTGATCTGCTGTATTACTGCCCTAAGGGCTTGGTTGGGGACTGGCCCCTAAAGTTGAAATGGGCCTCACAGGCCCAAATTGCTGCTAGGTGGGTTGCCTGGACCCCATTCTGTTCCTCAAAGTTGATTAACCACTGTGCAATCACCTATTTAAGGCAAGAATAAGCCTCAATATTAACCATGTTCCAAGCTACATTGGAGGCCATTTTAAAAAGGAAAACCTCCAGGGGTCATGTGATCATACATGTGGTACCCCATGGGGGGGGGGAGGAATGCAGGCTAAAAAGCCAGCAAAATAGTGATATTGTGCTATTATGTGTCTATTTTCTATCTCATTAATTATTATAAAAATATTCAGAATATTAAAAATTGTTAGGCACTGCCAACACCCCCTACTGGGGGAGGAGTGTGGTGTAACACACCAGCTGTGAAATTGTAATTAGAACCACTGCTCACTAGATGGTGTGATTGGAATAAGGTCGGAGGTTCCCGCCCTCGGGGACAGTCTCTCCTGAGATACCAACCTGTGTGTTTGTGATATCACTACATGTGTCTGACCCGGGCCTGGAACCAGTTGGAAGGTTCGGTCTGCATGTCACGCCAACTTCCACCCGCTGCAAAAATAATTTGTCTCAGGACTCGAAAAAGCGTACAAAGCCTGGGTACCCTGACTGCAAAAAAATCTGAAAACCAGGCGCGCCCTTGGCCGTGCGAGCCTGCGTAAGGCTAAACGAGCAGGTTGAGGCAGTAGCGAACACCTTGATCACCAATGAAGCGGCGATGGGCGGGTGATCACTCCGAAATTCTCTCACCCGGACATTCTATTTGCCCCAAAGTTTGTGTCACGGGTACAATTTTTTTTTCACTTGAAATTTGAACAGTTGTACCTGGAAATTTGAAGGAGAGTAAATTGAATTCCGGGTCAGGGGGTCGCCCCTGGGACGGATCCCAGGGGCTGGACAACTACTTTTTCTGAGGCGCCAAAACAAGGAAGCTGCAACACCTGTTGGAAAAATATGCAAGTTGTAAGAAGCAAAATTTCAGGTCACACACAGCAACTGCCAAGCTTTCCTCGTAGTCCTCAATTTTAAAGCGCGCGGTCCGGCTCTGCCGATAGGACACGCGCTTATTGTAGTCACCATCAGTCTGTATGTGTGTGTGTGGTCACTTTTGGTTGAGTTATGGGTGGGGGGTAACTTGACCATCACAAAAATTCACCAAGATGATGTTTAGGCCATTTTAATTGAGAAACTTTCATTTCTTGGGCATGGTTGAGTTACCCCTTGGTTGAGTTACCTGGGGGGGGGGGAACTCAACTGTCATGAAAATTCACCAAGATGATTTTTGGGCTATTTTAAGAAACTTTCATTTTTTGGGCATGGTTGAGTTACCCACCACCCTCTGCAAATGGTTAACCAACCAAAATTTTCAAAATTTTCTTGAATAACCTGAAAATGTTTTGGGTGAAATTTTGTGATGGTTCAGTTGCCCCCCCTCCTCAAATGGCCAACTGAACTGGCCAACTGAACCGTGGTCAGAGCGACTGGCCCGTAGGAGACCGCGCGCTTTTCAGGCGATGGCCTTCTTGTTGCATCCTTGTTTCGGGGAGGGGGATTTTTGGGACCTGCGCCCACTCCGACATGAAGTTTTTCAAAATCTGGCCAAATTGAAACTTCCACAAAAGAAGTCAGCGCGTTGCGGACCAACAGGTTCGTACAAATGAAAAATATTGAAATCTGGCCAAAAACAAACGTGTCAGAAATAGACAACTCTAAGTGTGGCAGGACCCCCGTGCCTGAAATTAAAAGTGAAAATCTGGTCACAAGTTTTTGCATCAGAAAAGGAACTGTGGTTGCACTCCTCAGGTACCGGTACAATTTTCTTTTTTTTTATCAATATTGATTGAAACAACTTTTCCATCACAAATCAGTTTGGTGGGACCCCTGGGGAATGAAACTGTTCAAAATCTTATCAAGGATATTTTGTAAGGGTGTCATGGGACTCCCCTGGAAATGAAAACTTCGATAATCTGGCCAAAAAAAATATGCCATGTGAGAAGTCAGAGTGTGGTGGCCACCACCTCTCCCCCTTCTTCAGAAATAAAGATTACTTTTTGAATGTGACTGAGAGAATTTGAAGTCAGAAATCTTCCCTCTCAACTACGTGTACACGAAAGAACATTTAGCAGTGCAGACAAACGCTGAACCGGCAACACGACCTGTGTCAACTGAGCCAGCAAGAGATTTGTTTCAATTCCCTGACGTTCGTGCAGCAAGTGACGGCAAAAGTTGTTTCTGAGAGGAGAGAGGTCCCACCACACTGGGTCTCACAAGAGTGAATGTTGTCAGTTCCCTCCCTCCCCGGTTAATGAATATTACGCTTCCCAGGGACGCATGTCTACACTGACAAGTGTTCTTGTGCTCACAGATTGCCGCGATTGTGTCAGGGCGTTGGAGACATTTCCACACATCAACCCGACTCAGTGCTTCCGCGACGTCGTACTGGAACGACAGGTTCAGTGATGGAGAAGCGGTGAGAAACATTTGCTTTTTAAACGCACGGCAAACAGCCGCCCTTCAATTGCAGCTCGGTGTTTGCGAGAACGCCATGCTTTCCCCGAGAGAAAGGCAGCACCTGTCCGTGGAGTGCAGCAAATCCAAGCTGTGCAAGTGAAGTGCAAGTGCAAGTGCAAGTGGTGATTGTGGCCAGATGTTCCAAGCGTACGACATCGCAACAGGCAACACCTCTCAATGGGAATGGATAACGGTGTCAAAAATACAGACGAAGGTGTCACGGCTTCGTCAAGTGCGTCTTGTATTTGCAATGACAATTGCGCTTACAGCCCACACGCATGGTAATATTGAATTTCATGACAGACAAGGTTCCCACAAGATAAAACTCTGTCTTCTGTTTCTGTGCTTTCTCGCCAGAAATTTGACAAAATTTTGGTGGCGAATCGAGGCGAAATCGCTTGTCGAGTCATGCAAACATGTCGCAGGATGGGCATCAAAACAGTCGCAGTCTACAGTGAAGCGGATTCGTTGGCCGTGAGTGTTTAAACTTTTGTTCAGGTCGGCATTCAGGGTGTGAGTGCTTTTCAGTGCTGTCCGTATAGATCTGGAGGATTGTGATTTCAGAAACATGTCCACCTGGCTGATGAAGCTTTCTGCATTGGTCCGCCACCAACCAGTCAGAGCTACCTTCGAATGGACACCATCATGGACGTCATCAAGATGACAGGGGCTCAGGGTGTGCACCCAGGGTACGGATTTCTGTCGGAGAACATGACGTTTGCTCAACTGCTCGTACGTACACAGCTCTGTTGCAACATTGTTCGATTGAAATTGTTTCCATGAGACAATTTTCCTGGCTGATTGGATCAGTCTTTCTTTTGCAATGTGAGCAAAACAAAAACGTGCGCAAAATCAATCGTCAGTTTTTGTTACCAGGCTGACAACGACGTGTTGTTCATCGGGCCAAACAGTGGAGCTATCAAGGCCATGGGAGACAAAATAGAGAGCAAGAAAATAGCCCAGGCCGCCAAGGTGAACATGATCCCAGGATACGACGGAGAAGTGGACACTGTCGAGGATGCTGTAAAAATTGCCAATGAGATTGGTGAGTGATATCTTTAGTGAATTGAGCAATCGAGAACGTACGTCCTAGTGTTTTGTTGTGGAGTTGATGACACTTCGCAAAGTTTTGCTGTTGAGCTCAAACATATCGAATTTTGCTCAGCTCTCTTCTATCGAAGGTTACCCGGTGATGATGAAGGCGTCTGCTGGGGGCGGCGGAAAAGGAATGCGCATCGCGTGGAATGATGAGGAAACAAGGTTCGTGACCTGCGCCCAGGTTGTGATCACGACAACTGAAACCTCGCCCACGGTTAGGAGCTGGCTACCTGTGTCCCTTTTCTTGCAGGAAGGGTTTTGTGCTTTCAAAAGACGAGGCCAGGTCGAGCTTTGGTGATGACCGCATGTTGATTGAAAAGTACATCGATAACCCCCGTCACATAGAGATCCAGGTAGATCTACAGTGCAGCCACACTCATTTCGGCAGTGAACAAAACACCCCCATTGTTTGTCCAACATTCGTTTTTGTTCGTCTTTGGTAATTTGACAGGTGCTGTGTGACAAACATGGGAATGGTGTGTATCTCAACGAACGTGAATGTTCCATCCAACGGAGGAATCAGAAAGTGATAGAAGAAGCACCAAGCACGTTTCTGGATCCCAACACGAGAAGAGCTATGGGAGAACAGGCCGTGCAACTCGCAAAAGCAGTTGGCTACGATTCCGCAGGTGAGGAGGACGTCTTGCCAGCCGAAACGAAATTGCCACTCTTGGTTGCACAACAACCTTGTTCCGTGTCGCTTCCTTTGTGATTGCAGGCACAGTGGAATTTCTTGTGGATTCCAGAAAGAACTTCTACTTTCTTGAAATGAACACGCGCCTTCAAGTGGAGCACCCAATCACAGAGTACATCACTGGAGTCGACATTGTTCACCAAATGATCCGTGTTGCCAAAGGTTCGAGTACACCCTGGAACATGTGCGACAGGTAAAAGTGGACGGTTGTTCTTGAGCGCCACAACAGGCTTTACACAAAACTTTGCCGTTCTAGGACACAAACTGCTGCACAAACAAGACGACATTCCGATAAAAGGCTGGTCAGTGGAGTGTCGAGTGTACGCAGAGGTAAGTTTTGGATACCGGTAACTGTCTCACGAATTTCAAGGAATGAATTCAGAAAACATGAAAAAAGTCTTCCTTTTTTCGCAGGATCCGTACAAAAACTTTGGGCTTCCGTCTGTTGGCAGGCTATCCAAATACATTGAACCGGTGCATATCGACAATGTGAGTGCAGAAGAAATTCAACTTGTTGTCCCTGGGGTGTGCACATGGTGGGACTTAGTTTGCGACTGCGACCGAAACTTCCTGTGCAAAAGAATCACAGTGTTCACCACTCCTTCTTGCGCTCACGTTTGCTTGCGCTGAAAGAGAAATCCATGTATATTTCGGAAGGCTGCGCACTGTCATTTCTCGCTCACAAGGTTCGGTGCGACAGCGGAATCGTGGAAGGGAGCGCTATCAGCATTTACTACGACGCTATGATCAGCAAGGTTCGTGCAGCTATGTCAACAAACTCTGTATGCAACTCTTGCTGGAAGTAAAAAGAAATCTGTCCGTTGCTGCAACATCTGGAAAGCGAGTTGTGTTTCTTTGTTCAGCTCATCACGTACGGCAAGACCAGAGACGAGGCGTTGGATACAATGAAGGCGGCGCTGGACTCCTACGTGATCAGAGGTGCGTCGACTCTCAGTCGTCATCAGTTGATAGAACAGCATTTGGTTTGTCATTTTGAACGCGAATGAACAACACAGCTCCGTGCCCCTTCCTCTCGTGCAATTTGCGCAACAGAACCAAAGAGGCTGGCCGTGTATGAAACATCGTTGTCCACCCGTTCAGAGTTGGAACTTCATCCTTTTCTCAACAAAATTTGCCAGGGAGAAGAATGAGATTTCGCCAAACAGGGAAGACAGTTCTGGTCAGATTTGCTGTTGGCATGACGTTGTGGCTCATTTCAGGGGTGACTCATAACATTCCGTTGTTGAGAGACATCATCATGGAGAAGAAGTTCAGAAAAGGCGAAACCACCACCGACTACCTCACAGAAGTTTACCCACAGGGATTTACTGGTACGATCGCACACCACAAATTTCGGGTCAAGCCCCATTTTCCACTTTCCGTCTTGCAAGTGAACAACAACTCTGGATGCCTCAGGTGCTAGTTTGACAGCAACTGTGATGACTCTACTATTGCAGGTCGACCTTTGTCTCAAGATGAATCTCGAAACCTTGCTGCCGTTGCAGCATGCATACACACAAAAGCAGAAATTAGAAACAGAACTTTCCGCACGGAACAGGGGTAGGTGAAGCGAATCTTTTTTTCCATTCTTGACGAACACTGAAGGCTCAAAACGCCTGTTGTTGTTACCACCGGAGCTGTTTGATCATTGCATGCTACAGCGTCGCAAAGCAACCTTCAGTGCCAGCAACATGGAATCTTGAGGTGAAAGTGGAAGGAAAATTCGTGCCTGTCACACTCCGTCGAGAAGACGACAAAACCAGGGTATGCTCTTGAAAAATATACCTTACCAAGTGCACGCGTGCACGATCACATTTTGATAATAAAAGGACATGTGCTTTTCGAAACGCTTCCTGACAAAAAGATACAACATACAGCGATCGCCCATGAGTTATTCACTCAAATGAAACCAAAAATAATGTGTCGGTTTCTTGTTGTCTTCTGGTTGCGTGATTGTGGCCTCTGGATGTGTCCGTTTGTGTTGTGTCAGGTTGAAGTCGATGGAGAAATGTTGACTGTCGAAGGAACGATTGACTTGTCCAGTCCAGTTGTCAGTGTCGTCATCAACGGTGCGCCTCACACGTTCCAGCTCAACTCGAGATCCGACAACGGCAACATCAAGCTGCAGTACCACGGAACTGTTGTACGTACATTCACAAACCAGGCATCTATGATTTCACCACTTGTGTTGTCATCACTGTTTTTCATGACGGCGCCATCGTTTTGATTTGTTGCAGTACGGTGCAGAAGTTCTGCTTGTTGAGGTGGCAAAATATTTGAAGTACATGCCGGAACGCGCAACTGTGGATGTTTCCACCATTGTGATCGCTCCAATGCCTGGCCTGGTGAAGTCGATCGCAGTTGAAGAGGGACAACCGGTGAGCATTCGTGTTGCGCCCACAGCCGACTCCTCTCCGTGGGAAACGGTCCTCGTACTCACAAATCCAAGATGAACCAGCACGCTGCTGAAACATTTCTTTTGGCAGGTGACCGAAGGGCAAGAAGTCTGCGTGCTGGAAGCCATGAAAATGCAAAACAGCTTGACTGCAGGAAAAACTGGGCGGGTACGTGTTTCAGGTGACGCATTTGTGGGAAGAGAAAGGGATGCACAAGGAAATAGCCAACAGAAATGAAACACCATCAGCACAGCATGTTGTTCTATTTCCCGCAGCAGATCTCAACGCTAATTACTCGTTCGTTCGCAGCTGTGTTTCTTTTTTTGTGGTCGTCATCGGAATTCAGCTGTTGTTTGATGCAGGGATCTGGATTTTCAAATCATTCTCTCGGGAAGTTGGCATTCATAACTGTGTGCAGACGTGTGCTGTTGCAGATGAGGTTTTTGGGTGCGAAATATGGTGGAGTTTGGTTCCAATTCTGGATGTCCAGAACCACTGTGTGCACTCACTCCCTCAGTGACCACCCATTTCCGTTCAGCACTTGTCGCCGAAGATCCTCTGTTCATTTCAAAGGTTAAGAAGATAAACTGCAAGGAGGGCGAAACGGTCGGTGAGGACGACGTTCTGATTGAGCTGGAGTGATTCATCTTCGCATTCGACTTTTGAGCAGCTAAGTGTCAACGCATCAGGAACAAAAAGGGCAACCAGCGCTCAGGCGTGCACACCAAGGACACGTTGCTGTTCATTCTGGTGAAGCATGTGAAACTCTTCAGTTTTGCTTGCAGTCCTGGTTGACGGGCTAAAGTGGTGTTGGTTGCAAAGTTCTGTGGAGCACAGTTGAAGTGTTCATCATTTCTGAGCCGCGGCCGTCTTGTGAGCGACGTGTGTTGACGAATGTTTCCTGTCAATTGACAACAGTCTTCGTGCAACAATAGGCTAAATCTGCGCAGATAGAAATCGTGGGTGCGAAGACCAAAAGCGGTTTGGAACGATAAAGATTCTTGAGATGCGCGGTGTCCTTTTACAGGGTAAACGTTTTGAGGCGGTGGAGACTCTGAGCAATTGCGGTGATCGCACGCACAAATCAACGAATTTTGACCCGTTGAGTTGTCGTTTGGTCCGATTCTGCATTGCCAATGCGGTTTGTGTTTGCCTTGTCTGCATCAGCTGCAGGGACCACAAGGTGCAAAGAGGGGACGAACCACAACGCTGTGAAGCGCATTGAACTTGACAACCTTTCGTTCTCCCCCTGTCTGCTTTTTCGCCCTGTCTGTTTGCAAGAGATGCCGTCCAATACGTAGGCTAAAAAAGTGTTCCGAGGGACAACCGTTATTTCTTTCACGTCGAGGAAGGACGCGATGTGTTTGCCTCAGTACGGAGAGAAATTTGTGGTCAGGAAAGGGAGAGGCCAATCCATGGAGCGGTTGGGTTAAGAGGCGCGTTTGCAATGACAAGTTGCAATTCTCAGAACGCTCGTTTGCCACACAGCAATGTTTTTGTTTCCGCAAGGTTTTTGCGTCGCACAATTGTAAGTTTGTGAATACAGTATTGAAGCGATGCTTTCAGTCAGGCAATAAAACCAAAGTCAAAAAGGTGAACCTTTATTTATGATGACACAAGTTGAGAGCAGAACCTCTTTGGGAGGCTGGCGGGAATTGGTGTCCCTTTCATGCTCGCAGAGTTGCCGTTGGAATGTTTCAACCAGATACGGGCAGCATTCAGAGCAAAGAATCTCAAGAAGAGTTTCAAGTTTTGGCAGGGTTGGAACAAGATGTAAAGAAGAAACCTGGTTTGCGATGAAACCAAAATTGACTTCCAGGATGCTGGCCCAAAAGAATCTTTGCGTGGAAGTTTTCAAGGACATCAGAACCATGTGAGACACGTGATCAAAACATTGTCAGCCAGCTATTCATGAAGATACACAAAACACGCATTTGATGTGGTTGTGTATTTCCCAAAGCGATGTCTGGTGTTTGTGCCGCTGTGCACTGATAAGGTGGGTGCACATGTAGGTCTCCTCGAGAGGACTTACCGAGCACAACGACAGGTCGCTGTACCGTTGCACACATAATTCTGTACAAATGCCAGCATCAAAGCACAGGATAGTCATAAATGTCGACAAGCCCAAAAATGAATTCCAAAAAGCTTTTTGACAAATGTTTGGGACAGACAATGTTCAACTGTCCACGATCTTGACGCTTGTGTGGACACCGATGTGTTTCATTGCTTGAGGAAACCAATTGAAGCTGATGTCAAAATTAGGTGAGTTGCTACAAAACATTTCAACACCAGCGAATTTGCGTCAGATATAAATTACACAAAACAGTCCAGACGTTGACAGTTTGGGTGTGACGCATTTGCCTTGTTTGATTTCAGGTCTACCTAATTTCTGGTCACGATGAGTGATTACGGCGGTTTCCCCATGAGCGTCGTCGTGACGAGTGAGTCGCGCTTTTCTCGACAAAAACAGTCCCTCAGCCTCAGACGGATGTGTGGTCTATAATTGTCTCTGCCCCTGCAGATGTTGTAGTGTTTATTTGATCCATGCAGGGTGAAAACAAATCCTCAAATTTCCCTTCACTCATCACCGACAATGAGCCCATTTTGCGTGACTCCTGCAGGGACTTTAAACGCTTTGTTTTTGGAGAGCACACAACTGATTTGTTCAGAACAAAAAGGGAGACGGTCCAAAACACGAACAAATCCCCCAAAAAGTTGGAGTGGGCGAAGTGCAAAAGCAGCGAACAGCTCAGCTTCTATTTTCACAAGTCCAAACAATCGAGTCTGCAAAGTTTTTACTGAGACCAATGAAAGGCATTTCGAATCAGTGGCAGCACCTCTCAAAATACGTATTGTCTGTCAGCAGATTGTGAGCTGAGATGCGTGGTCAATCCTCTGCGTGGAGGAATGTTTCTGTTGAGACATTGGCCCAACTTGAATTGAGACATTTTATGGGATGGTCCCTTGCGGGAGTGCACGAGAGGTCAGCTGAAGAATTTGTTCCTGTTGTCTGTCAGCCCCCCAATCCTTGGCGCTGTGGACTCGAGTGATTGTGAATTTTGGCACCGAGTCGCTTGTACGCATGTCTTTTTTTGCTGTCTTGTGGTGTGGATGGACGTATCAGGGGGGTGCAGTTGACCACTGCGATTGACTCACGAAAGTGCTCTATTTTGGGGTTCGAAGCCGTGCGAATAGCCATGCGGAACCCCAAGAATATTTCAGGTTGCTTTCCATTTGACTCTCCGTGCTGACTGCTCGAAATGCTTTGACACTCAAGAAATTTGGGAAACGAAGGTTGACTTGTGGAGAATTTGTTCACCCGACAACGCGAGCGCAGTTCAACGAGTCGTTAAAGTCATGCATGGGCGTGGGTGTGACTTGAGATCCAATCTTATTTCTTTCCCGCAAACTTGTGTCCTTTTTGCGCAAAATGTGAACGTGTGGAAATCAGATTTTTTTTCTGCAAGTGTGTGGCTGTGGCTGTGGGCAATTCCAAAATTTGATCGTTGTGAAACTCAGCGAGACAAGACCCCTGCAGTGAAAAGTTGTTGAACAACGTGCACGCGAAACCAAGACGGGGGGATTTGTTCGTTCTTCGTCGGTCGTGGCCACGGGCCAGTCTTGTCAAGATTCAGTGAATCAGATCCTCAGAGTTCTGTATTCATGCAGCCTTTACAAAAACCCACGAAATTGAACAGAACAATGCCTGAAGTGCCCTGTCAGTCAGATTTGTGTGAGTGATTTTTTTACCCAAAAATTTTGGTAGAAACAGAGAAATTGGATTGCAAAGAGGACTCTTTTTGAATGTTAGATACAACTGCGTGTGCATGGTTGTTAATCACTTGCCCGTTTTGTTTTCCAGGCTTCTTTGTGACGTCACTGGCATATCTCATCTGTTGCTGCTGTTGTATCATACAATTCTTGTGAGTTGACTGGATTCTTTTTGCTACTCGTACGCTCGTATTTGTTTTGAATTGTTTTTCTGTGTTCTGGACAACACCTTGAGCTGGCTCATCCACCTCTCCGGATTCAAAACAGACAACCACCCAAACTGCCAAAAATTCACTGCCCCTCCCACACACTAAATTTTGAAAAACAAATTCACCCAATGTCCCAGTTCAGCAGCAGACCTGCGCAACATAATTCAAGATGGTTGCCGCCGAGGCGGATGTCTGCACTGATACGTGTTCTTGTTCGTGGAAACTCTTCGTTTTGCCTTTCAAGTTTGCATCAGATCTATCATTGAGACTTCCACGATCTTTCTCGATCCTGACACTGCATGCACAAATTCAGTTGTCATTTTCTGCACAGCATGCGAAGTTTTGCCACACAAATGAAATTCCTTGTGTGTCTGTTTCAGTTTGAGAAGAAATCGTGCGTTGGTCCAAAATCGTGGGCAGAACATATTTGGCCACAATGTTTACACGCAGAAGAATGACACACTGAAACGGAAACTGGTGAAAAACTTCGCTGACAGTCTGAAGCGATTCAAGAAATCCAGGTACCTGCACGACGATAAAAATAAAAAATTCTTGTGCATTTCTCCTTGACTCCGGTGTATCAGGCAAGGATGACGACCAAAACATTTTGACGACGTCAAAAAGAATGCCCAAAAAATTTCAGGTGTGACTAACAAACCATAGTTGTCCACACCTATATTTTGTTGAGCATAAATTTCGTTGTGGGGGAAAAGTGTTTTCCCTTCTTTGTGTTTTTTTTTTCATATTCTTTGTTCTCCTGGTAATTTTTTTTATTTTTCATGACCTTCCATTGTTCACCGGAAGCTTTTCTGTGTTTTCAAAGGTTATTGCAAGTATCTCCCCAAAGAACTCGTGTTGTCACTGCTGTTTATTCCTGTCACCCACACCTGAATTCTGGGCAGTCTCGATGACCTTCAGTGAGGGTCGTCAAGAAAGTATGGTCCTTGTCCTTGCCTGTTTCACCGGGTCCCTCGCGCAGCACATGTCTGTTTCATGAGTTCAACAGAATCGCCAACGTTTGTTTGCAAACATGTTTCGTGACCGGCAGAAGTTCTCGCACTTCCCTCAAAATGAGAGGAAGGCAGCCTTCATCTGGTATGCACGACAGAGGCAGCAACCAAAATAACCCATTTGTCATGTCCAATTGTCGATTGACAATCAACCCTCTCAGAGAGACGAAAGATGTGACCAAAAGAGCACCTGAAAGAAGTCTTGAACAACATTGAGCAGATCATACTTGGCGCTTTTGTTTCAGAACACCGTTGCCTGAATCTTTCGTCAAACAGGAGGGACTTCCAGAATCTTGCCCAATATGTTTTGAAGAATATTCAGGTATATGTCAGCAATCGCCGCCTGTCATTGCCAACGGTCAAAACTCTTCCTGGCAAAGAAAAAAATCACCCGTGGCAACTAGTGATGTTTTTGTCATCTTCTTTCAGAAAATGTGGAGGAGATTGTTATTGGGTTCATCAAACCGTGCAATCATTTCTATCATTTTGACTGCATTTGGAAGTGGTTGGAAAACCGGGGCAATTGTCCACTGTGCAGAGAAAACGTGAGTACCCAGATTTCCAAAACCACTCAAATCTCTTTGCTTACGAAGGACTGATCACTTTCTCGGTGAAGGTTTCAGACACAACAGCATCAGCAATGATGATCTGTTCCCATTGCCAGGTCACGCTGAAGGAAGAAGACATCAAGGGCATTGCACTTCGCAATCTGCCGAAGTATCTGAAGGACAAAGGCATCACCGTATCAAAAGAGGACCATGTTGTGATAAACATAAAATCGGACAGTGATTCGGATATTCCTGCGAACTGTGGCACTGACGAGGCAAATCGTGATCCGCAGGAACGTGTGTCCTCCCTCCCCCAAGCTTCGGGACACGTCGCCGTGGTGGAAGTGACTTCAGCGCAGAATCAGACTTCCACGGAAAACAGTGCTTCGAACTCGCTCGATCGCTCCAAAGTTACCCAGTCTGACAAACACGAGCACACAAGTGAGCTTTCGAAAGTAGTTTCAAAATCCGCAGACGATTCCAACTCTGCAGACGGTTCAACCCACCACAGTGATAACCGAGTCGAGCAACACTGCAACGACAAGAACGCCACGGCGGAAGTTGATGTGCGCAGAAACAAGGGACAAGGTGCCGACAACCCAGCGTACGAAACGTCGTAGACGAATGTCGACGCAAATGTTATCATTCGTTGAATTCAGAACTGCAAGAAGTACTGTATCGGAAGAGATTGTGTGTGACTTTTGACTGTGATGCAACGTGTGGGTTATGGAACTAACTGACCTGCTCCCAAATTTTGGAGACACTTCATGACAAACGACCAGCGAATTGAAGTCCCACCGCGTTACGGCTCAATTTTGTACTTGTAACTCACGATTTTTCGTTGTAGATACACGTGGGCGCGCTAAATTCGATGGTATAGATCTGTTTGTGATCAGACAGTGTTGTAGAGACATTTTTCATGCATGTCACCGAATTATTCTCGTACGTCGGAATGTCAAGACAACATTCACTTTGTCAGAAGAGGGTCGCGCGTTGTTTCACGACATGCATTCACTCGACGGATTCCAAAGTGTCGTAGTTTGGCTGCTCTTGTGCCTTCAGTTGAACCTTCTGCAGAGTTGGAATCGCCTGATGAGGGCCTGTGAAACAAGTCTGCTTGTCGTTGATGTCTGGTCAATTCTCACTGCAGCACTCACATAGTGAGTTCAAACTTTGGAGAGTGTTAGTTGTCTGAGGCAGCCGACCCTTGTTTGAAGCTTCTCACAGCACTCACTCACACAGTGAGTTCAAACTTGAGAGTTTTTGGTTGTCTGAAGTCAGTGGATCAAAGGCCGCGTCCATAAGCGTTTCGTTTTCCCCAATGAAACAGCGAACGCCCGACCATAAAACTTCCCTCTACCTGCGGTGAAGTGTACATGTCGGGTTGGAAATCGCTGAGCAAGCGTCAGCCCAAAGTAAAGGAACAACTTGAGTCATTTTCATCTGGATTCTCAACCCGAAACTGACGAACATTTCAGAGCGGCATGTTGGGAATCAAGGTTCTCGGTAAGGTTTCCTGCATAGATCTTTTGTTTTGATCCGCAATAAAGTTCTCACAAAAATCTTGTTTCGTCATTTGCGGGGACAAAATTTCACACACACGTCAGGCTCGTAAATTTTGGGGTTTGAAATAAATAGATCTGGGTTTCAAAATTTCGTGCTGTCCCGTCACGTTCTGCTCTAGTTGTCGACAGCGCCTTTGCTGTCTGCATGTGTTTCTTCGCAAAATGTTGAGCAGCGAACAGTGTCAGATCGTGATCATTTGACTGGGAAGAAGTTCTCAAGACGGAGGTCGTGTTTTGGCAAAAACAATGGAGAAATTTTCACCAAGCTGGTATCAATTTGTCTCAAGTGAGTATCATACGTGTGAGTACAGGTGTAATTGCGTCCTTCGCAACAATTAGCCGATGTCTGACTTTGTGCACTGGAAATCAGTTGAGGCAGTGGTGATCTCGCTCATTTTTAAGCGTGTGGTCGCCCGAAGGACCGTGTACCACACGCTTAATGTAATCACCATCAGTCTGTATGTGTGTCCGTCCGTGTGTGTAAAGCGGGTCTAACCGGGGGGCAGGGGTTGGACCCACTGACCATTTTTTCCCAAAGTGGGTCCAACCCCCCCCCCCCGGTAGACCCGATTTGGATGAAAAGCAGGTCTAGGGGTAGACCCGGTTTAAAAATTTTTTTTAAAAAAAAAAGTTCAGTGATGCAGGCAGGCATTTATGAACAACGAACGTTTATGTGACCACAAGCATTTTATGTGTAGCATTCTTGTTGTGTTTTAGGTGATTTGAGGAGGGT
>JAAUXT010052082.1_pt1 | contig 15571 bp, 19 predicted proteins | sample 7278171 | NCBI WGS metagenome assembly JAAUXT01 (sample SAMN14350112, study PRJNA611818) | marine sediment metagenome | isolation source: surface marine sediment (1.8m) | place: French Polynesia: Moorea | collected 2018-08 | reverse complement strand
CCCCCTTACACACCCACCTCTACAACCTTTTCCCCAACACACCCTTCTTCTGATATAACCCACAAAAATTTTTTTACCCCCCCCTCCCCTTAAAATTGGGGTTTCCCCCCCCCCCCCCCCCCCGATTCCTACCCCGGCATGAGGAAGCTGGACGTTTGACCCATTTTTGTGAGAATCATTCGCTTTATCCAGGGTGCGCTGACCTGAAATACAATTTGCCGAAAACGTGAACAAAGCCAGTTGGTGAGCTGTGCAGTCAGAAGATTCAGCATGTGCGTGGTCGAAGGGAGTTTCACAGGGGACTGACCTCACCTTTGCGATCTGACTTTTGTGCGCTCAATGTCCAAAAATTTGTTCCAAGAGTAAAAAGAGGGAGGCATCAATGACGTTGGAATTTTCTGAAATTGTCAGGGACTGTCCAGGTCCCCTTCGATCGTTGTGTGCAACCTGTGCTTTTCGTTTTGGACAAGAAAAATGTGCGCTGCAGCCTCAATAGGGGGGTGGGGTGGGGATAAATTTTACTCGGACGCCCTGGTCCACCCCTGCAAGTCCACACATCATGCAAATATACCCTGGAATGATGTAGTTATAAATTTGACCAATTTGCGAATTGACCTTTTGCTTGACCCATTGCGCACGGACCTGAAAAAATAACGAATCCGAGAAAAATTCACGAATGTGCTCGGGGGGGGGGGGAGCAACTCACCGGAAGCTGCGCCAGCATAGCAGAACGAGCAGGACTGCACGTGTATTCATTCCACTCCAAATACAAATTTTTCCCGTTGGAATTCAAGAGAAGGAGCCCCGGAAAACCACCCGACTCGGGCTCTGCTGCCACCCACGGGAACCAGCCCTGACGACTCACCCTGACGAGTTGGCCGCGGTTGGGACGAAGCTCGGCGTCTGCGGCGAACTCCCGAGCGCCGATCCCCGTGCAGTTCACCACGACGTCCGCCTCTCCCAGCGCCTGCAGCGTGCACGGAAACAGCTGTTCCCCAACCCATTCACAACATCGCATGCACACACGCGCGCATTGCACCCCCCCCCCCGCAGAGACAAGTTGTCTCCAATGCAAATCAGACCTTTGTTCCAATCAGGACTCGACGCTTGGCGAACCCGTGAAATACTTCCAGATATGTTTGTTTTGGAAGTGGAATCGGCTCAGTCCTCCCGAAGCAAGACCTCCTTCTCAAATCCTTGGTTGTACCCACAGATTTGAATCAAAATAAAATTGTTGTACCTCGTCCAAATTCTTCATCTTCCTTTGAACGATTTTGCCGCCGTTTTCTCTGAATCTGTAAATTTTGCACAAAGAAAGGACCAAGAAAGAAGCAAAGTGTTTTTTCATGTCTGAATGAAAATTTTGACGAAAGATCCGTGGATTTATGGTGTCCGAAAGAACTCACTTTCTCATGAGGTATGGCAGGTATCGGACGTTTTCGCAGAGGTACGTGGAGAAGGAGAATCCGCACGTGTGTCCGGGAAAAGCCGCCAGCTCCTCCGCTGTCATGTGACGGAATCCGTACACCTGGTCCCTCCAGAACGGGTCCTGGCGTCCAAAGAAAACAGACGACGAAAGTTTTACAGCATCCAGGAGTGAGATGTCCATGTCTTTGTCCAGGCACACACACGCACACGTAGACGCGCGCCACTTGTATGCACATACTTCACGCATACACACACACACACACACACACACACACACACACACACACTGACCGGCTGCTGTGTGTCGAACATCTGGTACCCAGAGAGCAGCGTGACGCCGGCGTCGGGCGCCTCTTCGCTCGCGTACAGCGCCGCCAGACGCACGCGCGTCGCCTCGCTCCAACGTCTGCAACCAGGAACGGTTCTCTGATCCTGTTCTGGTGTTGGGTCAGAATTGCTCCTTTGACACCCATATGCTTTGATTTGTTTCCGTAATTCTGCCGGTGTAGGGAGACACACGTACCTCCGTGAGAAGGGGCATGTCCAGGAGGTACGTCTGCAAGGGCAGGGGTCTGTTGGTGTTGGGCGTGACACGGAGGTACAGTACGCATATATGCATACTTCTGCTTGTGTACAGGGCAGGGTGTTACGGAGGTACGTACCTCTGCAGCTCCAGGGGCGTGTCCCGGAGGTTGTGCGGCTCCCAGAGCCCGGCCGCCACGTCGCTCGTCGTGTTCGGGGAGAATCGCTCCGACACCAGCGTCACCTGGTGGGAGACGCAAAATTAGTCCGGGTTCACGCAGAATCGTCGACACGCCAACGGGCAAACAACGTCGCAAGCCACAGGCAGCGTCCAATATGGGTTTTCACATAGGCTGGGTGGCGTCAGACTTTTTGATGCGCGCATCGAAATTTTGATGTGTGGGCATCAAAGTCAACATGATGCCCAATGTAGAGTGTCAAATTATTGGTCCAGACCGATCACAAATTTTTGAAGCGGACGTCAATTTTTTGTCGCTGCGTCACCAATGTGAAAACCCTTATTGACATGACCATGAAATGATTTTGTGCTGCAGTGCGTCCAATGTGAATCAAGAAAGACGGAAAAGCTGTGGTTGACCCAATATTGGGATGGGTCCGAAAATCTGAAGGATACCACTGCACGAGTGAAATGTTGCAGCTTGCGTGCCTACCCGGGCGCTGCCTTTGGCGTTCTCTTGCACGAGCAAGGCGGTCGAGACGCCCACAACGCCGGCGCCCACCACCATGACGTGAGCCATGCTGCTGCTGTTGCTGTAGATTCTGTTGCTGACGCTGTTATGTTGTTGCTGCTGCTTTTGTTTCAGGATCTGCTTCCCCGCGACTTAGCCTGCAGTTGAAAAAGCTTTCTGTTCGATTTGTTCATTCCATTGACATCAGTTTTGCATCAACAATTTCTTGACATTTATACGTGCGCGAGCGCTGAGTTGGTGTCAATACATTGATCATCTTGGCTGCACTTGTGTTCTTTATGTACGAACCTGCACTGTACAGTTGCTCGGTCACAGAATAATCATTGCAAGATCAAGATCAAGTGTCCCACTTTGAGCTAATGTAGGACAGAACTACGTGCACGCTCTTGTGTGATTATCCATCAGCTGACGGAAATGAAAACACAACAGATCTTTGGCACACAAACCTGTCTAGCTGGTCCAGGTTCAGTTTGTGTTGGTGGGAATGGGCCTCTCCCGTGGATCCAGGATCGAAGCAGCTAGACCTACCCTGACCACTCTCTCAAAATCAGAGGGGGAAAGGAGTGGGGAAACTTCATCTTCACAATTTCAACAGTAAAATTGTAAAATATTCGTCCTTATTGGTCCCTATGGTGCAAATTTGAGGGTCAGATCATTTTACAAGAGAAACAAACATTTCCTCGAGTGTTTTTCGTGATATCTTTTGTGAGAAACTGCTCATGGTGGGCGCCCCCGTGGCGGGAAAAGACTCGTCCGCTGTGCCGGCGCGTCTCTTGTCCGGACACACATCCGCGTGCTCAATGGTGGTGGTTGCAAGAAGAAAGCTGCGTTTCCAGAACGAGACAAAATATTGAATTTTTGTTGACAATTGGGTTGTTTTTCCGAAAGCAGTTTGGCTAAGTGATGGTTTAAAGGCTGTAGATCAAAGTTTTACTGGAGTTGGAGAAGTTTTTGACCGCAATAGACCAGACCAAAGCTGGGATTTGGAGATGCCAACGGAGAAACGGCTGGAGTGTTTGAAAACTTTGGGTCTGGGGCCCGATGTTGATTCCAAGGGTGAGTACTTGCAGAGTCTATGTTCAAATTTCGATTTTGATCGATTGATCAAGATCTACAAGTAGGAAAATGCTCATCAGGAAATCGCTTTTCATGGCTGCCAGTTCTCTTCTTTGGATCTGCGCACATATCTTTGATCAAGATTCCCAGGTCAATCTAGATCTCAATTCAGTCTCAATGAGACCAACAGAACAACCCACACGTTTGGTGAGCAAAATTGCCCAGCGTCATTGAGTGAAACTGGAAACAGTGAAAGCGACCAATTGGGTCAAAATCTGGAACTGGTTTGGAACGCCGATCTTGAAAGATAAGTGCGTGTTTGTGTCTCCCTGTGTGTGGTCACCAGCAAACTTCCAAGTGTGTTCGCGAGCTGATGTCATGCTGTAGATCTATGTGGTGCGACCAGGGGTGGGAGAACCACCAACTGACTGACCTCAGAAAGAAGCGGCGAGTTGTTGCATGAGGTTTTCAAATATTTGTTGTGGGCTCAGGCCAAGATCAAAGTATCCACAGATAGCAGAACACTCTAATGTCTGTACAAGGCAGTCCAGTCTGAGTAGATTCCTCACACAATTTTCTAACAATGTTCTGATGGAGAAAAGAGAGCAGCTCAACTTCTGTTGGAGTAATAGTCACAATCTTGTTTGAAAAGTGGTGATTTCCAGTCATGTGATCAGCACTCTGGTTCCCAGGGCTCTCCCCAGGGGAAAGGAATTGGCCAATTCAGTCAGATTTCATGAAAATCAGCCTCAAATGTCAAATCTCTCTGTATAGATGATTCTTGTGAATTATATTGGAATGTTAAAAAGTAGCCACTGAGGCCAGTGCCCCCTTGTGGAGGAGGAGTGTGGTGTGGCATACCTGACCCAGATTTGTCAGAACCACCACTAGATGGTGTGAAATGTCTCAATAAATAGGGAGATTCCTGCCTCAGACAGTCTCATCTGAGTACCAACTGATCGTTTGTGATGTCACTACACCATGCAGGGTCGGCGAAGAATGGTTTGGGGCAGCCAGGCTTTTTCCCCCCAGGAAGCACCATTTTGGTGCTGCGCGATTCCTTTCGCCCGTAAACATTTAAAATGTCGGGTCGGACCGCCAATTGGCGGTGTGTGTGGGTGCCCCACCGGATGTAGACGACCAGGTTGCTGTCTTCATGCGGTCAACCCAACCAGACCTGTAAAGAGAACGTTCACAGTCAAGTCCACCTGCTGGCAGTCAGATGACAATGAAAGGATCTTCGGGAGAAAATCAAGTGAAATGGCGGGCAGGGACCACCGTCAGGTGGTGGTCAAGGCGCTCGAAGTGGTGAAACGTCAAAAAAAAGCCAATTCAGCACAACCTCACTGATCGTGATCCACTTTCGGAAAGGAAGGTTATGTCACGTGATAACTATTGGCTTTTGGTGCACTGCCAGGTGCAACAAGATGTGAGTGTTGTGTTGTGTAACCAGGGGGTGGGAGAAGGATGAACAGAGAGCAACAGCGACTGGATTTTTGCGTGGACATGTGCGAAATTTGATCGTGCAGCCTCGCACAAATGTCACCCAGAAATAGACCGTGTGTCAGAGTATCGAGTTGTGGAAAAACTTGCCCTTCACTGGGACGTCGTGTACAACTTTAAGTCCGACGGCCTGTGTGGCTGAAGAGGTGGCACATGGGCGACTGAAGTTGCTCCCTCTCGAATATTTTGCCTCACCCTGGATCCGCCCCTGGTCACAAGTTGCTGCAATGGTTTCACAAATTTATTTTCAGAACAAACGTGACCAATTTATTTTGCGTTCTCGTCTTTCAGATGAAATCAAGAAAGCTTACAAAGCGCTGGCGAAAGAGCTGCATCCAGACAAGGTGCGTCTTGTGCTTCGTTTCCAGGAAAATCATGCCCAATTTTGGCAGGCGTACGGCGTGGTGTGTGCGCGCGTGTGTGTGTTTGTGCCTGTGTGTGTGTGCGTGCCTGTGTGTGTGTGCGTGTACGCGTGTGTGTCATCTGGCAACATGCCAAACGCTTTAGCAACAAACTTGCGTCTTCTTTCCCTTCTTTGTCACCAATCGCTTGCTGTTCACGTCACAAAAGACAATGTACCAAAACAGTCGGCCGTGTCAAATCACGACATTTTGAATCGTCCTCGTTTGTGTGCATGCGGTGTTGGGCATGCTGTGCTCGTGCAGACACAGGTCAGCTGGCTGTTGACCGCTTTTCTCTTGCGCGAAGAACGACGATTTCAAGGTCGTTGTGTGTTGCAGAACAACGCGGAGGACGCGACGCGGCAGTTCCAGGATCTGCTCGCAGCCTACACGTACCTCATGAAAGGTCGGTACGAGTACACATCAGGGAGGTCCAATTGGATGAGTCGGGGCGCGGTCCACGTGCAGAATCGTCGGGGCGCGTCTCAACACTTTCAAGTGTTCTTGTTCTTTGCAGACCATCGCGACGATTCCTCGGATTCAGGCACCGAGACAGAGTTCGAAGAGGATGACGAGGAATTGGTGAGAAAAAACTTGGAGCTGTGTCACAATGTTCCAGCAGTAAGATAATTGTATTGAGTTGCTGCTTCGCCCTTCTCGACACTGGTGTTCTTGTTTTGCAGGTGCACTTGTTCCAGTTCTTCTCGGGGCTCTTCCACAACAGACATCGTGAGTCTATTAAATTCCAACACGATTTTTTGGGCGTTTTGCCCCCCCCCCCCTCCTTTTCCAGTCCCATTGCTTAGTTCTTGGTTTCGCCACCAGGGGTCGATCCGAGGCGGAGTCGCGTCATCGTCGTGCACACGCCCGCCGGACCCGTGATGTTCGAGGTGGACGACGAGGACGACGACTATTGGTTCCTCGACTCCGGCTACGGTCGCCGGGCCAGGTCAGCGGAAACGGGCTGAGAACATGTGATACGTCACGAAATTGCGTCCAGTGCGAATCAGACGAAAGTATCTGCTCGTTGCAGCCACCCTGGACGGAGGCGCGGAGGGAACCCGGCAGACCGGTATCGGTTCAGCTGCGAGACGGCTCCGGAGCATACGTACCCGGCGCGAGGGTACAGGAGTCGCAGGGGCCAACCACGTACGTATGTGTGTGCGTGTGGTGTGTGTGTGTTCACTGGCTGAGGAGGGGACACACGGGTCACATCAATCACCCAGGTGTGTGTGTGTGATCGCACCTGTGTAGCACTGGAAGGGGTCTGGTAGAGCGGTCACGCCTGTTGCAGAAGGACGATCTTCGGCGTCGTGACGTGTGCTTGTCTTAGGAATTTGCGGCCAAGGGTTGATCCGATCACTGGCCTCGTGTGGGAACCCAGCCAATCCGAACCAAAACACACCCCCGACTCAAACTGAGATCCAGCTCACGAATGGTCTCCCCAGATGCTCCCAGGTTTGCCTCGAGTCTCTGAACCAATATCCAGGAAACTGGATGGGTCCAACAGGTCTGAGAATTTCTGACTTCTTGAAGCTGGGGAGAACATTCGCGATGTCACCCCCACACCATACCATGGGACGATGAGCCAAATTCTTTCACCAAATGGTTCTTGTCGCTCCGACTGCATCGCTTGGTCGAGGAGGGGTGCCAGGAGGCTTTTGGAATTCCCAGTCCCGTCTCATTCCAACACGGCTTGTGAATAAAATCAGTTTGACTTCAGTCCAGCAGTAACTGTGTTGTATTTTGCAGCAGATCTCGCTGGTCTCCGATCTCCCCCCCCCCCCCCCAAAAGCCAATATTTCTGTGTTTCACGCACCCGTTCTGTGTTTCGATTTTCGCAACCACGACGCGCGCGTCTCCACCGACTGGTGTTCTGGTTGCAGCCCCGGCTTCGGAGCCGAGTAAGAAGTGGGAGAGGAAGCAGGCGCGGCGGGGCGCGTGGAACCCGGCGGGAACCGGCGGCGCGGGGGCCGGGGCGGGGCCGACCTGGGAGCAGCAGCAGAGACGCCGCCGAGACTCCAACCAGTACGACGACTGGGAACCGGTGAGTAGCCGCGTGCCAGGTGTGTGCGTGCAGGGGTGGACCAGTGGATTGCGATGCACTGGGGTGTTGGGTAAATCCGCCAAAGGGAAATGACTGGGGAGAATGTGAGGCATGGGAAAAGTGGGTCTGAACCAAACGAGGCGTAATGGGCGAGGGCTTGGCGTGGTGGATAGGTAGGGGCGGTCATTGACGGGGGTGGGGTGGAGGTTGAAGTGGTGGGATAGAAAATGAGGACGAAATGTGACTCATTGAGGTGTGTGTAGAATGTTTGGTGTGCAATGGATTGCGACAGTTTTGACGTCAGGTGCTCTTGGTTGAAATTGATCACTGATGTGCAGATACGGAACCGCCACCTGTGACTGGAAACTTTATGGATCGTAGCTGCGTTGAGGCAGGCTCTGCAAAGCGCGTTTTGGTTCAGCCTCCCTTCAACAGAGTTGATGGACGGAGCGCTTTGTCAAAACTGCCTGTTCTGTGTCGAGTGTGGGTCATTGGTGCCTGGATCTGTGCTGCAATTGGTCAGACAAAAGTTCTCACAACGCCTAGAGCTTGGCGTTGTGTGGAGCTGTGTTGTGTTGAGCTGTGTTGTGCAGCTGAGGCTTGTGAATCTGGAAGCTTTGAGCCCCTTTACAGTGTATTTGTTTTTGCCTGTGGCATTGTTGCCCTTTTGGATATGGATAGATCCAGACGAACTTGTGCGTCTTCGTGTCGCTTGTGGAAAGCAGCCACACCCAAAGGCAGGAGTGCGGCGGAGGAACTTTATGGCGTCTGCTCGGAGCTGTTGCGCGGCTCCCTGCAGCTTCTGGCGCTGCAGTAGCATAGGGGGAGGGGTGTCTTTCTCTCAACATTCGTGCCCGCCTGATCCGAACTCGGACATCTCAAAATCTCACCCAATTCGAAGCAATCTGGAAGACGTGTGATTGTGTCTGTACTTCTTGATGGCCGTGCCCAACGTTGCTTCTGAACGCAAAAATTCTGCATCTGTCTCAAACATCCTCTGAGGTGTGCAAGTCAACTCGACTGAAAACGGTCAGCTGTTGTGTGACTTTGTGACAAGATGATGTTGGGTTTGGGGGGTTCAGCAGTCGCAGACAAGCCCACTTCGAATGAAGTGAATGCCTTCGACAACTTTACCAACCGTGTTCGCTGCGCCTCTGATAGTGGTACGAGTACAGCATCAGAGTTCTGTCACAAGCGAGAAGTTCGTCGGTGCCACTGTGTGAGAAAGTTCGACAGTTCAGCACGATGTTTTGCCTCCAGAAGAAACCTTTCTGAAGGCCAACCGAAAGAGGTCTGAACACAGGCAAGACACCATATACTCGTGCATATATCTTGTGGTGCTAGAAGTGAGAATCCTTGACCGTTCGAATGGGTTGCAACCTCGGTGATGACAGATTCGTGCCAGCATTGGATTCACGACTGTCCTCCCACTCGAGCAGCCCGTGCAAGTCATCCATCGTGTTACCTTGGCGACGCGCATGCGCGTGTTCGTGTACTTCCGCCAGAGCTCAGGATGGGAGCGGAAACTGTTGCTGTTCGAGAGCTTTTGAACCTCGCGATGTTCACACGGTGAATCCGATGACACTGAAGTCGTTTGGAATCCGAAACTGCCGCTTTGATTCACAAGTTCAGAGACGGTGTGTCCTTTTGCTCGACGCGTAAGCCTCAATTTCACACCGCGGTGAGGTGTACGTCACACTTCCGTCGATGTGATCGTGTTGCGGTTCTGTGTTCACACCAGATCTCAAACCACGTCACGTGTCTTTCCTTTCGGCCTGTGCACGTAATCTGCGTGGCAAGCCAATTGATGTTGACGCATCACAAACGTGATGACGGGCGAGTCTTGCACGATGAATCCCTCTGTTCTGCCGATTCTTGGCAGGAGCGTTCCGGGTGTCGCGGGGCTCTTGCCCAAAGTGTGAAAGTTGCGAAGAATCTTGACTGGATTTTTCAGTGACCGCTTCGGCTCTGCAAGCACTTGCCCAATACCCGCGCGCACTGGGCATCCTCCGTGCCGCGGCCCCGCGCCCATCGTCGGCTGACCGTGCGCAGCTTCTGCCGCTCCCCTCCCCGAGGCCTATTCGGCACCGCCACCACCACATTCTACTTCTTCGACAAATCGAATGAGCGGTGTTAAGGTGCGCGGTGGGCTGGGTTCACACAGGGTGCGTCACGCGCTTCCGTGAAGGAATTGGCAAGCGGTGGTGCAGCGTCTGTTTTGTACAGGGACACAACGCCTGCAGGGGTTTGCGCAGCGTTCAAACGTCACGCTCTCCAACTTGTTTTGAAATGGGCGTCATCGCTCACCACCCCTGCACGGGGACACGAAGCACTGTCTGCTTTGAAAGAGAAAAAAAGAAAGGTCGATTGAGACAGCTTCACAGAGGACGCGTCACGTACAACGTCGTGCAACGTCCCTGCACTCGTGAACAGATGTTGCGTCGAAAGCGACGACGCAGCGCCAGGTGGGAACACCGCGCACGCACGACGGCTTCTGTGTGAACCGACCCTCACAATCAACAGGTAAAGCTTCGGAAGGGAGTGCCGCCAACTCCCGGGCGTGTAGCTATCTGTCAGTCTCTCGCGCCTGCACTGACGTTACTGCAAGGATGTGAGTGGCAGGGAATTTTTTGTGGGAAAAGCAATTTGCAACATTGGATGTCGCGTGTGTGGAAAAATGGTGCTGAATAGAAACTCCTCCTCATGAATACTTTTGATGGATAATGATGCAGTTGGAATACTGCACTTTTGTGTTTCTTTTCTACACCGCTTTAGCACTGCGAATTTCCTGCGAAGGTGTCTTCGTCTTGTGTGGCTACCAGTGGGATTTGGTTCGGTGCTCCCTGCGCTGGTGTTCGGAATTTCACCCGCATATTCTCGCTGCCAAACGCACCAAGGGTTTGATGCTGAGAGAAGCAGTTGGATCTCGAAAATTTCGGTCTCGTTTCAGACGAGAAGTTATTCAGTGGGAAGTGTAGCCCCACTGACAAGTGTTCTAGTTTTCCTGGATACACAAACAAGGAGCTGCACGGAAGTTTATTGCATTAGTTTGGCTGCTTAATTCCTGGGTAAATAACGCGTTCTGAACGAACGCATTTGTGTGTTGTTTGCGGAGAGACGAATTCGCTCTTTTTTTCTCTCGCTCGCGGTTGCTTTTGGGACAGTTTCACACTGGATGCGTCACGCGTTGCGTCCCTGCACAACCACAAGCGACACCACAGGCTCATTGAATTGTGTAGTCTCGCATCCAGTGTGAAACGCCCCGAAATTGAGACGCTTGTCTGCAGGCGTCCACAAACGCAACGTCGCGTCGTCTTTTCCAGCGTCGCGACAGTAAATGCAGATACCCCGCCGCAGTTCATTCAAGTGAAGTTGGCAGCGCATTCACAAACACGGGATGCAAACAATGCGCTAAAACATATGTCTGCGGTGTTTTAATATTTCATTATTCGCGGCCTTTGTTGCACACCTGAACTCGGGTTTTGTTTTCGGGCGTGTGCGCCAGGCGGAGGGAATGGAGGCGTGGGGAGTAGAGAACAGGTGGAGCAGGCTGTGGGTGGGAGACACAGAATGTTGAGGTCGAAAGCACCTGTCTCAATCCACGGGAAAGAAAAGAACCGGGTGAAGGTGGTTTTTTTTTTCAATATTGCCAAACATTGAACTTGTCAAAGCTGCTCGAAATATGCGCGCTTGTCGAAGTAGCTGCGGAAAGGTGATGCGGACGCCATTCGTCACTGATGATCAAAAGCTTGACAGGGACTTTTGGCAAACGTGCGTCTCACCTGTACGTAGACTTTCGAGGCGCAACACCAACATGTCCCTGGGACTTCCGGCGTCTCCACACCGACAGGTGTTCTTGTTTTTCCTGTGCCTTGAGTTGTGCCTTGAGTTCGCACTGGGCAAGCACGTCCGTGTGCTGAAACTCGTAATTGGCAGCATCTGTTGTTGAATGAAATTCGAGCTTTGGTGTCAGACAGACGAGGGGGTCTCATCGACGTCGTAGTGCGCGGGCGGGCGTGGCGTTCTTTCGCTGCTCGGCGTCAGGTATCGAGAGTTCAGGTTTGTGGATAGTGCAGGGAGTGCAGGACGCAGCAGCTCTGCATTCATGCATATTCGTTTCATTGCTGTGATGTCTATAGACAATTGCGAAGCGCTCATCGTGACAGTTACTGTTGCGCGCGCGCCTTCGTTTCGTGGAAAAACGTGCAGCATTCTGCTTAATTGGCACAAAGGGCTGGGATCAGAAGCGTAATGGGAGTGCATCAAGCCTTTGGCGCGTTTCAGTGGCAAGTGTTGATGGGCGATAAACACACGCGATTATCACATGGACCCAGTGCAGACAAAAGGCAATTTTGCACGCGGGAACAACGGTTCTGCGCGTGTAGAGGAATCGTTTTCGTTTCGTTCACCTGGGTTGTCAGGAAGAGTGGAGGAACCACTCAAGGCCAATATGTTTGAGGTCTCATCCCTGACACAAACACTTTCAAAACGTGAACAACACCCAATGACCCTGTCGCCCACTGCAGGTCAAAATGGTTGAGGTCGCCCCTGACATCAGAAGTGGCATTTTCTCACCCACGATGTCTTGCCCGAAGACAGTCCGAGGCGCGTGTCTACACTGACAAGTGTTCTTGCTTCCTGCTGCATCATTATCAGACAACTGGATATCAAACAGGATGCGGAAATCGACATAGCGCGAAAAAGAATACAAGCCAGGATTTGTGGATCCACGCGGATTTGAAACATGGGTCCTGGATGGAATTTGCAAACGAGAGGCTTGACTCGACACGTGAATGCAGCAGTGACGAGGGGCGTGTTGAGGGGAGGCGAAGTGCGGCGGTCGCCTGACCTGAGGATACGTGGACAAAGCGGATGAGAAGCGATGGGATCATGCTGACGCTCCTCAAGGTGAGTAGTGGACCAGGGGGAGCATGTTGTCGAGTTGGTGGCTTCACACACACACACACACACACACACACACACACACACACACACACACACACACAAGCACGATCGTTGCTTTCTTTCTCGCTGTGCACATAAGCGTATCAGATCGCAGTCGCTGGTCTTGAAGCACAAAGCCGTTGACTTCAAGGAGATCTGGGGCGTGTTACGTCGACGGGCGTGTCCACTTCTACGTTGGAATCTTCGCAGAGGGATCTCTCCGCTCTCCTTGCGATCGATGGGCAGCTACCTGCAGTCTTGGTCAACACGCAACGACATCCGTTCGTCTACCGTGTTTCTTCAGGCGCCAAGTGGTGCTGCAGACCCTGTCACCAAATTTTTGCTCATCGGGAAATGAGATTGAGACGTGGCTGTCACCGTGGTCACTCGAGGTGTATGTCTGCCCTTTGCGGTGTTGTTGAGGAGAGAAAAGTAGTCAAGGAAATAAGCCTGGTTCACGAGGCTGCGAAAAAATCGTCGTTCCCCTTTCAGGAAATTCCTACCTGGCTGTTGTAAGTTTAGGGAGTCCGATGGAACTCTGATGATGACCTCGAGTGAGACGAAAGGTGTCAGGCGGCGGAAAGAGGGTGTCAGAGGGACAGGAACCTGGAATCAGGGCTCTCTTCAGACACAGTTTTGCGGGTACAGAATGAACCACACCGTTTCTCCAAGCGTTCGACTTGCGAGCAGTAAATAACAAGCCTGGTTGTCACTTCTTGCCTTCGTGCGGACTGGGACACAGCGCGTCCCTGGTTCCTACGCAATGAGAAATCGCTCCGTTTCAGTGGGATCAGTCTCTGGAGAGGTGGAGAAGAAAAAGACAGGTGGAGGACAGGACCCAGGAGGGCTCGACGTTGCCACCCACCCCAGTGGAGAATCGTTTGGTCGGGCACTTGGACTGCAACGTTTCGCTGGTGCACAGTTTGATTGGCTCCGTGATGCGCATTTCATCGTTGTGGCATTCTGCAGGGTGCGTCACACGATGCTTGCAACAATTTCGCGTGCAACTCTCACTGCGCGTCTCGAACATGAAGGTGTTCTTGTTGAGACAAAAATCTTGTCCAGGAAAGGACGAGTCGAGGTTTCTTGCTTGCTTTGCTTGCTGGGTGAAGGATAATGGCCTGACAGCTTCTGTTGTCCAGTGTTGTTTTCTGGACCACTGGCGGAGCCACACGGGGCCTGGATACTGGGTCCCCAAAAGATATTGCCCCAGAGTCTCTCCTTTGAATTTTGCCCCAGAGTCTTTCCCGTGGATATTGCCCCACCCTTGAGATATGCCCCCATCCCATAACGAGCCAAATTCACTGGACCCCCTCGCCACAATGTCATCGACCTCGATCTTTACTGGATTGTGCCCCCTCCCCCTCCCACCTGGATCCTGAATTTGCGCCCGAGACGCTGAGCAGTGAGATGATTGCGGAAGTGCTGGGCTGGACTCACCTGGGTGGAGGTGCTTCTTGATGAGATGGTTTGCAATGAAAAGAGGCCTGTGTCCAGGGAGCGGCCGGATTGTATTTCAGGAAACACCCGAAGCCGCACGTGTTGTTATGCTGCCCAGTCGCCTCTGCCAGCGCTGCGTCCGTTTCATACTGGATGCGCCGTGCTCTTCGTCTTTGGCGCGCATCCTGGCCGTCTCACAGTGGATGCGCCGTGCAGGGCATTTCCAGTTCTGCATTTCTGCTCGTGGCTCTAGACGCATGCACAGGCGTGCAAGGCGGGACGCAGCTAGTGTGAAACGCGGCTCAGGTCGCGAAGGAGATCAGCGCCTCTCCTGACACAGGTAGAATCCTCCTTTGCGTCGCGGGCGCAGCGCAGTCTCTTCAGTGATTCCGCCTGCGACTCTCTGCCTTTGAAGCCTCATTGACCCTCGGAGTCACTTGATATTCTGTGCCGGGGATGCATATTTTCGTCGAAGGGGGGGGGAGGGTCAGTCGACCCCCAGAGGATGAGGATGGGTTTCAAGTTGAATAATTGCCCTTTTCCAGAACTTGTTGATCGGTAGGTCGTGCTCGTGTGTTGGCCCCTGGATCCGGGCCGGTCGGGCGTCTTGCGTTCCGCTTCTCAGGCTTAATTGAGGGCGGCGCGTCATGCAATGTGGTTGTGTTCCACCGATTGTCGTAACACTGGCAGGATCTTTCATCTCTGGTGACGGTTTTGCTGTTGTGCAGTGCAGAAAAGAACAAGATGATGATGTTGTTTGGGGTGACTTGTTCTTGCCACTTGTGATTGTGAAGTTGTTGGGAATGAGGGGGCGGAAGGTGCCATGTTTTGGTGTGAGCTTCTGTGTGTCCACCCGAGGACAGGTGTCTGCTCAGGTCAGTGACTCGACGCACGTGTGTTCACGAGGGACTGAACCCCCTCTGGGATCCGCTGTGTGCACCAAGGGGCTCGACCCCGTCTGGGATCAGCCTCTTCACGAAGGGGGAGGTCGACCTCCCCACATGCAGGATCAGCCTCCTCACGTTTGCACAAGAGGCTTCTGAACGAGACTGCTGAAGTCGAGGCTTCCTTCCGGCAACTGTGCGGCAATTGGGGCCGTTGTTTTGCTTCTGCTTGTTCTGGCTCTGCAGCCTCTGCGGTATTTTGAGGCTTGAGTATTCAACGCAGGAGGAATTTGTTTCAAATGCGTTGAAATGTCACGATGTGAGAACCTTTGAACATTTCTTTGCAAAAAGTTAAACACGAGCGGCAACACTTGGTGAGGAACAACGGTGCATCTTGCCTCGTTTACACCTGGGTCTCGCCTAATAACGCACCTGGTCGCGCCCAAGTCAAAGTCGTTATGCTCAGTGCCGACAGATGCTGGTTTGGTGACCGTGGGTCCCTCCGGATATGTTTGTTGCTGAGGCGAAGGCTCTGCATTTTCCGTCGCCGGGGGGGGGGGGGGGCGTTGGAGGAAAAGGGTGTGTTCTGACCCCCCCCCGCCGTGTTTCCTTTGCAAAATTGCGTTGGGCTTGGTT
>JAAUXT010131256.1_pt1 | contig 15574 bp, 11 predicted proteins | sample 7278171 | NCBI WGS metagenome assembly JAAUXT01 (sample SAMN14350112, study PRJNA611818) | marine sediment metagenome | isolation source: surface marine sediment (1.8m) | place: French Polynesia: Moorea | collected 2018-08 | reverse complement strand
TGGACATTGTCTGACTTGGGCATTTACTGACTGGGGCATTGGCGGATTGGGACAAGTGCTTCCTGCCGATGTACGCTGCCCGCGGCTGATTATCTACTTGAAAGTCTAGTTGTTGGAGACACTGACATTCGAATCTGCAGATTGTCCAGAAAGCAGATCGGGATCGATCGTCTCTCAATGCTTCATATTTCTCTTTTTAATTATGAATCGCATGTTGACCTTGTGTTGCTTCCACTTTCATGTTCCAACCGCAGAACACATTGTGGGCTGATTGTACGGTTGACATGCATCTTTCCACAACTACCTGACGAATGGCTCTTTGTGCGTTTTCCACAGGAATCGATACATCCGTCTGCTGTGCGTTTTGTACGGTTCAATACAGCCGCTTAAATTGCATCGTGTTCCATTGATCGACTGGAAAATGGACTTGATTTCGCTTTCCGTCAATTCTGATGGCAAGGAGAGGAGTGCTGACAAGAAGAGATGTGATGCTGCTGTGAATTTGACCGTTTGTCGGATCGGTGAAGCCCCCTGAAGACGTACCGTACCAACAGCAAATCTGTCTGATTCTACATTCTTGACCAGTGGAGATACCGATGGGCCACGCAAACCTCAAGTGCAAAACGCTCAGAAAATGATAAAGACTGAAAGCAAACACAGAGAAAACCAACTGTTTACCTTGCATACAAATTCGACCGTTGTAGTTTTGAAAGTTATCTTCGCTGGTGACACGAGTTGATAATGTTGCAGCAGATATGATCAATTGGCGATGATCACCTGCTATTTCAACACTCTGAAGCAGATCCAGGATCTGGCCGGGGAGGTTCGGACCCAGGTTCACACCTGCGGCACAAAAAGGGGTTACCGTAAACACATGTGAAAAAGAGACACCTCTTTGGCCAAAAATATATCAAAAGAAGGGGTGCAACTGAATGGGTGTGAGTTTTCCATTGTTTCGACAGGACCCAAGCTCCACAAAACAGAGGCAAATGTTGGGGTGCGCCTTGTGCATAGGTGCGACTTGAAACACAGGCACAAATGTAGCAAAGGAGTGAGGGGGTCAGGCCTCAAGATCCCCCGGGTCCACTCCTTGTGCCACTGTTGCTCAACTGACAAGGCAAGAAGGGTTTGCGTGACGGAAACAATTTTCTTGTCTGAAACGTGGTCATCAATCGTGAATCGCGGAAATGCGATTGGAATCCTGTGTTGATCTGCACATCACTTCGAGGCGAGATAAACGCGGAGCGGGTACTCACACTCAAAGCGTGTGTAGGACAGAGCTGGAAACTGAGAGTTGAGAACTGGACGTGACAGTGGCGGCGCGGCGCACTGAGTCACCTGGATCGATCGATCGCGCGTTGTCGTCGCGATTCGGAGGCGCGACGCACGTCACATCGATCCGCAGCTTCTCTCCCGCTTCGTCTGTCGGCGTGGAGACGGAACCTCAACATAACAGCGAGTGTGTCCCTTGTTTCTGAAAAAAATTAGTGTAATCTCAAGTTTCTTCGAGCAGCGCATGCAGGCAGCGTCCAACACGAATGTTCTGGTTCCAAAGTGCACGGCAAGTGAGGCTGTCCAGAAATAGACAGCGAAAAGTTTCGATGGTTTCGCTATTCAGTCCCTTTGAGGGGTGGTTCTCCACAAAAAGCCTCTGCGCCAAAAATGGTCCAATGATCGTCCTGCACAGGCCACACTTTGAACACGAGCTCAGGTATGCCGTCACATGACAAGGTTCTTTCCAGGTAAAAAGTTCTGTGCGTGGTTTGTTTTGCAGCTTGTTGCAGCTGTCTATTTATTGGCCGGGGACATTGCAGAAACCAATTAATTGTCGTGTGCATTGAATTATTGATGCCCTTCTCATAAACCGAGTTTGTCATAAAGCGCAGGAATCGTACATTGTTCACAGAACGAGTCTCCCAGCAGTTCGACACAAAAGCGTTCAGATGTGGGGGAGTTTTGCAAGTCCGTCCTATCTTTCCGTCCAGTCTCAGGCCCCAGCTCAGAGTAGACGTTTGACCGGTGGAAAACTCGGAAATCTGTCCAGGGTTTGCAGTATCACCACCACCTCAAAACAATTGAGCATTTTGACTACAGAAGATAAAAAATCTGCACACAAATTGCACTTTACATAGAGACGAACAAAGAGACACAAATGTTGCGCATGAAAACTGCACATTAAGCTGGATGTAACAGCTGCGATGTCCCCAACACGACATCGACACGTCATGCCAAAGTATCTGACCTGCGCAAGTGAAAGAGAAGCAGAGAAAGTGATATTCATTCCCTTAAAAGGAAAGTTGCCCGTTTTCAGCGCATTAAGCCCTCTCTCGAGCCTGCGCGCACGGATCCGATTTCACCGACTGGACGCTTGATGGGCGGATCACGAGAACAAAGGATCCGAGTCGTTTGATCTCTTGCTGCATCCCGAATTTTTCATTCAGAAACTCAAGTCATCGCCATCTTTGTGCTGATCCAAGATTTCGATCCAATTGCATGTTTTGCAGCGGATCTGAAATTCCTACCCTTTTTTGATCTGGGTCAAGTCAGATTGTTCTCACATCATTGAAGCTTTTTTCCGAAGAGAATAAATTTATTCGTTTTCATTTATTTTTTCAAGTTTTGCAGCAGCAGACTGAGGCAATTGCTTTTGCACACAAACAGCTTGCAGTCTGGAGTCAGAAATGTAGGTCAACAGCGAAGTCCCTCAAGAGCTGTAGACGTGACGCCTCTTTGTGGAGAGTCTCTTCTGGAAGCGATTAATTGCCTAATTGCTTGAGACAGGACATGTGCGCCAATGGGCAGCAGCGACAGCGAAACAGCTCCTCTCGGAATCCTTCTTTGGCTTTTTGTCTGGCACGGGTGTTTTCTTCTTGCCAGGATCATCTCGTCACAAATTCTGTTGATGTCCATCATTTCTTTTTGTTCGCTGCGCAGCTGCCGTGAATCTGTGTAACAACGGAGAGTCTTCTTCACCCGTGTGTGTTCGTGTACTTGCAGGGTACGTGCGTGGGTACTCGCTGACGGCACCGCACAACTACACGGTGTTCACGAGCGACATCGAGGTGGACTACTCGGTGCCGGCGGGCGTCACGCTGCGCGCCGCCGTCGTGCAGCTCGTCTTCACGGACACAGGTCAGTGCAGCGCGAAGGCGTTAGTTGTGTGATCCTGCAGGGTGAAAACAGCTTCGTTTTCTTGTACACCTGAGGATGGGAACAACGATTTCAGATGAGAACCTGGAGTTTCCATGTTCTGCAACCTTACCGCGCGAAAGATGTTTGGTATGTCAGGCTGTGTACTTTTTTTTTAAACAAGCAACATCTTTTTGCGCTGTGTTATGCAGACACGGTTGTGAAGACGACGGGCATCCCGGCGAGCTACAACGAAGGTATCCTCACCTTCCTGTGCGGCGTCGTGGACCGCGCCGGCTCCTTCGTGTTTCGCATGCGGCGCGAGGCGGGCGGACCCGTGCTCGTCGAGACGCCGCCCATGCGCGCCTACTGGCCCCGCTTCTCGCTCTCCCTGCCGCCCACGCACCAGACGCTGAGCAGCGAGCTGACCCTGCGGGTGAGCGCCAGCGGCCGGGCCCGCGGCTCCAGCTTCTGCCCCCCGGCCAACCCGAACGCGACCTTCGCGCTCGATCTGGTGTACTACGGACGAAACGACTCTGAGAGCGCGACGCGGGAGAAGCACGTCGTGGCCTCTGAACGCGTCGACGTCTTTGAACGGCCGTACGTGTTCGGTTGCTACCTGTTCGACCAGCCCGGAACGTACGAGGTGCATTTGAGTACTCGGTACCAGCCGGGTCTCCCTATCGCCACGAGCAACCCGACACACGTGACGTGGTCGACGCGTTACAGTCTGACGGCAATCGGCTCCGGCAGCACGAGCATTTTCCCCGGGTGCGTGCGCTACATGACGATCGCGTACACACAGCCGAGCTGCAGTGGTGACCAGGACAAGGTGCGGCTCTACAGGCAGATCCACGTCTCGTCCAGCGTCGCCTCCCCGACCAACCTGCAGTACATAGGTGAGCAAACGAAATTTGGGGATTCGCTGAGGGCAGCTCATTGGAGGCACTGCAAAAGAACCAACCCTACTCCTTTCACATGCATGTTTAAAATGTTGAAAATGGTGCAAGCACCACACTTGTCTTTTTCGCATCAGGTGAGGAGCGCACCTCGAAGACGAGCGCGTCGGTGCACTTCGACTGCCTGCTCTTCCACGAGCGCGATCCCGGCTACTGCTTCAAGTACGTCAGCGTCGCGCGCAGCGGCGCCGTCAACGAGCAGGCCGTGCTGTGCGTGCCGACCTCCGACCAGCCAGGTGCGTCCCGCGCGCTGCAGCAGCCGCGTCATTTGCCTCACTTCCGATGACCGAACCACACAGAAGCCCTTTTGAGATCCAAACAAGCGACGTAGAAAAGTTGTGCTCAATTGACCAATTGTTTGTGGGCGTCGGGATGGAAGTTCACGAAATTTTATCAAATTCCTGCAGCCACTCTCTCTCTCTCTCTCTCTCTCTCTCTCTCTCTCTCTCTCTCTCTCTCTCTCTCTCTCTCTCTCTCTCCGTCTTTCTGCAAGTGGTCTCGATTCATGGAATGTTTTGTGTTTGGTTCACGAAGGAAGAAAAACGTTTGCAAAGGTCCCTTGCGCAATTTGCTCGAGCTCAATGGAGAAGCAGCCTGTACGTGTCAAAACATCTGTGGGGCTGTTGAGTTACGTGGCCACTACATGCATGTGCGTCAGTCAAACCTGGACTGGGAGCGTGTGCCGAAAGAAAATCTAGTGAGGCGGTGTATGTTTACACACAAAATGACACGAAAACCCCCAACAGAAACCTGGGCTCACGCAAAAGTTTGCAAAGTTTACTGGAGAGGACAGTCGCGGTGGATATCATCCTGATTTATTTCGTTCAGTCCGACAGGAAATTTGTAAACAGATTTCGAGGACGTCTGGAGTGTCAGACGCGTTAAGTGGAGCAAATTTGACGAATGTCACTCAGGACGCTGGGCAGATGCGCGTCTGTGGCGCAGTCACGGAGTTCTGAAGTCGAGCGTGAGAACCTTCACCTCATGATCACCGCTTCGAATCAGATTCCGTTCACACGAAACTTTCACGTCAATTTTGTTTGGTCTGAAACAGCACGCAAAAACATTTTGCGGCTCAGTCAAGGTCAAGTGACTGGGAGGAGCTGTGATCTGGTTTCCTTTTCGGATCAATCTTGGTGGGATCGGTGGAGAGCGAGAAACGAGTGGTGCGCTGTTGTCGGTGCGATCTCTCATCAGAACATTTGTCTGGCTGTTTGAGCATCATTGAGTGATAATTATGACTTGACTTATCCTCGTTTTCAATTCAGCTGTTGCCATACATCACCTTGGTGATCTGCTTGTTGTGGGTTCCGTTGCTTTTGTTTTTGTCTTCATTACATTTTGGGGTTTTCAAAACAGAGCTGCGCCCCTCACGGTGAAGCTTCACACCTGCGCGCCCCGTCTGCCTCCACGGAGGCCGCCCAACCGGGAAACTCTTTTGCATGCAGTGTTTCGGTAGCAACTGAACGAAGACAAAATAGATTGTGCGTGCAGTCGTCTCTTGACCGGTCCAACCTGCTGTGCTCGGAACAACCTCAAAACGAGTTGTTGATCTGTCCGTAGATGTCTTGATTTGCTTGGAACAGATTTTACGTTGATGAGGTGGGCAACGTGAACATGCGTGCCTGGAATTCCTGTTCATAATTGGTTCAAACTTTTTCCCGAGTTCCCCATTAACTGTGGATAAGGAACGGATCCCCTGTCGGAACAGTAGCTGGGAAACTTGGCGGGCAAAATCAATTTGGCTGTTGGGTTTCAAGGCTTCAGTGCGAGGAATGTGTTTCTCGGTCGGCAGCCTCGGCGGGGGATGATGTGGGAAAACTGCGCACTCTCCGTCATGGGGGCCCGATACAGACCGAGGCGATAACTGTCCAAGTCCGATTTGCTTCTCCTCGTTAGTGAGGACACTGGAAGGTTGGGAAAGATCAGAAAACATTTCTTTTTCATGGAGTGGGAGAGGCAGCCGAGGCAAGTTGGCTGCGCCGTGGGCTCCGAGTGGCGCCCCGCCGAGGTGAAAATGAAGACGGAAGGCGCCCTGTCGCGTCCGTCACAACGCGCACCTGAAATATGGGCGTCCCTCCCAACCCGAGAAAATAGCTCTTGGATTGTCAGTTTCAACTTACAAACCTGATTCAACCCGACACCGAAGTGAGCAGAGGAGGAATGGCAGGTCGGGAGATATTGGTTGCCGTGCTCCCTTTGAAAGACGACCTGTTGGAAATTTGAATGTAAATTGATTTTGAAGCGCAGAGATTGTCCCAAGAGTTGAGGTCTGTTGCAAAATGATAAACACTCAACCTGGACCAAAAATGAACGCCCGCGAAATCAAACAAAAAGCAGTGATTCGCTGGGGCAGCTCGTTTGTGGTTTGTTTTTGCTTTCTCTCTTTCCCTCGCTCACTCTGAGCCTTGAACTCGCTTTGACCACGAAGACTGAGGCAATTTTTGAGACTCTGTCGGTGGAGTGGATGTTTTGACGTGTGTGAGTGAGTGGCATATCGGGTGAAGCACAGTACTGAGCCGTTCACGTTCAGCACAGCGTGTAGGAGAACACTGCATGTACTCAAATACAACAAAAAAGCTCAAGGAAAGCTATTCTCACTTCGGGTCGGTTTTCACCGCTTGTCGAACTGGACTCCTGCTTCAAGTTTTCAGTGCCCACGTTTTGAGCTCAAATTTTCATCCCACTTCAGCACATGAATTCTCATTTCGAGTTGCTTGCTGTGGAAAACTGGACCCAAACAAGGCAACGGCTTTTGCGTGCGTCGATGTTGGTGAACAGTAGTCGGGGGTGGTCAGCGCCAGATTCAGCGGCGTCGCGGCGCCTCCCGCGTCAGTCAGCGCAGATTGAACTGCGAGGGGTTTATCAGCGCCATGACAGCCCCTATCCTGCCTGATTGGATCGACTGATTCATCTGGTGCAGCGAACATTCCAGACGGTCCGCATCTCTATTAAGTCGTGAGACTGATGAACTCATCTCTCACCTCGACGTCAAATCTTGATGCGCTCACTGCAAAACCGTCCTTCACATTCGTGCAGGTCAGGACTGATCTGATGTGTGGCCATGAAGCAACTTTGCAACTTTCTGATACATCTCGCCTGAGTCATAATCGGCTTCATAATCGGCTTCACGAAACAGCAAAGCATGCCAGGAGCCATTGCTGATTGGAAATAGTTCGTCCTGTCAGGAAACCGAATTCCAATCATACACACTTTGGACCACCTCAAAATGCTACCACTTCAAGCACGCGCACGATGTAGCGTGCGCACATTCAAAGAGCAGCTTGTTGTGGGAGTGTCTGAAACAAATTAGTGTTGAGCCAGGTAGTTGCCAGGTTGATACAGATTTTTTTTTCAAATTGCTCCGTACAGCTTTGGTGAATGAATGATACGGTGTGTCCGGACGACATTGTTAAGGTCAGCGGACGGACGGTGGCGGCGGTGAGAGTTGATCTGACGAGCGGCGGGGTTAATGGTTCGTCACGTCCAGCTGTCATCTGCGCGACGGAGATAAGCCTCGCTCCCGGCCTCGCCGCCTCCCGCCGCCCCGCCCGCCCCGATCCCTCCGTCTCCCTCCGTGTGAGGAACCTCCACATCCGGGTGGGAATTTCCAGCACCAAATGGTGTCTGTGTCTTTTTGTCTTTTGTTTGCATTGATTCTTTCTCGTCATTTTTCGTTGCCAGACTTCTTGATGGAAACTGATTCAGGTCTGTTCCGTGTTTGGTTGCCTTTTGGCTTGGACAGTTTTTGTGAAAATGAGTTCAAAGCATCTGTGACATGTGAAGTGTGAAGCTGGGTGTCAGGGAGAGCAGGCTCTGGGTGATGGGTGGGACTGTGGGGAGCGGACATGGTGTGTGAAGACCTCTGTTCATCTATAATTCAACGTCGCCTGTTACTGGCCGAGTCCGCGGGGAAACTGCACACGGGAATCAGGAAACTGCCTCCTGCAGGCAGCAGGTCAAGAAACCTTGCGACTGGTCAGTGACAGACGCAGCTACCTTTGGGAGAACGAGGTTGCCCAGTCGGTCTGGGAGTGATCGTGACGTTTTCCATGTCCAGCCGACACCAACCGCACAAAACATTTTGGTTGTTTGCCACAAAACTGACGAAAATGATTTTCTGTGCGACTTTTGGACTGTGGTAGGCTTGGCCGTGTGGAACAGCGCATCGCACTGGATGTGCCTCCCTGACATCCTCAGCGGCCGCTTCGGAGTCTCATCGGAGACACATTACGCGACCCTCAGCCTCGACGAGGCGCAGTTAGCACGTCCCGGGCCGCGGGGATCATGTCCGGATTTCCCGCCCCATCGAACCCGTCTCTCCGGCCTGGCTCCTCCATCTGTTTCCGGAAGATGCTCTGCTTCACATTTTGAGATGAATTTCTGTTATTGATGAATTATTGTCAGGAAAAAAGAGGTTCGCTCTTCCTGATACGCGAATAGCATGCGGTGAACAAGGTGGAGTCTCTGCTTTGATGTGGAGCTGGCATGACTGTATCATGAGCGTGTGAGAAATGATTGTGCGGGGAATGGAGGGGCTGGTGCCTCTGATGGGGGATTTACTGTCTCTCAGCTCATTCGCGCCGCCGTAATTGATATTGGTTCTGAATCACCAGCACAAACATCATTCTCGCTTCTCTGAGAGGCTCTGGGCTTCTCAGTGTCGTCCGCGAGGAAGACAGCTCTGCAGACCAGGACTTGGTGCGTGCAGCTCGGACAGCTCAAATCATCTTGAACTTTGTTTTCGCGAGAGTTGCAGTGTTTGCTGCTGCTAGTTTTACCTTGCCTTCGCGGTACGACTGTGTGAGGGATTTGATGAAAACGTTTCAACGTTTCTGGGCGTCGTCTTTTTGAGCGGATCTTCTGATGCAGCGGCCTGTTTGTTGGCCCGTGTCGCCCGTTCAGAAGGTTCGGCCAACGCGAGCGTCCAGCGCCACCCATCCATCCTCATCTGTCGTCATGGTGACCTGTCGGGAAGCTCAGTCGCCCTGGATACCGCTAATTTGCACTAATGAATGGTGTCTCCGTCCAGACCGCTTCCATTAAAGCTTCCAAACGGTGCCGAAACAAGTCTGCCCTGCACAAGATCGCACACGTCGTAATTGAAAGACATGACAAAGTCACCCTGTTCAAGTTTGGTCCTTCGGAACGCTCCCAGCCACTTACACGGGACGAGAGGAATGTTGATAGGATTCAGCAACGAGCTCTATTTTGTGTGTTTAATGTCAGGTGACAGCCATGAAATCTGACGATTTGGGAGCACAAAAATATTTTTGTTCCTTCACAATGACTCTTGAAAGCTTTCAGGCAACTGAAAGTGGGTTGGTGTGTTGAGACTTTTCGGTTCAGAATTTATGCCCCAAGGAGTTGTGAATGGAACCAGCCGTTTTTGAAGAGAACGTTTCGGTATTGGTAGGCTTCAGTGGAAACTTTCTAGCGCTGCTTGTCACGATAGGGAGTCTCCCAAAGGTTCTGGAAATTTGCATTGACAATTCAAACAATCAAGAGTTCAAGCAGAGATCCTGGCAAACGACCTGTGTCCTCACTGGTGATTCACCTTCTGCGTATGTTGGAGAAATTCACATTCACTGGTGAACAAGCACAAGTCGTGTCAAACATCCACAACACACAGAGAGCGCAGACATTCAGCTTGTGGTGATCGCAGTCTCTGGGGCTCCGAGAACCCCGCAGTTCCTTTGTTCAGGGTTTTCAATTTACCTGTCACAACACTGGCTGTGCGGTTCCCTGATTGGGAAGCCCAGAAAAAGTGTTTCAACCGCTGTCACTGACTTCTGTACGCACTCGAAATTTTTGGGATTGTGCACCCAAGAGGCGGCAAGACAGCAAAACTGGATCACGACACAGGTTCCAGAAGAGTTCGAAACGTATCCACCTGTGTTCGAGGAAAAGAAGGGGTGCATCGTACACGCGTGTGAATTTCCATGGATTTGGACTTTATTCCTGAATTTTGAGACGGATGCTTTTGTGCTGGGGTGTGACGTTGGAGGTATCAGGAAAACGTCACACGAAAATTGACTTGGCACCCTCAAGCCCTCGTCCATGTTTTGACGTGGACCGCCAAGTTTACCCCTCATTTAGCCTCAGCTACATTTGGCAATTGTAGTTTATTGATCATCACCGAGAATGTTCTTCCTGATTATTTCTTTGTGGAGTTGTACTGGCATCGACACTATCGTGCACACCTTTTGTTCGAGTGAAATTATTATTGGAATTCCGCACAGCGCGTCGCTCCAGTTCCGTACGAGGAGAATGGCAGCGCACCGCCTGGTGCCTCGTTATCGCCTGTGGTTCCTCCGCCCAGACTTGGCGTTGCGCCACCGCAGGGAATGGCACATTACATACAGGCGACGTTCGGTCGTGTCCTCATCAACGCAAGGAACTGAACATCGTGCAAACGTTACGACTCATGTTGCACAGTGCGCCAGACAATGCAGCCTTCCCAGAACAGTGAGTGAAGGTCTCTTTGAACTTTTCATTCAATCAATGACGTTGCCAGATCTGTACTGCAGAACACAGGAGTCTGTTCACGATGGGTTGAAGGGGCCTGGAGTCGGTCTGAAGGGTAATGTCGTTACGATTGACCTGCTCCTGCAACACAGAGAAAACTCCGCCGTGCGTTCCGAACTTGACTGTTTCATCCTGGCGAATGTCAGCGGGACCTGGCCTCTGGTCTCACAATCAGACACAGACTTCTACCACAAGGAAAGCGCTGGTTGCAGATAAAATTCATTGAAGTGGACCACAGGGAACAACTGGATGTCCAAAATGTAAAGGTGGTGCCGTTGATCAAGATACACGAACTTCCGCTGGACAAATTCTCATGTCCGATTCCGCTGACCTTGCGTGGTGGTGGCTTTGTCAAGTTTTGTGTCGTGCAAAGAGACTCGGTCCAGTTGGTGATGCGAGAACATTTTCTTCGCTTGTGCAGCGGTGTTCTTTGCCGCATCGAAGCAAGAATCTTCACACTTCCCTGTGGGATGACTTCCCTATCAGCGGGCCGCAGGTCCATCGCGCCGCCCCTCTTAATTAAGACTGCAGCCCGTGTGTACTCAAGGCGCGAGGCAGAGCGAACCGGAGACGCAGACGTGTCGTTGACCCGTTTCGGCAAAAAGAATTCTTTATGGTCGTTTTGGGATCAGTCTTTGTTTCAGCTGGTCGGGTGGTGGAGTGAGCAGCAACACTCTCTTTGTTTAATCTTTTTCAAAACACGAGCAAAAACTTTCCAATTCACCGCTTGGTACATGCAGTTACTTTTTTGACTCTTGGATTTACGCTTTGACAACGGATTGACTCGCGCTGACGGGACAGTGATTCAGCGAAGTCTCATTGTTTGATCCATTCGAGGTCCTGGTGAGACACTCCACAAACCACCCTCCAACCAGGCATCATGTAATTGAGTAACTGGAATGAGAAACATTCAGAATCCGTCTGTGGATTTCAAATAGATCTCAATTTTGGACGCATTTTCACAAATCAAAATCTGTTGTGCTTTGTGCTCATGCTGACGTGGGCATGTGAGTCTTCTCTCCAAAGAAGTGAGTTGATGCTTGGGCTCATGTCGTTTGCTGGAAGAGACAAGGCGTCACCGACGTCCTGAGGACGCAAGACTCAGAGAATGGGCTCTGACTGTTGAGTCAGTCAGGTTTCCAGCGACACAGCTTCCGCTGCTGGAATCCTGAGAGTCCGAGCCGCCGCACGAACGTGCGCCTCCATTGTTGAACTTGACTCAGGTTGTGACTGATGTCTCCGGCGCTGCAGGGAAGGTTTCATTACTCAGGTTCAACAGTGTGTGCAGCGGTCGAGGTGAATAACGCGTTCAACAGTCGTCCTTTTTGAGGTCAATTTTTCCTCGGTGGCTCAAAAAACGTCAGATTGGAGGTCAAGAGGCGTCCGAACCATTTTGCATCCGTGGAGCACCGTGCCTTATTGCGGTGTTTTCCCAGCGCTAAATTGGCTCTGCAGACATATTTGCAGCGCGTGTTTGCGCCCGGAGACTCGGCGGAGGCGCCATTGTTGGCGCTGCCCTGAAAGCGCGTCAAGGTGCAGGTGAGGTCTGACTGCAGCTTCGACTTCCTGTTGCCATAGTGCTCTGTTTGTTGTTTTTTTTTCCTTGCCGGAAGATCTCAGCTCTGCAAACCACTTTTGTTCAGTATCGCACCTTACATGACACGAGAGTACACGCGCACGGTGAGAGACGGCGGATCGCCGCTCCATGCACCTGACTCACGACGCTCCTCGGAGCAGACACCGTGGAGACCGGGTCCCGCTGTGTTGAATCTGGGTCATGCAGAAGCTGGTGAGCACTTCGACATGGAGAGAACTAAGAATGATGGATGACAGTCTCGTTCACCGGCGCAGACATGGAGTTGTGTCGTCATGTCTCGTGAAGCCGTCAGCAACCTGACCGCTGCGACTTTGAGCAACTCGATTTTGAAGCAAGAATCTGCGCCGGGAGTGTTTTGGTCGACTTGCAAATGTGGAGTTTTCGTGGGATTTTTTTCAAAATGCACTGAATCCTGACGTGTGTCATGGTGAACAGTGCAACAACAAGGACTGTCATTCAGGGCGGCGTCAAACCATAATTGGGCGCACACAGCGCTGTTTGACGACAGTGTTGACGGAGCTGATGACTGACCCCAGTTCGTCCAGTCATGTTCTCACGAATGCCTCACGACATCTGGTCAAGAGAGGAAACTCATCACGGCCTGACTGCAGCCAATATTGTTCAAATTGCTCTCTCAACAAATCAGGACATATCGTCACGGAGATGCAGCGACTAACAAGACGGGCAAATTACAGGGGCGCTGCTTCTGATGCTGACAATTGATGAGCACGCCGGCCTTCCTGCTCTTTTCCATTTCGATGCCTCATATCTGACATTGCTTATGTCCGCGACACCCGGTGAAGAATCAGGACAGAGGCAAAAACTTTCTGCAGAACATCATTCTGTTCTGAGAACGGGCATGTGCAGCAGAAAGTCTACTTTGGTCTGTTCTTGTTTTGACACAGTCTTCAAGTGAGATTTCGTTTTGGGTAAAATTTGGATCCATCGCATGTTACCGCTGTGAATTCTCAGCTGAGGGTGTGTTCTTCAATTTGAGGCAAAGGAGGATGCGAGTGCAATTTCGGTGATGTCCACACCCTTGCAGCTGACTATTTTATTCAATAGAAGGTAGCGACATTTCATGTTTCACCTCGGGAGTAGTTTTGTTTGACGAGTTTGGAAACTCAACGTTCTCGACAATCTATGCACGCGTGTTCTCAGGTTATGGAGGGTTTTTGCACGACGTGAGGCTTTTCTTCCAAATTTATGTTCTCTTTCACACGCTGTGGATTTGGCCTGAGAATCTTGTCGAAATGTACGCGCACTGCGATTGATTTGACCCGAGTCCGCGAACGGTCCCCGGCTGCGATTAAAATGCCTCAACCACGGGACAAAGAGCGTTTGCGTGTCAACCCGGTTTCCTCCTGCTTTGAACTCGCAACAATCATTCCTCAATCAAAGCCCATTGCTTCGTCTCCTTTATGAAGACAAATGTAGGAAATTATGTGTGGTATTTTCCAAGGTAATTTTGGGACTCGCTTTGCTGCAGTGCAGAAAAGGGTCACATCTCCATTGGCATCTTTCTCAAGATTTGGGCCAGGAATCGACCAGTTGGGTTTGAGAGGCAGGTCTCACACTCCAGTAAAAAGGCTGGCTTTCGAGTTTCCCTCTCCAGCTTCTGTGGATCAGTTCATGGGGATCTGGATCCTGAAGCCGAAAACAAAGTGCGACGTCTCACATCCTTCCCGAGTCAAAAGTTGCCGAATTGTGCGTGAAAGCTGTAATTCCATCCCCCTGCAGAGAAGAAAAATATTTGACAGATTTTATCGAAACCTTTAATCCTTCAATTCAGATTTCAAACAGCTGCAATCCACGCCACTCATCATTTGGCCGGTGCATGAAATATTGCAATGAAGACATATTGCGAAGAAGTAGTTTTCTCTTGGCGTGCTGTACTCGTAGGATGAGCAGAAAAGAACGTATCAGAACACAATGACCCACACGAACACAGGCCGACAGCCCAGACTTTCGCGAAGCTCATGCACCCAATTGTCCCAAAAAATACATATTCCCAAGTGAGATTGTTGCAAACTCACTCAAAGATGTGTTTTTTCCTTTCTCCCCGGTGCCTCACAATTACTCGTTACTGCATCGCATGGATTGCGTTTGTGGTAAGTTTGAATTTTTGAGTTCGTTTGAAGCTCTTTCTTGTTCTCTTGCTCGTGTTAGCTGCGAGATAACACATTTTCCGTTCTGGATTCACTTCACTGACGACTTCACACTTTGTAATCTGCGTGGTTCAGTTGTTCGCCCCCTTTCTGACCTCCGTCTTGTGTTTGTTTCTTTTTCTGATTCCGTCCGATGTCCATCATTCTTTTTCACACCAAAAGGAACTGTTTTCAATTTTTTTCCCACGGAATTGTGTTTTTGGTTCGTGTATACGTGTGTGCAACGTACGCCGCAACTGACCAAAATCTTTAAATTTGTGCATGTTGATGCTGCAGGCTGTGCGGGTGTGGGAACACATCCAGGTCTAAATTACTAACAATCAGCTGTCTTTGACAAGGGTCTAAAAGGAATTGGCTCGCTGACGCACCTTCTCTTGGCACAAATCATGCTTCTTTGGCAGTGGCACTGAATGTTGAGTCTTGTTTTCTCGCATGGACACTGCTCGTAAACACGCCTGTTTTTGCACATTGACGCACAGAAAAAATGCTAACAAAATAAAATGTAGCAAGCATTTGACAGCCCAATTTTTCATCAACAATCTTCGCACACAGTGTGCAAAATCTGGGATTTGACTGTCTTCCTGCTTGAAAGAGAAGTTTTGATCCAAATTTGTCGCACTTTGCCATTTTTGTGAATATGCACTGTGTGCCCAAAACATTTCATGCTTCTGGTGGGTCACGAAATATTGCCGGCGGTGTGTGGATAAAGGAAGGAATGTCTAAATAAACAGTCATAATTGCCCACCAACGAGCCGAGATTGCACCCTTCGTGCATCTGATTCTGTGTAGGGATCTATAGCGCGCTGGAAATTCGTCTTTGTTAATGCTAGCTACATACTCAAGAAGTCTAATCTGGAGTGATTTGCACAACATACACGGAACGTTTGCGGACCGTCTGCGTCTTTTTCGGACGGGCAAAGAACTTTTATTTCACCCTGTACGAGGTTCGCTTTCTATTTGGCCGATCGACCGCGCTCAGACATGATCGCAGATTTGTGGCTTTTTGGAAATATGTTCTTCAGTTGCCCAACAGTACAATGCAAATACTCATGCATCAATATATTTATTTAAAGTACAAATATACAAATTTTTGGACATGCAAAATTCATGTGAACAGGGTCAACAACTAAGAATTAAAAGCAGTAAAACTCATGCTTCTTCTTAAGACTCTTCTGTGTCCTCATCTATTCCTT
>JAAUXT010143044.1_pt1 | contig 15575 bp, 11 predicted proteins | sample 7278171 | NCBI WGS metagenome assembly JAAUXT01 (sample SAMN14350112, study PRJNA611818) | marine sediment metagenome | isolation source: surface marine sediment (1.8m) | place: French Polynesia: Moorea | collected 2018-08 | reverse complement strand
TGAAAAATGGATTTTGCTGGACTGATGGGTTGTAAAAAGTTGGAAATTTTTTTCAATGGATCTTGAATTCCTTTTTATGGTAGTTTGGCAAAGTCATTATAACTAACTTGATGGTATTCATTTGTGGATCAATTATGTTTAAATTTTTCAGAATCACAAAAAGTACATTTTTGACTCTTTTGTTTCTTGAAAAATTTTAACTTTCATCACTGATTCTTGGTGGGTATGAAAAATGCAATCTTTGAGATATGGTCTTGGAGATTATGAGTGTCATGCATGTGCGGCTAATTTTGCGTTAAATTGTTTATATAGTTCGAATCACCGCAACGTCCAAATTTTTGGACGTTATTTTTTCATTGGTCACGTTGTGTCAATTTGTGGAATGATAAATTCAGATAGTTTGCACAAATGTGGCAAAACACACAAATGGACGCATGCCAATTTTGTGGAGGTGGGTTGGTGATTTGGGTTCTCCAGTAGTGTGCTGTGCTCCCAACAGAGAGCCCAGTTCCTGCTCCTGTGTTCTTGCATCAGCTCCGGCTGCACTGTGGAGACTGAGTTCTTGTCTGAGTTCTGCAGTTCGTCCAGTAGGTCTGCTGAAAGAACTGATGAATTGGACTCGATGGCAGTGAGTTCGCGGAGTCAGAACAGGAACCCAGTGCAAACGTTGTGTCCAAAGTGTCCAAAGTACGAAGGTGCGATAAATTCAAAATGTGAGAACATTGGCTGGCGACTTGGGTTGTCTGGGGAACTGCAGTGCAGAGGTAACCAGGAACGTGTGCGTGCACGTTTGACTGCGGAGCAAAATCTGCGGCATAAAACTGTTTGTGCGCACCAACAAAAATGAAGCAGACTGTCAACCCCGTTGATGAGACATCAACAAAATTGTGATCTGACTGATGAGGTGAAAAAATAATATGGCACTCATGTTTCTTGGATCCCTGATCTGAGTATGCGATGCGCGCTGGTGCTCTGGCACCTGCCTTGACCACATGGGCGAACGAAGCTGCAGGCACGATCTCAAATGGATCTTCTGATCACGTGCAGGCAAGCCGCCGATGCACTTGTCGTGAGATCCACGCCTTCCGGTGAAGCCTCGGATTTTGCGAACTGGATTCATTTCTGACAGTGTTTGCAGTCTCGGAGCGTGAGTGTTGAAATACCACAGCGCTTTCGTGTTTAGGAGAGGAAATTACCGTCGCCGCTGCAATTTTTGACTCCTCGTTGTGCGTCGTTGCAAAACACTCAACTGTAATCAGACAGCAGTGAGGTTGTGGACTGAAAAGACTTGGATGTGTCTGGGGCATTCAAACTTGATTTTGGAATTGAGGTAGGTGTTTGAGATTCGTTTTGGGGCAAAGATTACACGTGCACAAAAGATGCCATGACTACACATAATGTACTCTCGTTCGTGTGAATAGAATAGGAATGTATGAAATGCCTCATCAAGTATTTAAAAAATGTTTTGTGTGTACGATCAGGCTTGTTTCTTATTTTCTTTCTTTTATTTTCAGATAAAAGTTTTGATCGCTCAAGAGATACCTGGTGAATGTGATAAGTATACAGGTGTGTTCTCCCCCTGCCTCAGTTCATTTGAGGAAAGTTTGGATGGACTGTCTTGGATTTGGTGACTCCTCACGGCATGGCAGTTTGCAGTTTGGGGTTTTCGTTCGTTGCTGCTTTGTAATCTTTTTCTCCTTGAACAAGAAGTGCTGCTCGTCCTTTGCTAACATTTTGAAAATCGGGATTTGCAGCTGGTATGCAAGAAGAATTTGCAGTTTGCTGTCCTTGGAAAAGTTCTTTTGAGCAACATTGCATGGATTGAGAAGTTGGTTTGTGGTGTTTTTTGTCAAAAGCAAGGAAGAAGCACAAGGCAAGGAAATTGACAGGAGACTTGGAGACACGACGAAGCAGTTGTTGTTCCAGCCGTGGTGCGTGCATTGCGAGGATGAAGTGCATGATTTTCTCTTCTGCGTTGCTTATTTTCCCAGATGCTACTGTGCATTTAGCAAGACTTTCACGTCGGTCTGAACGATTCGATCTTGTTCAAAGAGCCCAAGCAAAGGAACAGCTTTGCGCGAGCATTTGAGGCCGGATTTACACAGGACGCGTCATGCGTTTCCTCCTTGTTCAAGTGTTGGGGTTGTAGCAAGCGAAGACGCAATAATTTTTGTGCCAACGCGGGCGCAACGCCTGACACATTTTGTTCGTCGTCGTTCGATCATTGTCTGTTTCCGCGTGCCGCCCAAAAGCTGGACAACTGATGCACAGCACTTGTGTTACTTGGCTCACAGATTTGTGTGGAAGTGTTGATCGTTCTTATGTGAACACCTTGACAATGTACGCGAGGAGAAATGTGGATCAACGTTGCGCGTCAAAATTTTGTTGTCGGCGAAGGTTCAAAAACTCACAGACTCCAGTGGGCACTTTAGCGAGATGACGCGTCTCCTTTTGCAAAGTGAATTGCGTTTGGTATTCGTCTGTGTGCTCGCACACTGGCGGTAACTTCTGGCTGGCATGAGCGACAAGTCGACGTGCACAACGTGAACGAACGAATTTTTCGCCAAACGCAACAAATTTGTGGTGTACTCGTAACTTTGGTCCGCAGGCGATTCATGGGATTCGTGTGGGTGTGCGGCTCCCGAAGTTTGGCCGGAGTCTGGACCATGTGAGTGTTCTCCATTGAGGCCTGTAGCTGATTAGATCTCGCCGGGATCCGTCTAATTGATGATGAAAGGGCGTGGGAAGCAGGTACTTTAAAGAACGTTGCTTGTGTAACAAGCTGTTAGCACTCGCGATCAGAGTCCGGAAGGAAAAACGAGATGAATGTGGCGCCCACCTGAAGAAGCCGAAGATGAAGAGCAACTGTTGAAAGATTTGGCACCTCACTTCTGGGCTGGTGGGGTTGGCCTTGCAATTTGCCCCAAAATAGCCTTGGCACTGGCGATGCATAAATGCAAACCCCTCTGCCAGCACACAGGCTGGGAGTGTGGATTTCGCTGGGCATAGCGCTTCATTGTCTTCCACATATTCCCCGGCTACGAAAGCTGGTAGAACACTTGGAGTCGGGCTGAGCGGGGCGCAGGGCTGCAGGTACCCGTAACTCCAGACCTGAGGAAATTGCCTTCAGATTGATGCTGGCTGGATTTCGCAGTTGATCGTAGGCAATTGGAGTTCGCTAAATCTGTGGATAAGTTGCAAGTGGCTTCAAGTTTCTGGTGAATGTGGTGGCTGCTGTATTTCGAGTTTCGGGACGAAACCGCCGTGGAGATTCTTTGGCCCTGGTGTGCAGTTGATGGTTTGTGTTGAAGACATCGTGCCAAGACGCACGTGACTCAAATTTCGTTGGTCAAAAGATTTGCGTCAAGATATCAGTTTGTTGACCACTTGGACTTCAGTAGATTTACAACGCATTTCGCCTGGAAGAGAACTTAGGAGAGACACAGATGTATATTTGCAAAGAACATAACGCGGGATACAGAAAACATTGGGAGTAAACAAGCCATCGCTCAGCTTGCAGGAGCACGGAACGCAGCCAACGTAGCTTATCCAGCAGAATCGTAGATTATCCTAGAAACGCTGCGCTGAAGAGGAGGTTATTCAGCACACCTTTCCGCAGACAAAATATATGAGGAGGAACGAGTTGCTTTCAACCTTGAGTTGAAACGATCTGGGAGATAACAACAAGCAGCCAAGTGACCTGCAGTGGAAACAACCACAACTTACAGATTCACGATCGTCCATTGGATTTTGAGGAGAAAGGAGAGCCCAAACGAATCTCAAGATGGGTGTGATGGGGCCCGAGGTCACAGTGGACCTGGGGGCTGGGTACGGCAACATCGACCGGGTACGCGTGTCCGAGGGGTACGGCATCACTTACTCGGATGAAGGCGTCGAGAAGCTGAAGCGGCTGAGCAGCTCGAGCCCCGGTGGCGGCGCCGCGGCGCACGTGTCCGAGCTGCGCTACCAGACGGACCGGCGCCCCGACACGCCCGTGCTGCAGGAGCTGCCGATGGACGGGTCGGACCTGCCGATCCCGCTGACCCCGGGCAGCGCCCACGTGTCCGAACTCCACTACCGCGACGGCGCCGTCTCGCCCAGCGTCCACAAGACCGTCATCGCCTACAACGTCGGCAAGTTCGATGAAAATCAAAATGTCTTCATGAATATCTCGTCGGCGCCGTCGCCGCCGCCGAAACGCCCGCACTCGGGGTCGTGGGGGCATGAGCCGTTCTGGGCGGCGCCGCACGACACCGACAAAGCGAAGCAACTGGAGAAGGAAGCGAAGCTCAAGACGCCTCCGCCCGGCACCATCGAGCGCATCGCGAGTCCGATGGATAGCAAATTGGTGCAGATGGCGGAACCATCCCGACCAGCTGCCGGAGCAGCAGGCAGAGGAGCGGGCAGCCACCGCGATGAGTACAGCGGATACAGCAGCGATTTCGACGTCTACAAACAGCACGAGGCGGCCGAGAAGAGAGCTTCGCTGCGAGCGGGAAGAGGCTTCGATGACTCGGACCTGTATTTTGATTTCGACAGCGACCCTCTGTTGTCCACCAGGGTCGTGAAGCGCCGGAGGAAGAAGCAGATTGACCCGGACGAGGCACCGAAGCGTCTGTCGGACCCCAACGCGTACAAGGAGTGGGAGGACGACATCGCGGTGAAGCTCGACGAGCTGGGGCAGCGCGCGACCGAGCGCGACGAGCGCGAGCAGCGGCGGTCGCGCGCGGAGCGGCTGGCGCGCGACACGGACCGCATGCTCGAGTTGATGGGCGACGACATCGGCGGGAAGGTGAAGACCCTGCGCTCCCGCACGGACGATCTGCTCTCCGAGAGACACGACGACGAATTGCACGTCGACTACGAGATGGACGTGGAGGCGACCGACAAGACGGACGCGGAAAACATCAACCGCGCGTCGGAGACGGTGATGAAGAAACTGCGTGAGTAGCGAGACACTGGCGGAGAGTCAGCCTCATCGGAATGCTACGGGTGATTTGCTGTTTCATGCATGGACAGAACCCATTGTTGTGGAGGAATTCTTGCGTGAAAAGTTGCTGCAGCTTCTGCTAACCTGTGCTGAACCCAACAATTTTGCATGTACCGGTATTCAGGTTTCGTTACCTGCTGTAACTTCCGCTGGGTCGAAAATGTCGACTGTGCGCATCGATGTTTCCAGTGTGGGTTTGGGGGAGAGGTTTTCCGCATGCAGTTCTGATACAAATTCTTTTTGTATCAAGGGTGGAAATTGGTTCACTTCAACTTTATTGATTTGTGCAGAGTGTTTCTGAACCTGCCAACTAAAGCCGTGTGCATACATCTGCGAAAGTAGAGGTGGTATTTGCATTATCGCTAAATGTCAGCAATGTTGTGGATATGCAGCTTGCAACTCATAACAAGTTGCGGAAAGCTGCGTGGAAAATCTTGAGAAATCACAGCACTGCTGCGCTGTTTTGATGCCAAAGCACTTTCTTTCAACTGTTCAGTACTTTGGACAAAAGGTGTACGTTCTTGCATGTGGAGACGTATTTTGGCACTGGGTTGTCCGGAGTCTTGCGCAGGTCAGGCAAAACTTGGTTGTTGCTCACGGCGTGCTCTGAAGTTTTTGCCTTTGAGAAGAAAATTGTTTCATCCTCCATGTACATCGTCGGAATGCGTACACACATGCCAGATACCTTCGCACCTGCGGTTTGCCCTGGCAAAATTCCTGATATTCCAATTGCTGGAAGGAAAGAAACAAAAAAGTGACTTTTGTCTGAAAGAGAGGTGTCTCATCATCCGTCGCGTCGTCAAATCTTCCGGTCGTTCAGAGAAGTCCAGGCTGCCTTGTGGAAGTGCCACATCCTGCTTGAAACACCGGCACATCTCGATGGATATCGAGGTGTCTTTCAACGTGTCAAAAAGATCTGGCTTCTCTCATGGAACTTGACCCGTCATAGGTAGCGCTATTGTGGTTTCTCTTCAAAACCTGCAGTGATTCATCTTTGCTTGCAGACGCTTTGCTGGCAGACCTTCAGTCCACCACCTCGCACATCACCAACTATCAGGGACAGGTTCGTCAAAGTGATGTCTCGTTTTGTGTCCTTTTGAGGGGATAAAACATATTCAAATTTGTAGCAGACAATCGACAAATCACTTCTTTAGTGTTCTAGTTATATGTCAGTAAAGCACAATCGATGGGTTTCTACCGTTCCCAGAATCAGTTTGAAGTTTTGACTGGAGCCTGTTGAAAATTGTAAATTTTACTTTCAATACAGATATTTTGTTTTCCTCGCTCCTTTTGAACCTGTTCATTTGCAATTTTACTCTGAAGCTTTTTCTCTACCATTTGTGTGCATGCTGCATGTGGTTGTTTTGGTCTCGTTTCTCCCAGAGCACAGAAGCCTCGCACCCGACACAGTCATCGTCTCACGCAACGGTAGACGCACCACAGCCTCCCAGTTACCAGACGGTGACGTCACCGCATTACGCTGTTGTCAATTACTCGCACAAGACGTCGCCAGGCGCGGCTGCTGCGGCAGCGTCAGCGTCGCACAGATCGTCCAAGTCGTCGACGCGGTCCGGGAGCTCGGGCAGCGCGGGAGCGAGCGGCGCCGCGTCCCGGGAGGCGACCCCGCCTCCCGTCCCCCCGCACCCCACTTCCTCCTCCTCCACAACAACACACCTTACTGACAGTCATAGCAACCACGTAACCAGCATGCAGTCCGCACAGGTCAGTTTCTCAAGCGTTGGCCGGGTGCGATTGTTCCAGATCCTTTCCGGCCTTGGTCAGTTGTGGCACGAAGGATCTGGAACAATGTCCCTGGCAAAGTGTATCCATGGCTTCTGTCACAGTCCAGCCCCACGGAACTGGTTTGACGAAGAGAACTGACGTGCTGACGTGCATCAGTTCAACTCTCAAGTCAGGCCGCTAAACAGAACCTCTTTTTGTTTGCAGATTCGAACATTTCCGTTGCAGGTTGGGCTTTCTCAGGCGGACAGAGGGTTTTGATTGTTGGGTTTTGTTTCGCTCATTTTGTAATTCTTTTTTGTTCTGTTTATTTTGAGGGAAGTAAAATTGTTTCGAAGATGGACGCATTGTCTTTTTAGGAAGGTAATTTGAAAAAAATGTTCCTAGACGTTCTAGCCTAGTGGATGGATCAATTGCTAACTTGTTGACATCCATCTCGTTGTTTGGATAGGAACAAGTATTGTTGGCACTTCTAAAAATTGCTCACGAGTATGACCAATGTTGGCTCTGCCCGTAACTTTTGAAAATTTTCTGAGCATGTTTTATCCTACCTTGCCACATTATTGTAAAGTATTTTGCAAGCAGATCTTTCGAATGTTCTGCTTTGAACTAGATCTACTAATTACATTATCGCTTGTGTCAGTTTCTGGCTCACACAACAGTAGTCAGATGCAATGACTTGAAGAAGCTGAACAGAGGGAGGATCAGTCAGGGAAATTCTTACCTGTTTGAGGTTGCAGTGTTTAGACGTTCGCGAAAAAAGCTCCTGTGAACAGATTGTTATTTATCTCGCTCCGTGCTCTCGTGCTGAGTGTAGGTCAGGCAGATATTTACGATTTGTTTGCTTTCATTTACAGCAAAGTATGCAACCCAGACTCATCAGCATCAGTCTCTGTGAAAGTTCCATGACAGATCCTCTCAACTTCGTTCGATTTGTTCATTCATGATTGGATGCGTTGCTTAACCAATCAGATTGTTGTTACTCTTTGCTTGCAGCAACCCATGTATGAACCAAGTGCCCTCAATCGCCAACAGTACACAACGACCTCCTACCAGAAGTCGACTTATTCTTCTTATACGAGTCAAGGGCTTCCTCCGGGGCAGTTCACCCCGCCGGCCCAAATGAACCCGCCCCCGCCTCTCAAGCCCATGACTCCGCTGAGCAATAATCTGTCCGAGCTGGACATGCTCCTGCAAGACTTGAGCTCGGCGCAGTTTATGGCTGAAGTTGATCGCAGGAACCAAGGTAATTCAACTCAAAGTGCTCCTTCGCTTGTCCATCGACAGTCCAGATTCTGCCATTGTCGGAAAATGAATTGAATGGGTCTGGTTTTGTGCCACGTTATTTATTTTGCCACTGGGCGTCAATCTAAGTGGCCCCAAGCAGCTGTTTCAGTAGTGAAACAGACCCCCCAGTTTTGTCCGGTGAGGGAGGGGGCGAGTGTCAAGAACAAAGTTGTAATCACTTTCTGTCACTTTTCTGATTGACTTTGTCAGACTCTTTTTTCTTTCTTTACAAGAATTTCTTGAAGAGCCGGGCAACGCTCACTTAGCAATTTTACCCCATCACTGGCGACCGCGAAAAACCAACAGATACGTGGTCAAGCCTACAGTGGTCTTACTGCCCAATTATGCCGGTAAAAGTGGCCATTGTCTCACGTATGGTGGATAGTTTTGCTGTTCCTTTCGTAGAATGCACATCCGTATGTGACTTGGGACGTTCCATGTGTACTCGTCCAACATAGAAACCGTTTTGAACCTGTTGGTGGTTTGAGAATTGTCTCGTGCAAACTCATGTCCGGTCCAATGTGTCAGAATTTCCAATCGAAATTACAATTCTGAATTTTTTGGCGAGGGTAGGAAGTGTGCGGTGGAGGGAGGCAGGCAACTTTGTGCTCCGTTAATTTCAATGTTGCATGTCAGTTTCAACATTGCGTTCAAACGGAGTAGCCAGTCTGCTCACCTGTGCTGTGAGTTGGTACATCTGCAACCATTTCGAAGTTTGTTGTTTTTCATTCTGACAAAAGATAGGGCAAATTTCATGCACTTGCTCTCAGCTCAGGCGCGCTGAATCGCAAGACGCGCTCACACAAATGTTCCATGTTCAATTCCAGCTCCCAGGTGTTGTTCTTTTGGGACTTGTTGTTTGTTCACAACACCCAGAGAATGTTATGCAAGTTACTAACATCCCAACCGACTCAGAAATTTCAAGAACTACCGAGTCTTTCCTCAGAAAAGATTGTTTGTTTTCTCAGTTGCAAAGCAGAGTGGTAGTTTACGTCTCGAAACTGGAAACATTAGATTCAAACGCGATCGGAATGTACGAGTAGAGTCTGTGATGATATATCGGAGTGTATTTTCTTCTCGCTCTTCCCACTGACGACAGGTTCTCGTTGCAGCGAACTTGCAGCATGGTGAGCCGTTGTTGTCGCGCGACACGGCGGGCCTGGCGTCGCGCGCACCCGGGGAGAGGTCGGTAGACAGTCTGTTGCTAGAGCTGGAGAACACCGTCAACCCGCCCCGCTCCCCCGCACAGCAGCATGCTTCCAGGTCAGTCAGTTCAAGGTGCAGCCACGCTGTGGTGGGTGAGGTCACAGAGGGGGAGATCTACAAAGACAAACGTTTCAAGATGAATACGTTTCCTTATTTGGCAAAACAGGTTTGATTTACTGGTGTCAAAATTCCAGAAAAAACAACCCGTTCAGGCTTGTAAAAAGTGCTCTTTCTTGTTCATCAAAACACTTTCACAGTGTGAAGCCAGTTATTTCAGTTCTCCAAACGGGGAAACCCTTGAACTGATGTGAGTCGCTCTGCTCCATTTACATTCATCGCTTACGGCATGTTCTGCATGATCCCAAGTGTCCGTCCGCTCTCCTGTAACAGTAGCTGAGATAACACACAAAACTTGGCCGCCTAAATTTGAAGCAGACTCAATCTGTTGTACGTTCGAGATCAGATTCTAACAACAAAGGGCAGACAAACTGCAAGTCTTCCTTTCTCAACAAGAAAAGCTTCGGTTGAGGTTCTGTTCTGTTCTTTCGCTAAAAAAGTATGGCAGTATCACTGAGTCAGTCGCTATTTTGAGTGTCTCAGTTCATTTTGTGCAAAGCTTGTTGCGAGTATTGGCATGTAAAGCATTGTAGCTTCAAGTACGTTTTGCTTGAAATGTTAAACCTGCTGCGCGCGTCGATTACACTACAACGTCTACGTAAGTCTCAGCTGGCCTGTCGCTCAAAACGAGATCGAATGCAAACGGATCGAAATGCAGTTTTACCTGCCAGAGCTTGATTGGAGTCGTTGTATCGTAAAAAAAAGAACAAAACTGACAAATTTGACGCATCTCGACGTCTGAAATTCACCAGTTGTTGCGCTCATCTGTCTGAAGTCTTCAAATCGCAAGTTCCGGGCTGTTGCAGCGACATCGTGCCAAACCACTACGAGGCGGTGAACCGAGGGCTGCCGAACGGCGGCGACGCGGAGGATGGACGCGCGCCGGGCGCCGCCTCCACCGCGACGCGCGAGCTCGACGACCTCATGGACTCGCTCTCCGATTTTAAGGTGGGAAGCGAGGGCGTGGTATGCTTTCACAGGGCGATGGGTGCGCTTCCGAACTCCTGATTCGATGTAGCGTGCTTTGTTCACAGTAGATGTGCCACTTGAGACGTGTGTTTTTCTGTCTGTGGGCCAAAGGCTTGCAGATTTTGATTTTGATTCCAGTAGTTTCGTATGATTGTTTGTTCAAATGTACAGAGTTATGGACTGTCCCTGTATCTCAAAATTTATTGATCGTTGATTTCAAAAGTGAAAAATTTTGAATTCCGTTTGACAGGCATGAGCATGCTTTGTTCGTTCACGTAGGCAATTGACTCATTAGCAAGAATGTCTGTCGTTGGTGAACAGGTTGCAGATGAACCACAGCACGTTGGTGAACCTCCTTATGCTCAACCTAACAAGCAGAAAGTTACACAACAACCTCAGCCAAGCAATGCTGAGGCGGGAGATATGGAGCCGCAGGTGATTCTTGACTCCTTATTGAAGTTACTGTGGTTCGAATGTGGACAAACTCTTTGTGTTCAGTAAACTTTCGGATGACAGGTCATCAATGGGTTGCAACAGTGCTCACGTGGATGTTGTTCCGTGATTGCTTGACGCGACGTGGATGATTCTGTGAATCGATCCCAGATATATACATCGGTACCAATTGAAAAACTGTTTTACAGAGAGATGCTGGAACGCTGGACAACATGTTGGGAAACCTGAACGATGACATGAACAAGCAGGGTGTGATGACTGTCCCCAAAGGAAACTGTGCCGCATGTTCCAAGCCGATTGTTGGTCAGGTAGGACTGTAATGGTTCGCGAAATAGTGTTGCAGAATTCAGGAAGGAGACAGTTTCCACTGAAGGAGAAGTGCATGACATCTGTTTGCAGGTGATCACCGCACTTGGGAAGATTTGGCATCCGGAGCACTTCCAGTGCGCGCACTGCACCGTGGAACTGGGCACGCAAAACTTCTTCGAGCGCGACGGTTTCCCATACTGCGAGAAAGATTACCACCAGCTCTTCTCTCCGATGTGTGCAGCGTGTGGTGGTCCCATTCTGGATGTGAGGAAGCTCTTGGTTGTTGGTTTTGAAGGCCACTTGCGCTTGAACTGGCTGACAAATGTTTACAAAAAGGCCTCCCGAAGAAAGCCACACAGGTTCTGTTGATTCAACTTTGGCTCATTTTCTGACAGAGATGCATCACGGCGATGGACGCCACGTGGCACCCGGAGCACTTCGTGTGCGCGTCCTGCGGCGCAGCTTTCGGCGAGGAGGGCTTCCACGAAAAGGACGGCAAAGCGTTCTGCAGGTGACTGTCTTTCCTTTCCTGTTTCTCTGAAGAAGACATTTCAGCCCCAGATTTGCAGCTTGATGTTTGCGCAGTGGTTTGTGAAAGAAAATCTCCAGATGATTAGAGCACCCCCCAGAAAGGGCCACAGAGTTTTGTTTTCATTTGTTTCTCAGTGTTGACCATGAAAGGTGCCATTTCTCCCAGAGTCTCGTACACATGGTGGTTTTGACGCTGGTGAGTCAAATAAACCCTGTTTTTCGCCGTGTTTGGTCGTTCAAGTGGCAGCTTGACTTTCTTTTCTCCAGAGAGGACTACTTTTCTATGTTTGCTCCGAAATGCGGCGGCTGCTCTCGCCCGATCATGGACAATTACATCTCTGCGTTGAATCGACAGTGGCACCCAGAGTGTTTTGTGTGCATGGTAAGAAGTTGAACTTTACAGCAATACAGATTTACCGGAAACAAGAGAACGGGGAATATCTTTCAACACCGACAAGTTCGTGAAAGAATGTAGAAATCTCAACAAGAATATCAGAAGTGTTCTTCGCTGCAGTTCATATTCCTTTTTGCACAATTTCCCTGCAGGCGAAAGATCCTGAAACCGAGAAGGTAAACTGCAAGAACACAGCGAAGTGTCTTTGAAGCTCTTTTGCCAGCAGATCCACAAAATGGAATTCTATAGAGCTGCATTCGTTCCTTGAAATAGCAATAGCATTCCTGGTTGAAACATTTCCAATCAGTGGAATGCCCTGTGTGTTTCAAGGTTTTACTCTGCCTGTCCGTTTGTTTGATGCGATTTTCATGACGCCTGTTCCAGTCCTGTCGACAGCCAGAATTACTGTAAATACGATTTGGTTTGAAGAAGACGTCCGCCCAGCTGCATTGTTGGAATGCTCAAATTTTCCAGTGCTTGAAAATGTTCTCGCACTAGTCTATGTTTTTGCGGTTGACCGCTTTGTAGCTATCACGTTGAAAGTTGGCTGTGCCAACGCTTTCCTCTGTCTCCGTGTTCTGCTAAACAATCAATTTGACCAAATGAAAACACAAGAGAGGCTGCAAATTGGGCGTAAACAGCTGGTGGCAGAGTGAGTGAAGTTGCTTGGATTGGAGTTTTTTCTTGTTTTGATGTTTTGCATGGTGAATTTGTTTTTTTTTTTTTCGCAGGAGTGTGGCTTCCCGTTCGGCAGCGGCAGTTTCTTCGACCACGACGGTTTGCCGTACTGCGAAACGCACTACCACGCCAAGCGAGGTTCTTTGTGCGCTGGATGTCACAAACCAATCACAGGTTCGAAGTGTGAATTTTCTGTTTTGGGGGTTCAAGAACGCTTCTTGGTCTCCATGTGTGGACTTGCACTGGAGAGATTTGTTTCTGTCTGCAGGGAGATGTATCACTGCAATGTACAAGAAGTTCCATCCCGAACACTTCGTCTGCGCCTTCTGCCTGAAGCAGCTCAACAAAGGAACATTCAAGGAACAGAACGACAAACCCTACTGTCATCCATGCTTCATCAAATTGTTTGGATAAGTGTAGAAGCTGCCTGTGTGTGGTCGTGGTACTGGGTACCATGGTAATCAGTGTAAATTTCAGGTAATTATGAGGCATTTAGCACGCTGTCAGCAAATGTGTCGATGTTCTCACAACCATCGGGTCTTGTGGCAGGAAGGCAGCTCATTGGCTTCCGGTCGATGAGGAAACGTTTCTCATGGAAGCTCTCACAAAACTCGAGTCAGGGCAACGACTGACTTGTCACAACAACAAAATTCGTTGTGGCCATATGATACCTTTGATTGCCAAACTTTCTTTGGACTCGAGGGTACCAACTACACCCAGGGTTACTTGCAAAAGGCTTGAAAGACGCGAAAATGGAATGTCGTACAAATGGTGGAACATTTGGGCAGCACACAATGAACGAACGACTAGTGTGTGCAGATATTTTTCTCATTGAATGAGTTTTTCTGTGCTCGTTGATGTGAAACAGCGCACAGGTGCTGGTGCTGATATTTTAGGAAAGCTACACTTTGCTCGCTTGTTATTGCTCGATCCATTTAGGTCGTACAATGTAGAGGAAAACATTACGGGATAAACATGACCGGTGTAAATATGTCATCTCTCTGAAACACTTTGGGCAACAACTTGTCAGGCGCTTGTGTCGTGCGAAGAGTGAATGTTTGTGTTTGGATAGAGTGTTGCCCATTGTGTCACAGGGTGCGTTGTACACATCTTTCAGACAAACTTGTAAGAACGAAGTGCACAGCTTGTCATATTATTTGTTTGCAACCTGGCATCTCGCGCGTTTCTTACCTGCTGTTGAGTCTGTAAAACTTGCATCCACGAATTCAACGAGTCGAAAGTGCTGTACGAGGTTCGTACAACCCGTTTTGCGTCGATCCGGTTTTTCCGGACTTGAAATAGTTCAATTTCCTTCAAATTTTTTTTGGAACTTCTGGGGTATCTGGACTTGGTGAAGACAAGTTTGTAGCCAGAAATTTTTATTTTTTCTGTACTTTTTACATGTTGCGAAATACGAGTATCGGAGTATCCTGCGGTCAGTACTGCACAGTTGTCCGTGGTGGGATTGATCTGAAATTTGTTCAGCATACAGTCAAACCAGACACTTGATGTCCACTGTTCTTGGGCAATCAGACACTGTCAATTCCGCTCAAAATATGAGCCTCCGGACTGGATGCACTTGCAGAGACGCTCAGGGTAACGATCCATGGCAGCAGCCCACTTGTGGCCAGGAATGGTCTGGATTGCAGCATCGACTGATGCCATCATCTCCTGCACAGAGTGATACCTGTTCCCGGAGACCATTTTCTTGAGTTCTGCAAACACCCAAAAGTCACATGGTGACAAATCCGGACTGTATCCAGGATGGGGAACTGTCTCAATCCGGTTGTCTCTGAGCCAGTCAACGACAATGGTTGCATTATGCGCAGGTGCGTTGTCATGCAGGAGTGCCCAGTCATGTTGGTGAGTGGGCCTTCTCCTCCTCACAGCTTCTTTGAGGTTCTTCATGACTTGCAGGTAGAGGTGTCTGTCGATGCCAGCTCCATTGGGAACCCATTGTTTGAACACTGGGCCATGCTGATCGAAGAACAGAATGAGCATTGCCTTCTGGGTCGACTGCTCAATGCGCACTTTCTGGGGTCTGACATCTCCAGCTGCCATCCACTGCCAATTTGCCTGCTTGCTCTCCGGTTGCCACACCCAGAACCAGCTTTCATCCCCCGCAATGATGTGCACTGGTCAATTTCTTCTTTGCAAAAGAGCCAGCGATGCATGTGCTGCGGTTGTTCTTCTCAGTTTCTGGATGGGAGTCAAGAGATGTGGCACCCATTTGGCCGGTTTCTTTGCCAGCTTCAATTTTTTCTGGAGGATGTTGTGGGCAGTTCCATTTGACACACCCACCTCTCGAGCTATTTGTCTGCAGGTGACACACCTATCTCTGTCCAGAAGAGCTCTCACCTCAGTCACTTTTGCAGCAGTTGCTTTTCTCGCTCCTGGATTGTGCGGCAAGTCAGCATCATCTCGGTCCAGATTTGCAACAAACCTTGAGTACCAACGATTGATTTGTGATGCAGACAAAGAATTTGCACCATGAGCACGACGTATTTGGTCCCTGGTTGCCTGTCTGGTAAGTCCTTGCCTGACACAAAAGCGGATTTCACACCTCTGATCCTTCTTGTCACCTGCCATGTCAAACCATAATACCGACCGGTCGCGAAAAGCTCCGAGTACCAGTGCTTGTTGTGACCCAAAAAAACACTTCCGCTGCACTCAATCACCTCACTTGTGATGTCAACATGTGCTTGGGCATCACCTGAGGATGCTGAGAAATGCGAAGGTTTTCTGCTGGGGCCGTGAATAACCTGCAAATTGGGGGTGCCTTGACTAGGATAATTTATAATGGCGTACTTCTATCCAAGTTCTGATGCTGAGCGTCAAAGCATCGTGAATTACAAAGGGGCGATGGAGGGAAACGCACATAAACACTGGGTCATTCCTTTC
>JAAUXT010055713.1_pt1 | contig 15575 bp, 11 predicted proteins | sample 7278171 | NCBI WGS metagenome assembly JAAUXT01 (sample SAMN14350112, study PRJNA611818) | marine sediment metagenome | isolation source: surface marine sediment (1.8m) | place: French Polynesia: Moorea | collected 2018-08 | reverse complement strand
GGCCGACCTGCATAAAGTCGTCAAACCTCGGAGCCGCAACTGCAGCACTGCCAGGTTCCCGGTGGAAGCCGGACAGAGCATCAAATCCAGCCTGATCAAAACGGCGCAGAGCATTTTCAAAAATAGCCGGGCCGTCGAATCAGTCTCTGAGGACCACAGGTTTGACGGCATTCTGGCTGCAGAATTGTTGGATTTTGATGTTGATGTCAAATTCAATGAAGGTCTTTGGAACGGTACCGCAGAATCCTGGGTGGAAATGAATATTAAACTCACCTTCTATGATGCCAATCTGAAGCCGGTCTGGTACGGAGTTGTCGGTTACACCAAAAAAGAGTTTTCAGAAGCCGGCGGCGCATGCGGCGGAGGCGCTGACGCCATCAGCGGCGGTATGGAACAGTGCTTGAAAAATATCTCCATTCAGATGACGGAAAAAATCGTAACATCCGAGAGAATTAAATCGGCCATCGCCCGTTCAGGCTATGTCAGCAGAAAATAGCACAGATCTGTCCTAACCTATGAAGGGGATCGAGATCCCGGGCTATACATCCGGGTCTGATTTCGATCCCCACCTTCTGTAATTATCTGTTTGACTTGAATTGCCACATCCTCTCCTGGATAAAATCACCAGCCCCCCATTGACGAATTGAAAAATCTATAATAATAATAAGTTGTTTGTATCTGCCAAATTGATTTGAAACGATTTCAGAAACCCATCTGCCGTCAACGGGACGCCGTGCATTTGGATCCGGTCTGTTTGTGAACGGCCCCTATTCCATACTTCGTACTGGTATCGAATCACTTGATGTGGAAAAATGAGCGCAGTCTGGGGTTTTGAAACCACTTCTACAGGTTTTTCCAATCAATTGCATAAAATACATGAATTTTTTTGTAACTGCAGAGTGCCCAGGCAACATTGAGCAAACGGCTTTCTTTCGCCGGATGCTGTCCGGTGACCGTATCGGTGATATTTTTGCAGTAACACAAACTGGCCTCTTTCGCTTGCACATATTGATTACTGGTGTTCATCCGGCCCCACAACGGGCGGGTCGAGGAGCGAGTCGATGATTCCCAACTACACCTCCGAGGGTCTGAAGGTTCAGCAGCCGGATACGTCTGCTGACCGGAACAATCTGCAATTCATTCAAGACAATTACAAATCTCTCTTCGAACGCAGGCTGTACTGCGTTTATGCTCACGACCTGGACGGAAATTTTCTGGAGGCCAATGAGGCGGCCCTGGATTTGCTGGGTTACGACAGAAATGAGCTCGTATCGTTGAATTTTGCCGAATTGATTGACGACGATCAATTGACACTCGCTCGCCGCACGACTGAAGAAATATTGCAAAACGGTTTTCAAAAATTGTTTACCGTCTACAAATTAAACCGTAAAAATGGCACTTCTGTCTGGGTTGAGACGGAGGGTTCGCTAATTTACCGCGACGGCAATCCATATATGATTCTGGGCATCGCACGCGATGTAACGGACCGCATATTGGCCGAGAAGGCCCTGAAAGACAGTAAGGCCAGATACAAGCAAATCGTCGAATTGGCACCGGCCGGAATTTATGAAGTCGATTTGCAAACCATGAAATTCACGAGTGTCAACGATATCATCTGTCGGGTCTCGGGATACACCCGCGAAGAGATTCTGACTATGGGACCGGCCGATATTTTAACGGAAAAAAGCCAACGCAAGCTGGCTGAAAGAGCCAGCAGCCTGATGAACGGTCGAAAAATTCCGCCAAGAGCCGAATTTCAGATCAGAACCAAGGACGGCCGGAAAATCTGGGCCCTGATTACCTCTAGATATACCTATCACAACGGCAAGCCGATCCGCGCCACGGTAGTGATCTCCGATATCGAGGAACAAAAGAAAACGGAAGCAGCGCTGCGGTTGTCGGAAGAAAAATACCGCCTTCTGGTTGAAAATGCCAACGATGCCATCTTTATCCTGCAGGAGGGTCAGGTCAAGTTTTACAATCGCAAAGCCAGACGGATCGGGAAGCGTCTTGGCGTTGAGCTCGACCGGTTTCCGATCGTCGACTATATCCACCCCGAAGACCGGGACCTGATCATTGAACGTCACCGCAAGCGACTCAAGGGACCCAAGCCCCCCCACAATTACTCATTCCGGCTGATCGGAAAAAATGGCCGTGAAATGTGGGCGGAAATCAATACCGTCAGGGTCAACTGGAAAGGCCAGCCCGCCACGCTGAATTTCCTGCGGGATATCACCCTGCAGCGTAAACTGGAGCAGCAGCTTCAACTATCCCAGAAAATGGAAGCGGTCGGTACCCTGGCCGGGGGGATTGCCCATGACTTCAATAATCTGCTGATGGGAATTCAGGGCCGAACGTCTTTAATGCTGATGGATACCGATCGTGTTCATCCTTTTTACGAGCATCTGAAGGAAACTGAAAATTACGTCATGCGGGCGGCGGAGCTCACCAAACAGCTTTTGGGGTTTGCCAGAGGCGGCAAATACGAGGTCAGGCCGACAGATCTAAACGATCTGGTGAGTCAGAGCAGCAATATGTTCGGCCGCACGAAGAAAGAGATTACGATTAAAGCCAAATATCAGGAGCATCTTTATACGGTAGAGGTGGATCGCAGCCAGATTGACCAGGTGTTGCTGAATATTTATGTGAATGCCTGGCAGGCAATGCCGGAAGGGGGAGTACTTTATATTCAGACGGCCAACGTCGATCTGGATGAAAGCTTCGTCAAAGCCTATGACATGCGGTCGGGCAAATATACGGCCATTTCCATATCCGACACGGGTATCGGAATGGACGAACAGGTTACCAAACGGGTTTTTGATCCCTTTTTTACCACCAAGGAAAAAGACCGGGGAACCGGACTGGGGCTGGCAAGTGCTTACGGCATCATCAAAAATCATGATGGTGTTATTACCGTTGACAGCAAAAAGGGAATGGGCACAACCTTTACGGTGTATCTGCCGGCTTCTGACAAAAGTATCGTAGAGGATGGTCGGGTTGAACAGGAAATCTTAACCGGTTCGGAAACCATTTTACTGGTAGATGATGAAGAATTGATCCTGGATGTGGGCGTTGAAATGTTAAGACGCATGGGATACCGGGTTATAACCGCCAGAAGCGGGCAAAAGGCTGTTGAGATTTTCCGCCAGAATAAAGAAACCATCGCCCTTGTTATCCTGGATATGGTCATGCCGCAAATCAGCGGCGGCGAAATCTTCGATCAGCTCAAAGGGATTGATGCGAATGTCAAGGTTCTCCTTTCAAGTGGTTACAGCGTAGACGGCCAGGCTTCCGAGATCCTGAGTCGCGGCTGCGGAGGATTTATTCAAAAGCCGTTTCGGCTGGACGAGCTCTCCAAAAGAATCCGGGCCATTTTGGCAAGCTGATTTGACGAAGGAACTAACGGATTGAAGACGCGATATTTTTACGGCTATAATATCGTGGCAGCTGGCTTCACCATCCAGGCGGTTTGTATCGGTGCCCTGTTTGCCTACGGCGTATTTTTTAAGGAGATTCAGGCCGAGTTCGGCTGGTCGCGGGCGACGATTTCGGGGGCCTCATCATTGGCACTTCTGATGATGGGGGCAGCTGGCGTTCTTGCCGGCAGACTCAATGACCGCATCGGTCCTCGGATCCTGATTGCGGTATCCGCTGTTTTTCTGGGGTTTGGCTATCTGCTATTATCTCGCATTCAGTCGCCCTGGCAACTTTATGTGGTCTTCGGCATCCTGGCTGGAATCGGCTTCAGCACACACGATGTTATTACCCTGTCCACCGTGGCACGCTGGTTTGACAAACGCCGCGGGGCCATGTCCGGAATCGTTAAGGTCGGTACCGGATCCGGCCAGTTGTTGGGACCGATGCTGGCCACCCTGCTGCTTGCCGTTTTCGGTTGGCGCTACTCCAACGTCATTATCGGTGCCGCAATTCTGGTGGCACTGTTGCTCGTAGCGCAATTAATGCGGCGCGATCCCCAAGAAATGGGGCTGCTGCCGGACGGCCGCATCTCGAAATCCAACGGTTGGAATGGCGAGGTGACGGGGCGGAGTCTGATCTTGAGAGAAGCCGCCCGGATTGAACAATTCTGGACCATCTGCATCACCGAATTTGCCATTTTCTTCTGCCTTTTCACTATAGTTGTTCATATCGTGCCGCATGCGCGAGATTTGGGGCTGGCTCCAGCCTATGCCGCCGGAGTGCTGTCGACAATTGGCGGCGTTAGCATTGTGGGGCGTATTGTCATGGGTTCGGCGAACGACCGCATAGGCGGCAAACGGGCACTTTTGATTTGCATCATCATGCTGTTCTGCAGCTTTGTCTGGTTGCAGCTGGCCTCGACCGCTTGGATGCTGTTCCTATTTGCCGTGATCTATGGTTTCGCCCACGGTGGCTTTTTCACTGTTGTATCGCCAATGGTGGCCGAGTGGTTCGGCACCGGATCCCACGGAATGCTGTTCGGCATCGTTTTGTTTTGCGGTACCCTGGGCGGATCGGTGGGGCCTCTGGTTGCCGGGCGGATCTTCGACGTCACCGGGAGTTATCAAATGGTGTTTCTCATACTGACCGGGTTGACCGTGATCGGTTTTGCATTGATGATGCGGCTGCGTCCGGTCCGCGTTCGTGAATTATGAGTAAATTTACTCAAGCTAGGAATTGAATTGCCTATATTTGCCCAAAACAGGGTTCATTCGGACCTGAAACAAGGTCTCTGACTTTCCGTTAGTGCATTAAAATAACTTAAAAAATTTAGTTTGCGACCCCTCTGGCACAAACTTTGTAAAATCTCGGTTTAGGGATAAGCAGGAGGCGTCGCATGACCAATCAGGAGAGACTCGCCCTGGCAGATCGAGTTCAGAAAAAAGTGCAAAAGATGTACCCTCAGCATCGCTTTATCCGCCGTAGAGAGCAGATCAAAAAAGTATTAAAGGATGATCCGAATTCTTGAATCCCTTTCGCATATAGCGGTTGTCACTCTCTGATGAAAAATAGCTTTGTCGAATAATAAGGCTGTACTTCGAAGGCTGGATCAAACGGAACATATCGATGACAACCGGTATAGACCTTCCCATTGAATCGGTGTTGGCGGATTTGGAGAGAACGCTGGGCGCGAATGCCTCCGCCGTTTTGCAAGCGCCACCCGGGGCAGGTAAAACGACCGGTGTCCCCCTTCACCTGCTGAAAGCTCCCTGGCTTAGAGAACAAAAAATCTTAATGCTGGCGCCGCGCCGTCTGGCGGCCCGGGCGGCAGCCCGCCGCATGGCTGATCTCCTGCAGGAGAAAGCGGGCCAGACCGTTGGCTACCGGGTCCGGCTGGACAGCTGTGTCAGCGCTGCAACCCGTATTGAGGTTATTACCGAAGGCGTCCTGACGCGAATGCTCCAGCGTGATCCGTGCCTGGAGGGCGTCGGCCTGGTTATTTTTGATGAGTTTCATGAACGCAGTCTGGATGCAGACCTGGGGCTGGCATTCTGTCTTGAAGTACAGGATGTGCTGAACAGAGGGCTGCGGCTGTTGATTATGTCGGCCACCATTGAAACTGCACCGGTTGCAGATCTCTTGGGCGGTTGCCCGGTGATTAATTGCGAGGGGAGATCATTCCCGGTTGAAACACGGTATGTCGGCCATCACACGCCGGTCTTCCGCCGGGATGCCGTTGGTGCCGCAGTGTTGAGGGCCGCCCGGCAGGAAGCGGGCAGTATTCTGGTCTTTTTACCCGGCGTCGGGGAAATTCGCCAGGTGCTGCAGTTCCTGGAAGAAGCCGACCTGGGAGCGGGGTGGATCATCGGGCCGCTTTTCGGGAATCTCTCCCGCGAAGCCCAGGACCGGGCAATTCTGCCGGCGCCGCGCGGGAAACGTAAAATCGTTCTGGCAACTTCGATTGCTGAAACCAGTCTGACAATCGACGGAATCGAGGTTGTGGTTGACAGCGGACTGCAGCGTAGCCCCCGTTTTGATCGACGCAGCGGTATGACGCGACTTGTCACGCTCCCGGTTTCGCGGGCGGCAGCCGAGCAACGGCGGGGCCGTGCCGGTCGACTCGGGCCTGGCATCTGTCTGCGCTTGTGGTCCCAACGAATGCATGACACCCTGCCGGCTGTCCACCGACCGGAAATACTGGTGACCGACCTGTCCGGGTTGGCCTTGGAACTGGCAATCTGGGGCGTTAAAGAGCCCGGCTCCATGCGCTGGCTCGATCCGCCTGCGCCGGACGCATTTCAGAAAGCAAACGACTTGTTGCAAACCCTTGGAGCGCTGGACAGCGACCTCCGGGTGACCGATCACGGACGGGAGATGGCGGCGATGCCCGTGCACCCCAGGCTGGCGCACATGATGTTATCCGCCAAGGAGCTGGGGCAGGGACGGGCCGCATGCGATCTGGCAGCATTGCTCAGCGAGCGGGATTTCATCCGATTTGACCCGAACCGGAGCGATGCGGATATACGTATCCGGTTTGATCTGTTGCAGGCTGTGCGCCGAGGCCGAAAGGTGGCACATCCGGAAGCCGTCATCGAGTTTTCCCTCCTGCGGCGAATCGTCAGAACCGCGGATCATTTAATCCGGCAATTGGAATGCAGGCGTGCCATCTCTGACAGTGTATCCCTCGGACGGCTGCTGGCTTGGGCCTATCCGGATCGGATAGCCCGGCTACGACCGTCGAGAACGGGCACGTTTTTATTGGTCAATGGGAGGGGTGCCTGGCTGGATCCGGTCGAGCCGCTGGCGACGGAATCTTATCTGATCGCGGCCGAGCTGGATGGCAATCAGCGCAATGCCCGAATTTACCGGGCGGCTCGCAGCGATGAGGATATGTTGCTGGAGCAATTTTCGGATCAGGTCAATTGGACGAATGAAGTGGAGTGGGATTCGGAGCGGCAACTGGTCGCAGCACAGCGTCATCTGCGATTGGGTGCTCTGATCGTGCGCAGCGAGCCGCTTGTCTCGCCTGATCCTCAAAAGGTCTTATCCGCTTTGCTGGAAGGCATCCGCCAGGCAGGGCTGCAGTGTTTGCCCTGGCGCAAGTCAATTCGCCAGTGGCAGTACCGTGTCTGTTTCTTACGACGATTGGTCGATGACGGGCAGGGCTGGCCAGATGTTTCCGACAGCGGGCTCTTGGCGAACCTGGAGCACTGGTTGGGACCCTACCTGATGGGGATAACCCGGCTGCGAGAACTCGGTCGAATTGACCTAAAAAAAATACTGATGGATCTGCTGCCATACCCGCAGCGCCGTCTACTGGAAGATCAGGCACCATCACATTTGATCGTGCCGAGCGGTTCTCGGATTCCCATTGATTATTCAGGAGACATACCGGTTTTGGCCGTGCGTATGCAAGAAATGTTCGGCCTGAGCGAGACCCCGGCTGTGGCCGGCGGTCGCCAGACGCTGCTGTTGCATTTGCTGTCGCCGGCCGGTCGCCCGGTGCAAATCACGAGCGATCTGGCAGGATTCTGGCAGACCGGCTATCCCCAGGTGAAAAAAGAGTTAAAAGGTCGTTATCCCAAACATTACTGGCCGGATGACCCCCTGAAAGCCCGGCCAACTGCCCGGACAAAGCCCAAGCGGTGACCATGGGACAGTTGAGGTTTCAGGTTTCAGTGTTCAGGTGTCAGGGCAATTAATTTAGGAATTTCGAATTTAGGAATTTAGAGATTAAATGTTTTCTATCGATTTAAAAATGACAGAATTCCACAATTATTCAATTGTCAATCTTCAATCTTCATTTCATATCATTCATTCCATGTCGAACTCCTTAAAATCAAACCAATAGCCGGTTTTGCTCATGTAATCCAATTCAAACTGGACGGCGTTAATGTGATTGTTTTCAATTTCCAGAAAACGTGAAAATAGTGCTTTGCCTTCACCGGGCATCTCCTCCACCATCCGGCGATAAAAATCACTGGTTTCGATTTCTGCTTGCAGTGCCCGGCTCAGCATCTGCTTGCGGACACCGTGAAACTCCTTCGCCATCAGCGATTGGATTTTGGCAGATTCCTGTTTGATGCGTTCCCCGGATGGAATGACGGATTCCAGCTCACCCGAATCGATGATACCGCTTTTTTGTGACTGTTGAAGCGTGTGCTGAAGGTAATCGATATGGTGCTGTTCGTCATTGCCCAGCGCCTCGAAGATTCTTTTACCGGTTTCGTCATCTACAGCGGCTTCGGCCTCCCGATAGATATCACGGATTCGGGTTTCATATTCAATGGCGGTCTTGATTGCTTCTTCAATTGTCATGTCGAACTCTCCTTTTGTTTTTTCCTGCTGCCTTTACTTCGAAACGGATTGATCCTTATCTTTCTTACTACTGACAAATAATACCATAATCAAGGTTTTGAAACGGCTTCCTGTTTTCGTGCCGAAAATAGTCCTTTCTATTTCGGCTAAAATCATTTACATACCAATCCACATTAAGATTCTGCATGATATTAACTGTAGGGATACAGGTCGGCAAAAAACAATATGCGAAGCATTGAATAATTTATCCGCCTTCCTTGATATCATGCAAGCTTTTAGATTACACTCCCAAAACAGCTATGCCGGATTACCGACATATGATGCGGATAAATTAGGGGGCAAAAATGGGCCTATTATTGCGATATGACCAGCAAAATCCGGAGCGATGGAAGCAGCAGAATGAAGACGTCCTAAACACTATTCATGATGATGGCCTCAAAGGCATCGTTATCGGCATCCTCAATATGCATGAACTTGAACACACCGGTGAGTGGCGGGATTCCGGTCGGCGACTAAATTACGCAAACGCCACATTCGAAGTCTATCTTCACCACCATACGACTTGGTCCCTCAAGGATTTCAGATTACTTGAGGAGGTGATCTTTGAGCACTTTGCGGAGCTGAAACGGAGTGGTCTGGGCAGCGTGCTGACGCGTCTGAAAAAGCTAAGAAAAGAGCCCGATCCACTAAAGCAACGTAGAATGCGCAGAAACAAATGATGAATCCATCGAATTCCGGACCCGACTTGCTGTTAACTTATCAACTGATTTGACCGGTGATTGAAAATTTCAGGCGGACGGACCCGATCTCTATAATATCGGCGTCTTTAAGCGGTGATGATTCACTGACCGGGATGTCATTAATTTTGGGTTTGGGCAGACCACCAATGTAATTGAGATAATATCCGTCGGTTTCTTTGACAATAGTTGCGCTGGTTGGGTCAAGGAGCAGGCCCCTGACCACGATATCCGAGGTGGGATGTTTTCCGATTGTGGTAATTTTGCGGGTCAACTCGACCCGGCCGGAACCGCCGGCCATGTAAGTCAGCCGGGCGTCGAGCCGACTTTTTCGGGTACCGGTGTGGGGTGTGGCGGCTTGTGGATCGATGTCATTCTCCGTTCTGCGGTTCTGGCTTTTGTCCCAGAACCTGACGACATTTATGCTTTTATGGGAAGTGCTCTTTTTCATCATCCGGCGGTGCTGGCTTGAATTCAAAGCCAATGTATCGTCGTACCGCTTCTGTTTCTGTTTTCTTCGGGTCTTTTTCTGGTTTTGCTCAAATATAAGTGTGTGATCGCCGATGGTGATAATATCACCATCTTTAAGCCAGTGAGAGTTGATCAACTGCTCGTTGACGAAAGAACCGTTTTTACTCTGGAGATCGATCAATACGAACCGCCCTCCAAGGGCTTCAACCTTGGCATGATGGCCGGAAACCGCCGGATCTTCAAGGACAATCGTATTGTCCTCCCGGCGGCCAATGGTCAGGGAGTCACCCAGTCGCAGCTGGAATTTTTCCAGCAACCTGTTTTTGAGTCTCAGTTCCAGTGCCGGCATGTCGTTTCTCGCAAGTTAATCCACAAATTAATCCGCCCTGGAAAATAGATTGTTCAAGATTGGTCGATTTAGATATAATCTAAATATTCGTCCGAAAATGTGGTCGGCGGATTAATTTTTATTTGCTGCGCATTTTTTAGGTTATTTGACCTCCAAATCCTTCGGGTGATAGGTCCGCATCGTTAAATCATATAATACAACGCGGTTTGCGTCAATATTACCCCTGGTCAATACTAGTTCAACTGTATGAATATATTTGAAATATTATCGTTTTGAGGCTGCACATTAAAATGCTGTTTGAGAAGCTAATGCCGGTAAAAAAGGAAAATTAAGTTAATGTAATGGATATGGAGCGCAGAAATTTTATGAATATCGCCTTATTAGGCGCCCTGGCGGCGGCAGGTGGCAGCAGTATACCGGTAATTTACAAGCATGCTGCCGGGGTGGGGAAGATTCTGGAATATCCCCATCCGGATCTTCGCAGGAAATCCGAGATTGTAACAGATATCGACGACGATATCTTGGCCTTGAGCCGGGAGATGATCACGACCCTGAGATATCACTCTTTTATCGGGTTTTTCTCAAGGGCCTTTTTAGGCCGGGGCCTGGCGGCGCCCCAGCTGGGGGTAGCCAAACGGTTGATGGTATGTGGTATATGGGGTGAACTGAAGGTCTTCATCAATCCGGATATCATCGAAACCAGAGGAACCTACACCGGTTTCGAAAACTGTTTATCAGTTCCATCCCACGGCAGTTTGAAACTCACCCGCCCCGGAGTTGTGAAGCTGCGATACAGGGGGCTCGATAGCAAACAAACCGAATTGACGATTGCCGGCGAATATGCAGCACTGTTGGCGCATGAAATCGACCATCTGAACGGAGTTCTGTATATCGATCATACATTCTAAAAAGGCAGAATTCCTTTATTCGACGTTGGACGTTGGAGGTTCGACCGTTTTTCTTTCAGGTCAAGATCCGCAGGTTGGTCAGCTGCCTCGGGGAGAACATGGACAGGAGCGCCGGCAAGGTCAGGTTAAACAGGCTTTCGCTGGTGCGGCCGTATAGATTAACGACAGAAGATATCCCCCGGGGCGGATCGAATTTTGTCATGACAGCCTGAAATATGGCCTCTTTGAGTCCGGCCAGAAGCGGGCTGGCCACCGCAATGGATCCCAGTACGACATAGGTTTGAATATCGCCGAAGGAAATGATTTTCGGTCTGGAGGACAGACGCAGGGTTTTCAACTTTTCACCGGACATCAGCAACTTAATATTGGCGGCGACCAGCTCCCCCATATCCATGGCATGATAGGCCTGCTTGCTTTTCAAATCCGGAATATCGGCCGCATCGCCGGCAACAAAGATGGAATCACATGACGTACTCTGCAGAAATTCGTTTACCGCCACCCAGTCTGCAGCGTTGTGGGTCAAGCCGGATTTGCGCAGCAGGCGAGTCGGGGCGGCGCCCCCGGTCCAGATGATGGCATCGGCCATCAGTTTCCGGCCGGATGACAGCCATACCTTGTCTCTGGCCAGTTTGGTTACCCGGGAAGAGGTGTGGAAACGAACATTAAACGATTGGCATGTCTTCCGCAAATCCCTATCGATTCCGGCCGGCACGCGGTTCAGAAGTCTTTGATTTTTTTCGACAAGATGCACTTCCAGTCGCGGGTAGCGACGATACCGTCGCAGTATTTCGCCCAGTGCTTCGATGCCTTCCAGTCCACCGCCAACGATCACAAGTGAAACCCGGCGATCCCGACGAATAATCCTTTTCATGAGTTGGCCGATCCTCTGGCAATCCGCCACGGTTTTAAAGGGCATACCAAACCTGGCAGCGCCGCTGATTCCCAAGGTGTCATTTACGCCGCCGGTGGCGACGACGCAATAGTCAAAAGGCAGCTTCCGGCGTGCGCTGGTGTAGATCCTTTTTTTCACCGGATCGATCGTCGTGACGGTATCCTCAACGAATTGATGACCGGCACGTTCAATCAGGCGCTTTCGGTTCAGTCGCAGGCTCCTGACTCTTTTCACGCCGGAAAGCAGCTCATGAATATTCGGTAAGAATTCAAAATACGGGTGTCGGTCGACCACCGACACCTGATAACGTCGCGGTAAATTGATTGCTACCGTCAATCCGGCGAAGTTGGCTCCGACGATGGCGATTTTAGCTGAATTTTGCATTTTATTGGGACTTTTATGTTTACCGGAAGCTTTCAATGCCATCCAATTTCTCTGTTGCTGGAACCGGCGCACATTTACAGTATGCATTTTTTCCTGGATTTAAAGCCATCGCCGGCTAGCTTCGGGAATAGATCCACGCTGCATTGACAACCTTTCAATGGTGATCACTATCTAAATACTTCCCCTTGATAAATAGCGAATTTAGAAATATAGACGCCGATGTATTAATCTATCAAGCTATTTCAGACGTTGATACAAGCGACTATTCAACACGTGTTACTTTTCAAGGTCGATAAACTAATCGTCCGGTCTGCATAATTCTGGCAGATTTTGAATGAAGGTGGCCGGCACGATAAGGAGACGCAAACATGAAGCACTGGAGATTTCTTTGGGGACTCGGGATTATTTTATTCTGGGGATCAGCCGCTCATGCTCTGTACATTAATCAAGGTATCCATGGCATGAAGTGGGGCGGGTCCGTTTCGGATTATGAGCGGATGGTTCTGGTTCATCAAAACCAGGCAGCCAAATTTTATGTCAAATCGGACATACAGTATTTCGCTGCCAACCAAAAAGTCTCGCGGGTATCTTATGGATTTTACCGTGATCAACTGTATGCGGCATTTATTAGATTGCAGGCAGTTGAGCAATTTTCGAAACTGGCCGAGATATTCTCCGAAAAACACGGTACACCAAGGGTTTCTTACGAAGATGCCGGTAAACAGGTTATCTTTCGCTGGAAGGTCGATAACGTTAAGATAAAATTGAAAATGAAAGACTCCATCGGGATGTACAAGCTGGCATTTTACTATTCGCCCCTTTCAGATCAGCTTAATCAAGAACACCTGGATCAAATACCGATTCAGGCTTACGGTCCGGAATCCTCAGATGAACGCGAGACGGATCAAATCGTTCCCCTAATTGAGTATTGAATTAAAGCGGTTGTCAAAACAACGTTCCGATATTAGGGATGTTGTAATTTTGCTTCTGTTCCTTTCAATGACGTCTCAATGACATCTGGTATAGCTGTAAGGAGAAACGGTAAAAAAAAACGGTTGCCGGAGGCTGCCGGCAAACCGTTTTTGGAGGAGAACAGATGAAGAAATTATTAGGCTATCTATACTCTCTGCAAATCTGTTGCCATTTTACTTTTCTTGTTGCAAATAATTGGCTAATTTTCAAATAAAACTCACAATAACAAGTATTTATGAAATATTATAGAGATGCTCAAAATTTCTGAAGATCACATATTAACGCTCAAAATTTTGATAATCGGTTCATAATATTTAACCGTATTGCTTGCAATAAATCTAAAATTTTGAATTTACTCGATATTATTCCTTACATACCGGGTTCATAATTTTGAATCCGATTTGGGACGGATGCTTATATTCTTCTAACTATCTAAAAAAGCGTGTGTTACAGCTGTTCAAACTTTTGAACTCGGACGCTTAACCGTCACCGTATTTAACTGAAAATAACCGCTCACCAAATCGATATAATGGGTTAGCCTGACAGTCAATAGACCTTGAATTACCTCCTGAGAACCCGTATCCAGCGCCAGACATTCAGAAGTCCGATTAAGGAGCTGGCCACATATGTCAATGCGCAGGCCATCAGAATGGCCCGGGCTGCCGGGACATCCTCTTCAGGGATGTAGCGGTCTTTTTTCAGCATCGGAAGCGCACGGTTAAAGCTGGCATCAAATTCGGTAGGCAGGGTTAGCAAGTGAACAAGGACCGGTATGCACAGGGTGGTGAGTCCACCGATGAACATCAGAACGCCGACCGAGGGTGCGCGGGTGATACCGGCAAGGACCGGCACCGCTATCATGATGATAGCTCCGAACCGTTCCAGTTTCTGCGCCGTACCGATCATCCGGGTACGCGTTTTGAGCGGTTTGTAGTTGATATGGTCCTGGATAGCATGTCCAACCTCGTGGGCTGCGACGACAACTGACGTGAGCGATTTGCGGCCGCACATCTTTTGGGTCAGGCGGATCGTTTTCTCAGCCGGATCGTAATGGTCGGCAGTCTCGGTTAACTCGACACCAACCTCTCTCAGTTCCAGGCGTTCCAAAGCCAACCGGGCCAGGTCGATTCCACTGCCCGAGAAATACTCTTTGCGATTATAACGATTTAAGACAAAGCTGGCCCACAAATGAGGCCCGAAAATGACAATAAGCGCAACTATAATAATGTAAATCATATGCTAAACTTAAATTCCGAGCAGTTCATGTCAACCTCGGACTTCCGATATTAAACCACTACCTGCAGTGGCGGACCCGGAAAGGTTCTACCGACTCAGTGAGCTATAAACAAAGATATAAAATGCGAAATATGATATTCGAATTTATATTATAACCGTTCCCTTGCTATAAAGTTTAGGAGCTTCGGTACCTCAAATGAATTTCTGACTTGATAAGGAGCACAAGATGAATCGTGACGAAATGCTAAGCAGAATCCTCGATCGGACGGAGCCGTGGGAAATGCTGGTGGTCGGCGGCGGTGCCACCGGCATTGGTATTGCCGTCGACGCCGCCTCCCGGGGATATGATGTTCTGCTGGTTGAGCAGAGCGACTTTGGCAAAGGCACCTCGTCTCGCAGCACCAAATTAGTTCATGGCGGGGTTCGCTATCTCCAGCAGGGGAATATTACCCTGGTAATGGAGGCCCTTAAAGAGCGGGGCATTCTGCGGGACAACGCGCCCCACCTGGTGCACGACCTGGCCTTTATTGTACCGAATTATGACTGGTGGGAGGCACCCTTTTACGGCATCGGACTTAAAGTTTACGATCTGCTGGCCGGGCGCTACGGATTTGGCCCGTCAAAAATGCTGTCAACCGATGAAACCCTAAAACGGATCCCCACACTGAAAACCAAAGGATTGCGCGGGGGTGTCATCTATTATGACGGCCAGTTCGACGATGCCAGGCTTCTCATCAACCTGATGCGAACAGCAGCCGAGCAGGGGGCGACCCTGCTCAATTACGCCGGAGTGGTTGCATTTGAGCACGATTCGGCCGGATTTATCAACGGTGCGGTCTTTGAAGATCAGGAGACCGGCAAAGAACACCGCATCAAAGCGAAAGTGGTTATTAACGCGACCGGTCCCTTCGCCGATCAGTTGCGAAAACTGGACGAGCCGGATGTTCCGGCTCTGATATCACCCAGCCAGGGCGTTCATCTGGTATTTGACAACAGTTTTTTACCGGGAGATTCCGCCATCATGGTACCCCACACGAAGGACGGACGGGTGATGTTTGCCATCCCGTACCTTGGGGCCACACTTGTCGGTACCACCGATACTCCGATTTCTGAATCGACCCTTGAGCCCAGAGCGCTGCCCGAGGAAATTGACTTCATCCTGGAAACGGCCGGTCTGTATCTGCAGAAGGCGCCTTCCCGGGAAAATGTTCTTAGCGTTTTTACCGGAATTCGGCCCCTGGTTGGAGCAAGCGACGATAAGAACACCGCTTCCCTTTCAAGAGCTCATACGATTCTGATTTCCAATTCGGGGCTGTTGACCATTGCAGGCGGCAAATGGACGACCTATCGGCAGATGGCGGAAGACTGTGTCAGTCATGCGGCCACTCTTG
>JAAUXT010085471.1_pt1 | contig 15577 bp, 15 predicted proteins | sample 7278171 | NCBI WGS metagenome assembly JAAUXT01 (sample SAMN14350112, study PRJNA611818) | marine sediment metagenome | isolation source: surface marine sediment (1.8m) | place: French Polynesia: Moorea | collected 2018-08 | reverse complement strand
TGGGTCATGTGCCCAGCTTAGGATAGTGGCTCCATCTAGGGAATGATATGATTGGCTGTGGCTGTTGCTGTGGCTATGGAAGGCCATGGCAGTACTTAGGGGGTGGTCATGCTAAATATATATAACAACGTTTTCGGACCCTACCCTTCTGACCCGCCAACAACGGTACTTATGTCGGGAGAGACGGAACTGCTTCTCCTTTCCCCATTGACACCTGGCTGACTGCTTGACATCTGTTTGACATCTGTTTGGTATTTCTGCCCAGTCTCTCCAGTTTACGACCCAAGAGGATTTTATTTTGTATTTTTTGCCCCTGCAAACTAAGTTTGAATCCATCAAATAATTGATTGAATTGTCGCTCCCGAATAAAAATTTGTATTGTTTTTCACAAAAGCCCACCACTTCCTTGAAACCACTCCTTGCATGGCATCTGCCCTTCACCGTCAACAATTCTGGGGGAAGGTCCTGCAGTACATGTTTGTACTTCCAACTCACCCGCTCACTCGTCCCCGAGACAACGTGTGATACTCGCCCATGACAAACATGGGAAAACGCTGCGCTTGGCTCAGCCTCACTGTAGGTTTACCTGCATGGGTACACGAAAACAACATGCAGCTTTGGGAATTGTTCTGTTTGACAGGTGAACGACATTCGTTGAAATACGCTGATGACTCTGGTCCCGTTCCGTGCATGTGTGCTCGTACGCAGCTGCTTCGGTCCATGCATGAAATGCAGATCCACAGAGTCATGTTTGTCCCACGTTTTGCCCATTTCAGTGCAACCTGAGGCTTGCATGCACGTGCACGAAAAATCGACTGAAAAGACCATTCCAAACTCGACGACTCGTCCGAGTTGACAGTGGTCTTGCTGGCCCTGTGAGAAAACAACTCTCCTCTGTTCTGCACGCAGAACCGGAACAGATCATTGCACCGGTAAGTGTATCGAGTTTCCTCAAATTTTCCTGTTGCTTCTGCCACGGGTGGCAGGCCATGGAAAATGGACATCACAAGAGACATTGTGTACGTCGCTGGGAGTAGGACTGCCTTTTGGGAAAGTAGTTTCGTTTGTTTTTGTTTTTGCACCTGCATGACGGCGCTGAATTTGGTGTTCCCTCTGAGATAAAAAGCACTTTCAACCACACATTCCTTTGTCTTTGTTTTTCAGGTCATTTTCTCAGCAATGTCAAGTGTTGCTCAGTGAATTATTTCACTCATCACATCTCGTTGTGTGCTGCGCACGCATGCAGTTATTTTTCCTTTGTATTGAACTATGATTGCTTGTTTTAAAAGAAAAAGTTCCTCATTCTTGGGTGATTTGAGGAGGTTGCGCTGTTGAAGGTTGCTCTTTTTTTTGTACACTGAAACAGGGTGACTGAAACAAATTACCGACAGGCAGTGTCTACCAAAAATATGTGTACAACATTTTCATGGTTGAGACAAATTTCAAATTGGGATCTTTTGGCTCTTTTTGAATTTATATGCTTTCAGGATAAGGCATAAGTTATGAATTTGTCAAGTTTGAATTTTTAGGTTTTTGAGGGAAAAAAATTACAAAGTTTTGGGTTGTAAATTTTGGACTTCACTGCACAAAAGGGTGATATCTCAGAAAGAAGAAATATTTGATGAAGGATGTGTATTGATAAAATGTAGTTTCCTTGAGTATTGGACGAGTGCCATTTGTTTTCCATTTTCAAAACTTTGTACCTGGTTTTTAGGCACCTCCAAAGTTTGTGTACAAATTTGGGATTTCAAGAAAGTGTTCAAAATAGATATTTGGCAAAGATTTTGGCAAAGTTTATGTGCAATTAGGTGACAAGTTTTTGATGTACAGATAATTTGGGTGCATTCTAAGTGATAATGATAACACAAAGAAAAGTTTTGGTTGCTGTGTTTTGGTCACTGTGTTTCGGTCATTTGCATTCTGATTTCTCAAATCACCTCGAGCTCGATGGAGCCATTTTTTGCACTGTCACAGGGCTCAAATTTTGCTGGACTAAATGTTCTTTTGTACTCGTGTGACACTCTGAGCAGAAAAGGTCTGTGGATGACATTGTGTCTTTGCCAGACGGGAAGTTTCAGTCAATTTTGGAGTAATGAATTTACTGTTCTTGGATTCAATATTTGCAGGTGTTACACTGTTGTTATATGGTACACAAACTTTATGTAATCTTAATTCGTGTCACCTGAGGAGGGAGGCCGCTCCTCACGTTCTCGCGTCCTGTCGTCAAATGGAGATTCATTCTTGTATATCTCGTACGATCCCGCTTGTTTCTCTTCTGCAGGTCATTGAAAGACTGGACATTTCGCATCGGCAAGCGCAAAAACGTACGCAGAATGCTTCGCGTGTGAACACTGGGACTTGCAGATATGTCTCGAAGGAAGATCGTCGTTCAAACCCTCGCCACGGTGGCTGTGGTGGCGCTATTGTGTCACATTCTGCTTCTGAGTGGATCCTTGCAAGGCGTTCCACTTCAGAAAGGAACTGCAGCGTACATCCACGTGGACCGTGAACATTTTGCACAAAAACTACCATTCAGCAGTCCACCGAGACTGTCTTGTCCCAAATGGCAAAATGTTTCATCTCACGTCAAGGAGATCTACAACCTGGCAGAGGTCTTGCAAGTGAGAGTGTATGAAGACGACAAAGCCAAGTGGACAACGGCTGAGCTCAAGCAGTGGATGCATTATTTGTTTTGGGCTGGAGTGGACCACATACTGGTTTGTGATCACTACAAATATGAACACGAAAAACTTGACAAGCCACTGATAGAATATATCAAACAAGGCCTGGTTACTTATTTTCCTTGGGGTCACAGCAGCATCAGCCATGCCATGAAAGCACAAGTTGCCTGCTACCAGCTGATGATAGACAAATACAAGGACAGATGCAAGTGGCAGATGGCAATAGATATGGATGAATTTCCATACAAGCCTGATGACACGACAGAGGGGTTCCTTGTCAGATACTTGGCGTCGCAAGATGACAAAGTCTCAGAACTTTCCATGCATAATTTCTTGCTTTTGGGGCAAGGTGATAGAAAGAAGAACATGACTTTCGAAAGGATCAATAGAATTACTCCTCAGCCGGCAAACAATTTGGACAAACCCATTTACAAACCTGGCAGGGTCAGTGCAAATCTTCATCACAATATAATTTCAAAGGGGATCACGCACGAAGTTCCAAATGACGAGCTGAAAATGTTGCACTACTGGGGTGCCAGGATGCAGGACTGGGGTCCAGACACACCTGAATTGTTCAAGAAGACTGTGGAGTTCAACTCTGTGCGAGACACCATGGCGCCCAGGATCAGAAAGTCGCTGTTGTGTTACGGTGAATTTGATGCATTCAGCAGTAAAACAGGCCCTTGAGATGAGATGGTCGCGTGTGGTGTGGCTTTAGCTGAGAAAAATCTGGGAGTTGTACACGCTGAACGCGAGGCGCAGAACCAGGGTCCGAAAGCATTGATTTGGAATCGGTGAAAACTGATCAAAATGATTGACTACAGCATCAATCACTGATTGAGCCAGAACTACTCTGCTGCTGGTGTGCCTCAAAAATCAATTGTCTGATAATCTCTTGTCTGATGAATAAGTATGCTTCTATCTCAACCACGTCCATTTTTCAAAGAGAGAGGGAAATTCCAGTAATCTGACCTCACTATGGTTCCCCAGGCTCTCCTCAGGGGGAGGGAATCAGCCAATTCAGTCAGATTTCATAAAAATCAACCTCAAATGGCAAAACCCTGTATATTGATGATCATCATGAAATTATAATGAAATGGTGAAAATGGCTACTGAGGCCAGCACCCCCTGGTGGGGGGAATGTGGTGTGATACACCTGACTGATTGTTACAACCACCACCACTAGGTGGTGTGAAAGGACTGAATAAACAGGGAGATTCCTGCCCCAGAAGCCAGTCTCTTCTGAGATACCAAACTGATCGTTTGTGATATCACTACAGTGAATGGTTGTGTCTGAGTGAACAGACAGAATCGCAAGATTTTGAACACGACGGACACCTTCACAACGCCATTCAGCCCTGCAGATGTTTACAATAGTGTTCTGTCCTTAGTAGTGTGAATCCGGTTTCTGAACAATGTGTACAAGTCTGTACCGACTTTGACAAATACTCTGCATGGTCAGTCTGGTTGTCACACATCTGTGACAGTGTTCGAGTATAGTGTGGCAGTCCAATAACCAACACAAGATGTTTTGTGCCGAGCTGTTAGTTCAACCAGAGGAGATTGTACTCTGTGCCATGAGTACTCACTCAGACCCACAGCTGCTTCCTTACATCCAGGCTCTTCGACTCTTTGCATTCAGCTTCTCATTGAGAGCAGCTATTGAATATGCATGCATGATGCTTTTAAGGTCTTGATCTGTCAACAATATGGATTGACAATACAACTTCCAAGCATTACCCAACAATGCAAAGTTCTTCCAAGTACAAGTTGATCTTGCAAGGTGATCCCTGAAATAAATGTGTTCATGGCAAGAACTGACCATGCATCCTTCTATCACAGTGTGTGCTACCACAGTCCTTGCAATAGTGAGGTTCGGCAAACAGGATGTAGGACTCAAAACATAGATGTAGACTCAGGGTGAATCCCACACATGTGACATCATAACATAGAATTTCATGCCTTGTATGCTGTGCACAGATTACAAAGTTGCTTTTCTACATTCACTCTTTTCATAGCCTTCTGGAAGCAAAACATGAGTGACAAGGTGAGATTTGACTTCAGAAATGGGTAGATCTTTTCTTCCTCATTATTTTGGAGTAAAATTGTGCAAATTGATCAAGTATTTGCTGAGATTCAGAGGGTTTTCTGAGGCAGTGTGAAAACTGGAGAAATTTGTGCTGCCTGCAATGGTGGAAGAAGCTATCAAAATCTGTCAGATTTGCACATTTCCTGTGTTTCATTGCAGGGGTCCACCAGTAAAGGAAAGAGTAAGATGCCCAAGGCAAGTATTCTCACAGTTGCACTCGATGCAAAGGATATCAAGGACTATTCAGTTCTTTTAGCCACTGAACAGTTGAGGAGTGATTGCAGCAACTGTGATTCAGAAGACACACAATATGTTCTGAAAGATGACATTTTGGGAAAAAGTGCTGATGTTCTGCAGTTATGTGTAGCTCTAGCCAAAGGCATTGACATGAAATATTTGAGTGACAACACATTGCTGAAAGCAAGTCAGAGTCTGGATGTGTGTGTTTGCAGTTTTGAGGATTTTGCAGTTGTCAAGAAGTGATGAGTGCTTGTGTGATGCCTACAAAAAGTTGTGTATTGTTGCTCTGCAGCTGGTATTCAATGACAAGAGAGATAGTCAGTTGATCACTGAGACTATGCAAGAGGATCCATATCCCTCTGATGACCCAAACTCTGTGTGGGACTTTATGGCTACCAACTTGCTTTGAACATATCATCAGGACACACCTGGATTGCAAGTTGTGCTGGGTAGAACAATCTGGGATTGCATGAACTTGTTGATCTCTCATTTCCGCAAGGACAACAAGAAGAAACTGAGCAGGTATTGACAGCATTGTTGCAGGCATCACTACCTTGATGCATGTGCAATGCAAAAATGCTCAGAGATGCATGAGTTATGTTGCTTTGTAGGTCAGGTACTGAGGAATATGTTACTCAGAAAATTTATGACCTGCAAGAGTTGTCTGAGAAGAAGGATGAAGGGGAGTGCAGACAAGTTGAGCATGCTGAAGCTGCAACAGAAGCAAGGAAAGCAAGAAAGCATCCTGCCTTGGAGGTTGTTGACAAAAGGCTGCTGAAAATGTGTCAAGGTGATCACTATTTGCATGTGAGTGGAGGGAGGAGATGACAATGTTCTTGTGTAAGTTGTACAAATTCTGTCTATTTGGCTGCAGCTATTACCACTACAAGTGCCAATGATGACTCATCCAGTGGATGCAGCATTGATGCAGACTGCAAAGATGAAGTTCCTGCAGCCAAACCAAAATGTAAGACAAACATGTCATGAACAGTTAATAGAATTTATATTTGAAGCGCTCAGCTCAGCTCAGCTTCAACAGTGAACACAAAAATGTGTGACAAGTTGAATGAATCACAGGGGAAGAATATGTGGAAGAGGAAGACTTTCTTCCAGACCCTGACTGTTTCATCACTTTTGTGCAGCCTCCCCCCGCACACAAATATTCCTGCAAGCAGGACTAAGTGAGAAATACTTCATATCCCCACTGCTTTGCAGGCATCACATTAAATATACATATTGCAAACTTGAACAAAAACAACTGCACCTTTTGTAGCATTGCATATGACTGCCTCCTAATGCTTCGCAGAACTATAACAACTGTATGACTGCCCTTCAACACTTTGCAGAGTTCACAAAAGCAATGGAGAAAAGAGCACATCTCAAACATCTTTGTGAAATGCACAAGCTTGACATCGAAGTGAGGCAGCTGAGACTGCAGGAAGAATGCCTTCACACACAAGAAGCTGGTAGACATGTGTCTGCTGGTGAAAACTGTACAGAATGTGAAGAGTATGGCAACGGTGCCATTTACATCAATGGGGCACAACTGTGCCGTGACATCCCACAAAATCAGTGGTAGATACAGGTGTTCTAAACTTGTATGCTGTTTATTGTTTGTTGTTTGTTGTTCACAAGTTTCAAAAATTGCTGACAGTATTCTGTGTTCTTGTCAGGCTGTGATGCCTGCAATTGGCAATAAAGTATTTCAGGCCAAATACTCATCTAGTGTCAGTGGCTTCACTGCAAAGTACTGTGAAATCTCAGAGCTATACAGAGAGGTGTGGCAGTTGGCAATGAGGGTTGCAACAGTGAAGTAGTTGGCAAGCAGCTGCAGGAATAGCTTCTGATTGCAGTTGAAGTTTGTGAATGTGAAGAGCATCTTGATTTTTGCAAAGCCCCACTCCACCAAGATTTGAACTGAACTCATTATTGCATTGAATGTGCATTGTTCATCACCCATCTGACCTCGGAAAGGTGTCTGCAGCCATGGCCTGTTAACATACCCTCCATCACTAAACAGTGCCAGTTGTTGTCCATTCAGGAGGGTTCTCTGGAGTTCAGCATCAAGTCCACTGTCTCTGTACATCACAGCATCATTGCACCTCACAGCAAATGGCCCAAAAGAATGCACAATAATGCCATTCAGCATCATGACATGCTGGAATTTAAGAACATGATAATGCTTGTGTCCAGAGAACACCTCCTCCTGGCCTGTAGAAGGATGACAGATGTGCACAGTTGTTCCATCGATAAACCTGAAAATGTTTGCAAGCACTGCACCCTTTGCAAGAATTGCTTGACAGAACATTGTGTGGTCCACCCAAGACTGTGTGATAGTATTTATTCTGTGCTTGTGGGCAGCACATAAGAAACGAAGCATTTCATTCATAATCTCACTCATTTCAGTCTTTGAATGCCCAAACAATGGCACCAAGTCGCACAAGTAATTTGGACAGGCAAGTTAGCGCAGCAGTATGCACAGCCCTTCAAGGCCACTCAAGATGATATGAGACTTGCTGTACATACATTCAGGAATGGCCAAACACTTGCATAAAGTCTCAATGTCTTTCTTCTCAAACTGAAAAAAATTCTTGAATTCAGAAGTGCCAAACAGGTTCAATGAGAAGTGCACATATTTCTTGTGTTTGGATTCACTTTCAGCTGCACACAGAGTGTCAAGAGCAAAGAAGTACATCAGTTCATCATTGCTCATGAGACCTTCAGCCAGAGTTGTCATCATGATGTAGTCATCAGCAGTGAGGTTGTCCTCATCATTATCATCATTGGCAGTATGCGCATTTGGAACAAGAGAAGCAGTGCACAGGGCAACTGCAAGTGTGAAGTCCCCGGGGTGTTTGCTTTGTTGGTCACTTCCTTTTTTTCTTGGTCAGTGATGCAAAAACATGTATCTGGCAAAATTTTCTCAATACTTGAATGATATATTTACTTTGTCATGATAACTGTAGTATGTATCCATAACTTGAACACTATTGACTTCCAACTTTGAAACATAAATATGGTCCAACAAAGTACCACCATCTGTTGTTGGTTCCTTGACTGTCTGCTCCAAAATGTTTCATTTTTCTTCAGACAAGAATATTTTGTCATTTGTTGGCAATTGAAGGGCAGTGTGAAGAGGCAATCCATTGATGTTAAAAGCTGCTGTTCCAGTAAAAGCTGTTTGACAAAACTCTGGGATCTGCCTGTGTTTGGAATGCATTGCCATTTGAATTGTCTTGGTCAATGATAAAAAAGTATTGTATGTCTCTGTGTATCATTTTGATAACATGTGATTTTCCTGTTCCTCCTTGGCCACTGATAAACAATTGATATCCTTTGGAATATTCACCATTCTTTTTTGCAACAATGCACTTTTTGCACCACAAACGATTGTACAAAACTGCTTCTTGCTGTTCTATGTTCAAAGAATGAAAACATTTGTTGTATTCCTTGCTGCTCAACAAATTTTTTCTGCTTCCTTTTTGTACAAATCATTCAATGTATTACTTGTCACAGTGGTCTTTTCTGTCTTTTCTATTGGATCTTGATCTTCATCAGCTCCATTGACACCTGTCACTAATTCTTGACCTTCTTCATTTGCTTCAGCATTGTCTGCTGCTATTCCTGGTGCTATTGCATCCATAAAGCCATCATCCAATCCTTCTTCATGCAATCTTTCCTCTGCAGCAATAACTTCATCTGCATGCAATAAATGTTTTTTGGCATTTTCTTCAATTGGTTCTTTGTTCTGTTCATACAAGTCCTTTGAGTCAGTTTCAAAATCACTCTCATTTCTCCATGGATGAAAGAGGAGAAGACGGCTAAAGTAATATTTGTCTGGCTGTTTGTCCTTTTTGAAGCAATATGTATCCAAAATGGCAGGAAATTTTTGCTTGTGATAAATTGACAAACTTTCTGATCCAGTCTGAACTTTTATGGTTTTTGGAAGCTGTTCAAAAATTTCTGTTGTTTCTTCATTGCTTTGTCCATGATCTTCTTCTTGCACTTTGTCTTCTTCCAATTTCCGAGTTGTTTTCTGATAAGTCATTGCAAAGTCTGCCAGAGTAACATTTTCAATTTCAGCAGGCCATAGTGAGTAAATGTCATGGATTGAGTTTTGGAAAATATCCTCCTCATCATCAGCCAGGTTCTTGATATCCCATCATGGCATCTTGACTCATTCATCTTTAGCATAGCCAGAAACATGAATCACTTTCTTGCTTTTGTGCACCAAAGGCATTGACAATACTCTCATAGTTGCTTCCTGAGCACTAAATTCTCTTGCTCCCTTGAATGCATTTCCAACCTTTTGCAACTTTGCCTTCATTGATGGTGAATTCTTATCCACTTCCTGAGCTACCCATTTGAGTAACTCTCCCATTCCCTTCTCCTTCTTCATCATGTAGCTGAACATATACATCACTGCACTGTATGCATTCTGCACAAACTGAATATCCATGTTTGCCTTCCACAATGAGAGCAGGTCTGGATTGTACTGATTAACAAATGCATCACCAAAATCCCATTTGGGAATAACTTCCACCTTTTTTGTCAATTCAGTCATTGACTGTGTATACAAGTCATGGTGTATTCCTAAACAGTTCAACATTTCATCAAGGTCTGTGGAACTGTCATCTGCTTGATTTTCACACATTGCTTGTTGCCAGACATAGTTTTGGACAAATCAGGCCTCTTCAATCTCATCTTTACTGTCTGCATCTGTTTGACAGGAAACCACAGTTTTTAAAGATAATTCTGAATTGTCCTTTTTGACCTGCTTTGGGCACCAACCTGAGAGGGCTGCACACATACTGCACAGAGGGTAGTTTGTGGAAGGGGCCACAGACCCATTTGGCTGACACTTCCTTGGCTGTCTTCTTCCAGAGTACCTGTGGGTACTTGAAAGCTGAAGGTATATTATCTGCCTCAATAACCTGTTTTTGTTTCCTTGAACATGCAACTCAAAACCATGAGTAAAATCCTCCAAACAAATGCTTTCTCACTGGGATTATACCCTGTCAATAAACATTCAAATTCCTTCGCTTTGACAGGTGAAGCAATGTTTGTGATGTTAAAGTTTGGTTTCACATCTTTGTTTTAGTTTGTTTACATTCAATGTCCCTTCTCTTGTGGCAGGCTACAGCCCCATGCCCCTGTTTTCCACAGATTGTGCATCTGTGGTTGAAATGTCATTTCTCTCCAAAATGACAAGCATTCTTGGAGTTTGAGCATCTACACAACTCCTTTCTCCCTTTGCTCTTTTTGTTTTATTTATGCTGATTGTTGTGGCCTTTTTCTTGATTGGGTGCTTTTTCTGCCCCATGATGAGAAGAGCTCTTGGAGTCACTGGCTTTGAGGAGGTACTTGTCCTTCACAACTTGGTTGACAAGATTCCAGGGTCTGAACTGGTTCTGAGATTGGACCTGACAGAAGAACTTGTCATATGCATACACTCTAGAGCATTCCAAGGTCTCCGCAACATGCTCAATATATTTTGCATGTCCAAGCAATTGGGCAGAATATTAGGGAAAGAATGAGAGATGAGCGCTTTGAAAGACCAAAAATGCTTTGCTCCAGTTGCCAATTTTCTCCATTTTTGATGAGGGTTTGGTAGCTGGGTCATAGAAGGTCAAATCATTTTGTGTTATGGTTTGAATGCCTTCATGTTCCTTGTTCTCTTTCTTCAACAATTTGTTGAAGTGAACATAACCTCCCTGAGCAATCACTTCCATAGTTGTGCAAAGTCCCTTGAGGGCAAGCACTGAGTGGTAGTGCAGTATTGGCAGCCTGGGCCAGATGTCCCTGTGACACTTTATCCCCCAGTGGGTTTGTCCACCTCCCTGTGGGTTTGTCAACCCCCCCCATGTGTTTGTTCCCCCACAGGTTTGTTCCCCCTACATGTTTGTCCCCCCCACAGGTTTGTTCCCCCAACAGGTTTGTCCCCCCATGTATGGTATCTATAGATCTATAAGGCACAGCACCAAGAGCCTGGCAGGCCAGTTGGCTACCAGACTTACACTTCCATAACAATATGAATTCAGAATGTTAGAATGAAGCTACTTACCTGCGGGCAATGAAATGTTCCTTTTGTTTGGTCTTGAGATAAAACAAATGCTGCTTGTGACTTCGCACTGCAGTTGCCTTGAGCACTGCTTCTTGTTTTCTCATCCATGTGGTGATGCAGTGAGTCTTGCCCATCAACCACTCTCATCGCATGCATTATCTTTGAGCTGAACCACTCTTTGGTAAACTGACCTGCCTTTCTTCCTGAGGAGGTGGATGGTGCAGATGGTGAGGTTGGAGGGTGCTTGTCCTTCTTGGTGACAGTCGACTCTGCATTGCGGGTTTCCCTTGCTTCTGCCATGTCTCCTGAAATAACAGCACTTGGTGTAGGATTTCCTTGAGATGTGCTACAGCCAGAAGGAGTCTCGTTATTGGGGACAAATGTTGTGTTGCTCTCACTGAAATTGGTGCAAAATGCCCTGTGGGGTGCTCCGCAGGTGGTGCTATGACAGCTGCCTTTCTGACTGCTATTTGTGTCTTTATTGTCTTTTTCAACAACTCGAGTTCCTGCAGTTCAGTGCAGGTCATTGCTCACAAGAAGCTGTTTGCACTTTCCCCAGAATTACGTTGGTTCCGATCTGGCTCAGTCTCACCTGATGGGCTGTTCTCCTTTTGGGTCTCGCCTGTAGTTCTGACACTTCTCGCTGCAAACTCGCTCTTCTGTAAAGCCTCTTGGATCTTCTGGTCGAGTGAGCACTGAAACTTGGCTCCCAACTGTTGACTGCCGTGCACTCCAGCTGAGTGCAACAGATCCTCAATGTCACCATCTCCTCTGGGGTCTCTCCTCCCCTCTCTGTTTCTGAATCACTCTCGGAATCCATGGCTGGAAGCCATTTGGCCTTCATTCTCTTTTTCTTTGACTCTGGTGTATTGGCAGGAGTCTGCAGTTTAGATCTAGATCTTGACAGGGACCGAGATCTGGACCTTGAATTTAATTTAGATCTGGAGTTCGATCTGTTCGCCACATGCTTGGCATTCTTGCCTGACCTGTTTCGTGACTTTCTGGCTGCACTATTGTTGCTGGAATTCTCATTCTGATCTGTTTGAAGCACTTCCATTTCTTCTGACCCTTCCTGAGTTGATTCAACAGTCCTTTTCGACTTTTGGACAGTCTCTTTGGCTGCCTCATCTGAGCTCCATTTTCATTTTGATGGCATGTTTTCCTTGGAAACACCACCAAACAATGTCCATATCTCTGTGTTTGGGTTGCATGCTGTGCTAATTCTCTCTTTGTGTGCTACACAGTTTGTTTTGATTCTGCACAAAACTGTAAAACCTTTGGTGCCCTGTGGGCTGCCCAAAGACCAATTTTACAGCTGCTGTTCAGATTTGACATCCACCATCTTGAGTAAAAAATTCAAAATGGAACTGTGACATCACAAAAGCCTGTGATGTCAGATGTGATGTTCTCCCTTGCAATGCTGTATCCACAAAAGCCTTTGCATCTTGTGCAAAGGCATAATTCAGGAAATAAAGCCACCAGGCAACCTTCAAACCTGCAGAGCTTCTTGCGAATGGTGAACTACCTCCACCACTTTAGCCCACATCTGATGCATCACACCACAGCACTCAGAAAGTTATGCAAAGGAAATGCACTGTACACATGGGACAGTGAACAACAGGAGCCTTTGGAGCACCTCAAGAAGCTCATCACCAAGATACCAGTACTAAAGTGCTATAACCCAGAAAAGTAGTCAGTTGTCCAGACAGATGCTTCCAAGAAAGGCCTTAGTGCAGTCCTGCTACAAGACCACCACCCAGTAATGGACATAAGTTGGAGCCTCATACCAGCAGAAGAGCCATATTTCATAATGGAACAAAAATTACTCAGCCTGGTTTTTAGAGTGGAGCATCTCCACCACTACACAGCTGGAAAGAAGTCAAGGTGCAGACTGACCAGAAACCACTGAAATCAATCTGGAATAAGTTGATTGCAACTTTTGAAGCTCAGTGTACATGACAATGAAGTTGAATACTTGAGGGGAAAAGAACATACCATTGCAGACACCCTCTCCACAGTATCACCACTGAAACCAAAGCCAGAAGACATCACAGAGAATATGGCAATGACAGATAACACAACACCATTTCTAGATTATGCCACAGCTCCGCAAGAGTTCAGAGAAGCCACAAGAAAAAATGAAGTCAGCATGGCATTCAAATGTACAATCACAAATAGATGACTGAAAGAAAGGAAGCAGTGCAGCCCAGTCCTTTATGACTACTGGAACTGTCAAGGTGAGCTTGCAGTGGAAAACAGCTTGATCTTCAAAAATGACAGACTTGATGTACCACAAGCAATGAGAGATTCCATACTGAGAACACTCTATAAAGGACACTTCAGTACAGAAAAATGAATCTTTGAGCAAAAAAACTCAGTCTATTGGCCAGGGATCACCCAGGATATCAAAACTGTAGTCCAATCATGCAGCACTTGCCAGGAGAAGGCAATAAGCCAGTAGAAGACAACCATGATTCCACACAAAGTTTCTCTTGGACCATGGCAAAAACTGGGAATTAGCTTTTTTGACCATGCAGGAAAACAGTACTTGCTGATTGCAGACTACTTCAGCTGTTTTCCAATCTTGAGAAGAGTCAACACAACAACAGCCAGTGCAACAACCAAGACCCTGCTGGAAATCTTTATGGAGTATGATTTCTCATAAGAGATTATGACTGACAATGGACCTCTATTTACCAGTGCAGAATTCAAAAGGTTCATCAAGACCTTCTGCATTACTCACAACAAGTCATCTCTAAGGTATCCACAATCCAATGGATATATTGAAAGGATAGTGCAAAGTGTGACGAATACCATCGCAAAATGCATATAGATAGGAGAAGATCCAAATGTTGTACTCCTCATCTATAGAGCAACACCACTCAGTTGCAACCTACCATTGCCCACAGAGCTACATCATGGTTACAGATACCAAGCTCTTGTGCCAATGTGAATCAAAACCTCAACAGACCATCAATTTCTATGCAATTCAAGGAAGTAATGATTAACAAGAAGATGAAAGAAGTAGACAGCTACAACAAGACAGCCAGTCACTTGCCACTGCTTCATCAAGGGCAACAAGTCTAGACCCAGGTCAACCCAAAGAGCAAATGGACACCTGCAGTAATCACATGAATACCAACATCAAACCAACCCAGAGCATGTGATATGTTCACTGCCAACAGCTCAATGCTCACCAGAAACAGATGATTCATCAAACCAAGATCCCAACAGAGTGCTGTTCCAGACCTGCAAGGTGCCCACAACCTCAATGCCTCAGGAAGATCTTGCTTGTGCTTCACTACAGCAGCAGCCCAGTGATGTGCCCACTACATCACCCATACAATCAGCAGTGAGCAGCAAACCATGATGAACCATCAACAAGCCACAACATCTGATTGAATGTGCTTCTGCACAAACACTTGGTGTTCTCAAGTTGTAAAATAGACAGTGGACATGTTGTGTGTCAGTTCAACATTCATGGATATTTAGGCAATGTTCAGACCACAGACAACCCAACCTTATAATCATCTTAATTGCATCTTGCATTCCTGCATTTAGACTTGTTTCACAATAAGTTCCTTCAAATTTTGTACATGACATCTCAGTGGAATGCATCTGGACTTACATACGGTATGATTGCATCTTTGAAAGAGGGGAGATGTTGAGTGCATTTCATGTTCCCATGTACAGATCTGCTTTATTTCAATAATTGTTTCTTTAACCTTTTGTTTCAGTTGTATCAAAATCTGAATTTGCAAACTTCTGACTACTTCTAACTACCATGTGCATTGTAAACCAAGTGCACCATTGGCTTGGCCTTACCCCCAATCCACACCACATGCATCAATGCATGAACATGGCTCTGTGTTAAACTCCACATGGCGCACTGTGTTTAGTTCTGTCCACACTGCGTGCATAGCCATGTGCACTTGTTTGGGTGAGTGATGTTGCAAGTGACGTCACAGACTTTTTTGATGTGTCTATCCCCATTTCCTGTTGACCATTTTGAGAAGCAATACACACGTGGAATCTTTCTGCAATTTTCATCATGCCTAAAGTAAACAAGAAATTGCCATATGAAGAACCAGCAAAATTTGATGAAGAGATGTTCTGCTCATCAATAGAAGCATGCAGTTGTCTGTATGACAAGGGGGACAAAAACTACCACAGGTTGGATGTGGTGGATGCCACATGGCACAGGGTCAAAAAGATTCACCACTTCAAACTAAGTGAGATATCACTCAAATCACTCAAATTCTACTTAAATTCTTCTTTCTTTGATTGTGTCACTTACGCTGGAACACACCATCATCACTACCAGGGCCAGTGGACTCAAAATATGACTGTTTTTTCAGTGACCCATGTGAAGGCCAAATGGCATGTGCTCCGAAACCGAATGGGGAGGCTCATCAAGAAGCAATCCAAAGTGAAGTCAGGGTCATCCGGAACAGAATGCTTGATGCCCGAGGAGTATGAGTTCTTGAGAAGAATGGAGTTCAT
>JAAUXT010053443.1_pt1 | contig 15577 bp, 11 predicted proteins | sample 7278171 | NCBI WGS metagenome assembly JAAUXT01 (sample SAMN14350112, study PRJNA611818) | marine sediment metagenome | isolation source: surface marine sediment (1.8m) | place: French Polynesia: Moorea | collected 2018-08 | reverse complement strand
GCAGCCGGAACACAGTTGACTGAGAATAACTGTCCTGATTGAAGACCTGTTTCATCTGTGCAAAAGTCTTGGCAGGTGGATTCCCCAGTCTCATGGAAAACCAGATGCAGATATGCTGGATGGTTTGCAGGGGAAGTTCTTCCGAAATCCCAGCACGTTTTGACATGTTTGCGGATCAACAGCAGAACGTTTTTGCGCACAAGGCTCTATGAATGACTCAGCACTTGCCCTCCAAATTGCGCAATTGCACTCCAAGAGCGCACAGCTGTAGTCTTCATTTGCGTGCAGATTGGCACCAGACAATTGCCTTGAACATGATAATTCCTAAGACATTTGGATACAGCCTCGTACAGTCACGGCGGTGCTTCGAAATCTGTGTCTGAACCCTGAAAGCCAGATCTTGACCAACAAGCCCTTGCACACATGTGCACGCTCTTCACATTGACTGTCCAGAGGTTCAGGGTTTCCAAGTGAAATCGATACATGTCATGTCAACGGATTGACTGTCGTCTTTGTGGTGTTTTTCAAGCCCTGCCTGCTGCATTGTCTTTCCCATGCTGGGGTAAAGAAGCACAACCTGATCTTCTGGACTTAGTGAGAAGGGTATTGATGATACTGATGGTGTTAATGCATTATTAACTGTCAACAGGTATGTGAAAGGAGGATCAATGGTTGGAGACTGTTAACGTGCTGTTTGTGACTGTTGTGTCGAGTATCCACAACCGACTTTCAGTATTAGTAACAAAAGACAAGACGTCTCGATGCAAATTCACAAAACAACACAGACGCTAGTTCACGTGGGTGTCGTTTTTACGCGTGAAGCCAAACTGTTTTCGACTCGTGCAGTGCATCCAGAATGAGTGCACATCCAAGCGCTCAGGTTGAGCGCGTGTCTGCACCGACAGGTGTTCTCGTTGTGCGTGAGGTTCTTAATTTCACATGAAAATGTTCGAACTTCAAATTACGAGGGACTTATCAGCACATTTGCCTGTGTGTGGACTCTTTTCCTTCTTGTTCTTTGTTTTCAGAGTATTTCAACCTGTTGGTGACTGAGTTAGGGACCCTCATGGTCTCATAAACGTTACTGAGTGATTATTGTTCTGTCACACTGAAGATGAATGCATCAGCGGATCACATACTGCTGACCTGAACGCCTTCATTTGGCGAAAATGTGATAGTAACTGTTCCCCTTTTGAAGCAGCGAACGTGTGCGAGCGTATGCGTCAGGGTTTTGTTTCAGACCTGGTATTTCTGCATATTTCATGCAGTTTGCAATGCAATTATGCGGCGCAAAGCGGGCTGCACAGGAACATGCGGCGATCAGTGCCGCCACAACCGCTTCGCTGCGCGACAAGCATTTTAAACGTTTGACTGATGGGACCGCAAATTGCTTGCAAAGCCCGCGCTGTACGTAAACACAGACTGGGTTTTCAGAAAAGGAGCTTGGTGGTGAAGGTTGATGTTTTTTATGTCTGCAAGAAAAGAGAAACACTGCTGCAGTAAAAATGATGTTCGAAATGCCAAGGCACGATTATGCTTCACGTTTGCGCACAAGCTGGTCTCGTTCGCTTGAATATCTCGTACGATACGGCAAAAATTGGCGTCGAGGGAAATCGAGCATCGCATCGAGGAGCGGGTAATTGAAGCTGAGGCCAGTTGTCTGGCGTCGACAACTCTCCTGATCACGGGAAGATGTCGGTCATTCTGGTACGAGGCTGATACCAAAACTCTTTCCTGGTCATGTTCTCAGTGACGCGACATGCCGATCGACTTCTTTTGTTTCACAATCGCCTGGTACCATTGCTGGCCAATGGGAGTGGGAAGATCTTGACCGAACAACAAAAACAAGCGACATCTGCCGGAAAGAGTTTTGGTATCAGCCTCGTATCACCTGAGCCTGTGTGCGTTTCATCATTTTGAAAGCTGAGTCACACATGCAGGACCCTTTTGATGCCTCGGCTTTTCCCCTCACTGCACAAAAGGCGTGTTGTGTCTGTCGAAAGGATTTGTCGTACTTGAAAGGCTGTTGTGACCATTCCCTCTCCAGATTTGGCTCGAGCTGCTTTCAGAAGTGCAGATTGTGCTCTGGACATTGCATCTGAATGTGCTTTGCGTTGGCCTGTGTCGTGTGTCCATGTGTGTGTGTGTGTGTGTGTGTGTGTGTGTGTGTGTGTGTGTGTGTGTGTGTGTGTGTGTTTGCCTGTATGCATGCTGTGTGTGTCCGTGTATTCGTGTGTGTATGCATGTATGTATGTGTGTGTGTGTGTGTGTGTGTGTGTGTGTGTTTGTACCTCTGTTTGGACACAGGACCCCCCTCAGACCTGTGATCAGGTGTGGTTCCAAGGGGGTCAGGCAAATACTTCTGTACAGACAAACGAGGCATCCAATGAGTCAGTCTTGTGAAATTTTCAAAGCTGAAATCGGCTCCCTGACCCTCCAATATTTGACTTCTCTTAATTTTGAACCTCTGGGTCAGACTCCAGCTGAGACTGAGGTCACCCTCTCCTGCCCGATCCTGGGCTGAGGTGTGTGAATTGGTGGCACACCACTTGGTGCCTTCTTTCGCAGGGCCGGGTGGTGCAGGGGAAAAAGGACAGTGACTCAGCCAACGGGTGAAGTCCTTCCTCCCACAGCAACGAACTTCCAGCGAGAAGCGCGCAGACTGGAGGCAGTGACGTGTGAGGTGCCGACAGCCCTCCTTGTGCTGAGGAGCTGATACCCGCTGCTGATAAGCGCTATCAGCTGTAATCGACTCGCTGACACGCGTTTAGAGATAAAAGCTCTCCACCAGTGGAGTGAAAACAAATTTCCTGCTTGGAGCATTTCCCCCGAGTTTTGTCCAGCAGGTGTCCAGTTTGTGTGTTGTCCAGTTTGTGTGGACACACATTGCTGGTGAAGAGGGGCGGAGGTTAACAAAATTTCCTGGTCACAGTTGGGGCTGTAGGAGGTAGTGTTGAAGAAAGTTGGTTCGTTTGCATCCATTTTCAAGCATTTTTTCGGAAAAGTTCATGAAACTTCATGGAAAAAAATTCAAGGCCAAACACAAAGTTGGTGCCGCAAGCTTTTTGTGTTTGAATGTCTCCCTTGGTGTGGGGCCCTTTGGTGTGTGAACAATTGTCGTAATGACTTCAGGTTTTTAAAATGATCTGTGTATTCTGCTTGATCATGAGTTCATTTTGTGCTTGTTGTCTTGTGTTGGATGAATTTGGGAATGAGATCCGAAGAAACATGGTCGATGGCAAACTGTCAGGATTTTGCCAATTGATCGAAGTTGCCGAGTTCTCGTGGAGAAAGAGTGACGCGCGTTCGAATTGAGGTTTCCACCCACACACCTGTTGTTCTCGCCTTGTCTTTTTTCTGGGACGTCTTTTCTCTCCAGAGCGTGCCAGTGATTTATTTGTGCACAGCAGCAAGCCAGCAGCCGAGAACTGGTTGAGTGGCTTGGTCAAACTTGCAAAATTTTGAGGAGCCAGAACAATCCATCACAATAATGTAACGGAAAGCAACCGCAGTTGACAAACCTTGAACAACATTGAGAACGGAACTTGGTGCAGTACGGGTATTGCCACTTTCAAGGATGTTTTGCACGGGAGCGACAAGAACATTTGAAGAGGGTCAGGCTCACCCCCGCACGGCTTCTGTTGGATTTCTACTTTGTGCTCAAGAAGACGTACGTACCTGCACACACCTTGACGGATGTGCAGGTATTCTTCTTACTGTGTGGAAAAAATCATCTTGTTTCATGTTTCTGTTCTTCATCTCACAAACAACATCAAGCAAAGCATGATGGAAAGAAAGTGGTGTGTTTTCCTTGAAGGCTCGATTGCAATGAACAGCAGGACTGTACACTGATAACAAAAGGTGTCTTGCTTCGGTTGCTGCAATGCGATACCAGGGGCCTTCATGTCCGTTGGCACGACAACGTTGCATGACCATTTCAGGTTGCCGGGATTATCCTTGGCTGCGTGCAGTGCTGCGAAAGAATCACGCTTTATCAAAGCAGCATGACGAGTTGTCCATGCCGCTTGCCTGCAGTGAGTTGGATTCTAAAGTTCTGTGCACCGCAGAAAAAAGCCACGAATTTACGCAGAAAAATTGTGGGGGGAAAACGAATGAATGAACAGACAAACCAGATGTGTCCTGAGCATGTGGCTGTCCCACGGCTCAAATACTCGTAGCAATTCACCAGTTTTTCGGAGCACTGCGACACTTGTCAGAGGCATGGAAGTTCTGTGGAATTTGGGTCAGACCCACTGATGTCCCAGGAGGGAGGTAGAACCTTCTCAAATTTGGGTTCTTGTAGGAAGGTCACACCCCTATCAAAGAATACTCTGTAGGTCTGGGGTGGGTTGGAACTTCCCAGAGTTGGGTGAGGCCTCCCCAAAATCAGAGTTGGTCATACTCCTCCTTGAAGTTGGTCTCAATACTCGAAGTGTAGGGCTTAAATACCCAAATTCGGGAGATTCCCAATGCACGAAGTTTCAGACCGTTGTTCGGTGCGGCTGTGTTCAAGGCTCTGCTTTCCTGTTTGCAAAGGCGCGTCTGTCGGAGTACGCGTCCAGGCAGGCGGTAGCGATCACCCTGACTACGAGGTTGGAACACACCAGCGAGTTCTCAGCAGTGATGAAGGGTGTCCAGTGCTGATACCGAGTTGTATTCAGTGGCAGTTGCGCTCATGCCGATGCGGGTACCACTTGCAACCGAACTCCGACTTCCAGGTTCACGCCGAAGAAATTCACGAAGAAATGAAATTCTCCCTCAGTGTCCCAGTTGGCACAGCAGGAGTTTGTCACAAGGGGTATGTCACACCCAAATCTGGCTGAAAATGCTCCTTTCTGAGCGTAGTCTACCGCAGAAATTTCCTTCGTCAAAATCTGCTTTATCCTTTTCTGGAATTTTACCTGCATTCTCATTGGATCTTAGCCTTGTTCTACGGGTGTACCAAAGAGTTTGTCGCCGAATACAACAGTTTGTTGCCGAGCAAATTTTGTGATGTTAGATCTATGTTTGCTGACATTTTTGTTGATGTTATGCATTTTTGATGTTGTTTACTTTCAGAAAAATTCCATTCAAAGGATAAAACAAATGTCCTGGGTCCTTTGACTTGGCGACAAACTGGATTGCTGCCTGAGGATCCAAGGATCCAGTTTGTCGCCTGAGGCCGAATCCAGTTTGTCGCCGAGAAGGACCCAGGACATTTGCCATTTGTCTTGTTCCACCTTTCTTTGTGGACACCACAAACTTTACTGGAACTTAGACGGCAAAAAACACACAAACCACGAAAGACTAAATTCAGAAGACAAGCTCAAGAGAGAGAATGGGCATTTTACTTTGGGATGTCCTGACACAGACATGGTGGCTGTTTCCATGAATTCTTTTTGCAGATTGCGGCCTTTGCCTTGAAGAAATTTTGTGAAAGGCTTGGGTGTCAGGGCAAATGAAGATGACTTTCCAAAATGTCTGTTCGGAACCTCACACAAAAAGAAACTACTCAGTCTTTGCAACTCCGCGATTGCCAAATTTTGTTCATCTTGAAGTCCTGTCCACCAGATGTCCAGTGTGACTGACTCCCGCAGAGATACAAGTTGACAAAGAACCCCTTCTCCCGGACTCCCGGAAGAACAATCTGTGTTGGTCCCTCTCTGGACAATCGAACATGGTCGGCACTGAGACTCGGCTCGCACATCAAAATGTTCTTGCAGGGCATTTTGGGTGATTTGAGGAGGTTGCGCTGTTGAAGGGCGCTCAAATTTTGGGGTTACTAAATTTTGGACTTCACTGCACAAAGTAGGTAACATCTCAGAAAGTATAAATATTTAAATATATTATTAAGTATAAATATTAAAAGAAGGAGGTAAATTGATGAAATATAGTATATTGGTGAGATATTACACAAGTATCATTTGTTTTTATATTTTCAAAAATTTGTACATGATTTTTCAGAAAGGCCAAAGTTTGGGTACAAATTTGGGATTTTAGGAAAGTATTTGTTGACTAAGATTTTGGCAAGTTTTATGTGCAATTTAGTGACAAGTTGCAGTGTACAGACAATTTGGGTAAATTTGGGTGTGTTCTAATTGATAAAAATAACAGAAATATTTATTAAAATTGATAATTTGTGTGTTCACTTATTTGTATTTCAGTTACTGTGTTTCAGTCACTGTGTTTTGGTTACTGCATTTTGGTTGCTCCATTTTGGTTGCTGCATTTCAGTTGCTGCATTTCGGTCGCTGGTGTTTCGCTCGCCTCTCAAATCACCGCGAGCTCCATCGGGCTGTTTTCCTTCCTCACAGAGGAATCTTGTTGCTTGCCATAAGAAAATTGTGATTTCGTTTGCACGTCGGAGGAAGTAGTTTTGCTGTTGGTTGCTACCTCGTCAGATGACGCGAAAATTTTCCACACACAGCTTGCTTCACACGACACAATAGATTTAGTGCGCACGGTGCGTGTGATTGCACAGCTGTTCTCCGTCGATTTGGTGATTTGTTTCTTCCACAATTCACTCCAACACGACCGTTATCGTTCTGCTTGATCGCAATGTTTTGCACACTCAGCCAACATGTTTCACATTTTTCTCCTCACCTGTGCACTGCGAGATATTACAAAAGAACGGGAAACACTGGTGCGTGAGAAAGTTGAAAAGCCTCAGTGATTATGCACACGGACGCGGCTTGGCAGAGTGTGTGATGTTTTCGGTACAGCTGCTTTGCTTTCCTCGCGTGCACTCGCAAAGCAACCACGGTGCGTTGGTGGCCATGCCACGCAACAGTACGTTGTGTGCGGAAGAGCCACGAGTTTGCACACTGTTCAGTGTATCATGATCTTGGAACATGTTGTATCAATCCAGGACAAGTTACAAAAATGGCAGCTCATACTCAGCACAGTTTGAGGAGTCCTTTCCCATCACCTCAGACTCAAGAATTCACTCCAGTCTTGATGCAAAGCTTCTCCACTGTCATGAATGTTTTTCGTCTCGAAAGGCAACTTTTCAAACTACGTACGCTGAGTGTGAGATCCCTGTACCCTTTCAAACAACACCTTTTTTTGAAAAGGCCACCTGCGTGCGGGTTTTAAGAATGCCGTCTGCAATTGGACCTGCAGGGTTTTTGCTTCACATGTGCACGTTCAGCACTTTATGTCAGACACGCCAGCTGAAAATGCTGCACGACACCACGAAGCATTTTCTTTCCTCTGTCAGAACGAAGAACCTCGTGCACGTACGCTGGCACGAAAGAAGCCAGTTCAGTTATATTTCGAGCAGATTTGAAGACATCAGACATTCATTGTGATTTCCTGCAAGCACAAGTGGAATTGTGCGAAGCTATCTTTGGATGAAGGAAAATGAAAAACAGATCAGGAAAGAGAAAAGGGAATTCAAACTGCTGTGACCAATTAAAGGCTAATCGGTAGCTGTCTGTTGACAGAATCTGCCCTTTTCAGCAAAAGGTTGTTATATCAAGGCCCAACATCTCTCGAACGCGCAGCCTTCTCAGAGTCTGATGGAACTGTTCATGGCTGAAGTACAGCAAGACAGCAGTACACTTAATCACAGACACCACCCGCCTCAGATCACAGAGGGTGCGTGGTGCGGGCGGCAACCTGCACATTGATCACTCGGCCTTTATCGTGCTGAGATCAGACTCAATCAGATCTCTGCGGAGCTGCAGAACCTGAGGCAACTGCTGCTCCGGGGTTCGCGCTGCTCCTGCAGACGATCGTTGATGTGGAAGATGATACTGCACGAGGCATGTAAAGTCGAAATGTTGGTTCCGTTAATGGTGACCGGGTGCCAGAGTTTTGCCCAAGTTCACAAAATGCTCTGAGAACGATAGGGGTTTCACATTTCGTGTTCAAATGATTTCGTTTGACGAACACGAAACGTCTCATTAGATTGAGTCCAAAAAGAGAATCTCGTGTGTCGGCCAAAGAGGAGAAAGGTTTCTTTCGACAGGTAGGCTTCTTTGCTGAAGCAGGTACATTTTGTGATGACGTATGTCCATGACGTGTCGACAGAAAGGTTCAGGTTCTATTCAACCACCTCTGTAGTGTCTTAATTCGTTCCTGTGCTGACAACATAATCAAGGATCTGTGGGAGACCTGTCCGTGTGTCAATTCTGTTGTCGTTTGCACGAGCGAGAAGCCACTGCAGATGAGAAGTGACAGTTGTTCCTCGTCTGCAAGGCATGGGCGTCTCCTGACCTGCGAATGGCCGTTCGGTTCAGTCACGCGATTTCAGATCAGATCTGCTCGTGTGTCCCGAAAGGCGGAGCAAAGATACAGATCTTAGATCCTGGAGCACCCATTCATTCGTGAAATATGCAACATGAAACTTCATCTGACATGGAATTCGAGACACGAGGGCTGCACTGTTTGGTCCAGTTGTGGAGAATGAAGAATGTGTCGTCTTGAGGAAAGTGATCGGAATGACTTGAAATCCTGAATCCTGAATCAGAAATGCGCGCGAGGGAGGTCACCAAAGGAAATTGTGACTTGAGGCTCGCTCTTTTGTGTTCTTGTGGTTGTGTCATAAGGATGTGCACACCGACAGGTGTTGGTTCTTGTTCTCGGGAAACTTGTTTGTTGCGCCAGCCCAACTGGTTTTTCCGAAACCTACAGACCGACGAACGCCTGTGCTCTGATAAGAATCAAGTTTCTTCCCAGTAACCTGATCTACCAAGCTCTTTTATGTCTACTTCAAGACAGTTTGTACTGACAGTCGAGGTTGCAGGGGCGTGCACAAGAACGTCACCTGGCGTCGTGATGAAGCCGTGCAGCAGCAAACACGGAAACACAAATCTGTCAGTGGCCGGGAAAGGGCCCGCACACCCTCAAGACAGCTCTGCAATGTTTTTGTGCACGCCCACTCTATCTGAGCAGACAAATACAAATTCATTACAGACTCTGCTTTCCCTCAATTGTTCTCTCAAATCATCCAAAAAATGTGCTCTATTGTTCTTTCCTTTTGGCTGGAATTTAGCTCTTTGAAGCAATCCTTGCAGCTGGCAATGGTTACACAATGCTGCCATACTGAGTCAGGTGCTTGTGGGAAGCGACTGAAACAAAAAGAGAGGTCCTCTTTGTTGGTTGCTCTTGGCACAGTGGTAAGAAAAAACTCGATTCTTTACTTTTTGATGAGTTTATTTGGGGGCCAAACACAGTGGTCTGGCCCCTCAAGGAAAGCCTGTCAAGCAACACCAGTTTTTGATTCCTGAGGAGGACCTGGAAATCTGGAGAATTTTGTTTCTTCCCTGTTCCCCACGAAAAGCAGAGTCGCTGTGTTACGCCGTCAATGTATCTCGTACGGGCCCAAACAAGGCTGAGTGGTGGCTCGCAAGGTGACCAGTTTCTGTGCACGTCCTGCTTCGTGATGGTCCATGTCCGATGATGACGCAGCCAAGTCGGGCTCACGGCGTCGAGAATCACGCCAGCGCGCCAGAACCACCACCGCTTGTGTGAATTGAAAATGTTCAAGTCTTGTTTCCGACATTCACGTCATTTGCACTTGCCTGGCTCGGGGAGAGAGACAGAAAGAGAGACCTGCAAATGTTCAAATCTTGCTGCCGACATTCACGTCATTTGCAGTTGTCTGGCTCGGTGAGAGAGAGAGAGAGAGAGAGAGAGAGAGAGAGAGTGTCCAACCAGAGAGAGAGAGAGAGCGAGAGAGTCCAACCAGAGAGAGAGAGAGTGTGTCCAACCAGAGAGAGAGAGAGAGAGAGAGAGTCCAACCAGAGAGAGAGAGAGAGAGAGTGTGTCCAACCAGAGAGAGAGAGAGTGTCCAACCAGAGAGAGAGAGAGAGAGAGAGAGTGAGTGTGTGAGTGTGTGTGTGTGTGTGTCCAACCAGTCAGCACAAACAAGGCATTTTGGTTTCATCGTTGAGATACGAGGCTGTTTTCACAAGTTTTGATTCCTGGTCTTTTTTCGAGGGTTCAGAACTTTTGGAAAGGATGAAAGTAGGGTGAAGACGAGTGGGGATCATGCCCTTTCTAATGCAGTCCATTTCGCCGATCAAAGATCAAGGTCACCTCGTCCAATTTGGGTCAGCAGACAGCTCTTGCGATTCTGTCTGCGATCAAGTTGTGTTGCTAGGAGTGAGGCGTTTGTTCCTGTGGACTGCACTTTTGTCAATCATGCAGAGACTGTTGGATCAAAGGCAGAATCTCAAGTTTTTAACAGCAGAAGGCCACACCCCCGCACAATGTTGGGCGAGGCTCCAAGCTGTCTACGGTGAAGAAGTGATGAGCAAACCCACAGTGCGCCGCTGGCACAACAGATTCAAGGAGGGTGATGGACTCACACCTGTCACAGATGAACTGAGATCTGGCAGACCGTGCACGCAGACCACACCAGAGAAAGTTGAAGCTGCCCAAGCTACTGTTGAAGATGACCACTGCGCAACCCTGAAGACCATCGCCTCAAAAGTGAATGTTTCAGTCACCACAGCACACAGGTTGGTCAAAAGGAAGCTTGAACTGAAGCAGAAAGTGGCCAAGTTTGTGCCTCGGATCTTGAGTGATGAACAGAAACGCATGAGAGTCCGCATCTGCACTGACAATCTCCCAACGACTGAAGGATGACTCAGATCTCCTTGACAAGGTGATTTGTGGTGATGAGTCCCCAGTCTACCTCCTGGATCCGGAAACAAGAAGTGAGTCAAAGCAGTGGTTGCCAAAGGATGGTCAGCGCCCCACCAAAGCTCTGCACAGTTGCGCCCGCCACAAGACGATGCTCACAGTGTTCTTCGACGCGAGGGGCGTGGTCCTGACCGAATTCAATGATGGGAGAGTGGATACCGATACCTACATCAACACCCTGAGGAAGCTGAGAGAAAACATTCGTAGAAAGAGACCATTCATGTGGTGGGGGGGGTCAAAGGTGATCAAGACAGGGAATTCATCATCCAACAGGATAATGCCAGTTGCCACACCTCGAACAGAACAATCGCGTTTTTGTTCAACCAGGACCTCCTGGCTCATCCCCCCTACAGTCCTGACCTTGCCCCGTGCGATTACTTTTTGTTTCCTCATTTAAAGAAACAACTGAGGGGCCACAGGCATCAAAATTTGCGAGATCTGAAGGTGGCTGTAAGGAGGGTGTTGAGGTCAGTGACTGAGGAACAGTGCCAGGAGGCCCTGGTGAAACTCCCTTTGCGCTGGCGAAAGTGCATCCAGGCGGAAGGTGAGTACTTCGAGGGGTGTGGTCTCAAAGTGCCCTTTGACCCGTATTTTGACCTAGGACCCCATCATGACCAGAGTGATGAAGACTCAGACTCTGATTGACTGCAGGAATAGTTCAGATCGTGCTGCCTCCCATGGACTTTGTTGTTCTCATCGCCATTGGTTCGAGGCATCCACTTTTTAAAGGAGTTTTGACATGTGTTCCTTGTTGACATTTTACTCGTTGGCATGTTATTTCGTTGGCATGGTTCATTGGCTTGTTGGCAATAAATTTTAGTTGACCGCAAACTCGTTCATCCATCGGAAAAAGACCAGGAATCAAAACTTGTGAAAACAGCCTCGTACGAGTATGCGAGTCACAAATCGCAACATATCACAACTTGATTGCATTTGCACACGAGTCGACTGCGAAAGCGTCGCCTCTTGTGTTTTCGTCGCAGTTTTCCTCTGTAGATCGGCATATTGGGACCCCCTCGCCAGCAAAACAGCTGAGACTTGGTCTTGTCACGCGAATGTGGTGGAATTTGCAAAATGTGGCCTTCCCATGAGCCTGAAAGTTTTACGCCACGACAGACCCCTGCTGCCTCCCCAGGCGGCGAATAGAACTGGTCAACAGGTGAACGCTGACGTAAGTGCGACAGAGCCTCGTCTGGAGTTTGAATTCCGTTCCTGTGTGAGTGACGTTTTTGATCGATCACTGAAATGTGTACCGAACTCTGTCATGCAAAATTCAGCAAAAGTACTCGTCCTTTTGTGTCGCGAGTCTGAAAGACTTCATTCAACCTCCCAACAGGGATGCCAAATACAGTCGGCTGAGCTCAGCTTCTCAAAACTGCGCATTCGTCTGAAGTGTCTTGCCTTGCATGCCCAGCTCTGTCTGCTGACTTGAGGTTCCCTGTCTTGATCTCAAGAGCCTCACTCATGAGCAGGTTGCGTGCGTTGGAGGCAAGAGTTGTTCCACTGGATTGTTTGATAAGCGGTTTTCGGGAGAATTATTACTTCCACTCACGTCCCGTTTCCGTTGCCCAGATTGAACAAATGAATCGTATTAGAGAAAGAAGAGAACATGCCAATGGAATTTTATTGCCGCTCGTTGACCCAACTGTGCAATGAAAACAGAATTTCAGTGGACATTGCTGAAATGGAAAGCCGCGAAGAGAAGTTAATCTTCTCGTTGATGAAGTGAAGGATTTTTCACTTGGCGTGAATCCACACACATCTCACAGGCTTGATTAGGCCGACTCCAGTGGTGTCGTTTCCTGTGAGAGGAATGCCAAGTCGACACAACCAAGTTCTATGTCAAATGTACTGTGGGCTCAAGGCTGAATGGAACTCTTTGTTGCCTTGGTCTTGAAGTTCAGTTGAGGAAGATGTTATTTTTCGATGTGCACACGTGTAGGTACTTCCGATGTTGGAATCTTTGGCTGGTCACTTGTTGAAGACGAGAGTTTTTGTGACCTGTGGACACACCATCAAGAGAACGGGAAAGTACCTCCCTCACTCTACATTGTGGAGAGCCACGAGGGGGCTTTTTGCCTTGCAAATCGCTCGATTGGCAGGAAGGGTTGGATCAGCGCTTGTGCGAGGCAAGGTGTACTGATGAGACACATTTCGAGTTGTAGACATCAGATCTATAACGTAGCTCCAGTCGCCAAAGACGAATGTTCAGAGAATATCGAATTGCGTATGCACTCGTGTTTGTCGTCTTCTTTTTGGTGATGAACGAAAATTTATGTGCACTGCGGTGAGTCTGACAATCAGGAAGGGCTGGGTTTCAGGCACAATCCATTGTTATCATCCGCTTGTCGCGTGATATTGGTTTGCCCCTGTATCCCACCTGGGTGAAGAACTGGCATTTTCCCGGATCCCCCCCCTCCCCACCGCCTGCTTGCAAAAGTTGAAAAGTTCGAAATTGTCTGGGCTCAGAGGCAATCCAGAAAATTTCCAGATAGCTAGATGACCTAAATTTCTGAATTTTCAGTTTTCTGATTTCCAGTTTTCTGGATATCCAAATTTCAGATTTTCTAGATGTCTAATTTTCTCAATTTCCAGATTTCCAATTTTCCAGATTCCCAAATTTCTGGTTTTCTTATTTTATGGTTTCTGGTTGTCCAGATTTAAGAAGTTCCAGATTTCCAATTTTGTGCATTTCTGAATTTCCAAATTTCTGGTTTTCCAGTTTGTCTTCCCAGCACACATGCAAAAAATCAGAATGCTTGAAAATCAAAATGTCTGGATTTTCAGAATTTCTGATTTTCTAGATTCTGGAATTCCTGGTTTTCTGGATTTTCAACTTTTTTTTCATTTTCTGGATTTCTGAAATTTCTGCATTTCTGATTTTCCAGATTCCAAATTTCTGTTTTTCTGCATCCCCCCCCCCTGCAAAAGTCCGAATGTTTGAAATTTTCCAAGTTTGGGGGCAATCCAGAAATTTTCCAGATTTCTGGATTCCCTGTATGCAACAGTCAGAAAGTTGGAAATTTTCTGGATTTCTGGTCCGACCACCACGTGCAAAAAGTCAGAAAGATGGAAATTTCTTGCAAGACGAAAGTTGCACACAGCAGATGTACGCTGAAAGCGGCTGATTTTCTACTTGATAGTCTGGTTTGTCACAAAAGTGCACATTTTAAAATTGTTCCGCTGTCGCAATCTCAAGCACAAACCGATGGCTCTGAGGAGTTTCAACGAAATATCGGATCTTTCATTGTGTTGTCAGGTCGATACAGGAATGGCATTTTTTCGAATAACTACATTTCTTCTCCATTTGTGCACTTAGCTGCTTCAGATGAACACACCTGACAACCGACTGCGGGTCTTGTTTCCTTGTGTGTACAGGCTCAAGAAGAAAGCTTTCAGCTCCTTATTCTTTTTTGATGAGCCGTCGCTCACCTGAGAACCAGTTCGTCCAGACTGTTTTCAGACACACGAGTACCCAACAATGAAATTATGACCGTGAGCAACAACCGGAAATTGTGTGTCCTGTCGCTTCTCTACCGTATCTTGCACATGAACATTTTCCACTTCCTTCCTGGTTGTCTTCCTCTTGCGATTGCTCTTTTGCGCAAAACAAAAATCTCAACGATATGGTGGAGTTTCGTCAAAAACGGACGATACGTGCCGTATTACTTGGCTTGGGTTCTTCTGGCGACGAACAAAATTAAAGAACAGTTTGGGCCGTTTTCCTTCACGCTTTTTTGCACTTGTTTTCCAGTTTGCTGTGGGTTTCGGTGATACGCGGAGAAAGTGATTGATTCATCACAGACGACATCCAGCATTCAAACTGCCACAATGAGTTGGTTTCGATCTGAGTGGAGAAATTACGCAAATTAGCTGGGAGATTGGCAATCTATCATGTTTTCGACACTTACTCCTTTTCCTTCCCCAAGTTGCAGTTGGCGAACAAAAGGATCTGATATCCTGACGCGAGACTCACGACTTGTCAAGTGTCGCCATGATCCCAGCGGAATTGTCATCACATTCTTCGACGAGGATTTTTGGCGATACAGAAAGAATGTTCGTTCCACCGGCGCATGGAATCCATGAGTAGAAATTTGCGTGTGTCACGCAAGACACTTGTACTTGCGTTGACATTGCGTCCGAAAAATATCCCGTTCAAGGTGTAGCTGTTGAATTGTTGCCATGACACAGCTACACCTGCATAATTGAGACTGAACAAAGCCTGTTGAAGAGAGTAAGTGGTTTGAATTGATTGTCGCAGAAGTGGTGCCCGCTGCATTTCGCATTGAGCGGGCAGGACTGATCTCGCATCGAGACTACGTCCCCAGGGTCTGTCTCTCTGTGTCTGTGGCCTGTTATCCGCAGCAGAATTATCTGCTCAGGTACTTGCAGATCAAATAGACTTTGTAGTCCGCAGGGACCACGTTACGTGTGTCTGTTGACAGAAAGATAGTCACAAGAGACGTCCAAGGGCATTGATGTGTGTGAACCTGAATGGGAATGCTGACTGTGAAGCTTCCATTCACGCAGATTGGAAGCTGTTGTCTGTCTTCGTTCTGTCGTGAGCTTCGTTTTTAAGCGTGTGGTCGCCCGGAGGGCCGTGTACCACACGCTTAATGTAATCACCATCAGTCTGTATGTCTGTCCTCCATCCATATGTGTAAAGCGGGTCTTGGGGGGGTTGGACCCGCTTTTGAAAAAAATGGTCAGTGAACATCACTGATTATTTCTGGCCATTTTTCCCAAAGTGGGTCCAACCCCCCCCCCCCAAGACCCGTTTTCAAATTTTTTTTTTAGTGATGGTCACTGGCCATTTTTCCCAAAGTGGGTCCATGCCCGCCCCCCCCCCCCCCCCGCGGGTGGGGATTTTTTTTTTTTTTTTAATGTGAGTGGTTGGGGTGGGGCCGGGTTGTAAAACACCCAGGTTGTGGTGAACGCCCGAGTT
>JAAUXT010054217.1_pt1 | contig 15580 bp, 16 predicted proteins | sample 7278171 | NCBI WGS metagenome assembly JAAUXT01 (sample SAMN14350112, study PRJNA611818) | marine sediment metagenome | isolation source: surface marine sediment (1.8m) | place: French Polynesia: Moorea | collected 2018-08 | reverse complement strand
TATTTGTCTGTCTGTCTGTCTGTCTGTCTGTTTGTCAGTGTGTTTGCTTCTCTGTCTGTCTGTCTGTCTGTCTGTCTGCCTGTTTGTCTCTCTGTCTGTCTTGTCTATTTGTCTGCCTATTTGTCTGTCTGTCTGTCTGTCTGTCTGTCTGTCTGTCTGTCTGTTTGTCTGTTTGTCTGTTTGTCTGTTTGTCTGTTTGTCTGTTTGTCTGTCTGTCTGTCTGTCTGTCTGTCTGTCTGTCAGTGTGTTTGCTTCTCTGTCTGTTTGTCTGTCTGTCTGTCTGTCTGTCTGTCTGTCTGTCTGTCTGTCTGTCTGTCTGTCCATGTGGTTGTACATTTGTGCGTGGGTGTTGGTGTGTGTGAGATATTTGTGTGGATCTACGTGAACACAGGCCCGCTCTGGGTCTGCCCGCTCGACCTCGTTCTTGGCTCCTGGGCCTGCGCTGTGTTACACTGAGGTCACATCTGGTGTTGTCAGGGGTCCTGGGGTCCGGGGTCCTGGGGTCCTGGGGTCAGGTGCTCAGCCTGGCGGCACAGCTTCTGTCAAAACAGCAGCCAAAACCTGGACACAAGTGGCCCCCAAGTATAACAACATCCAAAAGTGATCTGCCAGCAAAACAACTGGGAGACCTCCGGGTCTTCGTAGGTAAACGCTTCAGCACACGTCTGCAAACATGGAGCCCACTTCAGAAGTGAAAGCTTTTTTAGGAAAGTGCTTGCCAGAACTATTTAGTGATGCAATCATTTTCTCTCTACACTGGCATAAGATTGCGATATGTCCTGACTAGGCATTTGTCGTTGGAACACCATGTACAGACTGGTTCCTTGATTTTATTTTTTGTCTGTTTCCTTCACAGATTCACAGAGCCAGTATGAACAGAACCATTGCAACACATGTGATTCATTTCACGCACAATTTGCGCACAATTTGCGCACGGTGTTCTTTCAGACCAAACCAGTGTGAATTGGGTGTCACGTGACGTGAGATTTTTCTTTATCATTCCCACAGCACGGCAACCAGGTGGTACAGGATCAAATGTGTCCAGGGCGCCTATTGTCAATGGGATGGGGCAGGGTGATGGGGGAGGTGGGGCCCCAGGGGTCAGGGCCCTCCTCACTCATCCTGCCCCTCTACGGGCCCGTCTGACACACGGTGATAGATGGGGGTGGGATGGGAGGGTAGGATGAGGTTTCTGTGGGAAGAGAATCTGTCAGAAAGGATGATGCAGAGAGAGAGAGAGAGAACAGAATTTTGAGTGTGTGGGGTGTGTGAGAATATCACTTGGAAATTTGAGAAATGGGAGAATCTTCATGCGCAGCATGTGTGTGTGTGCGTGTGTGTACCAGTGTGTGCGTGTGTGCGTGGGTCTGCCCATAAGTGGTGGTGACTGTGTATGGCATGTGTGTGTCATGTGTGCATCTATTTGTGCAGGTATGTATCCTGATCTCAATAAGGATGTCGGTGCCTGTGTGTAGTGTGCGTTGGTGTGTGATATATGCATGGGTGTGTGGTGTGTGTTCATGTGTTTTGTGTGCATGTGTGTGGTGTGTATGTGTGTGTATGTGGTGTGCGCATGTGTGTGGTGTGTATGTGTGTGTATGTGGTGTGCGCATGGGTGTGGTGTGTGTGTGTCCCTGTATGTGGTGTGTGCATGTGTATGTGTGTGCGTGTGTGTGTTCGCCTGCCTGACTTGTGGCGTGGACGTTTTGATGATGCGGTGCGTTTTTCTCTCAGTCTTGTCTCACCGCCACACAAACCTATGAGGGGAGAGAAAGGAACGCCAAAACATCACAGAGAATAACAGAGAGACAAATCACATCGAGTCAGAGAAGATTAAAGCGTATGAGGTGAGATTAGTCTGGATTTAGATGGATTAAAACAGATTACGTTTCCAATTGGTTCCTTTGATAATGTGACCGTGGCAGCTGCTCCACAATGCACCGCGTTACGCGGATCCGGGGGGGCGGCACTGGGACCGAAATTCTCCACTAGGGTGAGCCAATAATTGCCCTTGTGTAGTTGGATTTTTCCCAAGGTGCAATCTGTTTCTTGAAAAGGGACCTTGCTTTTATGGAAACAAGACATTTAACTGAGATGAGAGTGAGGATAATTCCTCTGTGCACACCCAACATGAAACCATTTGTTTTCCTTCAGTCTCTGATTTTTGCACAAACTTTTCAGAAAGCCCTTTGGTCCAAAGTCTGAGATTTGGAAACACTTCTGAGTGTGCATCAGAATCTTGCCACGGTTCATGAGACCCAAGTCCCCATGTAGGTCACCCGGGGTTCGGAGGCCATCTTGGCCACTGTTCTTTTTGGGGGGATTCTGAAGAGTCTTTCACGTTGGGCGCTGACGGCGTCATTTTTCTCGACGTCAACTTCGCTTTTGACGCCGTCAGCGCTTTTCTGACGTCGACATGGCAATCACTCTCAACAAGAAACGAAAGTTTAAGCGGTTTCCACATTGGTTTCTGTGGACGTCAAAGACAGCAGAATTTTGACGTCGACGTCAAAATTTAACCTGAGGCCCAATTGGTGGGCGTCAAAAAATGGTCCAGACCATTCAGCGGTTTTCACATTGGGTGAGGTCGACTTCAACTTCATCTGTCTTTTGATGTCAACATCAAAATTTAACCTGATGCCCAATTGCTGAGTGTCAAAAAACGGTCCAGACCATTCTTTGACATCGTCAAGAGAAGTTGATGTCGACATCAAAAAAAGTTGCCCTTATGACCAATGTGAAAACCCCTTTCTTTGAAGTCGTCAAGAAAAGCTGCTGTCGACGTCAGAAAAGGCTGACGTCGTCATCAATGTGAAAACCCCTTTACGTTGACATAAGAAAAAGTTGTTGTCGACGTCAATTGAAAATGACGTCGTCACCAAGGTAAAAACATTGATAACGGTGCAGTCAACCTCATAGTTTGTGACGCCGACGTCAAGAGGGTCAATTTTTGACGTGGAGCCCAATCACGGGCACCAAAATACCAGTCCAGACTCAATTTGACACCATCGTAAAAACTTGACTTCGGTGGTTTTCACATTGGGTGAAGGGGTTTTCACATTGGTGACGATGGCAACTGTTTTTGACAATGTCAAAGAATGGTCTGGACCGTTTTTTGACGCTCAGCAATTGGGTGTCAGGTTAAATTTTGACGTTGACGTCAAAAGTGCCGTTCAGACAGATGAAGTTGAAGTTGACGTCACCCAATGTGAAAACCGCTTTCGGCGTCATGTTTTGACATAAATGCAAAAACACTTTGATCGTGTTTCTCAAATTGGCGCCGTTTGCATCTATAAAGTTAACGTCAATATCAAATTTCACTTTCCACATCAATTTTGCACAAATTGGTGAGCAAAAAAATGCTATAGACCATGGGTTGATGTTGACCCACAACAGTTTACGCTGACGTCAAAAAGTCTTGACGTTTCACCCATAAAAACCACTTCACCTGTGGGAGTCTTGTAGCTCTCCCTGCACCAGGTCCATGGTCAGTCTATGCTCTCATAGGTCCACTGTCGCAGGAGCTCAGAAACAAGTTCAGAACCCCTACCTCTGTCCCCCCGGTGGTTCTCCACCCAATTCTTCCACAGGGATGAAATCATCTCGCCATAGTTTCCATCATGTTGTTGTGTTGGGCCCAGTTGTTTGACATGAGGAACCTGAAATACTTCCTGGTTTATCCTGGTTCACAGTTCCAAAAAAATGAATGATAATTTGGACTTGAGTCAAAACTGGCGTCAAGAGCAGGACCCTGTTGAGCTGGAGCTCTCGTTGTTTTCGTTCCTGCGTATTTTTGTGATGCATTGGGGATTTTCCAAATGAGAGACCTTTTGAAAGGAACAAATTTTCCCCCCAAAAATCACCAAAAAAAAAAAACACATTTCCACATGATGCCCAACAAACATGTGCGGTTTTGCGTGGACAATTTGCATGTAAAACGTATTCACCTGGTGTGATTGAAATGATAGAGGTTCAGTAGCATTCCTGTTTGTTTCGTTTGTACACCATTGCCCAGCTCGTTGATACGATCTCTGGTGCATGACGCGCACCTGCCCCAGACTGAGTCTACACGTCATGTCATGCTGCGGTTCTTTCCCTGCAAACCTTGTGACCGTGAGGTGGGCATCAAAATTCGGATGCCTGGGTGCCAAAAACAACGCCCAACAGAGAGCGAGCGCTTGAAAAAAAAAATGGGCCAGTTCTTTCCTGGCGTCGCGTCAAAATTTTGACGCCGCGTCGTCTGTGTGAAAACCCATGGTGGTGCTTCTCAAACTCAACTGCATGACTGGGGCCCAAAACTCACATTCAGAGGCTCTGCCATGAAGCCGCGAATACAGCAGCAACTCAAGGGGTTTTCATATTCGTGACATCGACGTCAATTGCAGACTGCATGCAATTGCAACTTTTTTTGATGCTGACTGCAAGTTGTTTTCATATTAGGCCAGCATCCAAAGGTTTGCAGTGAAATGCAAAAAAGTTGCAGTCAACTGCAAATGTCCAGCTACATTTCATTAGGGCTTTTCACATTTTGCAGACCCCCCCGGACAAGGACGAATTGACGATATTTCCGGCGCAAGGGACTTCGCACTGCCTTGAGCACTGCTTCTTGTTCAATGAGGTGCAATTGTGAATCTACAGACTGCAAGTAAACGGCATGGGTACTTACGGACAAACAATATAAGACATTTGCCATAGCTAGCCCTTCTGTTCACCCCACGCGTACAATGAACCAGTCTTCTGTGTTTGAGGGGGGGGCGCGCACTGCGCGTCGTACGACGCTACTTCTGCGTTACACGCCACTCTGTACAAATACAGCGTAAAATGAGGCTATTACGTGCTAGTGGCTTTTGGAGCCATTCAGCCTGTGGTCTCTACGCGACCTGCCTCAGGGGCGACACACTGTGGGAAGGTCCTTTGAGAAACTCGAGTCGCGTTTCTTGTTTGTGTTTGAGGGGTTTGCACAAGACTGCGTGTGTTTCCAAAAGATGGTAACAACGGGACATGGGTTGTGGTGAACCTCGTTGAGCGTGCGTGAGCTTGTGTGTGTGCGTGTGTGTGTGTGTGTGCGTGTGTGCGTGTGCATGTGCGTGTGCATGTGCGTGTTTGCAGATGTGTCTGCATCTGTGTGTGTGCGTCAGTGCATTTGTGTGTGTTTGTGTGTGTGTGTGCGTGTTTGTGTGTGTGTGTGTGTGTGTGTGTGTGTGTGTGTGGTTCGGCAAAGACACTGAAGACTTGATTTCATAGACTTGAGTTTATGCCAAACTGTTCCATTCAAATGATAAAAACAGTGATGGCACATCTCAGTGCTTTCTCTTGGTTCTCTTCAACACGCACTGGACGTTTCTGCCTCTCTGCATCTCACTGCAAAAGAAAACCATGGTTTTTTACCCTGTACGTATCTGGGGGGGGGGGGTGCACCGTAACCTGTTTGAAAACCACTGCACGTGTGATTGCACACGACAGAGTTGGACATTTCAGCAAAACAGACACAAACAATGCAAGGCTCCTCCTCTGTTTGAGAAACAAAACTACAGGCACACTTTCTTGTTTTTGTTTTTTCCAAAAGGAAAAAAAATTGCGCTGTTGCACACAACAGCGGGATAATTGAAGTTGGATTTGAACAAAAACACGTCACGGCAACTACATCCAGAAACAAAAACAGTCGTCGTGTCCATCTGAAAACTATCCAGAGAGAACTGAGAGAAAACCGACCTTTCTGGAGTTGCTGCAGAGCTGCGCGCAGAATTCAGAGTCGTTGAATGCAACTTTACAATCATCCAGACAGGTCTGGTCCAGGTCTCTTCTTGCTTGGTTTGGTGCCTTCACTGCTCTCTACAGGAGGAAACCACAATTCCAGTGTGTCATGTTATTTTCTGTCAATGGAACACCAACACAAAAGCACAAAATTAAGTATCAACCTGAGTTCAGGGTTGTACAGTGCCTTTGTATTTGCAGTGTTCCTGTTGCCATGCACAACCAAGTACGTATAGCTCACAACCAATTCGGTATTCAGCCCAGTAGAAGCAACAACAGACCTTTTTATAGCTGCAGTCCTGTTCACAGAAGTCACGATCATCCCCTTCCACCATACACTGGTCCGCGCAGTCTTCCTGTGTCAATGGAACAACAATACAAATGCACACAATCAAGTATCAATTACAAATAATCAACAAAGTGTGATTTCCAGTGAGGTAGATTCCTTTGATTTCGCTCTGTTCTCAATTCAAAGGATTCAGGGTCTTTGTATTTGCAGTGTTCCTGTAGGCATGCACAGCTAAATATACTTCACAAACAATTCAGTATTTAGCCCAGTAGAAGCAACAACAGACCGTAATATAGCTGCAGTCCTCTTCGCAGAAATCACGATCATCCCCTTCCACCATACACTCGTCCACGCAGTCTTCCAGTGATCCCTTTGTGTCAATGGAATTACAACACAAAAGCACACAATCAAGTATCAATTACATGTATAAATAATCAACAAAGTGTGATTTGCAGTGAGGTAGATTCCTTTGCTTTCGCTGTGTTGTCAATTCAAAGGATTCAGGGTCTTTGTATTTGCAGTGTTCCTGTTGGCACACTCAGCCAATTACACTTCACAAACAATTCAGTACTCAGCCCAGTAGAAAGAACAACATACATCATAGGTGCATTCATCTCTGCAGAAGTCATGATCATCGATGTTATCCATACACTCGTCCATGCAGGCTTCCAGTGATCTCACCTTCTTCTTGCCTGCTGCCTGCAAGTGGGTGAACAGTCTGATGAAATTTTCTTTCAAAAAAAATGAGCAGAGTCAGATTTTTTGACATTGAGATCAAAGTTTTGGAGAGCAGGTGCTAAATTTGATATGAGGCCCAATGGAGAGCATTCAAAGAAACAGTCCAGTCTGTTCCTGATATCGCGGCAAAATGTGTGCCAAATTTGGCATGGTTGAATTCAACTTTACAATCATTAATTAAGACAGGTTTGGTCCACCTCTCTTCTTGCTTGGTTTGGTGCCTTCATTGCCTGGTGCACTGCTCTCTACAGGGAAAAACAACAAGAATTCCAATGTGTGATCTTATTTTCTGTCAGTGGAACACCAACACAAAAGCACAAAATTGATTATCAAACTAAATTCAAAAGATTCAGGGTTGTTCAGTGGCTTTGTATTTGCAGTGTTCCTGTTGCCATGCACAACCAAATATACTTCACAAACAATTTGGTATTTGGCCCAGTAGAAGAAACAACAGACCGTAATATAGCTGCAGTCCTCTTCACAGAAGTCACGATCATCCCCTTCCACCATACACTCGTCCACGCAGTCTTCCAGTGATCCCTTTGTGTCAATGGAACAACAACACAAAAGCACACAATCAAGTATCAATTACAAATAATCAACAAAGTGTGATTTGCAGTGAGGTAGATTCCTTTGCTTTCGCTCTGTTGTCAATTCAAAGGATTCAGGGTCTTTGCATTTGCAGTATTCCTGTTGGCACACACAGCCAATTACACTTCACAAACAATTCAGTACTCAGCCCAGTAGAAAGAACAACATACCGGATATTGATAGGTGCATTCATCTGTGCATTCATCATGATCATTTATGTCAGCCATACACTCGTCCATGCAGGCTGATCTCACCTCCTTCTTCCCTGCTGCCTGCAAGTGGGTGAAGAGTCTGATGAAATTTTCTTTCAATACTGGGAGTGTCAGAGGAGATTTGGGATTTTCACTGATAGATGACAGAGTCAGATATTTTGATGCTGGGGTCAAAGTTTTGGAGAGCAGGTGCTAAATTTGATGTGAGGCCCAATGGAGAGCATTCAACAAAACAGTCGAGTCCATTCCTGACATCGCACCAAAATGTGTGCCAAATTTGGCATGGTTGAATTCAACTTCACAATCATTTAGACAGGTTTGGTCCACCTCTCTTCTTGCTTGGTCTGGTGCCTTCATTGCCTGGTGCACTGCTCTCTACAGGGGAAAAACAACAAGAATTCCAATGTGTCATGTTACTATCTGTCAACAGAACACCAACACAAAAAGCACAAAATGAAGTATCAATCCAAATTCAAAGGATTCCTGAAGGGTCATTGAGTAGCTTTGTATTTACAGTATTCCTGTTGGCATGCACAACCAAATATATATACGTCACAAACAATTCAGTATTTAGCCCAGTAGAAGCAACAAAAGACCTTGTAGTAGCTGCAGTCCTCTTCGCAGTATTCAAGATTTTGCCTCTCAGCCATACACCTGTCCACGCAGGTTTCCCCCTTTGTGTCAATAGAACAACAACAAAAAAACACAAAATTCAGTATCAAGTACAAATTATCAAAAATGTGTACTTTCCAGTGAGGTAGATTCCTTTGCTTTCGCCCTGTCCTCAATTCAAAGGATTCAGGGTCTTTGTGTTTGTACTGTTCCTGTTGACACTTCACAAACAATTCAGTATATATTCAGCCAAGTAGATAGAACAACAGACCTCATCTTGATAGCTGCAGTCCTCTGTGCAGAAGTCAAGATCTTGCACTTCAACCATACAAGAGTCCACGCAGGCTGATCTCACCTCCTTCTTGCCTGCTGCCTGCAAGTGGGTGGTCTGTCTGATGAAATTTTCTTTCAATACTGGTGGTTTCTGTAGAGATTTGGGTTTTTTACCGATAGAGGGCAGAGTCAGATTGTTTTGATACTAGGGTCAAAGTTTTGGAGAGCAGGTGCTAAATTTAACATGAGGCCGTTCAAAGAAAGGGTCCAGTTCGTTCCTGACGTCGCGTCAAAATGTTGACGTCGCGTCGTCGTCTGTGTGAAAACCTTACGTGGCATGAACAGTGGTTCGGGAGAGTGGCACACAAGTAGACAGAGTCAACTACAGTTGCTTTTGATTTGTTTTTGACTGTTTTTCTGATTCTCTATTGCCGCGGTTCATTGTTGGTCTGCGGTGCTAAGACGGTTTACTCTTGGAGTACATGTCCCTTTTCAAATATAACGTCAAAATTTTGACTTCTGGGTCAGAAAACTTTGGCGTCGCCGTCCCCGACGGGTCGACGCCTTTCCCTTGAGATCCTGTCGTAGTCGTCCATGTTTGATTCACCTTTGAACTTCAAACGACAAACTTCAACCCTGAACCTTGGACCACAGGCCTGTGCAATTATATAACAATGTGCTGAAGAACAATGAAGTTTGCTTGGTCTCTCTCTCAAACGAGAACATGTCAAATGGTTCCATTGATGTATGAAGAAAAATCCAAACATCACAGAATGATTTCTGAGATTTGAAAATTTGTTTTTGATTTGACGTTTTGAAAGTGACTCGTCACAGAACAGTCTGTTCAAAACCACAGTTGGCGGCCCGCTCGCGTCCCGGTCACGTGGGACCTGTGAGGCTGCGCGCGCACAGAACCTCGAGTCGAAAAGTTTGACCCTGAATGACGTGTCATCAAGACTCACATTGACTCTCAAACAAGCATCTTGATTTTCACAAGCATCTTGATTTTCACAAGGCAAATATTGAATAAAGAGGATTTGAAGTTGAAGGGAGATATTTAGGGTTTTCACGTTGGTGACGCGCGCGTCAAAAAATTGATGCCCGCGTCAAAAATGTGTGATCGGTCTGGACTGATAATTTGATGCTCTCCATTGGGCGTCATGTTGAATTTTGATAGGCTGGTCAAAAATTCTTACCAACCCAACCGCGCGTCACCAACGTGAACACCCCTACTCTCTCTCAGTATAAAATATTTTGCTCTTAATATATTTTGCTATAGCTTGTGAAAACCTGAATGTTCAGCCAATGTTTTCATTACAATCCTGATGGCACGTTACTGAGGGTCGAAACAGCATCAAACGACGCGCAGTGCGCGACCCTCCTGAACGTCACGTCGCCGACGCGACGTCAGCGCGGTTTTCTCGCGTCGAAACGTCCTTGCTTCGTCTCATTTACAAAGCCTCTATCTGTGTAACCTCATGCTCAGTTCACTGACTGAAAAAATGGTTCCTGTTCAACCACACAACTGCTTTTCTCCACCAAAGATCTCCAATGTTGTGTGACTTCACAAGAACCATTTGTCCAGCCTGTGTGCACCCTGAGGTACCTGGCTTCAAGTGAAACCTGGTGCCCTCCATTTACACCCCTCCTGTCACACCCCACAGACACACACTCACTCACCTGCACAGCAGAGCAAAAGACCAGTATGGCCAGCAGCAAGAGTTGAATCTTCATACTGATTTTGCAGCAATTCAGCTTCTTCCTCTTCCTCCAATGAAGCATGTGGTGTTCTGTGTGTGCATTTTATTTCTCTCAGCTCCGCAGCTGCGCTTCAGAACTTATGAATAATTCAACGTGTCAGATTCTTTTTTTCGCCCATTCAAGTGATTTAGTGAAACGAAAGCCCTTGTGTTGCAGTCCATAAAAAATAGGCTGAAAAGGAAAATATATATTTTATCCAATAGAGATTATTTTTTTCCTGCTTCAGAGCAGCGCAGGTCTTCAGAACTCATGAATAATTGAACGTGTCACATTCTTTTTTTTTTTTGCCCATTCAAGTGATTTAGTGAAACCGAGGCTCTTGTGTTGCTATCCACAAAAAAAATAGCTTCATGGAGCTCATGGTGATTTGAGGACATTTTGCTCTGATTTGACTTGCTCTGATTTGGCTTGCTCTGATTTGGCTTGCTCTGATTTGGCTCACTCTCATTTGGCTCACTCTGATTTGGGTTACTTTTTTGTCAAACTTCTTACTTTTTTCACTGAATATTCACAACTTGGGAACTCATTTAGCACACACCCAAATGGAACAAATTTGACCAAATAGAACTTTTACACATTGTTTCACAACAATATCTACATATCAACAAAAAGAATTGCCCAGTATCCATTTATAAATTTTCTATAAAAATAACTTTTTTTTTGTAGTTTTTTTTTGGGGGGGAAATATTGATGTATTTTTGCCATGGTTTCTTCTGCATTGCTGTAACTGTTGGTTGAAGTTTTTCAGTGGATGGAGCCTGCGGGACGAGAGGAAATAATTTTGATTCTTTGCAGGGTTGTTTCGTGACAGGCAGAACCTGGGCGTGTGGACGTACATCTGTGTTGTGTTTGCGTTTATCTGTCTTTCACCAATGTTCTCGCTGACAGATCAGAATATCTTTGCTTTTTCCTTGCTTGATACATGTTCACGCAGATTCACACACACACACGCACATTTTATATGCACGCACACACACCACATGTGTACGTGTTCCAACACATGCTTCAGACACACACACACACACACACACACTCACACACACATATACACACACACAGACAGAACACACACTCTCTCTCTATCTCACAAAAATAACGCACCCTACGTCTGACCTGACACACACGCGCCTCTTGCACAGACATACCTTCCACACGCAAACACTGTCGGACACATACTCACACACACGCACCCCTCCACTGGCACTGCACCCAACAAGCTGAAGGGACTCGCGTCCTTTCCCCTGATACCAAGAAGCCGTCCATTTGGACATCCTTTCTTCCTTTTGCAGGCAATACATTGCAAACAGACAAAAATTTCAGCAAAACTCTGTTATGTATGAAGTCGTGCCAATTTGGTCAATGTCGTTCCTGAGGCTGCTGGCTGACTGGGGTCATCCGCCGCTGAGCGTCAGGAGAGAGGAGCTGATCCCTGTCTGTCTCCATTAACTCAGTGGCAAACCAAATACCTCAGCTGTATCTGTTTATTGAAGCTTCTATGTGCATACTAGAGGTCTGTTGGGGAGAAGCCCTGAACTGTGGTTCTCAACACCTGAAACTGTGGATGTTCAGCTTCACAGCTATGAGGGAAAGTACATATGGGATCGAACCAAATGAACCAAATTCCGATTTGCAGGGTTCGATTTGACAACAGCCTGCAGTGGACTGTGCACTGACATTATCCTGAGGTGGTGCAGAATCACTCTGTTCTGCATCTGCTTTCATCAGTTATTTTCTCAAAACCTTTCACATTGCAGTTCTCAGAACACAGAGTGAGAAACAGACAGATAGTTCTGTGCCGCCGTGCTTGTGTCCGCAGATTCCCTCACTGTCTGTTCTCCATATACATTTGAACATAAATTTGTGTTTTGAAAGCCATTGCGTTGCTGTCATCTAACTGACATTCTGTCTTGTGTATTTTCAGCATGACCCGTCTCATACTGGCCACTGCCTTGATGCTGCTCCTGGCAGCCCAAGCCTCAGCCTACTATGTCTACATGAAGGCCAGCAAGGCCTCAGCAAACCAGGGCAACCAAGGAATCTTGACCTTCAAGCCAGCTGACAACGCTTTCACCCTTCAGACCAAACCTGCTGCAGCTGAAGGATTCTCCAGTGCTATGAAACAAATCCTCAACAAGGGAGACATTGCTGCAGAAGCCAATGATGGGTTCTATCTGATGCTCAGGTTAGTCACTGGGATCTGTTGCCTTTTTCCAACACAAAACACTGTAATTATGTTGAGAAGAAACATCAGACTTTTCATCTCTGTCACACAGTCTTTTTCTCATCACAACAAATGGAAATATATTGAGAAAAAATGACTTTTTTAGCAAGGACAGCACAGGGCGGTACCTGGCCATGACAACAACCAAACAGAGCAGCACCTCCTTTGGGATGCAGGCCTATGGATTGGGCCTTTCTGCAATGGCTTCAGAAGACTCCAAGCTGGTAACTTCATTGTTCTCTTGTTGATGACATGACCCCCTCCCCCACCAAAAAATCAGGACTTGAAAATAAATGCAATGAGTTTCCACAGCAAGACAACTTTGAAACTGAACTTTCTTATTTTTCCCGCCAGGTGTTTACCTCGAGAAAAGGAGTGATTTACTGCAATGGAGGAAAGCCTTACAACGGTCAGCTCTACACTGTTCAGTTTGATGGGAATGGTGCTGAAGGAGCCAAGGTCTTGTGTGCCCCAAAGAATTCTGCCAACTCAGAAAAATTTGAGTTTGCCAAGGCAGGGGTAAGTTTTCCTGTCGCAGAAAAAAATAGGCCCAAAACCAAACTTGTTTTGTTCTTTGCTTTTTTCTATCTCTGTGGTTCAAATCTAGCTGTTTATGTTTGATTGGTTCAATGGTGTCTTGACCCATCTTGTCGATGTTTCCATCACAGGCAGCGACCCTGGTGAACAATGACTTCTTCATAGTCAACTATGACTACCCCGGGATGCACCTGAGGTTTGAAGGACCTTCGGGACCCAATGTCAAGGCCGTCACTGGTGCCTACAACATCAATGACCTTTGGAGGTTCGAAAGTTCCACCACTGCTGGATATATGTGGGTCAAGATGCATTCGACCAACCGCTATCTGTGCAACCACTGGCGGAACACTTGGGTCACCACCGGTGCCGAATTTACCCAGGTGAGTGAGAGGTGTTGGGGAGAGGGGTGGGTGGGTGGGGCTGGTGAGTGTGAGTGTGGATGGAAGGGGTGAGCCTCACTCATCTGTTTCTTTTTGTTTTGGACCTGTTGGGAACGTTGGGAAAGTTTGGTCACTGAATGGCATTGCATTGAATCCCATGTCTCTGCCTTCTTGGCTTTTGTGTTTTTGGTTGTTGCAAACACAAAGGAAGAGAAGACATGATGCAACACTTTTTCTTGACAGAGAAGACAGAGAGAAAATTGCAAACATTCTTTGTCCTTCCTCCAAACCAAGATACTCAGGCATGACCAAAAATGTGAACATTGCAGGTCACTGCAATGGACTGGAATTATGCCATTCGCTTCGTAGCGGACAATGTGGGTGTTGACCAAGACGTCTACAGACTGGTGAACCAGAGGGAGGGGACCTTCTTGGGTACCAGGGCAGACGGGACGCTCTACCAGAGCTACAACAATGCGGCAGGGGTGAACTGGTATCTCGTGCCGAGGTACAAGGCTCGGGATGATGGCTACATTCCTCTGAGGACAGAACAGCCGTGAGTACATGTGGTGCACGCATACCCACACACCACACACGCACACACATGATGGCTACATTCCTATGAGGACAGAACAGCCGTGAGTACATGTGGTGCACGCATACCCACACACACACCACACACACACACACACACAAACAGCCGTGAGTACATGTGGTGCACGCATACCCACACACCACACACACCACATACACAAGGGCAATATACCTCTCAGAACTGAACATCCATGCCCAGATTTGTAGAATGCGTGCAAAATGCACACGAGTAGATCTACAAACCATCATCACACACGCGCACCTGGATACACACACACATCTGCAACGCACACTCTCTCTGACACACACACACACACACACACACACACACACACACACACACACACACACAACAATGCACAAACACACATGCCTTCACTGTCACACACTCCACACTCATGTTTCCGTCATGACAGAACAACCATGGACAAATCATGTTGACACACACACACACACACACACACACACACATCGCAAACACAAGACTAAACACAGACAAACACACATACACACAGGACTGCGTTTCTCTCATTGCAGAACAACCTGGTGTTGTTCTACCGTGTATTTATCTCGAAGCACAACCACTGTGCACACCAGCTCTGATATTTTGGCTGGCAGTGTGACAGCTGTACCCACCAATCCAAAACACAATCCACACAAAATTGCACAAACACCCACATCCCCTTCTTCTGATTGGTTGCTAGGGGCTCCGACGTCATCATCAAGACCACGACCGCTGAGGGAATGACCAGGGAATCCTCTGTGTCATCCAGTACATCAATCTCAACCACAAACAACGTCGCAGTCTCTCTGACGCTCGCTGTTTCCTACGGACCTTTCTCCGCTGAGGCCTCAGCCTCCCAAAGCACCGAAGTCACCGAGGCAGCCTCAAGGATGACGTCCAGCTCCACATCCAGCTCCTGGTCCAGGTCCGTGGAGGTCACCCGCACCTTCAAAGGTGGGCACAAGTGTGTTTTGGAACAGCAGCAGATCTCCTATATGAGCCTCATCACCACTGATTCAGTCACCCTCAGGAGGAACCAGTACAAGATGATCTGTATTCCAACCACCAGCCTTGGTTGAGACACAGGCATTTTGAGATAAACCAATGAAACTGACCTCAGCAAATGTCCCTGGACTTTGAGACTGACCTCACATGGGAACTGACCTTAGCTTCTGCCCCTGGACTTTGAGACTGACCACACATGGGAACTGACCTCAGCTTCTGCCCCTGGACTTTGAGACTGAAAACACATGGGAACTGACATCAGCTTCTGTCCCTGGACTCTGAGACTGACCAATGGGAACTGACCTCAGCTCTGCCCCTGGACTCTGAGACTGAAAACACATGGGAACTGACCTCAGCTTCTGTCCCTGGACTCTGAGACTGACCACACATGGGAACTGACCTCAGCTTCTGCCCCTGGACTCTGAGACTGACCAATGGGAACTGACCTCAGCTCTGCCCCTGGATTCTGAGACTGAAAACACATGGGAACTGACCTCAGCTTCTGCCCCTGGACTCTGAGACTGACAAAAGGGAACTGACCTCATCTACTACTGAAGATCAAAACTCAGAAATACAGTCACGAACAGACATATGGTTATCCGGCTGGAG
>JAAUXT010139448.1_pt1 | contig 15581 bp, 15 predicted proteins | sample 7278171 | NCBI WGS metagenome assembly JAAUXT01 (sample SAMN14350112, study PRJNA611818) | marine sediment metagenome | isolation source: surface marine sediment (1.8m) | place: French Polynesia: Moorea | collected 2018-08 | reverse complement strand
CTCCCGCTGCGTCGCTCTCACAGGAAGATCGGGACTGATGGCAATGGTTCAGGCTCCTTTGAACCGCATGGAGCAGAAGGACTTGACTAGGTTGTTTCCCGTCACCCCCAAAACCCGCCACCTCTCGCGGGGGGGGGGCTCCTTGTTTTTGTTGGGGGGGGGGGGGGGGGGGTGTGGGGGGGGGGGGCCCCGGGGGGGGGGGGGGGGGGGGGGGGGGGCGGGGGGGGGGGGGGGGGGTGGGCGGCGCGGGGGGGGGTGTTTGGGGGGTGGGCGAGATGGGGGAGAGTTGGGCGAGGTGAGGAGGACAACACTGGGGGTAGGGCAGGGTGGGGCAGGGTAGCGATGGGGTGACATGGGGCAGGGGCGAGCGCCTGATTTGACGGACACCAGTCTGTGTATTGCCCTCGCCCCTTTCTGTTTGAGGTGCAAGGTTCAACTTCCTGTGTTTTCACTCTGTTGTGTTTTTCAGTCAGGGTGAGGACACTTGTGATCAACTCCGGCCTCAGAGCTTTGCCGCATCGAACACTGCATCTTCACTGTCGCGGATTCAGTCGCACGAGTTTCCAATCTTCGCTCTTTTCGCCTCAACACGAACATTTTCCTCACTGATACAGACAGAAAGATGGCAGGGTTGAAGATAGCATTCAATGGTAACACAGCAATGGTGGTCCATACCACAAGGTCAATGGGATATCTGGTGAGAAACATTGACACCAGATAAACAACATTTGCTGGCAACCAACAAAGAATATTGGAGGCAGTTACCATAATAAGCTGACCAACCAAAACAAATTTGCTTTCCTGTTTGCTCTTGACACCAAGGAAATTTTCTGAAATCATCTTGACCTCCTGCACCAACACCACATGCATCACAATAATGGCCCCTGATGTGACAGTTTCTGAGATGAGGGTAAACCACACAAAGACTTTGATCAAGTGCACTTGATCTGCAGGATCTACAAAAGGCAAGCACAAACTGAAGGGAAGCAACCTTTCAGAATATTGAGACACGGTAGGTCAGGAAAATCCCCATCATGGAAGAAAAAAGGAAAAATAGACAGAGAATTTTCACAACAAAGTCATTGCACCTGAAATAGGTATTAATAGGATTCACAACAATCATCATCCTTGACAGTGCTAAGAGAAGCATCACCAGCTGCACATTCACAGTGTACACAACAATGGTAGCAAAAGCAAAATGGCAAGGCACACTGGACCTCCAGACAGTCTCTTGAAGAACAAAAAACCCTTTCAAATTTTGATCTGATATCCAAATGACACACAAGTAAACAGCACACAACAGGTCAGTCATATTGACAGAAACAGCAAGCGAAGAGAATGTCCCATTCCTTTTTCTGGTGACAACATGAGTGACTAGTGACAAAGTATTTGACAGAACAACAAGTGCTGAAATTGCACCAAACAGAACTTTCAAATATCTGCCTGGCAACAAGTCTGAGCATGACAAGAACCAGGGTGGATCAGCCTCACATTTTGTGCTTGGATGAGTTACACAACAAATCTTGAAATCTTTCGTGATCACCAATTTCACATTTAAAACTTGGAATGTTGCTGCATTCAAATGATGAATATGACAACCCAACAGCATAAAAATTTTAAAATTTGTGGCATTTACCAGAAAATATGGTGCAAGGTGACAAACAGGATTTCTTGACAAATCCACAAAAACCAAGCTGAACAAATGAGCAAAAGAATATGCTTTCACATTTTGTATTGAATTGTCTGGAAGAAGAATGTTGACAACCTTTTGATGGGAATGAAAGCAGAATGTTTGAAGGCTGAAAATTCTGTTGATTCTAAAATCCACTTCAGCAACATGGATCATCTTTTCCAATGTAAAAATTGCACAAACATCTGATATGTGACTGTTTTGGAACAAAAGATGAACTGCATCTCCAAACACATCATTCAAACCATTGAAATCATTCACAAATCCATCATGAAAAGCAAGATACTGAAAGGGTAACTTTGTCATGTATTGAAAGTCAAAAGAAACATTTTCACACTGCAGGGCATAAGTAAGGCAGTGACAACCATCAGGACAATCAATAGATGACAGGTCACACAAGGTTTCATCATCACCTGAAGGGCACTCTACATATCCATCACAAACATTGCTCACCGGAACACATAAAAATTTAGATTTGTGGCACAAAAACATACCAACACATTGCTCTTTGTTACAAATATGATGAAATCTTTCATCATTCCCAGTTGAACAATCCCATTTACCATCACAAACGAACTGCCACGGAATACAGTAGGAACCTGCACACTTAAATTTCTTGTTACACAAAAACTCTTCACAATTCTCAATGTGTGCACCAGTTTTACAAGGAAACAACTGACTATCGAAGTCAAGGTGAAAAATGCAAATGTCAAAAATGTCAAAGCATCTTGAGTGGCCTTCTAAACAATGCAATTGTGAGAGGTTATCACAAAATACAAAAACATTGTTTGTGAGTAATGCTATCAGTTCAGGTTCATCTTCAGCTCCTCCACACTGAGGAACAAGGTCATTCAGAAAGTGTGAGTTTATCTGAAACCCAGTGCTGCACTCAAATAAAACACTGTTTTTGTCCCACTCTGAAACTGTCTCAACACGCGTGTTGGACCAGTACTTTTCACAAGTCCCTTCCTTGCTTCGGTGATACAAAGGACCACAACACACTTTCCCACTGTGCTGTTTCAATTCTCTGCACAAGTGATTTTTAACAGAACTCTCACACAGGCAATGTTCTTCATCTGACCCATCTAATGAGCAGTCCACAATGCCATCACACTGGTGCGACTGAGGCACAAAAGCTCCCTTTTCAAGCAAATGCTTTGGTAAATAACTTTGGCTTTTGTTTGCCAGACTATGGCAAACAACAAATCCCTCTGCATCAAATGACAAAACTTTATCAAATTTGTACTCAAACATGTACAAGTATTTCCTGACAAGAATTTGTTCCAGATATGAAGAATTTTCTTCCAGTAGAACAGGAGGAAATGGTGGTTGAATGGCATCAAACAAAAACTTCCAGTCTTTGAATGAAAATTCTGAAAGTGCTGTTGTTTTGAATTTCCCACAAAATTGTGATATTGAACCATTGACTTTTGACTGGAACAACAGAAAGAAGAAGCAAGTGTTGTTGTAAAAAATGGAATTGAGCAAGCAAATAGTATTGTTTTCATATCTCTGATGACTATTTGGTTCAATATAGTTTCTACTTGGCAAACTGCAGAACACAGAGCCAAGCATTCTATCAGAACAGTCCACAGTGATCCAGTCTGATTCAGCAAGATTGCTCAGCAACAGCATTGTGCATCTGAGGCCTTTTCCATGTTCAGGAAAAATAGTGTGCAAAGCTTTTTCTTTTTGGGAGTTCATATCATTTGCCATAAGATCCCATTGATTGCAGAAGCAGCCTTTTTCTGCCTGTTCTTTCTTGTCTTTTTTGCACACAGAGTCCTCCAAACTGTAGTTGACAATATCATGACCAAGTACACCAGGTTGACCGAAATAGTAGTTCTTGAACTGCTGAAAGGAAACTGGAATTCCATGTTCCCATATTTTCCCCTGAAATTGCAATGAATGATAAAATACATTTGTGCTGAAGCAGTCAGAAGAAAAGTTCAAACTTTGTACAGTAGGTTTCAGAAAACACAGATGCACAAACAAATGAGAAACAAACCTGGGATGAAGACACAATTTTGAGACCAATGAAGACAGCTGCCACTGGAGGCTGTCCTTGATAAAAACCAAACAGGGCTATGAAAGCTTCAAATTTACTTCTGCTGGTGAAGACAGGAAGACTGCCACCAATTTGCTCACAAATCTCAGAAGAATTTTGCCAAGAAAGTAACTGAACTTTGTTTTTTGCAACACATTGATACTGTAAGTAAGTCAGCCAACCAGGGTCACATTGCTTTTTCAACAAGCTTGCTGTCCTCAAGGAGGGAGTAACTTTGACGAAAACATAAAAACTGTCTTGCTTTGTGTCAAGTATGGACAAATTGTAACAGGCCAAGCCACAAGGCAAGCTGGTGTCTTTATCACAAGCTTCTAACTTTTGTTTCAGATAAAACTTGTAGTTGAAAAGGACATTTGAAAGCCAGGTAGCCTTTAATTTTGCATAATCTTTTTGAGTTGAAGTACTTGCTGAAACTTCAAGCTGATTCAAGAAAGTATCTCTTGCACAGTACTTGTCACCCACTGAAATGTATTTCCATTGAGCAAAGAACACTTTGTATGAGGCTTGATAATGGCTTATGTATTTGGGGATGTGATACTCTGTATCTGCACAAAGTTTGTCAAATGAAACATTCAATTGTGCATGTCCACCAGAACTTGCTTCAATCACAAAGCCCACCACTTCTGCCTCTCTTCTTCTGTTAAACTTTCCCAAAATAACCTACAAAGAAATAAAGAACAAGCTGGAATCATTTCTGTTGTACATTCTCTGTGGTGGTTGGTCATCGTCAAGAAATGTAAAATCCTCACTTGATCAGTGTCTTTTTGGAAAGGAAAAGTTTCAACCAATGGTTGTGGCCTGTCCAAACTTAAACTCAGTTTTGGCTTTGAAAGCACATTCTTCAAGACAACTTCCAGCCAAAATGTTGCATACAAAAGTTGCTTCACAGTCAAGTGAAAAATATGGTGCAAGACAGGCAAGTTTAAACTAAGAAAGAAATGAAAGAAAGTGTCTCTTCTTGCACTGTCATTGCAAGATTTTGGAGAAACAAACAAAGATGGTACACACTGCCTTGTGTCACAATGGCTGTGTTCCACATTTTGAGCTTGGAACTTCCATTGGTTGAGGTTGCCTTGAAACTTGATAATATCTGGGTCAGCATATTCTACTTGCTTCAGAAAGCCTGTAACTGTGAGATGAAGCTGTCTACCAGGCTCTCCCCAGTCAAAGTCAGGCTTCAGTCTCACAAAACATGTCATTTGCCTCATCACAAAAGGCAAACCTTTGCCTTTTACAATTTGCAAAACTACACATTTGTCTTTGTCCACTGAAAAACAAAGAGACTTTGCTTGTGTGATCCTCACTTTCAAACCAGAGCCCTTTGTTCTTTGCTTAAGATCTGCAGAGCGATGTCTGTACTCAGTGTGGAAAGTACCCAGGAAGTACAAAAAACACCCTTCAATCACCACAGCTTTACATTTTGTGCTGGTCAGAAGTAGCACTGTTTTGATTGGTGGAGGCCAAGTGTACCAATAAAGAACAAAAGTCAGTGTTGAACTGGAAGAGTATATCTTCTGATTGGTGGTGTCAGACCTGTTGGAGCAAATGGTTGAGATTTCTGAAAGTAGGCTGGTGGAGTGATCCACAAATGTCAGTCCACCATGTCTGCAGTTTGGAGTTTTGGATGCATCTGATATTGACAGAAAAACCAAAGAAACATTCAGTTGATAATTCTGAGGACTCCTTGCAGAGATGAGACACATTTTAGGGCTGTACAAACAATTATCAGAAGGCAGATGGAGACTGGTTCTTTCTTCAAAAGAAAATGTTTTGTTCATTGGAATCTCATTCCTGAAAGAAACTACACAGCTTGAATGGATGTTGCCCTTTCTCACAACAAAAGTTTGAAATGTGGACAACTTATATGAACATTTATGAGGTGTCAATTGGTCGCCATGTGTATCTGGCCCATCATGAACAGAGAGCTCACAAACATTTGAAGCACACAACATAACAACAGTGTTCTTCATTCCTTCAATCAGACAAAATTGCACAGTTGTGTTTTGTCTTTTGACAATCACCCGATCAACAGGAGGAATTAAACTGAAGTGCTTGTTTGCATTGCTTGTCCTCAACAAGTTATTATCCATTGAGATATAATAGGCATACACTTCAAAATTGAAACACTTGGTTGAGAAAATCTCAATCCTCACTTGATGGTAATTTGGATACACATTGAAAAGTGTGTAAATTCCACAATACTTTAATCTTTCCAGTTTTCTGACAATGAACTGTTGATAAATCTTCAGCCTTCCATTTGAACAGCTCAGATTCTCAATATAAAAGTTTATTTTGACAAATGTGATGTTCAAATCCAGGCGCTTGTCAAGTGTGAAGTACCAAGAGCAGGACAAGCCCAGGTTTTTTGCACAAACACTGCACTGTTGTGTGTATGTGACCAGCAAAGTACCAGAAACCTTCACCACTAAATATTTCTTTGGGCAAGACTGTTTTCCATCTGGAAATGCCATCACATAGATTCTGCTATACAAGCTGAAGAAAAACTTGCTGCAAATTTCAGATAGTTCATGAAAAAGTTGTTTTACATCCAACAAACTCAAAGGTGATCTCCCCAATTTGTTTTGCAAAAGAAACTTCACATAACTCTGCCACAATTTTGGTGCTGTCCTCACATGTGCAATGGACTGGATTTGATTCAGAAGAAAATCAGTCCTCACCATGGCAACGCTCAACATGGAAACCAGAAAGAACTTCATCTGATATTCAATAACAATGCTGCTGTTCCGCACATGACAGGACAAAACCTTTCACTTGCACGCAGTCAAAACGGAAGCTGAGACCGAACTTCTCTGGCCTCCATGCTCAATCAAATGTGTTGAGCAACTTTCATTCGAAAAAATAAATAGACAACACAATCAACAACACAGTGATTTCTGTGTCACATCATAAGGGGAACTGAAGAATATCTCAGCATAATTGCCACTCCTCTTCTCTGTCCAATCTGCTCAATTTCAAACAATTGCCCAGCATTTGAACAAAACCACAATTCTTTATCTGTTTTTTTCGCAAATTGCACCCAAAACTGGGAATTGAAATTTCAGCTGAGATCACATCATCTTGACAGTGGCCGGATCATAACACGCATTTGACCTCTCTTTCCTCTGCGGCTACCGCATAACCCCGCATATAAGTCGCACTCTTTGCTTCAATTTATATGATTATCAAAAGTAGGGGTGTGACTAAACCCTGCTCCAGCGCGATGCCACGTTGACGTAGCCAGGTGACAGGCGCTCGCATGTTGAACTGATTGTTCTGCGATCACCCACTGATCACCAGTCTGTACGAGAAGCGGGTTCCCAAATACGACAATGGTGAGAGGGATACCGCAGAACGTGCTCTCAACTGCGTCTCGAGCGCGTTCTGCGATCTCCCACTCGCGAGCAAACAGCCCGAAACCTGGAAAAGCAAACGCAAACGTAACTTTTGACCATCACAACATACCAAAGGTTACGTTTGCGTTTCCAGGTTGCGGGATGTTTGCTGGAACTGCCCACTCGCAATGCGTTCGGGAACCCCACATTCTCTGTGACTCGCGAGATCAGCTTCATCGTGCCCACCGGGCAATCCAACGAGCAAATTTCTCCATCACAAGCCTCCAAGGTGCGGATCTGCATCGGCCCCGACTAAAACGCGGTGCGCAAATTCCAGTCCACAACACACAATACACACACACACACACACACACACACACACGTGTTGATTGGGTCTCACTGACCTGGTTGCCCCTGGTGACGACGTCTTCGTCCTGCAGCGCTTCCGGCCTGAGGTGACGGCGTCGGACTGCGGCGCGTCGTGACGTAAGCATGACGTCACGAGGTCAGCGTCGGAGGCGGCGTCCAGTGATTCGCGCAGATCTGTTTGAAAAGGCACGAAAATCCAACTTTTGCGACAATCGTCTGCACGCGTCACATTTCCCGCTGCATTCGATTGAAGCTTCAAGGGACGGGCTTTTGTACAGGGGACTGAGTGATTTGGTGTGTGAGTGAGCGAGTGAGTGAAAGAGTGAGTGAGTAAATGAATGAATGAATGAGCAAGAATTGAGTGAGTGAGCGAGTGAACAAATGAGTGACCAAATAAGTAAGAATTGAGTGTGTGTGTGTGTGTGAGAGAGAGAGAGAGAGAGGCAGGGGTGTGTGTGTGAGAGAGAGAGAGAGATTGAGAGAGAGAGAGAGAGAGAGAGAGAGCGAGCGTGTGTGTGCATGTTGCTGTGTCTCGGTGTGTCCGCGGTGCCCACATGTCGGTTGTGCAGCCTCCAGCGGGACCCGGTCACACGTTTCAGAGCTGGTTCTCACCCTCGGCAGCAGAGGGCGTTGTGGCGGCGTGCGTCTCGACGCACCGCTCGCACATCGCCAGGGCGCGCTCGCATCTCCCGCTCCGCAGGGAGGCGCCGATCGCCTCGTGCACGATCTCCCGCATCGGCGGGAGCGACGTCACGTCCATCGCCTGGAAACCAAAGCGATGTGTGCAGTGTTTCCTTGTCCGCTGGGATTGGCAACAGTGGCGCCATCTTCTCTCCACAAGATGACACAGGCACGGCGCTCTTGAGATTTCGCAAAATCAAGCGTTTTGACCTCACTGACCCTGTCGCCATCTTGCAGTCGGCGTGGATCCCAGATCCAGATCCTGAATGGTCCAGATCAGATGAATTCCTGCCCCACGTGCGGTCTCTCTTGAACGCCAATGCGTGCAGCCCATTGTCGTGGATACCTTTGATCTGCCCCGAACCCACGTACCCCTGATTCTGACGTGTAAGTAACTCTGTACCTTGGTGGCGACCTCCCCGGACAGAATCTCCAGTAGATGGCGGAACCAGTCAGCGGCGTCGCGGGGCTGGTTCAGATCGAGGCAGCGCCTCGCCAGACGGTACGTCACTACCGGAAGCGAGATGACGTCATCATCTGGATCTAGGGTCATCGAGTGCACCCAGGTCAGCAAGTCGACCCGCAGGGCGGGAGGGTCGCTGCGCATCTCGGCGCTTACCTGCGCGCGCAGCGCCTGCAACACAACAACCAATCAGAGCGCTGCGTTCGGGGTGAGACGTGAAGCTGCACCGACCGGGTCCCTGGGACGGGCAAATCGAATTCACTCCTCCCTCCTCCATCTGTTTCGACATTTCGTGGCCAGGTTCCCCATCTGACACCAAACCATTTTTCATTTGATAATCCAAAGCACAATTTTCAGTGCAACAAGTCCAGAACTATTTTCACAAGCCAGCCGACTCCTCGTGACCTTTCTGACCTTGAGTACTGACCTTGACGAGGAGGGTGAGAGACTCGAGCTCGGTGAGCCCCAGACTGCGCGTCTCGTCCGCTAGAGCGCTGTTCTCGCGGGAAATCTCGTGCAGCGCGTGGTACTCGCGCGAGATCTCGTGGAGCGGACGCAGGCGCGAGAAGTCAAGCTCGAGCGCCAGTTTGTACTGCTGTATGGCCGAGTGGTGCTTCTTCTGCAAACAAAGAACTTTCAATGCTTTTACGTATTTTTTTGGCAAAACAAAGGGGTGTTTGAGAACACATTTCAGGTCAACACTCTGCTTGAAAAGATTGCGCAAAGCTCGACCTGTTTGCTGAAGCAGCGTCCCACGAGCGCGTGCAGCCGTGACGTCACGCTGTGCTGTGACGTCACGTCTCGCACGTGACGCAGCGTCTCCAGGCACGCGTCCAGGGCCTCACGTTCCAGATGCACCCGCGCTGCAACGGTGATTCTGTTGTGTGAAAGTCACCGCGAAACTTTGCACGGTTCTGTGCGCATGCGTTCCCAGGAACGGATACCGCGCTAACGTTTTTCAAGTTGCATGCACTGAACAAGAACACAAGACAATGTTGACACACGCCTCAGATGTCGACCGTTTCCGAAAGAAATTTTATCCTTTGGGACTCATGATTAACAGGTCCACCTGGGACAACAATGTTACCTATGCTGCAAAACACAATGGACTTGCACGTGCCCAACACGTGCTCCCGTACCCAGTGGCACAATATCAGCTGACTCACCCTTGAGCAGCAGCAGCTCAGCGTCCTGCTTCGAGCTCTCTGATTGGTCCATGAGATCGAGGCACTCCTGGTAACGCCTGGTTGCGTGGCAACACACTACGAGCGCGGTAACCAGGGTGTTGTAGGCAGGGACGCCCGTTGCCAGGACGAACTGAGAGTCGTTGTCACTGTCCGCGTCGCGCGTCAGACGTGGCGGTTCGATAAGTCCAGGAAGTTCGTCTCGATGCTGCATTGTGGGTCAAAGGAAGGCACGCGTGTTTTTGTTTGCCCGAAGAGGTCTGTTCGCTGCCGTGTGTGTATGTATGTTTGTCAGTATGTATGTGCTGTGTGTGTGTGTGTGTGTGTGTGTGTGTGTGTGTGTGTGTGTGTGTGGTGTGTGTGAAACAGTGTTGCATGTTTGATGCCAAATGTGGTAAACCTCTGGTGTTTTCTTCTATTTTGGTGCATCACACCATCACAGACCAAGCCACGCCCTCCGTTCAACTATTGCAAGTCGACCCTGGTTCTTGATCCAAAATACATGTGCCCAGCCTTGGGACAGTAGCCCAGTACAAACAGAAAAACATGAGCACCTGCGACGCAAAATGATTGGTGTGAATATTTTTCGGAGTCAGACACACCACTCACCCACCCATTCGCCCATGCGAACGGGAGCGACGTCACCATGACAACAGAACGTGAATGTTACTGACCGTGCGTTTGACCTCCACGTCGCGCAGCTCGGCGTGGACGCGCGTCAGCATCGAAAACGCGTCTCCAGAGCGACGCTGTTTCCATAGCAACACGGCGAGAAGGACGCCCAGCCGTAGCAACGCGCTCAGCGTCCCCGAGTCTGAAACGTCAACATCACCACGTGGAATAACATCAGCAACGCAGAAAGGAACGTGGAACTGCGCACGTCTGTCAACGTTGACTGACAGGTCAGGTCAACTGATCAATCGTACGGCCGTGAAGAGCATTTTATCTGGGGGAACCCGGTGTCACAGGCTCAAGTACCCAGCGCACAAAACCAAGCAACCAGCATCACAGGTTCAAGGGCCCAGGTCAGCATTGACCCAATGTGACCTGGAAAACTGGGTCAAACAACGCGCTGGCCAATCCGCTGGACGCTGGTTGAAAGGTCAAGGACGCAGCGTTCTCGCCTGGACCCATTCGCCAGGTTCGGCAAACACGAAACGTGTACGTCTACGTTTCGTGTTTGCCGAACCTGGCAATTTGTGTATTGGTGCCATTGGTGCAACACGTTCCGTTCAACGCCAGACGGAACACGTCAGCAGGACGGAGCACGACCCACGCGGACGTGTGGAGACGCGCGGTGAGGGACGAACCTGCAGCTCTGGCGGCGGCTGCCGGGAGGAGCTCGGCGGCGCTGCAGTCTCCGCGCAGCTCCAGGCTCTGAGGCCCCTCCAGGTGGCGCGTCACTGCAACACGAGAACCACGGTCCAGTGTCACGTGAACAGCAGATCGTGGACGAGGAATGTTGGGCAAATAAAGTATAAGACGCGGGATGCCAAACACACTACCGACTTTGTGTGTAGCAAATGACAGGACAAACCCTGCACGCGTGCACGCCCTTCTGTAGAAATATTTTCGCAAACCCTTCAGCTTTTCAACGGAGTTTTGCTTTCACATCTTGGCTGCGAACTGTCACTTGACCGACTTCATATGGAGTGGCAAAACAAGTCAACCACAATCCGCAGAGAATCTGCAGTCGGCCAGACTGACCTCTGGCGAGCGTTTTCTGCAAGAGTCGCTCGACGCCGTTCTGTAATTGGCTGAGCTCGACGCCGCTGTCTGATTGGCTCATCAGAACGAGGCACAGGTTGTACGTCACGCTCAGCTCAGCCAATGACGTTTTCCCGTCACACGGCAGCCCTGGATGAGACACAAATTCCAACAAAAGTAATTTTGCGACAAATTGAAAGCACCAACGAGGGCTTTCACAGTGGAAGCTTTGAAATATTTTCAGTGACAATGCGAATTCAGCGCTGTGCCTTGCTCCGCCCAAGTTTCTGCAGTGCTCTCACGCTCAAGCACACGCTGCCCGTTCTGGACCAGGTGATAGTGAGAGGACCTTGACACAGTGGTAAAATTGACCGATGAAGCAACGATGCAACAAGCTGACCCACCTTGAATGACTTTGAGCGTGTTGCGCAGTTTTCCCACGGACGGCTTCACTGTCAAGAACGTGGCTCCTCCCTCCTCCTGCGCACACAGCTGCAAACACAACACGAACAGGGAGCTCATCGTCTTGGGTCCCGCAAGTCTCTGCCAATACACACACATACATACACACACACACACACAGGCACACACACACACACACACACACTTGAGTTTGTAGACAGGCAACAGACCAATACGAGGCATGTTTTTTATATTCCTGTTGTTTCACCGATGAAATCAGGAATTCACCATGCAAAATGATCAACTTTTGGGAAGTTGCTCTCAATCATCTTAACTTTGCTTACAAAGGTGCAAGTGACTGCAAACTTGAGTCAATGAGGTCAGATCAAGATCTGAAAACAGGTAACTTCACAGGGATCAGCGACTTGGCTTCCAACAATGTTGGACACACTGGCAGATTTTTTTGAGCGTAAAGGGCAAGGGAAACACATTTCTGTGGACATTGAACATTTCATCAAGCAAGAAAGCTCAGAAGCAAAGATGGTGATCATTGTTTCAGTTCAATGTTGCATCGCCAACTCTGACCAGTGCAGTCATCTTTGCACATCTTTCACTGTATGTTCACTGACTGTTGGCATCTTGTTTTGGTTATTGTTGGCATTGTTGGCATGTCCTTTGAGTCTGCTAAAAGTTTTGCAAAAATGCCACACACTTCTTCGTTCCATCGGCGAAACAACGGGAATACAAAAAAACATGCCTCGTATCGATCCCGTTTGGGAACCAATGAAAGCAGTTGCGTTGAATGCCAATAACTGCTTCTCTCCAGAGAGAAAGAGACCACAGTTGTTCCCCTGGAGCCGCACTTCGTGCATTTCAATGGGTGTGGGCCCTTGTTGTCACGCATTCAGATTCACTGCCGAAAGGACCGCAGAGGACGCTCACCCCGCACGTGGTGACGCACACACCGAAGCGAATCGCCGGAGAAAACAAGATGCACTCACACACAAAACCACCATCTCGAAAAAAAAATCAGGTGTGATCACTCTTCGGGAATCTGGGGCAGAGAGAGGACCCCAAAGGAAATCTCCCCCCAATTTGAGGCTCGAAAGGTCGTGCTTTGGCCGAGGCTGAGGTTGACCCCCTCCAACCCATCGCGATCTTGCATCCGCTTGAAGTCTTGCTATTTCGGATCAATTGTGTGTGGCGGTTTCGACTTACTCGCATAATATCGCCCACTGCGTCATCATTTTGCCGCCTGAAATCCGACATGTCATCCTGTTTCTCTGCCTTCATGACCAGAAAAGTGTCCGTGCCCTTCGCTGATTTCATGTCAACTTTCTTTGTCATCCAACGACACCACAGAAGACATTTTCATGATTTTCAAAATCTGCAACAAGTTCCCGGGTTCAGGTAGGATCCTGAATAACACCGCGGTAGCCCAAAAGGTCGTGTCGTATTGCGGTACACAAATTCTCCCTCCTGAATTTTCATGGCATGCATGTTCTCAATTCGTACAATTTACGAGAGCAAACGAGATGACCAGGAGGTCACATGTCGCTCAGGCTGTAGATGAAGAAATCCATAGCATAAAGCCGGAAAACAAAATGGCAGCCAATATCCATATACTGTAATCTGATATCCGTAGTAGAGCTACAGAGCCACAAAACAAAATGGCAGCTCCCATGCAGGTATAATGGCTGCATACAAAAAGAAAAAGAAAAGAAAGAATAGAAAAGATAAGAAAACCAAAATGGCTACTCTCAAGAGCCAAAATGAGATATTGCCTCCTCGGCTGCCAGTACACAAATGATACTTATACTGATTCCCAGGCCCCATCAAAGCCTTTCAGCCAATCAGAATGCATTATGTGCTCTGGCCCTGAACCTGGCATGGCATAACTGCTCACAGGGGAAGGGGTCCCTCCAGGTCACATGTCACAGACAGACACATACTGACAATACTAGTCATGCCTTACGTTACTAAAAAATACTGAAAGATGATTCAAAAATCATGAATTTGTCATGTTTGAACAAGAAGGCTCATGAGAACAAAAAGTTCAAATTTTTGGGGTCATGAAATTTTGGCCTTGACTGCACAACATGGGTAATGTCTCAGAGATGATTCACAAGTCAGAAATTTGTCATGTTTCAATATGAAGGCTCATGAGGGCAAAAGGTTCAATTTTTTGGGGTTATTAAATTTTGGACTTTTACTGCACAAAGTGGGGTTTGTCTCAGAGAGTTTCAAACTGCCCATGATGTTGCTGAGTACCATGATAAAAACATACCCAAAGGAATTGAAATTCACAAGAACAACAGACTGAACATCAATTCCATCCCAAACATCTAGTTAGAATAATTTTGTAAAATTTGTACCCAAACTTTGGCCCCACCTGAAAAAAACATGCACAAATATTTTTCAAAATGAAAATATGAATGACACCAGCCCAATGCTAAACCAATATCCTGCATTCTGTCAATACATACATCCTTCTTCAAAAGTCCAGCTGAGAGTGAAATGGTCTGTACACTGTATTTGAAATTTCTTCAGCATTATGGCTATTGCTGGAGAGTTCATTTCATTTTGTTTGTGTGCAGTGCAATTTTAGAATTATCTTACAGTACTCACATGTCAAGTTTTCTAGACAGTTGTCTGTTGTGATTGTCACACATGCTCAATTTGGTATCTCAAAAAAGACTGGGCCCTCCTAGGCAGGAATCTCACAATTTATTGAAGCATCTCACACCATCTAGTGGTGGTTGTGACAATTTAGTCAGGTGATGTCACACCACACTCCTCCCCCACCAGGGGGTGCTGGCCTCAGTGGCTATTTCAGTGTTTCTACAATTTTTCACCATAAATATTTATTAACATACAAAGAACAGCCAGTTTTAGCCAATTTCTACTGGATTTCACTGATCTGGCTGGCTTTTTGGCTGCCCTCCCTCCCCCCACAAGGGGTGGGAACCAGAGTGAAGGTCATGTGATCACAAGAAGAGAAATGGATGCCATGCAAATTGATACACTTTCACATTATCAGCAGAACATTGTAAGAAAGTCAATTTTAGTTGCAAAAGAAAAAGAAATTGGCCCTGACCTACTGGAGGTCATGAATAGCTGTAATTCAATACTTCAATCTTGGACCTCAAAGTCACAACAACTTCAACCACATAGTTGAACAACTCACCACAACAGTTCCCCAATAGGTCAGGGTTCATGGCTCTCCTGAGTCCATTCCTGGTCACACCACATTGCACAGAGCACATGCTCTAATTTGAATCCATACTGGGGATGCTTTGAAGAGACAAAAAAGAGCCACTTGTGTTGGAAAGTGACCAGTATCTATGTGAATCAGGTGCCATTCATTATTATGCTCTGAAATTTCAGAGCAGAGCACAGAGACTTTTGGATCATCCATGCTCCATGAAGTGAAAACAAACAGGTTGGAGCACCAAACAGGAAGTGACTTATTTCAGGGCACAAATGGCAAAACACATGCTCCTTTCTGAAAGCTGGAGCACTGGGGTCTGACTCCAGGGCAGGAACTGGGCCAAAAAATAGCTCCATGGAGCTTGCGGTGATTTGAGGAAATTTCAGTTGCTCTGATTTGGCTTGCTCTGATTTGGCTTGCTCTGATTTGGCTTGCTCTGATTTGGCTTACTCTGATTTGGCTTGCTCTGATTTG
>JAAUXT010099248.1_pt1 | contig 15585 bp, 21 predicted proteins | sample 7278171 | NCBI WGS metagenome assembly JAAUXT01 (sample SAMN14350112, study PRJNA611818) | marine sediment metagenome | isolation source: surface marine sediment (1.8m) | place: French Polynesia: Moorea | collected 2018-08 | reverse complement strand
CTTTACTCTTTTCAGGTTGTACAAAATACTGGAGAAGTGTGCAACTTATATTTTATGAATTATTATCTCAAGGAAAGCTCTGAAATATTTCTCTTGAAATGCTTAAAATGTACAAAAATTACCATTTTTATCATTATTTCCCCAAAATCAGGAAAGAAAAAGCACTTCAAGGCCAAAAAAAAGCACAAAAAAGCACATAAAAAAGCAGCTGGTCAAAAAAAAGCACAAAAAAGCACATGTGCTTTTTAAAAGCATTCTGTGCGAGCACTGCAAACATTACCATGCCTTTTACTGATTAGAATCGTGCCATCACTCAACCACAGAATCGCTTTCAAGCCTTCCATCTTTCACACTGCACTCAACAGATGCACTCAGAAGCTTCGCTCGGCCATTCCATACGCGCAACAAACCACCCGTCGAGCATCGGTTTCCGCACCACAGACAGTTGAGCCAATGACCACACGAACAGGTAGTCTAACGAGAGACACCACCACGCGACAGTCAAACGCCACGGTACATTCATTCTCACAGAGATGCGTTGGATTCTGAACAGAAGCAAAAACCGTCGTTGTTCAGCCAAAAGAATCGATGTTAGTTGGTAGCTATACTCCAGGCACAGCAGTGACGACCACGCCAAGAATAATTTCCCGCTCCAGGGCCTGACAGCAAAATGTCGATTCGTCGCACAGATCTGTTTGAAAATTGTGCCAGCTGCACGTTTGCAGCAGGCAGTAACCCCCACCCCCCCTCGCCACCCACCACCAACAAACCAGTGGACTGTAATGTTCGCTACCCCCCTTTCGAAGCAAGTCCGGACCAGAATGTGTTGCACACATACATACACGTATGAAATGAAGGCGTCCACACCAGAACGTCAAGATGAGCGGAGAATGACTTTGGACTTCATACTTACTCTGCACACTTCCGTTCCCACTTTCGTCCCAAGCGTCCGTCACTTCTGGCATCACACACGCACACACTTATTCATCGACTCACTCACAACCAAATGATGTCAACTCTTCTGTTTTGAATGAACTGGATTGCGGCTCGGTTTCGCTTCAGGTTGTTGAAAAGCAACGTCCAGCGACTTACAGGGGAATCTTTACACGACGCACACATTCATCGTTCACACAACCAATCGTTCTCTAAAGTGAGACAAACTGAAACACGTACGTCCGGGAGTGTCGTTCTCGCCTTTTAGACCCTGCACTATGCCGGTGTAAGCCTCCAGACACCCCTCGTGCAGCTCATTCATGTACTCTATCATGTCGTAATCAGACTGAAACAGACACCCAGGAGCGAAGCGTGAAATAGAAGGACAAGTCAGTCATACACATCTCATAACACACTCTTTCTTGTTCAGAGTGAACCTGTTCATGTGTGTTGGACCAGTCAGATACTATCTAGGCGAAATAGTCCCCACTTCTTCGTGTAAGTGCCGACTTTTACATCATCCTGGTCACACCATGTCCACAAAGTTGACAAAATTCGCGAGTTGAGCATCAAGTTCGTGCAATGATCTACCTTATCGATTTGTGCCTGGGACGCTTGTTGCAGTGTGTTGAGGGTCACGTCCATGTATTTCTTGAACTCGGTTCCCACAGCCAGTGCAATGTCGCCGAATACGGACAGGATCTGAGGCTTCACGGATCTGTGCACAGAGTCGTTCTACAACACAACAAAATGCGCTCCTTGTAATGTTAGAAGATATGCACAAAACGCGCTCGAGTTCAATCAGTCCGCGGGCTGTCGAGCGAGCCAGTTTCCACGCACACCACACAGTGTACGTGTTGATAGAACTCGCTCCTTCCTCTCCGTGACGTACACATAATCCAAGGTCATTGAGTCTGACCAAGAACCAAATTATATCACGGTTTTCAAATTCAAATCCCGTTGCTCATCCACGTACTCACCCCGAGATTGCTAAGAAGCATCATCATGATTTCGTCAGCATACGGCAGGATCTTCTTGCCCAGAGCCCGACAAATATCGCCCGTCACTCCCACAGCCGCCTGACACACCTGGCAACGCACAACGATTCAGGCAAATCAGAATTCGGACACCGAAATACTGACGAGACACGAAATAGTCTTGGTGCGGCCGGAAACGTCTCGTACCTGATGGTCTTCGAAGTTCTTCAGTCCGGACGACAGGTAGGGTTTGAAAGCTTCCAGGTATTTCATGAACTTCTCGCCCAGAACTGAAGCAGAAAACTCGCGATTCAATCAGGTTCCATGAAGAACAAGTGTTTCACGAAGGCGACAGCCTCCATTGTCTCAGATTCGGGACTGAAGCGTCATTGTCGATCAGACGGCACTTCCTAATGATCCACGTTTCATCATTTCTTTACGGCAATCATTTAGATCAGGAGACATCTGGGAATCGGGTGTACGTACCCTCGACGAGTGTGGACACGGCGAGCATGGCGTCCTCCTGTACGCCGCTCGACTTGCCGATCGAACTGCTCAACATCTGCAGCAACGCCGCCATGATCGAGTCCGAGATCTGCGGCGCGTCCTCGGGGGTCACCTTCCGCAGCACGCTCTACAGGACAAAGCCAGACTCAGACAACGTGCCAGTAATGCAACACCGGCGGTTTCATCCACAGAAAACCGAGTGAGAGTTCACAAGGAATACACGGAACGAGTTTTTTCGGCTTTGTGTGTGCGCGCGCAGAAAATACGAATATTTGCTGAAATAGCGCGACGAATCACGAGAGTTGTTCTGTGTTGGAACTTCAAGTTTGAACTGACGGCAACAAAACACCACAAGCTCAAGTCAAGTTCTCTGCATTTGTTTAGCACATGCTTTCCCCCAGAAACTGACACATTGCGTAGCCAGCATCGGTCTACTGATATGCAATATTTTTGCTGATTTATTTTTTGGCAATTTTTACGACACACACACCACCAGCAGACTGGTAACAAAGGGCGTTTGGAAAGCATACCTGTAATGTGGCGCAAAGCAGGGACTGCAGGTCGTTGAACTGCACCCGATCGGACGTGGACTGAACATGACTCTACAAAGATAATAAATATGACTCGGTCATGTCTCGCAACACAAATTGAGTTGGGCGACGGAAATTCGGTGGTGAGGAGCAGCAATCACACAACAAGCTCTCACCTCCATCTGAATGACTTTCTGCAGCCGCTCGAGGATGACCATGGTGGTTTTCTGCACAGTGACGTAGCAATCCTTCGGGCTGTTCTTCACCATTTCCATCAGAGCCTCGTAGGCCGCACTGCGCAGGTTGTGCTGCCCTCCGTCCGTTCTGTAACAAGCAGCTCGCAATGTTGGTTCTGGGTTTTCGACAGTTCTTTTGACTTCCGACCCTTTGCAGAACAGCATCAGAGCAAACGGTGATTTCAGAAGGGCTACTACCTCCTTCATATTGATCATTTAGAGGATAAACACATCACGTGCTGTTCAAGCACTAGAATTCACACAAACTGCTGGCAGTGACAAGAGCGATTTTCTCCCCCTGATGCAACTCTGCATGTTCTGAACGCACCTGTCGGTGGTGTCGAGTAGCTTTGTGACGATTGGCTCGAAGTAGGCGGACAGACAGTAGGTTTCTGGCTCGGAGGCGTCGTCTGCGACTTCTGCCGCTTCGTACGCAGCCTCTGCCAGACTTGAGAACGCCTGAGAAAGAAAGTGCACAATTTATTTCCACTTTGAAGACCCCAATCGCTTGGCGCTCCACTTTTTGAGAAACAGCATCAGTTTCAAGGAAAAGTTGATTCACTAGGGCTACTACCTCCTTCATATTGATCATTTAGAGGATAAGAGCATCATGTGCTGTTCAAAGGCCAGCGACAAAGTTCAGCGTCAGCTCAGGTCAGGTGAAAACAGAAACACGTACCCAGCAGACGTTGGCAGCGACCCTGGGCTCGGACATGAGTCCCTCGACAAGCGCGTGCAGCAGTGGGTTCAGGTATTGCTCGTTCACCACTGCCTCGCTGATCATCTCACAGATCCGCATCACGGTCCACGCTGCGCAACAACACAGCAAATAAATACCCCCACAATCGGACCAGATCAGAGAGTTGAAACCAAAGAGCGTCAGAAAATAGCATCAGCAAAATGTACGATTTCAGAAGGGCTACTAACTCCTTCATATTGATCATTTAGAGGATAAAAACATCACGTGCTATTTCTTTCGCTCTTGTCAAAACTTGACAGACTCCTCCTGGTTTGCGAAGCAACCAACGCGCGTGTGCGCGTGTTCTCACCTGTGGTGTCTCTGACGACAACGCTCGGGTCCTTCAGCAGCTCAATCAACATCGGCATCGCCTGCTCCACGAGCGGCTTCAGGTTCGTCGGGTCCGGACCCTCCAGAATCGCTCCTGCAACAAACGTCAAACATGCACAATGTTGATGGACCTAAGCAGACAACAAAGCACAGTGGATACACAAGTGGTACTTATGTAAACAAAACGTTTGGACGTACCAAACGCCATCACAGCGGCGTCCCTGTATCGCCAGTCGGTGTTGGAGATGTTGTCCTTGACGAAGGGCAGGACGTGCGGCACGACGTCGTCCTCGCAGCACGTCGCCATCAGCATCAGACAGACGCCCGCCGCCTTGCACGGGTTCCACTCGTCATCGTCGTCATACTCCTCCTGCGCACACGACACCACCTTTTGTGTTGCGCTATTTTGAATATCTACAAGTTTCTTTCTCACATTCAACAAATACCCTCTGAAATTGTCGCAGCATCAGTCTTTGACAGTCAATGTCACAAGAAGTCAGGTTCCTTCATTTGGATCACTTAGATGAAGCATCATCTGCTGCAATTTTACAGGCTGCGCTAAGCACCCTCCCCCCCCCTCACCAAATCTATTTTTCACCTCCCGAGCAACTGGTCTGGTGTCGTGACAGCCGACATCAGAATATTTCTGGTCCATTGTTACCTGTTTGGTGAGACACTGCGTGAGGATGGGGACGAGATACTGCAGCGCTCCCTTGGCGTAGAAGCGACTCGTTCTCTCTGGTGGGCGACCGCAATCTTGAGCCTGGAAGGGAACAAGCGTTCACTTGACAACATGCCCTTGATCTGCATTCAACAAGATGTTTGTCAGTTTCTGTCGCGACTCACCTCGGACAGCTCGATGGCGAGATCCACCTCCTCATCACAGACGTTCGACCAGAACTCGATGCCCTGCAGCGCCACCTCATCGATGTCGCTCTTCATCGACTCCATCGTGATCTGGAATCGAACCAGCACATTTTGCACTTCAGTTTCCGCACCAACTGCAGCAATCACGCCTTGAAAAGTTGTGTACGATGGAACACACAAGCAGATTCTCCAGTTTGCATCAGGCACGGGATACTAGCGTCATTGTCGATCAGACGGCACTTCCTAATGATCCACGTTTCATCACGCGCAGACTATTTTGTGGACAAAGTTTTCAAACCTGTTACCCTCTACTCACCGCAAAAAGCGCTGGTCCCATGTAGAACTCCATAAACTGGTAGTACAGAGACATGATTTTGACCAGGCACTGCAGGGCGGCGACGCGCACCTGGGTGTTGGCCGACTGCGTCGCTTCGCACACCACTTGCATGATGATATGTCGCTCCGACTGAAACCCAATGCCCACAATAAGTGTCGCTGAGAAAAATGTATTTGTCCAACCAGAATGTCTCGTTGTTTCACACAATCACTCGTTTCATTCAGCAACCTCACCTCTTTTTCAAAGTTCGCCCTAGTAAATTCTAGGGAGTTCAAAAGAGCTGTCGTTGCGGCTAACTTCACATGGTCACTGCAAGTACAAATCCAATTCATTGTCTCATTCAGACTGTGGACTGAAGGCCGTTCCGTTTTGGAACCTCAACCCTCAAGACATCGCTGAGTGGCACCGTTTGGCGTGTGGCGACTTCTGTGGTTGCGCCACAGCACATACCTTGTTTCATCTTTCTTCATTCCGTTCACAATGGCTGTCAAGATAATGTTGGACTGAGTTTCCAGAATTTCTGGATCCTGAAAGACAACGTTGATCACATCAGTCACATTTCGACCGGCATCACCTGGGAAACAAAACGAAAGCAGGAGATAACAATGTTGGAAGCCAAACTCACTATATCCTGGCAGATATAACCAATTGCTTCCAGCGTGGACTCTTTGAGCATCTCTGTGCTGGCAGGGTTTGTCACGTGCTCCGTGAGCAGCTGGATCAGGTTCGGCCAGCCGTTTATCGGCAGCTCCGCGCACGCGATGTAGGCGACGCACTGCGCCGCCGAACTGGGGCGGCTCGTCTCCGTGCCAAGCGTCTCCAACACCTACGAGTACAACACCTCAATGAAGATTCACTCAGCCGTTTCAACTTCAAAAGGTTGCACGTGCTACTATTTCCTCTCAATTCATTCCTGTTTTGGTCGTTCAAGCCGAGCAAAAAGTTTGTCATTCAACAGAAGACACATTGACAGGGCCCATTTTGGAAATCGTAGCTTCGTACATTCTTTTTGATGTACTGTCGAACATCTGCAGGGAAAGCGAGCCAGCGCTGGATGTACTGCATCCGCAAATTTGGGTCCTTGCTGTAGAGATAGTTCTTGAGCTGGATGCCCGCCTGCATCCGAGCGACTTGAGAGTTTCCTCCATGTTTCAAAACGTCTGACAATCGACTGAGCAATTCCACCTGAAACGCAGAGAATAAGAACAGATATGAGACACTCGGTTCGATCACAGTCCAGATGGATGTGTCGTGAAACTTGGTTCTGATAGTTTGCGGATCACGCAGGATATATCTGTATTTTCTCCTGACACTCTGCCAAAAATCACATTTCAAACTGCAGTTGACTTCACATGTGACTTCCTATGAAACTCGGCACAAAGGAATGTTTCCAAAACCCTCAATCTTACCAAATTCTGTTGTGCAGCCTGCTCCAGAAATTTTTGCGCAGTTTCAAGTTCTGATTTGTCTGCAAAGATAACTCAGATCTGTTGACTTCTGAAGGTGTCTGGAGCAAAGTCGTCAAATTTGCCGGTAAAAATTCGACATGTTGAAAATTTGTGATTCCACGAGACCCTTACCTGGAGAAACCGTCTTCTCGAGGATTGTTACCAAATCCATCCTTCTGTTTTTCAGTTGCTTGCTTTCTCTGTGACGTAACTTTGGCTAGTTTGTGACATTTATCCGCACAGAGAGTGAAAAAGTTCTCAATTTCTCAACTGACAATTTGCTGCGCCATGTGGGGAGCTGTGCGGATTAATTTCTCGAGGTGAAACTCATCGTTTGTGTCGCGGATTTTGATTCGTTGCGAGAAGCGGAGTTAACGTCGCCACGAAAATATTCACAGCAGCATTGATTAGCTTTTCTTCAATGAAAAGTAGAATGAAATGTTTTTGAAATGACCATTCAGGATCAGTTGCAGTGATAAAAAGGAGTGCTTCGGCTCTTCCCGGTTTCTCTTGACTGAGAATCAAGACATCTGTTGTCAGGTAAACCAAAATAGCATTTCGAATCAGGCAGCGTTAAATTACGGATTTCCCTGAAAACGGATTTTTGTTTCGCGCCGATTTGGGCCCAGCCTCTCCCCACCCGATGAAAAGAATGACATGTTCAACTTGTCGAAGCCCGGTGTTCGATTCACGAAGCCCGTTAACTAGAAGATAGATTGAACAGTATTGTCATTTCAAAGGTGCGAGAAAAGGTCCGAAAAGTTTGGGGCTCTGGATTCTCCGTCGAGAATCTCGGTGCCTTGAAAAGGGTGACGGTACAGGTAGAGAATCGCTCTCCTCGACCAGTGGAACACAGGGGCAGGAATAAAATGCGGAAAATTAGATGTTCTCTTCCTTCGCGGTTTTGTTCTTCTTTGTTCTCTGCTGAATGTACTCGTATCAGCTCGGTGAATATTGGGTGCCGTTCGATTTGCTGCTCCGGATCGCCGTTTTGGACAGGCAGTGATCCTTTTGACGATCGGTCTCGTTGACGGATTGCAGTGGGTCAATCCAGATCGGCCAAATTGCGTTTCATTTGCGCCAATCCGTGGCGATCCGGGCAGGCAGTCGTGTAAATCGAACAGTACACATGTGTTGTGTTGCGGGCAAACAAAAGGGACAACAAATTTTGAACTCAAGATGGCTTTCGTTCAGACACTCTTTTATTTCCATTGATGAATTGCATCACTTGAATTTTTTTTGCGCGTTTCACCACGCATTTCGCTGCTTCCTGTTTCTGTCAAAAATTGTGTCCCCTTCGTTTCCATGTTTATGCACCTAAAAATCCCCCTTCATATCTGAAAAGAAAATGTTGACTCAAAGACATTTCTTCCCGTTGTGCCACCTTCACAGAATACGGTGCGAATGAAAAGAAAATGCAAACTCTGAATCTACATCACCAGCGTTGCAAGAAAAACAAAATGTCCGTCCATGACGAATCTCGAAGGCGAGACTTACCACTTTGCTCCAACACCTTCCCTTTCCACGAGTTTTCTAGTTTCTTCAGAAACTGGTCGAAGGCGGTGATGTACGTCTTCAGGCTGGTTTGTCTGTAATCTGCAAGAAAAGGCAAGAATTTGTGATTCTCCGGGTTGAGTATGTGTGTGTGTGTGTGTGTGTGTGTGTGTGTGTGTGTGTGTGTGTGTGTGTGTGTGTAAATCTCCCTTGATTCCGACAGACAGTTTTTGTTTTTTTGTGCGAATTTCTTTCTTTTCGTCAGTTGAACAGAGCCCTGCCCCGATGGGGTCAGAGTTCATCGCTGTTGCACACATAGTTGGATCTGCACAACTGCGGAGTTTCTCTCACCTTTCATCCTTCGCTTTGTGCCTTCGTCGCCGTCCGACGTTTCGATCTTTTCATCCAGCTCTTCGCAGATTTCACTGCAAAGGACAAGAACAAACTTCTTCACTTGGTTCAAGTTCGGAAAGTCAAAAGTCACGAAGCCAATCTTGTCACAAAGCAATCTCACCTGATGGTTGGAACTGTGAAAGGGTCGAAGTTCTCCACATTCTCCACATCGATCGGTACGCACACGCGACCTGACGAAGAAAGATAACACAACCGTCGAAGCTTTCTAACACCACTGGTTTCGGGCGTTGTTTCCCGAGGCATGTTTGGACGACGTTTCCCTTTTCTCAAGATGTTTTACAAACCTGTCTTGGGGTGGACACAGAAAGGACTCTTGAGAAGATGGTTGACGCCTTTGCTGACGTTCACGTCCAGACGAGGGTAGCAGTACTGCAGCATGATTTCCTCGACCACCTTCCAAGTTTTCATGCTTTGACTCTGAAACGAAAAATCAAGTTGATGTTGTTCTCATTGAACTTGTGACCAATGCCAAGATGTCTGGTTGAGACGTTTACCTTTTTCTGTCCATCCTCGACGCCCTTCTTGATCACCATCCACCGCTGTCTGCTGGTCTCAGCCTGGGTCTTCTTCACGAGTTTCATCAATTGATTTCGTAAATCTTCCGGAAGCACAACACAAAACGAAAATTGTTGGCATCTCAGACGAGCTGGAGCGTTTGCTGAGCGGTGCAGTCTCCAAGTGTGGACCCCATGTATGAGGCGGCCACACTCAACGAATCTTGAGAATCAGATTCCAGTGTCGCATGTGCAACTCCTGCTGAATCTTCTGAATTTTCTTTCTCTAACACTCTCAACGGACACAGGTGGATACGATGAAGCAGATCAAATTTCTGCATACCTTCGTCAGGAATGAGCGCAAGCACCTTCTGCATGTCTTCCTCGCTGGCCAGGAAATCTTGTTTCTTCAAAGCGTAGTCGTCGAACAATTCTGACACAATTCCAATGGAACGTCTGCAACAACAAATTTCCCCAGTAAACTCACGCTCAACAATTTATCTTCCTCGCTCTGTTCTTGTGTTTCCTTTGTTCCACTGCTGGTTATTTCAGCAAAGAAGCGAGTCGGACACTCACTGAATGGACGGATGAGTTGTCTTTTCTGGAAGTGTGACTTTCTTGATTTGACTTTCGCCTCCCTGGCAAAGAATACATTTGAATTGGTTGTAAAACAGAAAAGAAAAATGCCGGATTGACAACTGTCGTGCTTCATACTTTCCTCTTTGTCCACGTCTTGGCAAAGTGCTGCTCACCCCGCCTCAATGTGCGTGCGTGTGTGTGTGTGTGTGTGTTGCAGGATCTTTTGTCACATCATGAAAGTTGGACATCTAACCTTGACGACACTGAGATACTCTGCTATGGCGGTCCTCCCGGACTGAGACAGTTTCCGAGCCCCTTCGTCACAGACCCAGCAATGCACACCTCTTCGCCCAGAATACACCCACAACAGGTGTTCGTATCCAAAGTCCTCTGCAAAAGTTCCATCCCAATTTTATGTTTGCACCACAGGAAGATTCATGTGCGCCCCCAGAAACATTGATCCAGTTCGCTTAAACACCTGTTTCACACTGGAATCGATCGTGTTCGGTGGAACTCAAGACACCAAAGAAACAAACCTCTCAAGGCGGTGTCGACGATTTTGATCGCAATGGTCATCAGCGGCCAACACTTCGGACAGATATCGGCGCCACTGCAAAAGGTTCCAACAAAAACTTTTCGCATCTGGAGTCATTTCCAACGAACGGAATGGAGCAGCGCCAAAACGGACGGTACCTGCAGCAGCTTCGCACGTCGTCGTAGTCTGTCATATCGATGTCGAACACGAGCTCTTTCTCCTGCGCCTGGAACGCGGCCGCTTTCACCATCTTGTGCTCCTTTGGCTGCAAAGTTTTTGGCCATGTTTGATTTGATGCACCAGTCTGCACTCAGGGCAAAGTGAGTGTGAGTGTGCTCAGTTCGTGCATCAAATTGAATTCAGCCCACGACACTTCCCTTCACATTGTGCTTTTTCGATCCGCTTTTGAAGTGAAAGTTGGCAAAGTTGGCATGCCCCAACCTCAGAAGTCATCCCGAAGTCCCAGTTTTGTAAGCACTGAACACGACACGGAACAAAAGTTGTGGTGGGAATGGCACACTTTGATGAATCACAAAGCGAGTGTTGCACCTTATGTGAGAAGACGGCGCCGATGTCGATTTTGTAGGGACATCGCTTCTGAATCTCACGCTCCAGCTCCTGCTGATCCGAGAAGGACTGATAGCGCAGGTAGACGTCGTCCTTCAGCGTGAAGGAGAATTCCCTCTGTGTGAAGTACGTCTTCGACACTGCAAGTGCAAAACAGATCAAGTGAAGCAACAACAGCAAAAGCAACTCAGTACTCAGCGAATGGACTGTTCGCAAAAAATGGCGCCAACTATTGTCCTAGATGTCGCTGCTGCACTGTTATGATCGATATCAAAGGCACGATGACAACACATTCTATCGGTGGTGCAATACCAGCATATCTTCCACACAAAACACACCGATTCGCTTGCAGCAACTGACGTTGGGAAAGTGAGTTCCGTTTCTTCGGAAGCACAACGGTGAAAAGCATTCAGAGCAAGAGCTGAAACCAGCATTGAGAGGACGTTGTATTTGGATTTCAATGTTTCAGAACGGCTGAAGACATGGACAAGGACAAGGACTGGCCACGCGGACAGCCCCCGTACGAGCCTCCCGGGGACGACGGCGTAACTCGGGTGGTGCACATGAAACGCTTCAGAGGGCGAGTCATCCAGGACTGTGATGTCTACATCGGTGAGTAAATCCTACATCTCGTGTCAACTTGGCAGGATTGGGCAACAAGAAAAGCCAAACACACTCTTCCGTTTCGTTTGTTCCTGGCTGAAAAGGAGACCTGGCTTCTTCAACTTTCGCAGGCAGTGTGTGCCAATGTGTCACTGATTTGCATTTTTCTTCACAGGCAGGCAAAACATGATGGGCGGGTGGAACCTGCCACAGTCCAAATGGGCGAATCCGTTCAAAGTCAAGAACATGAGTGAACGAGCCCAGAGAGTGGAGGAATACAGGACGTTCGTGCAGTCGAAGCCAGAACTGATGAAATCACTCCACGAACTGAAGGGCAAAAGGTTTGTGATCTTCACCAACCAAAATCTGAATATTTTGCTTGATGACGAGCACTTTCAGTACCAGACACAAGCCTGCAATGTGCAAACTGCCGCGGTTCTCCTTTCAGATTGGGATGTTGGTGCAAGCCATTGATGTGTCACGGTGACATACTCGTTGAGCTTGTCAACCAGCATTGTTCCGATCAACCGAACACTGCCGGAGTCTCCCAAGCGTGTTCTGAGCCGAAGACATCAGGCAACTCGGAGGAATCAGGCTTCTCTTTTCAAGAAGAGGAGTTTCCAAAACTGGAATCTGCAGCCACGACACCTGCGGACCAACATTCTGACATCTCGCCAGGCAAAGACCAGCTTGCTACATCAAGTGTTGAACAGGACGACAAAGTGAACAGAGAACATGGCCTGGCAGCCACTGGCATGACTGCACCACAAGCAGTTCCAGACAAAGAGAGACACGGTGAACAGCAACCCAAACGCAGGAAGCACCGAACCCCTCATTTGCACACAGCAAATCGGTTTTCAACGCCCAAGTGGGGTCCACCCGCGCAGTAGATTCGAACATCTAGAACAGAGTAAACTGCTGTGATAACACGTGCGGATTCCTATTTTGGTAGAGCGGAGCCCTCAGGGACCGGGGTCCACCTGGGAGATTTGATGCTGGCCTCGAACCAATAATCTAGACGTCTGGATCCGAATGAAAACGAAACCCTTGTGCACAAAAACATGTTCAGGGCCACGAGGGTCTCTGTAGATTCGCCGTTTGGACACGTGCGCGTCAGATTCACAAGTTCGGGTTGAAACGGAAAAATTGAAGTGAATCTTGTTGCCTGCCACTGAAGTGTTTGTCCTATCCCTTTGAACACAACCTGAACCGTCCACAAAGTGATGACTTTCTTACCTCCGCCATAACTGAGCCATTTGTAATATGGTCCATAAGGAAACAGTCGTTTGTAGTATATGGGTAGCAACTCTGGAAGAACATCTGAGTTGTATGAAGCATTTGAACTGGACATTTCTACAAATTTCACAGCTGTCACACCAAATCTGGCGGGAAAATATTTTACGACAACAATATTTGTATCGCAATCGACGCTAAAAGCGCAAACTTTCTGAGGCACATTGTTGCTTGGCTTCAAATTCACAACATTCAGGCCAAGGTTACTTTTCATCGAATGGACTTTTTATTTTACCTTCACCACTCCAATATATGATCAAACATTCTGCTTTATTATGAAAAAGAACCGAGAATGTCGGCGCCTATCTGTACGTCGATTGCAAAAGCCACTTTCCGGCACCAAAACTTTTGGACTTCCGGTAGCGTGAAAACTTTTGTTCAGGATCAAAGACAAGTGGATTGACCCTTTCTGAGTTGACGTTTGGGCTTCTGCTTCATTCTGCTGTGATCAAAGTGCCTGAAACGTCGATTGCAAAAGCCGAGAGACAAAACAGTAATGTGGTTCAAGGCTGCCAGTTCGGTTTAAGTTCTGAGTCACTGTGACGGATATAGTCCCTGCAGAAGAAGAGACTTTTATTTTTTGTTCACAAAACTACCTGAAGCATGTTTAGTCACACAAGTTCACGATCTGAGAGAAGGCGTGCCATATTGAAAACGCGCGCAACTGCAACCATTTCTGTCATTTTCGGGTTCTTTGTTATTTCTCCAGAAAGAGTAAAAACACTATTATCTTTGGAGCTTGAGGTCCTCCAAATACTGGCTCTGCTTGCTACTGTTGAATGGAGAAGCTCGTCGCACTTTGAAAGAAACAATCGCATGTTTTCAAGCTGCCGGTTCACCGCAATCACAATCTGTCGGTCGGTCGGTCGGTTGGGGGGACAGGTCACTCAGCCAATTTTCAACTCAGAATTTGATGCTGATCATTTATGGAGCCGTGGGTTTTTTTGGGCGGAGCCTTCGAGCCTTCTGTTCCATTTACACACCTCTTTTCTCGACCAAAGATCTCCAAAGTTGTGTGATTTCACAGGAAACCATTCTCGTAGAGTGTCAGAGCCGCCCTGTCTTCAATGTCCGTGCTCTTTACATCCTGATGCATTCACGAACAGTGGACACCGAGTGTCTTCCGCTATGACTCACAGTTCCATCCAGGGCACGACTATTTCGGTTGTCTCTGCAGTGCACGCGACGATGTTCTGTTTTTGGACACAACGTTGAAGTACGATGGAATGCAGCACTGACTCATATTTGTGTGGATCGAGTCGAAGATGTATACAAATCGGTGTGCATGGCGGGAGGTTGTGTGAGACAACTAGTGTGCGATTGAGGGATTTGATTCCTCCTCCAAGCTCTCAACGTCTTCCTTGTTTCGTTGCAGACGCAGGTGTGGCAGGGAGTTCTCCGATAGGTGACATCTCGTGACCACCGACAGCGCAGCAGTGGCAGCCTCCATGGACAACAGATTCCTGGATGTGACCTTTCCGCCCTTCGGCTTCAGACCAAATGTCGTCAACACATTACTTGCGGTGAGCAAAGAAAACTTTCATTGGCGAACCGCGATTGTGATTTCACGGTTTCCTGTGTGAGTTCAAGATCACCACAAACCTCCGTGGAGCACAGGTCGTGATGGGTTCAGAAACTGTACGCCGGTTCCAGCTTCTCGAGCCTGCAATGTGATGCGAGGTTCGAACACCAGACTCCGAAACCGACACAACGAGACTGGAGTTTCATTTCACGAAGGGAACTGTCGAAAATCCGTGACGGCACAATTCAGTGTGTTCAGAATGTTCTCGAGTCCTCACCCTTTATCTGGAGAAACAATGTGCGCGTGTGCACTTCGCTTGTTCAAACACAGGTTTGTTGTCCTTGGGACCGACGATTCATTGGTGCATCTGTCTTGAGCGAACATACGCTGGCAAGAAATCAACTGATGTCATCTCGAATCGTTGACGATGCCTCAAATTTGCGGCGTAACGTGGTCCAGGAGAAACCAATTGGTGGTTACAGGTTTCGGTGAAACGCAGACAATATTACCATGGTGGAAACAATCTCGCAAGAACCTTTGCCCCAATGATACGAGGACTCGTAAGGACTGGAATGAAGTCCTGTGTGAGACACTTTTCACACCAAGAAAACTCACTCACGCACCGCGTGAGTCAAGTGTGAGTCACATGCAGTTCGGAAGGTGTCCGAATTCTGGCCAGTGAGAGAGCACACAGAGGAATAAATGTGGAAACAGGAATCGTGCTTCAAGTGGACACGAAGTCACGACACTCGCGCTATGTTTGGAGTTTCAAATTTTCTTTCCGTGCTCTATTATTAGATTTATCTGCAGTGTGATTCAGAGTTCTGCAGGTTCCTGGTTGTAAAATTTCAAAACTTCAAACTGACGAAATGATTACCGGTTTTACGGGCCTTTGGTCGAAGAGGATCACCTACAGCACGCTGCCTGACTATCAGAACGCGAAGACAAAAGAATTGCGTTCTGCTATGTCACACGAATGAACTGTGCAACAACAGAAGGCAATTCTATTATCTTCACATTCTGATAGTTAGCATTGTACTGTAGATTAGGTTAACCCACTGACAGACTCATGTTCAGAGTATCAGAACTTGCTCTTGTGCTGATCATTCTTGACAAAGTCTCGAATGATCTGAGCACACTCGCAAGTTCTGATATGTGCTCCGAACATTCGTCTGCAGTG
>JAAUXT010007305.1_pt1 | contig 15585 bp, 15 predicted proteins | sample 7278171 | NCBI WGS metagenome assembly JAAUXT01 (sample SAMN14350112, study PRJNA611818) | marine sediment metagenome | isolation source: surface marine sediment (1.8m) | place: French Polynesia: Moorea | collected 2018-08 | reverse complement strand
GGAAGGAAGATTGTGTCTTACTCTTTGTTATTCCCTCAGGATTTGAAAGAATTCACACCCAAACCACCAGAAACGCCACCCAATCGGGTACTTTAATTTCTTGCCTCGTACCACGAGGGGGAATAGGAAAAAGCTCTCGAGTTCGTCCTTCTTCAAATGTGGCCTGCATTTCCACGTACGTATCTTGTCACGAATTCCAACTGCGTTCTGTTCTTTGTTGCTCTGGCTGTTTGAGGAGTTCATTCATGAAACTCGACAACAGCTCCATCGCGGAGAACAGCTGGAGTTCCCGGGCGCTCACACGCAGAGTTCAACACCACCTCCGCCTCACTCACAGTGAATGAGTCGTTCCGTGCTCGTGAATACGTACGCACTCGTATATTGTGCCCAACGGAAATTCACAGGAAACTTGGGGGAGAGCTCCTGGTCGTTCAATGTCTGCGCGTCTTGGAGCGCACGAAAACCCGGTCTTACACAGCAATCAGCGGTTTAGCTCGCAGGTAATACAATTTACTGGAGAAAATTGCATATTTGGGGCCTCGCAAATAGTCATTGCTGAGTTATTGTCGTTCGGGTCTCTCCGCGCAGTGTCACGCTTGTAATGTGGGCACGCAGAAATTAAGAAGGAATAAATTACCCCATAACTGTCAGTCTGCGCACCCAGCCTCTCTATTTGCAGCCCTATCATGTGTAACCCTCTCTGCACAACAACAACAGCCTCATTGAATTAATCACAAGATCCCATCATTCGCAGAGTTTTTCAGAAATTCCTCCGTCATCAGTCACGCGCAATCAGCGGCTCCTTCGTTTGTTTCCGTGACAGACCAAAGCCTCGAAACCCTCTCACATCGCAGCCTCAGAAACAAAACACTCGCAGGTGTGAGAATTTGAAAAGCACTACCCTTTGAGAATCGGAAGTTCTGAGGATCAGTGGTGACTGACTCCGGAAACCGTCCCTAGCGAAGCACAGTCCGGAAAGAGCGCCAACATTCGTCACGAAACGGAAAGATGTGCTGGTTCAGGTGGTGGGCGGTGAGAATCGTGCAGCCGAACAAGCTGCGCATCTGACAAAGCGGAAGCCCAGCAAAAGAGGGCACGTCCCAGAATATAGTCCGCAACTGTTCACACTGGGCTTGAGGCTTCAGCAATTTACGTGTCTTTGGGAATGAGGAAGAACCAACAAAAAGGGTAACTATCCTTCTGGTTCGTAAGTTTGGAACCGAAAAGCTGTGAACGTTGCAGGGAATTCGGTACCAAAAGCATGAAGATCTCGTACTCTGCGCAACAGTTGCAACGAAAGGCTCTGCATGTGACCAAGTTGAAGAAAAGAGGAGGGCAGTAAGTATCGCTGGCCTCATCTTGCAGACTGGACGCCACGCCATCCTCCCTGAACGAGTCCGAGTGTCCGTGTTCGGAGGCTCCGGATCAGAGCGCGTATCTCAGCCCATTGAAGATCTGTCATTCCATCAGCTCCGCGGCGCAAAAACAGCTCCAACTTGTGCTAATATTTGGACAACACATCTATCTCGGTCAAGAGCGTCAAATGGGCCCAGCACTATTTGCCATGCTGTCGAATTTATCTAAACAGCTTGTAGACTGTGGCAGGCTCGGTGTGTTAACAGGTTCCCCCGGCTGTAATAGATCCATTATAGTGCCTTCGCTTCGACCACGTAATGTTGATGCTTTCCAATAAAATATTGCCGTGTGAAACCGCTTGTGCCCACGAACTGATGTAGCGACATGGTCCCTGTGCTGGTCAGGTCCGGCTCAGTACCCGTCTTGATGCAAGTTCACCCAACATCGCGACAATTACCTGCAGTTGTTGGCGACAATCGATCGATTGATTCGGAAATTTTCTTTGCTCACGTGTACAAATGCAGGTGCTGCCTATTTCTCACCTTTTGGTTTGTTTTGTTGTTGTTGTTGTTTGACACAATTTACCTTTGGCAATTTGACAAATCACTCCAATTCGGTGTTGGTGTTGGCAAATTGGTCGGAACTTCTGCATTTGAATGTCAACAGGTAATTCTCCTTTGTGTGGAAATGACTCAGACGCCAGTTGGAAAAGGAAATGCCACGAAAAGGTCAGAAACAACAAGTTGTTCCCAGGTTGTTCCTTAAAAATGTACCCTGGAAGCCTGAGGGAAGACAGCGAAAAAGCGTCGGAAGTGATGAAGACGTGTTCGACTCGACGCTCACAACCTGCATGGCGAGATTGCGATTGACAGGCAGATTAACCGCGCTTGACGAAGAGAACTTCTCACATGCATTTGCACGCAGCGATAGAATTACGTCTGGATGACCGACTACAAAGACTGCAGTCCCACAGTGCGGGTGGAGCGAGAGAAACAGGGGCGATGAATTAGGTTTATTGACCAACAATGAAAAGCTGAATCCCCACAAGTGTCTCGTGGAGCGCGACGCCACAGCGCTTCGCTTCCAATAATATCCCCGCAGCTGACCCACAAATGCCTCGGACCATGCAGGCCCCAGGGTTCCAACAGGTCGTATCCTTCTGATCAGCGACGGTTATTTCTTCCAAATTATTGCCCAAAATTACAACATAAATCATGCTGAGTTTGGAGCTAAATGGCTCTTGTGTTGGGGAACGCATCTTGGTTTCTCTACTCGTTTGGAGAGTGAAATCTCCTCACGCTCGGCGCGTGCGGCCTGCAGGGATGACCCTGACAAAACGCTGCTCGTTGTCAGAGCCTTTCAGATGAGCCCTGCTTTGCTTCACTACGCGGGGCCGGCGCCGTGGCTTCCTCACACGGTCCCTCGGGCGCCTCAAGCCCGACCGCCAAACACGTTTTCTATACATGAAAGGAAGAATCTCTTCATTCCTTTCACCTTTGAAGCAAAGGATCCCCTGATCTGCAAAAGATGTTGCGGTGAGGCTGTTTCTTTAATCAGTTGGGGCTGAGTTGAGACGGCCACGTCCACACTGTCAACAAATTGCTTCTTGTCCAAGTAAATGATGTCCTCTGACCAAAACAAATGCGCTGATATGCGAACTCGCAAGGTGCTGCGCCAGAAACGGCAACCACCAGGCAAATCAGAACGGAACCAGCCTTCACTGCCCACTGCACCTATGTTGTCCTGGCTACAGCAACTCTGCAACAGAAGACAATCTCGGGGCGGTTGAATGCATGGAATCATCTCTTTGAGTTTCGTTTTCTTATGTGTTGTGTTTCGTCTGCTCCACACAACATCAGTGGCGGCAGTTCAAAGCAAACACAGTGCTGTGAGTGTTTGTTCCTGTCCGGCCAAGTTCCGGAGAAGGTTCGCTCGACCCGAAAGTTGTTTTTACGACGGCGGAAGCTGTTGTGCACAGTGTAAGGCCGCCCGACCGCCAACAGCCCGTGATGAATCTGGCCGCCGGTCATTAAGCCCCGGCGCGGGCTATTTGTAGAACTCCCGTCCTGCAGCAAAACAATCCCGAGAGCTGTAAAACTCCAGTTACGTCTCACTGCGCTTCCCCCTCCTCCCTCCAGGACAGCAGCTTTGGAGAAAGCTTCGATGCGGGAGTCTAGTCTTCCTTCATCTTTTTGGGGAAGTGATTCGATTCTCGTGCCAGAAGTTTGCTCGTTGGCACCGTGCTGCATTTCCGTGACTGTGTGTGTAACACAGAAAATAAACAAGTACGAAATTGTTTGTGCTGTATGTCTGTTCCCTCACTTTTGCCCCCGAAGAACGTGGTCGTTCGGTCAGTCAGACAATCCAGTCAGTCACTGCGAAAGACACATGCATCAGACGTGCCTCCATTGCTGTGGCGCATGTTTCCACCCACATCCGAGACCCCGACGTTTCTGTCCTTGAACCGTTGGACGAGTGGAACCTGTTGCCCGCTCGCTCCACCTTGACACGCGCCACATCGAGAAGAGTCCTCACGTTTCATGTGCAAAATTCAAGCAGATTTAAAAATTTCCTGATCCTCGACAGGAATGTAATTGAAATCTACGGGTCTCTCGGCTCTCGTTCACTGCAGGTTTGTCTGCGTCATTCAGCGTAAAACACTTTCGGGAAGTGTCCTTTTGAGAACCGACGGGTCCACTTCGGCGCTGATCGAGGATTTCTTGACTCGTCACCGATGAACATTTCCACATTGCAATGAGCAGGTTTCGCAAAGCTTGAAGACCGGTGCACTGAACCTGTTTGATAACGAGAACACCCCGTCCGTCTTCCACAAGGAAACAGAACGTTCTCAACGAAACCCACGAGACTGAAGCCCGCAAGTGTCGTACGCTGCAAAAAGAAGCCTCACCTTCAGAAAGGCTTCATGCAAAAAGACGAACTGTACAGATTCAGCACTTGCCTACAAGGAGAAAGGGAACACCGTCAGTCGAAGTCGGGTGTGTCAATGCGCATGGGGAGTGTTTTCTGAGAGGCACAGCGATGCGTTTTTGCAGGAGGCTACGTGCAACATTGGGGATTGTGGAATCTATGGAAAATTACCTTTGTGGCTTTCACAGCATTGATGTTGAACGCTTGTTCCTTTTGTTTATTTGTTTGTCTGCGATTCGAAGCCGACAAGATGAAGCGATTCGCCCTCGTGTAACTCGTCGTCCTGTCCGGTTTGCGCATCAAATGTCCTGGCCCGACCTGCAAACATGATCAGCGGCCCTGCTCCGAGACTTGGACATGCCCCCGTCACCCATTTCCCAGATTAGCTCGTCTGCGTCGCTCTGTTCCTCCGGCCCTCCCGCCCCGGGAAGGCGCGCCGCACAAAACGCTTTCCATCAGTCAAGTGTCAGGACGCCGTTCATCACGGCGGCGCCGCGCCACGCTTCATCACCCTCCGCGCCGCCGCCTCCGCGACACCTCAGGCCGCGCGCCTTCTCCCTCCATCCACAGGCAATGCACGAGTTCCCAGTCCCTTTGTGCACTTTCGTGTGAACTGAAGAGTGTGTTTTCCACAGGCGTGGCAAAATTTGACGAGCCTCAAAATTTGCTCACCAGCTGTGAAAACAAAGCACATCACAACTGTGACTGATGAGTGGCTCATTCCAACGAAGGGTTTTTGTTGGTGCAGTGGTATTGTTGGAAAAAATCAGTCTGTCTTAGTTGTACGCGTGAGTGGTGGGGTCACCCGCACGCTCGCTTGCCAGCGGGGTCGTGTGTCTCAGTCGATAGGTACCCCTGACCGTCCAAAGCAGACCAAGTGTGAGGTTCGCAGCTCCAGGTCTTTTCGTTCGCAAGTCTGAACTCCAACGGTGCAGAGGAACTGTTGTGTGTGAGTACTCTGCATCACAGAGTGAAGCTTGGAACAGTTTCAAGGCAACTCGGAAGGGGTTCGGATCACCACGTGAGGCTTGATCGGAATCTCCCTGAACAGCTGTACACGATGTTCAGTTGTCGGTCGCTGCGCGTCAGCTCTGTTGACGTGTCTTCCTCTGTCCGACTGACGCCTTTCTGCCGATAAATTTGAACACCAAGCCAAACCGTGGCGCCAACGAGCAATTCTGTCTTTTCAATGCAGAGATTTTCCATACATTCACACTCGGCATTCAGTGGCCGTTTCGAGTCCTTCAGGCGCCTGTGTGTGCGGGCTACAGTGGTGACAATGACGGATGTGTGGTGTGTGCGCACTGCAGTGCACACAGCAGTGGAGAAAATCTCCTTTTGCGATGGGGAAAGATATTTCGCGGTGTGAACTGCTACAGTCTGCACCGACGTGGTCTGTTTTTTTCACTTGAATGTGCTCCTTGTTGAACCGTCGGTTTTGGGATTTGAATTTTGTGACAGAATAGGCCGGTGTTGACAGGTCTGCGAGCTGTCACCTCCACGTGCGCAGCGTCAAAACGTTTTCGCAAAATGCAGAACAATCCATCTGGATTGCAATTTCCTGACGTTTTGTGCAGTCTGACGGCCGAAGTTCGAGTCGAGCCCTGCACAACTGTGTGACCAGAAGCATCTCGTGTGTTTACAACTTTGCTCCTTGCTGCTGAGCAGCCAAGCGAGATACGGACGCGCTTCTGTTTGAAAACCTCAACGCCATCCTTGTGTTTTTTTCTTCTCGACCGAAGCATTTCCGCCTGAAATGTAGTCTCGATCGAGAAACGTTCCCATTCGGCGACGCGTCGACGCACGCTGGGCGTCAGGAAACTCCTTCTGTAGCCGCGTCAATTTCAGACTCTCAATTTTATTTCAGCCATCAGAAAATGCAGGCTTCCTCAAACAGGCAAAACACTGACTTCTTTGATACTGGGACATGTGTCTCCAAACGAACTGCAATTTTGGAGCTATTTTGTGTCCGCGAGATCTGCAGCATCAGCGCAAGAGGAAATTTGACAAAGTGGGAGTTTGGACCGGGCGTGAGAGGCACCACCTCGGAGCCTGGATGGATGCCCCAGTAATTGGGGGCATGATTGGCCTCTTTACGTCGTACAACGTGAAAATGCCAGCCTTTTGCGGGTCATTTCTCCATCATTTTCCGCTCACTGCTCCGCAAAAAACGTCATTGGGGGTTCCACTGTGCATGTGTGTGAGGTGCCCGTCATGAAGAAGACAGAATTCTTGTCCGTCGGTTATTTTCCGAAACGAATGCATTCCTGAACCAACGTCGGAAGCTTACCTGTCCCGTTTCTGACTCCTCGTTTGCTCCAGCAGATCTTGTGGGGCGCCAGCTCCATGGGAAAAATTTATCGTGGTGTTGTTTGGGTGAAGTTCGGGGTTCAGTGAGGCCAAGGCCACGTGGACCCTCTACTGGACCGGCCGGAGGACCTGAGTCTGGATTTTTTTCTCATTGCACTGTTCTCAATTTTCTGACAATGTACTTGGCAGCGCAGATGAGAATTTCACATGATAGCTGCTTATTACCAGGTCTGAGCAGCCTCCACGCGCGGTGCTGCAGGTCAATCGAGAAGCTCGGAGCGAAGCCTCGTCTCGCGAATGGGAGGAACCAAGACAATGGGAAATGGCTTTCATTTCCTGACCCTGTTCAAAACGGATTCGCTCGTCTCACTCGCATGGATTCCGGCAGGGACGCCCACGGAACTCAGCGGGAATTCCCCTGCGCTGCCGCCCAGGGAGCTGCCGCCTCTGTGGGTCGAGCACTTACAGGGTCTTCATTGCATGGGTGCCGAAAAGAAATGTTGCCTTCTCTGCGTCGGTAGTTTGTCATGACCTTGTTGCCAAATTGGCCCTGAAAAACTCGTACAACTTGAGACTGACTCCAACACATCTTTGATTGACAAAACAGTGCCTCCCAAGTAAAAGAGCAAACATAGATCTTCTCTCAAGAAGCCAAGAGAACAAAGTTCAGCTGATGTCGAGTGAGGCAGGTGGGTCTCTACACGGTGACGCCCCTCCCCTCCCGTGAACGCACGTTTCAGCGCGAGTCTGCTCGGCGCGCGCGGCAGCGGGAGCTCAGCACTTGGCCTGCAGGGACCATGCCGAGTAATTGTGTTATTATGGAAAATAAGCCGCACTGATTAAGTTGCAATCCCGAGGGAACTTTGATCTATTGTTCCGCAGCTCGGCACTGCAAACACACCTTTCAGTTGTTGCATTTTTATTTGCGCGAAATGTTCGGCTGGGTTCTTTTCAGCGGCGGGTGCGGTTGTGAGCTGTGGTGTCAGTTCACCCAACTTGCGTCCGGGACAGTGGGACGTCTTGACGCCTTTCCTGACGAACACGTGGGACAGAACTGACACGAAAGAAAGCAATGTGGGTTCATTTGAGAGTGACATTTTTGGGCCAAAGGAATAGCATCTGCTTCTATCGTTGTTGAAGAGAGGTTTTGTGTTGCTTTCTCTTTCGCAAAAATGGGAGCGTGAAGATGATCAAAGTTTGAAATGAAATTGAAAATTTGCACTTCTTGTGAACGTTGCGTCACACAACGTTTTCACAGTGCAGCCAACACGTGCACATGTCGTTGGCACGTTACGTTGTCCCAGCTGTTGAATTACACGTCGATGTCTCCGTGCACACCGCCCCAGGGGATCGCGGAAATTTTGCAACACAGGTGTTGTGTCTAATGTAGCTGCTTCATCGCAAGGACCGTAACAGCTGAAGGAGTCGGAAATTTTCTCTCTGTCCTGTGACACCCCCCCCCCCTGCCAAAAAAAAAAAGAAAGAAAATCCAGCGCGAGTTTGTGAGTTTTTTGCGGAGTCAACCGACGGAAAACATGAAAGGCTCTACTCGTTCGTGGGTGGGCCGTGTTCCTTTGCTCGCAGAAAACCTGAACTTTACTCGCTCGCGCCTGACATGAATCTCGGGACTGCAGAATTGTCAAACTAAGCTGACAAATGAGAGACAAAAATCCAGATCAGGCAAGGTGAGCACGCATGTTCATTTCCTCGACATTGCGTCACTGGTGCTGCCAAACCAGATCTTCAGAAATGCAGCGTTCTGGAAACGGAAACCTCACAAAGATCTGCTGGTTTGTTTCCAGACAGAAACGTTTCTTTTCTTTGTTTCAAAGCGTCGGGCCCAGATTGCAAAGTTCATGATCCACCTGACTGGACCGCCGTTGTGTGCAGAAAGGAGATAAGATGAGGTGGGTGTGGAGAATCCCATCAGGCCAGTGCTTCTTTGTTTCAATCAAAGCGGATGAAGTTTGGCCAAGGACTCCACAACAGGAACAGTCCGTGACAGTGAGAAGGAAAGGAGGGGGAGAGACAGATACAGACAAAGAGAACTGGAGAGAGACACACTTCAGAGAGAGAGAGAGAGAGAGAGAGAGAGACAGACAGACAGACAGACAGACAGACAGACAGACCACAGAGCGATTTGTGGTGTTGAGTACAAACTTTTTTTTTGTGATTTGAAGGCAACAAGGACCACACTTGTTGGTTGCAGGTGACCAAAGAAGAGCAAAAAGCAGAATACGGTTTTGATGGAGCGTGGTCCCTGGGTTTGTTCAGCTGTTCTCGGCAGTTGCGATGCCTGTGGCACAATCTGCATGAAGATGTTCTCCGGGGCGGGTCGCACTGATAATTGTCTCGTCCGCACCTTCAGTCACGACCGCGGACAGTCTGCTCTGCTCCAAACTTCATTTCCGACTCAACTTTCCCCAGGCAGCAAACGAAATTAGAGCCCGAAACATTTCTGGTTTGCGCCATAATTTACAACTTCAGTACCGTTATCGCCGCTGGCACTTTGCTGAGGAAAAGAAGTATCGTGCGTCCGTCAGCTGTGCTGCCTCCTGCGATCCTCCTCAGAGTGCCGCGGTGGCGCACAAGGCAGGTTCGCTTCCACAGGTCGGAGGTCAGATCCAAGAATGACCCGAAGATCAGCATGGACCTGAAGGGTATCGTTGACTGTTTGTGTTCTAGAGCTCACGTTTTTCATTTTACCTGAGCATGTCTTATTTTCACAACGGGGTCGGGGGTGTGCAGGCAAACCCGGAATTTGCAAAATTTTCACCAGAAAAACGTTTCGAGTGCAGGTCTGTGCAAAGTCCACTGTGCATCACACACCTGATGGAGGCTGTGTCTTCAACGACATCTCGAGAAACAGCAGAAAAGCAGGTCATGAAGGCTGTGTGAGTTCATTGAGCGCCCTGCATGTGTCGCGTCGAGACATTCTTTTCCGTGACTACCTGGCGAGTACGTACCCAGAGAGAAGCAGGATATTGCTTTCCGCACACCACCGCCTTATTAGCGACCGAACAAATTGGTCGGGTCCGACTTGTGACATAGGTAGACGGACTTGGCTCACAGGCAGGGCTTCGCTGGATGTAAGACACGCGACACAGCTGCGCCGCGGAGTCCCCCACGTTCTGCTGGCTGCACGCAAAGCGTTTGTTCTCTGCGATGCTGCATTTGGCAGACCACGGGTATGTTTCACTTCAGCAAAACGAGTTTCCGAAACCAGGCTCTGGTTCCAGTTGAACACGACATCCCGGCCAAGGAAGAGAAAGCCCACTGCAGCATTCAGTGTGTTGAAACCTCTCTGTGAATCTAATCACGCTCCTCTGCTGAAATCTATTCACTCAAGGTTAAAATCGGTTTTGAGGGATCGGGTGGTTTCGCTCATTCAGCTCGAGATTAAATCCATTTGCGGCTGAATCCTCAAACAACAAATCGGCGCCGAGCGGCGTGGGACGTGAGCCGCTGTTTTCGTGCTGCTTACTCATTCCTCAGCGTGGTCACAGGCTGACCAGAACTCGGAAAGGCGCTGGGTTCGCAAAGCCTTCAGGTCGAGTTGTCGTTCATGTTGTCAAGTTTGGTGCCACAGACCCTTCCGCTGTTTCCGGTGGAACGAAATGAGGAGACACGGGTATTTTTGACACGGATGTCTGGCCATTTCGTCACAGCGGTCCTTTGTAGCCGAGTTCATGGAGCGCATCGCGTCTCGCTAACTCTCAAGATATGAGGATCTATCATTTAATTCTGAGACTGGTCATGATCGGAACCTTCTGCAATTGTTGTGCAATGTGACCCAATTTGTACCCAAGCAGACTGTAAAACAGTGGAGACTGTGTCAAAGAGCTTCAACATCTGCAAATGTTCCAATCATGACTATTCTCAGAATTAAATGATAGATCCTCGTACGTCGGAGAGTCTGCGCTCCTGCGTGATGTTCCGCCAACGTTCTCACAGAGCTGGACTCCATCTTCGTCATGGGCATAATCCGTGTTTGTTCTGCTGTCGTGCTCCGATAGCGCGGCGCATGTTTCCGACTCCTCCTCCCCCGAACACTGGGGCATTTCTGCTGGTTCCTTTCCACGGTCACTTGTACCACATTTGTCAATGTCCACAGCCTTGACGTTTGAAGCTGTTCCAGATGCATTTTCTTCACTCCATACTGGCTCGGCCGCGCATCTGAACAGCATTTGAAAACATTGCGAAAGGTCAAGCTGATCAAACGATAGAAATGTGACCGTGTGGTGCAATGGTTCTGTCTCTATTTACTGCTGAAGATGCAAAGTCAGTGAACAGTGTGGAATCGAGGGTTGGGTGGACGCAGACCCAGAGGTGACGGTGCTGTGTGGACCACCTTCACGGAAGATGACAAGCGTTGTTCCTTGGACAAGGGAGCAGGACAAGACCAACCTTTCCAAGACAATTCAAACATCAAGAAAACCAAGTTTGATACTACTGCGTCAAAACAATGTGGCCTGTCAAGAATATTTTTGTGTCTGTTCAGTTCAAACTTCTGCTACGAGAACTGAGGACCAAGAACCAGTTGCGACCATCCTGCAACACTTTCTGAAAACCCTGCTGCGCAAAGCGACGCCGCGCGAGGAAATGACCCACATCTGGGGCCCAGAGAAGACTTTTCTTTCACCAGACCAAATATTGCCGAAACATTAGTCCCCTTCAGTCAGTCAATGAAACTCGGAGTGGCGACCACAAATAGCGTCTGCATTGGGCAATCTGCATGACAAATTCCTCAAATTTGTTTGCTTTGGCTGCCTCCCGCTGAAAATTTATGGAATAAGCCATGATTTTCACAGAGAGGCTGGAGCTTCAGCTCAGGCTCGAGGACACGGCTGAGACACAGAAATGCAGGGAGGTGGCTATTTGTCCCAGTTCTGTGTGAAGTAAGAACCTCAGAATCCGCATAGCTGCGACAGACACACCTGTCAGGATGTGACGGGTGCGTGTGTTCAGACTTCACCGGTGGCCGCGGCACAACAAGCCGAGCGAAATTTTGCAGTCTTCCTCATGATGATTTCCGTTCGACAAAGCAGCAGTTTGTTTCAAAGGGTGTGACCTGCAGACGAAAGTCGAAGTGTTCCGTGCCTCGGCGCTGATGAATCGCACAGGTTGTGAGAGACTGCGCAAGTGCGTGCGTTCAAGCCTTTGAAGGAGAGATGAAAGACGGTGATGAAAAGTCACAGAGAGTAAAGCGCATCCAAAAGAGCTGACACGACCCACGCGTGGTCTGTCGAATGTGGGTCAAGGTGATTCCGGCGGATCCGGGCCCCAAAGGGCCACACCCCTCTGACTTCTGAACCAAGTTTTGGGGACAAACCCACGTCAGAATTGGGTTGCCCCCACCCCCGATCCCAATCAGGTTATTGGGGAAAGACAAGGCGTGGGGCTTTGTACCATGTGCGGCTCACATTATGATTGTACTCGTCACCTGTGATTTTTGCTTTCTTTGTTTTGAATTTTCATGTCAAGACCCCAAGTGCACCTGACGTGAAATTGCTGACTCGTGCAAATTAGCTCTGATGTATTCTGGAAATATTTCCCTTGTTTCTGGCCATGTAATCGTTTTGCCGCACCCAGTAACATGACAGAACCTCCCTTGAAAATTGTGCCAACGGGCTGCTCCTGGGTCCTTGCAGGGTCTTTCCGGTACTCGAAGCACCTCAAAGGAAGCAAGTCACAGAACAATCGAAAGAGCAACGCTTGGGAGAAAAGGAAACATCACAACACTGTCGCCTTTTCTCTTCGTTCAGAGTGAACAGCTCATTTCACTGACCAGTTCAAGTGAACCTTGCCGACCATGCATACGCACATGCGTCCCCAAAGGTCGAAGTATTTTCCTTTTTCCAGGTCATTCCAGATCAAAGCTGAAACTCTTAAATTCACAAGCAGCGTGTATGTGTGTGGCTTCCTTTCCTTCGACAAAGTCGGATGGGGCTTCTCTGATTCTCGGATTGTATCTCCTTCAATCTTCTCTTGCCACTGCAGACCCTCCATCGATGGGGAGATCCTCAAAGTCGGTGTGAAGGATCAACTTTAGTTGCGAATTCTTCGTGCCAAAAAGAAAAGTTGCGAGTTGTAGATCTACTGAAAGCCACCGCTCAAAAGTCAAGGAAACAACCAACTGTTCTTGCAAATCTTCACGCTTCACACTTGTTTCCAGCGGTTTTGACGTACTGAGGCAGTCTGGTCTTCCTTGCGGTGAATCTAGAGGAAAACACCGTTTGATGTGTGGGACATGGATATGCTTGAGAGTGAACGACACATTTGTGTCAGCGCTTTTATCCGAACTGAAAAGCTTCAATTAACTCAGTTTCTGCTCATTTGCATCAAACCCGAACAAGTTCCATTCAGACAGCTCGGACCTCGGCATCGCGCTTCGGCTGCAGCAGCAGGTTTTCCCTGCGGAACAGTTCACAAGACGACGGGAAGCAAAGTCACATGAGCGTGGATCTAACTGGGCGAGAGGCACTTTCACAGAACTTGCGAATACGCAAGCTTTTCCGTGCAGTTTTAATCGCCATCACAGAAAGGGAAATACCACAATACAATCGCTTGTGGTCGGCAGCCCATAAAGAACAGTGCAGGGACTGCACTGAAATGTGACTTTCCACAACAGCTGACAGTCAGCAGATCAATGCAATTTGCTTAGAGAACGGTAACAGTTTGTAAGTGGCTGGTCAATCGCTCTCTGGGGAAGCGGGGCCCTTTATCATGAAAACATGTTGCACGGAAAACACTGCAGACTCTGCAACCAATTACATGTTGCTGTCTAAAGGTTGAGTCTCTTGACGCGATGATGTTTGAGGGAACAAATCGCTTTTAGCCACACATCATTTCCTGCCCACAGATTGAGCCCGCAAAGTCAAACAGGATCACAGCATCTGAATGCATGAGGAATTCTGGGCAGTGAATTTTGCACAAACTGGCTTCTTTTTGCGAGCTAAAACGGACACCACGCCCGTCGGCCTTGAGCGCGTGGAAGCAGCGCTGAGCCTCGGCGGTTCCTTCTCGCCATTCAGGGCGGAGGAAGCCGCCCATCGAGGCCCGCAGCCGCCCACGGTGCCTCAAGACTGTGGAAATGGAAATTTAATTATGGTACAAAAAAGTCTATATCTCGTCGCTGATAGTGAGAGAAACTCAATCAGATTTCTCTGAATCTGGGCTGCGTTTGCTGAATGGGATCAGACGAGGACTGGACGAGATAAAAGACGCTGTGAGGCGTGGTGAAGCGTGCTTGGTCCGTTCTGCAGGGAGGGAACGTCGTGCTAACTGCTGGCGGAGGACCGTGCGAGAAGACAGGGTTCTCACACAAAACAAAAATGGTTCCTGCAAAATCACAGAATGACATTTCGAGACGTTTGGTTGGGAATAGAGTTGAACAGGAACCATTTTGTTCGGTGAGAACCCATTTCTACAATGATGCGAGCACAAACGACAGGTTTTGTGACGCAGAATTGTAGAAACATGAAACACAAATCAACATTCTCGAAATTGATAAAGCTCGAGAGTTCCGCGGTGGTGCATGAATAGAAGCGGTCCTTGCGAGGCGTGTTCGATGATGTGGTCTCCGCTTGGCTGGAGTCAATCGCGGACTGTGAGGATTGGTGAATGACAGATTAGAAGGCAGCAGCCAGCCTGGATTGTAAGGAACGGAGATTCACGATTGGTCAGTTTCTGCGAAGTTCATCGCAGAGTGGAGCTCTTTTCATTTGGGAACCACACCTTTGTTTTCACAAAATCTCTTTTTCCGGAACAATCATTTCAAGATTCTCTCGAATTCGCATGGACAAAAGAAAAAAGGGACAATAATTCAATGCTGTTGTCATTAAGGATTACACAATTGTACGGAAGAAGGCAAATGTGATTTTGCAGTGAGTGAAACTGCTCGTCCCCTGTGCATTCCATGTCTTGCGACCCCTTTTAGAAGCGGCGGGCAATGCATTTCACTGCGATCAATATGAATCATTTTGAATGGTTCCCACACCATAAACAAAAGGTCGGTCTTGTCTTCAAGATTTGAGCCATGGAACTGTGCAGTGTTGACGCCAAAACAGTCTCAGAACCACGCGAACAATGTGGTTGGTGTTTCAGGCAGCCGAGGTTGTCCCGAGACGTCAGGTGCTGATTTGTTTTCTGTTCTCGTGTCGGTCAGAACTAAACGTCGATATTTTTTGCCTCGAGCTGTCACAGAGCACTGCAGGTCGAATGTCATTGGAACAAGGCTCTTTTCTGGTCCACTGGAAAACTGACAACATTAAGGGCAATTGCCTCAATCTCCACAGTGAATTGTTGTGTCGCTCTTTTGTTCTGCTGAAAGAAGTCAGCGAAAACCTTCACTGCGCCGGTTTGATTGAAACGCTGAGAGAAACACTGTGGTTCTGCAGGTTCTGGCAGGTGTCAGAAGATACACATTGTCAACCAACCAGACTCCTCTGGATTGTTCTCAACACAAATTTACCATCCAAAGAGAACGTTCGTCTATCTTCTCATGCAGTTTCAGTGTTTGTGCCAAACTTCAATGTTTCACCCAAAGATAGAGTTTTCGTGTGTTCTTTGTGGTTTCTCTTCACGTTCTTGGCAACATCACGCGCCAGATGAGGCTGCCGCAAATCTACATCAAAGAAGAATCAAAAACATCTGAGATTGGTCACACTGAAAGACCATCGCAAAAAGCCTCTGCTCTCGAAAACAGTAAATTTTCCTGCGGAGATGTCTATCAGATGAAGCTGTCTCGACACACAGATAACATCTCCGTGTCTTTGAGTTTTTCATGCTGCAGAAAAACATTCTCCAGTGAAGAGGAAATGAAATATACGCGACCAGACGTCCGTACACTCTCAGACCTGCACCGACAGGCCAACTGAAAAATTGACGCAAACGCAAGGAACGCCTGAACAAGAAGCAGTGCTCAAGGCAACTGCAGTGCGAAGTCCCTTGCCGGTAATGTCGCCAATTCTTCCTTGTCCTCCTTGTCTT
>JAAUXT010069557.1_pt1 | contig 15587 bp, 15 predicted proteins | sample 7278171 | NCBI WGS metagenome assembly JAAUXT01 (sample SAMN14350112, study PRJNA611818) | marine sediment metagenome | isolation source: surface marine sediment (1.8m) | place: French Polynesia: Moorea | collected 2018-08 | reverse complement strand
TGCATAACGTGGTGGAGAGAGTGTAAGTGCCCGGATGAAGGGAAGCGGCTGAGAGTTTGAGAAGAGTACTCAAGGTGCAGAGTGTGATCTCCTCTGGTTGACCTAACAGCATGGCACAAAAAGTCTGCATTGGTTATCGGACCGCCGCACCTGACTCGGTAGACTGTCACAGGAGTGTGACAGCCGGACATTTGAGTAACGACTCAGAATTGCGCGTGTTTATAACGGACTTTATTCACCGGTTTCACACTATTAGAGACAGAACACCAGGCAGCTCTTAGTTCCAGGAGTTGTTCTGGAGATTTTGTGCACAGTTCCTCAGGACCTGACGGAAATTTCGTGGAGTGTGAGGAAAAATCAGACAGACTCTATCCAGGTGAAGACAACAGATTTTGTGCACTGTTTGTGACATTTGGTGGAGCACAGAATTTTCAGATGTTCGCATGATTTTGTGCGCACGATTTTGTGCACAGTTTCTCTGGATCTGGAGGACATTTGGTGGAGTACAGAATAGATCTGCTCAGTGGATAACGAATGATTTTGTACGCAGTTTCTCTCAAGCTGGAGGACATTTGGTGGAGTGCACAGAATATTCAGTGGACAATGAGAGATTTGTGCGCAGTTCTCGTGTGAAGCCCAGGGTATTTGGTGGACCGAGCAGAATACTCGGATGTTCACACGATTTTGTGCTGAATTTCGCTGGACCTGGATGACATTTGTTGAACCAAACAGAATACACATCAATTTGTCCATCCATGTTGAGATGAAACTGTGCCCCAGAAACAACTTTCTGCCTTGGTAAGAGAAAGCACCCAGAAAGGCTAGTCGTTTTTGTCCGAACTTCACACACAACAAATTCTTTTGGAATTCATCACCTGGCTCAGTCTTTGCTTCTTGCGAATTTTGGTGAACACAAGGGACACTCCTTGCAAACATTTGTGGGTACAGAAAGCATGGAAACAAAAGTTTATGTTGTTCACATTACAATTACTTGTCCAATCCACAGCATAATCTCCGCAAATTTGCTCTCAGATTTCGGACGACATACAAAAATATTTTGCTCACAGTTTTAGTTGCCACTCCTGTTCAATCTGTCTGATTCATTCGCATAAATTTGTTGTTGATCCGATCATTGGATGGAGGCAGAGACTGAAGTTTGTCAGGAAATGGAATATTTGTCAAAGGAAACTTGAACACAAAGTCTGTTATTTTCCAGTGGACATCTGAATATACTGTTCGCTCCACCAAAACCTCCAGGTCGAGAGAAACTGCGCATAAACTCACAGTGCCCTGGATACGAATAAATATATTCTGTTCACTCCACCAAACCCTGCAGGGGCAGAGAAACTTCGCAGTAATTCTGTCCTTGTGGCACAGGTATCTGAATATTCTTCGCACTCCACCAAATATCCTGTGGGTCCAGCGAAACTGCACACAGTGACCTGGACACAAAAAATATTGTGACCTGTTCACCCATGAATATTCTGTTGCTCCACCAAAACCTCCAGGTCCAGAGAAACTGCACACAAATTCACAGTGACCTGGACACAAAAAAATATTCTGTTCGCTCTACCAAACCCTCCAGGTCCAAAGAAACTGCGCACAAACAGTGACCTGGACACAAAAAATATTTTCTTTGCTCCACCAAATGTCCTGTGGATCGAGAGAAACTTGGCACAGTGACCTGGACACCCATGAATATTCTGTTGCTCCACCAAAGCATCCAGGTCCAGAGAAACTGTGCACAAATTCTGTCCTGGTCACATGGATGTCTGTTTTTCTCTCTTCGCTTTACACCAAATATCCTGCAGGTCCAGAGAAAGTGTGCACAAACTTGCACTGGCCTGGCCTCAGAACAGAATATGTGAGTTCCACCAAATGCCCCTCTGTGAAACGTTTTACCAGCGCAACTGTCTCGTGTACTGTTTTTCCTCAAAATTGACCTTCAAAAATGGGTGCCTCAAAAACATGAGTAGGAATTTACTGTATTTTTTAACAACCTTGCTGCCAGGAAATAAGACCAAATGTTGGGGAGGCGTCTGATATGAGACGGTTTTGTATATAAGACAGTACAGGTGGTGGGTTCAAAAACTGTACACAGAAACTTCTGTTCTAGGTTCCTTTCAGCTATTTGACCAAAGTACCACAATTTCTATTTGTTGATCTCTTACTGGACAGCCAAAATGTTGCTGTAGTTATCAGAGCACATTGACACATCCAACCGAAAAATGTGTTCAACATTCTTTCTCCAACAAGCAACTGTGGGATATTGTCTAGAGCCGCCCTTGTCCAAATGTTGTGTGCCGTGTGGTTATTCTGGGCGGTTCCAACAACAACAATGTTTGAAGTGCGCCTTCAAACGTAACCTCGAGATACCAAGCTCACATTGAGAATAAGGCATCAACAAAGCATGTGCATCCCATATATTGAGGCAAAAGATCATACGCGACAGAATCTTTGATGTTAAATGCATTTGAGGTAAGGCTACCTGCATCATGGTAACGTTTCAAAAACATAGCCGAGTTTCAGCACTGCGTTCCATAGCAACAAAACACACACGCAACACACAGCTTTCAACGAAACACCCCTATTTTGTAAGAGTCCAACATCCATTTTCAGTGCTCAGCGACATTGACATCTTCAGTCATTTCACAAAAAGATTGAGAATCAAATCTGAAGGGTTTTTGTGGAATCTGGAAGTAAAGGGGTGAAGGCATACTCTTGCAAAAGATGAAGTCTGAATGTGAGATGCAACACCCACACTGAAGTCTTGAAAACAGTGTTTTTATCCCTGAGCTTCCAGATGCTTCACATAGTGAAGGTTACGTGTTACCTGTGTGTTTTTCTACTGCGAGAACATACTACTGAGGCTCCCCATAATGTTTTTGGCATTCCAGGTAGGTACAGAAATGAACGTTTCCATTTTTTCAGGGACACTTTTAGCAAACAGCCTGCAACCCCAGAAACGCAAAGGCAAACGGAACTTTTGGCATGTTGTATTGATCAAAAGTTATGTTTGCCTTTGCGTTTCGAGGTTGCTGGCTGAAACTCGCCAATGGGGAGTGTCAGCACTGGGTAAATGCAACACATAAAGGTAGCCTTTGTTTCAACTCAGGAAATAGCTGAGAAACAAGAGTCATATTTTGAGGTGCACATTTTCTGTTTCAAAGAACAACAGTGGAAGATTTTGGGTGCAGACAAATTATGATATATTCTGCAACAGTGTTGGTTTGGTGTGCATGGAAAATTCTATCAAAAACTTCATGTTTTCCACAAACAAAATTGACTCTTTGAAATGGGCGTGTCTTGTCCAAAGTTAGGTTTATGTGTACATTATTGCGCTGTGGAACCTGCTCCAAACACCGAAGTGCGTGAAAGGGCTCTCACACAACCTGAACTCATAAAGAGCTGCCTCATGAATCATGCGTTTTGCGGCATCATTGATGCCTGTTGGTGACATCTTGATGGTGTAAAACTGTGGCTGCAGCACTGGTAGCCGCAGCAGAAGAAAGTCAACATTGACTGCCATTTCCGCATCAAGAACCTGCTCCCATCAATTATCTGTGACAACAACCTGCATCACATTGGGCATCATGTCAAATTTTGAGGCCACCCATAACTTTTGCTGCAAAATGCAAAAGGCAGACATTCCACATGAAGCTGCCTTGTGTCTGCAATTTTTTGCATCAACCATTGGTTGGCAGCAATTATCGTCCACAAGCTACCTGCGTCACACTGCGTCATGTCAACTTTTGATACTGGCCAACATTTTGCCAGAAAACACAGAACACAATGAGCTTGCCGCAGCTCAAAATGAAGTCAGTGTGATGGCTGCAGCAAACTCTTCGCCTTCTGCGTTTTCTTGGGTGGTGTCCAAATCCCTGGGAGCTGATTCTTGACGCGGACACAGGTGTCTTTGTTGCCGCAAAACACACGACGCATGCCGCAGCTCAATAGGAATTCAGCCGTAGCCGATGTCAACTGCACATCTTGACGTCAAGCAGCGAAATTGGCACCCACTGCTTGACGTTGACGTTGACTGCAAAAATTGCCACTCTGGATGTCAACTGCAAACCGCAATGTTAAAACACGTATGTGAGGCAGGTTCGGAAAATAGCGGTAAAATCTGGATGAGTTTCGCCGATACCATATGCAATTGGCAAAATAGACACAAGAAGTCCGCCAGCAGAACTTCACAAAAACGAAAACCATCAAAGCAACAATTTCAGTTGCAATGGCTCCAAGAATGTTCAAAATCTCAATTTCAGATGGTTGTAACACAACACAAAATTGGCGATATTTCAAGAACCAGTTCCAATCGAGTACCTATACAGAAAACAGAGTGTCTCAGCTTTCCATATGTACAAAGATCATATTGATCAGAGCTGCAGTTTTGGAGCAAACACCAGTTTTGTCCTAAGGGTGTGGACACACCACCACCGACGGGGCGGTCGGACGGGTCGCCCCGTGCTGCAACTGCCCCGTCCAGCGGATGGCTCCAGTGTGTTTTCAATGGATGCAGACACACCTCACAGGACGGACAGTTGCACGGGCTGCCCCGTCGCCCAGACCGCTCCATGAGCCATTCAGCAGCACGGCACACCCGGACGGCCTGCCCCGTCCAAACTCGCCCCGTCGGTGGTGGTGTGCCCCCAGCCTAAGTTTCATGAATTAAACAATTTTATCATTGGGTAATCAAATCGAGCTGTGTCCAAACCCGCCGCAATTGCAAGAATCGCAGTACCGTACTGTATATGACGCACTCATGTATAAGACACACCCCACAATTTGGTCTTATTTTCTGATACCAAGGTTCATTAAAAATACAGTAAATTCATACTCATGTATAAGACGCACCCCCTCTTTTGATGTTCAATTTTGGGGCAAAAAAGTGCGTCTTATACACGAGACGGTACGGTAGATATGCAACTATTTTCAGTTCTGGCAGCTTGGTGAAGGTTGCCATACAGAAGAGGCCACTGAGGATGAGACATCCCAAACCATTTGGCCGACATGATGTCGTGCCTGAGCAATTGGGCATTTGTCACAATGTTCTGAATTGGCCTCCCAGAAATGCTACTGAACGGTTGCAGTCAATGTCAAAGTTTTGCAGTCGACTGCATCATTTTTTGTTTGGCAGTTGACTGCAAACACCTTGATGCTGGCTCCACCAAAACAAACTGTAGTGAGCATCAACAAAAGTTGCAGTTGACAGCGAGGGTTCGCAAATTGCAAACGCAGACGTGCATGTGAACGTAGACGTAGAATCTCACCCAATGGGACACATCACCCAATGGGACACAGCACTCCAAGGATATTTCAGTGTTTGTCTGCTTTTCAACAACATTGTGTAGAATCTACTTATTTTTAACTTTTATTCTGATTTCTTTCTGTCATTCTTCAAGAATTTCATTGGACAGGTGAAACAAATTTGCTGTTTTCCTTTGGACTTATTGGAACTCTGTGGTGTGAAATACCCCATAGGGTGAGATTCTACGTCCGACTTCACATGTACGTCTACGTTTTCAATTTGCGAAAACTCCCTGATGCCCAATTTTTGACGTGGCATCACCAATACGAAAACCCGTGAGGTTGATACAATGCGCCATTTGAAATGTAATCATTTCCTCTTCCCCTTTCCAGAAATGGCAGATTGGCCCGATCTAAACCTTGCTCAAGATCTGTTGGCAAAGTGATTTGCAGTTGAGCAGAAGATTGGCTGTTGCCAATACAGGGTGTTTTATCCCGACAGAAACTTCCAAGGATCAATCGGGAACACTCACAACAAAACAATTTTTTGCATCACAATGGCCATATTTCCAACCCACATCATTTCGCGACTTCACTGGCAGCGCCCATATTTCAAAGCCCCCAATGTATCACCACCCAACATCAACAACACAGACCTCTGCACTGAAACACCAACGCTTTGTTCCCTGCAGCTTCCCAGTCTTTCTGAACTCCAGGAATTGTTTTCGAAATTTTAAACTCTTGCTGTGGCCTTTAAACCGAACAAGTGCTAAACAAAACCGTTTCTCACCAGATTTCACCAGAGAGAGTTGAATTGCTCACAATGTGCATTTTGCGTCAGTCTTGAAGGTGAAACAAGCCAAGAACTTGCTGGAAAATTGGCTGCCCTCTTCCAATGAGAGCTTCTCTTTGGACCATCTGCCTCTTGATTCTACTTCGCAACGCTCTTGTATTTTGACCAAATGTAGAGTGTTATGCATTTTGCTGTGATGCAAAAATGCAGAGACCTCACTCGTATGCTCTGAGTTCGAACTGCTCTAAATCGCCTTCATTGTGTTGCTTCTCCTTGGTAGAATGGAGAGGAAGACTCAGCACTGAGTGAGGTACATATTTTCCAAACAGGATTTTCACCAGTGCGAACCCATATTGACACCACGTCACTTCTGATTAGGCCCAAGATTAGAAATGAGCTCAAAGAGAAAATCGTTTTTGAATCTGCCCAGAATCCAATCATTGTTCATTCAGAAAGCTAAAACGAAGAAAAACAAAGCTTACCTTCGCAACACAAGAGCAGTGTGCAGGTCCACCAGTCTTCTTGGTGAGTCAGTTGGTTGTGAAGCAGGCGTGAGGTTGTGCATCAGTATAAACTGCACAAAATCAACACCGCATTTTCCTACCCCCAGGACCTGAGATCAGTCTCAGTAGATTTTCATTCACTTTCTGGAGAGATTATTTGTTTGGTCCTGTATAATTCTTTACCACACCTGAACACTGCATATTCCTTCCCTCGGGCAGCAGTTTGAGCTGCGATCAGTCTCAGTAGATTTCCATTCTCTCTTGAGAAAGATGATTTGTTTGGTCCTGAATAATTCTTCACCACACCTGAATGTCGTATCTCCTGGGGCCCTGAGGCAGCAGTTTGACCCAATATCACAGTTTGATTCCAGCACAGACATCTGTAGATTTCAATATCTCAAGGTGATGGGTCAGGTAAAATCTGGCCAGCAGCTCCAAATCAGTTCAACACAAGTCAGTAGATTCATGAAGAGAGACTTGATTTCCAGAAGGAATAATTCCGACAAATATACACAAATCTTTGCTTTTCGAACTTGAAAACAGAAGACAATGCACATTTTCGTTCATTGTTTTGCACCTACAACGCCGTTTGATAAGATCACGTTGTGGCCAGTCCAAACTGTAAGAAATTGCCGGAGCCAATTGATCATTGTTCCACGTACAACCCCGGAGCTTGACGCTCTCTGGCCACATATATACCATGATGAACAATCCATTAATCGACTTCCGAGTTCGCTCGGAAAGCGTGCTTTCTGTCGCAGGTCAAAGTTGACGAAAAGACAACAAGAAAATTTGTTTCAACTTAAGCGCGTGTATTCACACAAAGCACAAATTACACAAACCGAACTCACTTTATCTGAAATCGCTGGTCCTTGTCTCAAACATGCACAAAGCATGAAAACTACACCTACCATCACGAATCTTGATTGTACTTACAATGCACACAATGTCGCAAACAAACGAAAAATCTAATATTTTCAAATCCAACCTGCGAATCTAGAATCAGTGTTCGCACAGGCTCAAATCAAGATTTTTTGTCTTCCGTCACAATTTGAAACTGTCTTCATGCAAAGTCTGTGTCTGATTTACTCACGTCTTCCCATTGTTTGGAAATTCTGGTACTTGCGCACGTTGTGATCGCCACGTGTCAGCGAGATAGTGGCGAGTTTCAGCAATCAGCCTGCAACCTGGCAACGCAAACGCAAACAGAACTTTTGACCATCACAACACACCAAAAGTTACGTTTACGCTTGCGTTTACAGGGTTGCGGGCTGTTCACTCAAACTCCTTTCATCACTCCGTTTCATCACAGCATCACCATGTGCACGTCGCCCACAGCAGTTCCCTCCAGATTTGACACGTTTCACCAAGAGTCCATCTCACACCAAAACTCCTCGCGTCTCTGAAGGTCATTGTACGTGTTTTGCTGTCCTTTCAGTGACATACCATTGTGACACTTGTCTGTCGGCTTTGCGAAACACTTTTGGAGCTCATCAGTTCAATAGATCTCCTTATTCCGAGTCTGGTCTCGGAAAATGTACACGTTGATGATCTTCTCACTTGTGCATAGTCCACCACTTCATTGTTCGGTTGAAATGTTTCCACGTAGCTCAATGTGAGCTCGTCAACCAGAAAACCCAAACATTGAGAAACTGTGTCCATGTACAGAGAGTTGCACAAACATTTCAATCAGGCCAGTAAATAAATGTACTGATTTTCACATTGACGTATTTGTTTCTGCATGTCTGTATGAACTCATCACTTAATCCATTCTGAGGCAGTGCAAGATGGAGCCCCTTCTCACAGTGATCATTGCAGGCAGCAATTAGAGCCTTCACCTCTGTCTCCATACGGTTCAGGTTGTTGTTCCCAAGGTTCAGAACTTTGAGTTGAGGCAGCTTTCCAGCTCTGACTGCTTCACTCCGACTCATCATGTCATCCTGGTTCAGACCAGTGCTATACAGGTCCAGCTGCTTCAAGATGGGGAATCCTGGATGGCCTGGGCTTCCCAGCAAGTCCTTTAAGCAGCCAGTGAGCGTGTTGAACAGAAGTTTCAACTGTGTCAGTTGAGGTAGCTTTCCAGCCTTCACAGCTTCACTCAGACTCTCCGCATCCTTTTGGGTCAGATGAGTGTCCCACAGAGCCAGCTCATCCAAACTGGGGAATCCTGGATGTTCAGGACCTCCGAACAGATCCTTCAGGCAGCCAGTCAGGGTGCCCCACCACAGCGTAAGGCATTTCAGCTGAGGTAGGTTCCCAGCCCTGATGGTTTCACTCAGTTTCGCTACAACCTCTCCTCTAGGTTTGTGCAACTCCAGACAGTCTAAATTGTGAAATATTTTGTGGTCATGTCCACTGAAGATATCTTTGGTATCGTCTTCTTTACCCCGACACAGTTTCAGTTTCATCACCTCGCTGTGTCTGGCCAGGCTCTCGATTTCTGCTTTGCTGAATTTTGCCAAATTCAGACAAATCTTCTGTGTGGGACGAATCTTTCGGAACAAGTCCTGTGAGAACTGTGTATTTTCCCTGAGCAAATCCAGATACTTTGTGTCCGCTGCGTAATCCGCATTGAACAAATGCTCTTGACTCAGGAACGTTCCCACATCCTCAGACAATCCGGACGCAAACCTCACAACTTTCATGTGTTCATTGATGAGCTTCTTCTTGGGAAACAGCTTTTCCAGCTCAGCCTGAAACGAGAGACCCGTCATTTTCCCCAATGGACCAAATGAGGGCAAAACTGCAGGCACTGTTGTATGTGATTGCGTGACTTCATTCTAACAAAACACAATAAGTGTAAAACAGAGCAAAAAACCTTATGGAGTTCAAAAAAGTACGCATAACCTGATCAAAACAGGAATGAAGCAAGAAAGCAAGGCAGTGACAAAGAGATAAGCAAATTGAGAGCCGCTGTAGGAAGGCGAACAAAGTTTCCTTTGCATTCCATTCAATTAACCTGCCTGAGCAAGGGTGCTGATGTACTTCCCAGCGCAGAACTCCATGAGGAGGAGATGATGGAAGCTGAGCACTTCCTGTTGCTCCTCTGCGTTCGGGTCGTCCTCAGTTCCCATCAGAAGCCCCAGCTTCAAGGCATGCTCACCAACCTTCTCCAGAATCTCATCCTGTCAACGAAAGGAAAACTATTTTCTGACCAATTGAGAGATTTGGCATTGCATCAGCGTTGGATTTCAGGTTCTGGTTGACAATCGATGTTCCGGAGCTGTAACTCGATAGAACGTTCATTTTGGCGCAGAAAGGGGTGACCATGTTGAGCCAGAAGTTGTTCCCATGCAGAAAATGCGCAATAACAGTGCACGTTTGGCACACAAATGACATGCGGATTTGTTGAAGGCAGTTGTATCGGTCTCAGCAGGCCCTGGTGATTGCAATGCATCATACAGAGGCCTTTCAAACTATTTCTCAAACTGAGACATATCACAGACACTGAGCTTGCCTGAGTAAAGATCAGATCTTCTTTTCCTTGTTGCAGCCTTTCCCAGCACAGTCTTCCCAAGTTGACTAGAGCTTCATCCAGCAAGACTTTCATTTCAGCCTCAGTCTTTTTGCCTGATCTCCGGATTTCATCCCAGTCTGGACATCTCTCAACTATTGCAGCAATTACTCCAGTCTTTGTTTTGGGAAGTGACATTTTGCCTTTTTTGTCTTTGCTCAAATAGAGAACACAGATCATGTGCAGCATGATTGGAACTTGCATGACTCTATAAGCCTTGGTTGAGATCAATTTGCTCTCCTTGGCCATTTGCATCAGTCGTTTGCACTCTTTGGCACTGTCCAAGTACTTTGTGATGTACTCTTTCACTTTGGAGGGATGAAAGCCTGTAATATCTGCTTCAACATCCATGTAGGGCCTAATTTCATTCAATTCACTTCTGTCTCTGGAAGTGAGAAGAATGCAGCAGTTTGGAAGACTGTGCTTTGTGATTGCATTGTCAATGTCAGTGTTTGCACCTGGAGTGTATTCATCATGTCCATCCAGCATCAGGAGAACTTTCTGCTGTGTTTCCCCTTTGAGGATTTGTGCAATTTTTGCAGATGAAACATTTTGCCTGGAAAGACCCTTGTGCTGTTTCAGTATGATCTCTGCAAGTGGTTCATTTGACTTGACAAACCTCAGTGCAATGTGAAAAACAATGTCAAACTGTTTCAGTTCCCCTGACTCTTTGTTTGCCCACAGACGAGCAAGTTGCTTCAAAGATGTGGATTTTCCAACCCCTCCTTGTCCTGAATGAAAGATATTGGAACATTTTTGATTATATCACTGCAAGAATCAATACATGATCAGAAAAATATGAACTATGTGTTCCCAGATTACCTGTGACAAGAATTCTTTCAGATGCTGTCTTGATGAAATTGGGGTTGAAGAGCTGGGAAACATCTGACAATTCAATCTTTTTGATCTTGCTGATGCATCGATCCTTTTGCAGCACATTCAGTTGTGTGTATATTTTTTCAAGGGGAATATTACTGGGACTCAAGGTCCAGATTTTTCCTTTTGCTGTGCTGAATGGCTTTTCTCTGAGAGATTGTCTGGTCCATTCAATGATGTGTGCCATTTCTGTGGCTGCAAAAAGATCTCCATTTGAAAGGCAAGAAATGAACATACTTTTGCAGATACATGGTAATGTTGTGTGTTCATATGTTATGTAATGCCTTTGTAGTTATGGAATTTTGAACAGAAGCATAACCTTGCAAAATGCACAAGTCAGAGACAAGCCTACTTACAACATGACACATTTGATGCAATTGGCATTTTTCCTGTGTTCAAAACCTCATGGGCAAGTTGATTCCAATTCACTTCTCTCAGTCTGCTGTTTAACAAACTGAAAGCTTCATGTGGAGAGCTCTGCTGCCTTGACCAAAGTTGGAGAAGTTCATAGGCAGCTTCATTGATTTGTTTGGAATCTGTCCTTGCTGACTTGACCTGGTTGTTGGTCAAGTGCAGGACTTTGACCCCAAGGGTGAGTAACTCAGAGTAATCAGTGATGAAGGTGGACAACCTCAACATGAGATCATCTGTCAAGCCTGAAAAATACAATTCAAGGGAACACGGGTGTGTTGCTGTTTCAATGACAACGTGACAAATTTCTGATGCCTGTCAAAACACAATCAAGAGAAAATCCCAGTGGACGCTGCAAATCTATACCCTGTCATTCAACTCACATGTGTCCTGCTCTTCTACTGACCCTTCCGCACCAAGTGACCTTCCAGCACCACATGACCCTTCTGCGCGACACGGCCCTGGAGCTGCATCTCCCACACTGTGTGACCTGCCACTTTCTATTGAACCAGCCACTGCTGACTCAGAAGGTTGATCGACTCGTGGTCGTTTGGGCTGTTCTGGTTTTCCTGGGCGACGACACAAAACAGCAGGAAGTGTTGTACTCACAAAACTCTTTGATGTACCTTGATGTATGGCAGGCCAACTGTGTTGAAATTTTGTGAACAACATGGACAAATCTTGTTTTGGATGAAAAGTATTCACTCAACAGGTACAAAACTTTGAGCAGGGAGGACCACATTTCCTACCTGCTGAACTCTTCTTGAGTTGCTGCTTTCTCTTCTTCCGTCTCTTCTCCTTGATCAGCTTCTTCAACTCTTCATACTCGCGCACCAACTCCTCATCCTGAAAATACAAGCGCGAGAAGCCCACAGTCTTTCAGACTTGTAGCCCCACCAGATGGCCAATAAACTCTGGCGGGTGCATGCCAAACTGCCAAGACCTTGAGTGCAATCCATCCATCCGTGCACGATTCTTTGCACGACTTGGTCTTGGCCCGTCTCAGAACCAGGACCCTTCAGATTCGACATGAATGCAGCCAATTCGACCGTGGCAAATCACCTGGACAGCCAGGTAGACCTGGAGCTTCTGATGTCCAACCAAGATTTGCGGAATCGACTTTGCAAAGCATTTCAAGTGGTTTTCACATTGGACTGCCGTCAAAAATCTCACCATTGAATGCAATGTTCAATTTGGACACCGACGTCAAGAAAACCACCCTCGTGTCACCTATGTAACAACCGCTTCACTTTCTTTCAGGGCAAAAAGAATCAGCACTTCCCGCTGGGAAGATGCGCGCCTTCGAAACAGAACAACAACGGGCTACCTGAAGCCACTTATTGGGCAGAAAAGTGTTGCACTGGGCAGTAGACACTTCCAGGTATGTATTCCCCACTTTCCGTTGGCCAAAATTAATTGTTGGTTCGAAGCATGAGTCCAGGTCTTTCCCTGGCTCCACCGCTGTTGTGTGCGGTTCGGGTCCCGGGAGAACCCGTCCTCACAACCGCCGCTGCGTGCGGCACCGCGGTAAGGAGCAGCCTTGGCTCGGCTGGACTGCTGCAGTGGAGTAAGACTCAAGCGTATGCTTGAAATGTTTATTACACTCCTGTCTCAAGCAAGGTAGCTCTCGACAGATGCAGGGTGTCGTGGTCACGGCTTTAACTAGGCGGCTCGAGCTGCGAGTCTGGTGTGCAGCTTCAGCTTCGCGCAGCTCCACTGAAGCGGCTTCATCGGTACTCAGCACCTCATCCAAAAGCTGGATTGCATGTGTGGGAAGAGCCAACTCTTCCACATGACATCCCCCCGCCTTTCGTAACTTGTTGGCCATAGGTCAGCAGATCTATGGTCAACAAGGTTTGGAAACAATGTTACAGAAATCAGAAACATTCTGAAAAACATGAAGGACCTGTGAATTTGACAACGTAAACCGATTTCATAATGACATCTCATCTACAAATCACATTTCCCATGGCAATTTCACGGTTTTCTAGATTATTTACAAAGTTTCACATAACTTTTTGCATCCATGACAACAAATGATGTCACTTCCAGGATTCCGCACTGGAACTCGGCTCGGACTGCCTTTTTAATGATCGACGGAGCATTTTACCCCTCTGGCTCACATACGGGTACCTGCAAACTATGCGCCTCGATATCGGCCTCATTTGCATCAATGGCGCACCTCGGTTACAGCCACATTGTAAGTAATGCTACCATTCTTTCTTGAATTTTGTTGGACGATCGATCAAATACACACTGGAAACTCTCTGAAGGATGTCAACACAACACAAACTATGTACAAACCAAATTCTAAATGCAAACTAGCACTTTTTGCAACTCTACAGGATAAACAAAGTACATGGTATTGCAAAACCATCAGCAAAAATTTACATCGCCATCTTTCATTGTGCAGGTCACACACGTCAAGATCACCCACGCAATTCATCAATTGTTGGATTTTGATGCATGTGGCCTTGTCAATCCCGTCGCGTTCGTGGTGACGGTGTGGGGGAGGGCACTGCACGGGCAGCCCTTGCCTATCCCCCATGTCCACCAGCTCCTGCTGCCATGGGTGCGGGCCGTCTGCTCTGCTAAGGCAGACCTTTTTGCCCACGTGGTGTACCTAGACACATGTCAAGGTAAAACCAAAGCTATTTCTGATTCATACCTTGCCATGAACACAACAAAATTTTTGCACCTTTCTGACCAAACAATGTCATGTTTTGTGAATTTTCACAGTCAACAATTTGCCACCACTCAATCCCTAAAGGTAACCATGCACCAAATGTTTACTGTTCTGGTTTGCAATTAACTGCACCAAGCTATGTACAGCAGACTAAACAATAACAAACTTGATCACACTGTATCTACATGTTTCAGCTTGGAGACTCGATAATGTAAGATCAAAACACCTACCATTATCTCGCATGGCATGCATAACATGTTTCAGTTGCCGTTGCCCCACAAGGCCTAGAGCATTAACATATTCCTTTGCAGGGTTTCAGGTCAATGAAACCACACCATTTCTGCAAAATAAAGTCGGTGTCTGAGTTTCTCATTTCAGAGTCCATTCAGCTGGATCCCGAGTCCTAGTCACGCTTCTCTGCTGCTGACATGCTGCTCGCCCTGGTGGCCGTCCCCATTGCTCCTTGGAGAATGCCTCTCTCCTCTGGCATCACCTCATCTGACAGCAGGTACTCAATCGATAGCTGCGCATCTTCTGGGAGCCCATCACATGTTGGCTTGATGCACCAGGGTTGCATGGCCGCATTGAGCCACCCGGGCAACCACAGCTTGGCGCCGCAGTGCACACAGGTGGGTTGCGTGGCCTCTAGCTGATTTGCAACTGGGTCATTGAGTCTTTGGGCCTCGTGCTGTTGCTGTGCTCACCGCTGATGGAGTCATAATCGCCACTCGATCTGGGCCGCCATTAGGGGTCATCTTGCCGGTTCTCCTCGCTCCCCCAGGGGTGGGTCCCCTGGCTTGTGGGCCAGCACTGGCACCGGGGCCATGTGCTGCACAAACTGCGCTCCAGGCATCGCCAGTTCCGCTAAAGCCTGCGCCGGTGGACGTCCATGTCCCATCGTGAGAGTTGGTGTAACTTTCCCCATGCGCATGTCGTCATTTTCGCACTGCCAAAGTCTTAAGGTCGCATCCAGGTCCAAATCAATACCCGAGTCACCAGACCCCAGGCTCAACTTCCGGCAGTGCCTGACGCGGCACTGCCAACAGTTGCGCCAGGACTGCGGGGCAACCATGTCATTGCCTGCCAACCAGGTCGCATCAGGATGCATGTTTGCCGGCCTCGGGGCGTCTGGCTGGCCGGCCTTTGGGGCCGCGAGTGCTGCTGGCTGGAGCCTCGCAAAGCCTCGTGCGGCTGCCAAGTAACCAGGAATGGCACTAAAAATAGGCTGATCCTGGTCGGCACAAGCCACTGAAATGCACCTGCATGTTGTCTTAACCAGCTGTAGCCTGCTGGACCGAGTCGCAGGCCCATGCCCAGACGATCCAAGCTACGCTGAGCCATAGCTGTAGCCAAGAATCTCGGGTCACGTCATGGCTAGTGACTTGCACAACAGCATGCATGTCAATTGCCATGTGATCGTTGTTCTGGGTGGGGTTCACTAAAAGCAGTTTGAAATCAAACTAAATGCACTGCAAACTTCAAACTTCAAACTTCACAGCAAACTTCATGAACCATGACTATGTACAAATGATTGCTTCAACTAATTCCCAATCT
>JAAUXT010042675.1_pt1 | contig 15588 bp, 16 predicted proteins | sample 7278171 | NCBI WGS metagenome assembly JAAUXT01 (sample SAMN14350112, study PRJNA611818) | marine sediment metagenome | isolation source: surface marine sediment (1.8m) | place: French Polynesia: Moorea | collected 2018-08 | reverse complement strand
TGCCTGCCTGCCTGCCTGCCTGCCTGCCTGCCTGCCTGCCTGCCTGCCTGCCTGCCTGCCTGCCTGCCTGCCTGTCTGTCTGTCTGTCTGTCTGTCTGTCTGTCTGTCTGTGTTCCTTTCTCTTTCGCTGCAGATACGCTCGTGTGTAACATGTCTGTGTTTGTAGATCTATCTGTGTGCACTGGGCCTGGTTCTGCAAGCGTTCTGTGTTTCGTACTTCCATGCACACGAGTTTTGGGACAACACGAAAGACTTCGATGTCAATTCAGCTCTGAAAAATAATCATACACTGGACACGTTGTGTGCAACATACTGTGATGAATTCAGCGGAAATCCTACGCGATTCTCCTGATGATTGTATGGACAGATAGACAATGACACAAAATACAGCAGCCATGTGGTTTGCCTGTGCTTGACATTCACTTCAGCACTCCACAGACCATGGTTCCAGCCTGGAACAGTATCATAAAGTCCCGACCACAGACAACAGGGATAACAGCAGCGGATCAAATGCGACTCTCCCAACCCAATATTGCCCTCTCCAACACCGGGTTCACACGTGGTGCGCTCCGCGTTGCCTCGCCTGTGAGAGTCCATGGGCGCTGCGTCGCCTGCTGACGCAGCACCCACAATGACGTACAGTGCGAAACGCATGGTGTACCAAGTCAACCTGAATCGCGCCCCACTGAGACAAGTTCATTTCATTCCCTCCGTTCTGCTTTGTGGAGGATTATGCTGGTTGATGCAAACGCCACGAATGCAGAAGACCATATGACAACCTGATTCCACAATTGCTTTGGACACACAGAACGTTTTACACTCTACAGTTCACTCATGTTTTTGAAACGTTCTGAATGCGCCAATGCATGTAGGAAAGGAACAACCCTGGTGAACGGCAGACCTTTGTGTGCGCTGTTCAATCGAATGATTGCAGTGACTTGGGTATTGAGCTTTACTGTTGCAGGGGCAGAGGGGAGCGAGCTGGACCCACGTGTGCTGGTTGAGAGGGCTCGATACATACGCAGCGCTCATATGATAAATATCAGGGAGAGAGGGAAAAGCGAGGGAGATAGCGGACCAGATAGTCCACACATTTGAGCACACTGTTAAAATCCATTTCGCAAAGGATGATCACAGAAAGGTGCAGCTTTCAATGTACGTAGCAGACACCGGAAAAAAAGAGAGAAGTAACATCTGGCTGTCCAGTGGTCTTTGTGGGAATGAATCAGCATGGTGACCAAAACTGAAGTCCAGCGCAAGATGTCTGAACAAGGACTTTTGTGATTTTTGAAAGGAACCTCACACACACACACACACACACACACACACAAACGTACACACACACGCACACACACGCACACACACACACACACACAAACGTACACACACGCACACACACGCACACACACACACTCACACACGGAGTCCCACACACGTCCACAGGAGCAGGTCGCACTGACCATTGTGGAGAGAATTCAGTGCTGACCTTTGCCGCACGTGAAACAGGCCCGATGCTCACGCTGCAAAACTCGGCGTGTTCAGAGTGGAGCTCCACGGCGGAAATGGGGAAATGCGCCAAGTGAGAGGATTTCACTCCGGAACACGCTCTCAAAACTGCGCACCGCGATCAAAACACATCACCCGTTCATTGCACATTTTGTCCTTTCTCAAACGCAAAACAGAACACAAAAGCAACTGACGCACAATGATCTCCAATGTTCCTTTGTTGAAAACGTTTTTGTTGCAACTCTGAAACCAAGGAGAATAGGGGAGAGGAAGGACAGATCCAGACAGTGCAAAGTTTTGAGAGTGTCCTCGCTGTTATCAGATCAGGCTCCATCATATTGTTTGAAAGATTTGGGTCTATGTCCCGGGCTGAATGTGAAGTTGCCGAGTTGTTTTTCAATGCGTTTGTTGTTATGGAAAACTGTCCACACAGAGATATTTTCTCGTTGCAAATTTTGTTTTTGTGAAGCCTGGTCCGTGTGAACCCCATGAAGCCTGCACGAGCGCCAAGCTGGGTGGGTGGTGGGGGGAGAGAGATTCTGGTGGTTGGACTTTGCAGTGAAATTTTGCACATGTGCAGTGCCCTGTTTTGAGGTGGTTCTTTTTTTTGGGGGGGGGGGCGACTCAACGGATTCGCAGTCTTACTCTTTGTCCACAACAACGTTCAACGTGTGTGTGAGAGTGGTGCTCGTGAAAGGAATTGTTCCATTGTCAACCCTTTTTGCCTTCTGGGCATTTTGTCGGTGGCTCTGAACCCACGCAAAGTTTGATCTGCTGATGCCAACAGATTGCCCGTTGATCCGGCTGACACGGCGGCAGAGTCTGACTTGGTTCCTCCGAACTTTCACAACGTCCCACCGCAGGCAAGAGCTGGATCTTCCAGGAATCAGTGAGCAGCTTCGTGCGATGTTTTCCTGGGGATGAACGTGTCGTTTTGCTCGCTGCGTGTTGAGAGGGAAGAAGATTGGGGGATGATTTAAAGAAGACGTCGGAATCACAGGTCAGCGTCGCTTCGCTCACGGAGACGAGACAGAGCTGCGCTCTCAACACTCGGCGGCGCCCGCCCAAGCTCGGGGGCTGATTCTCCCCCGCCGCCAGGGGGCTGATCCCCCGCCGCCGCCGCCCACAGCCGCCCAGGGGCCGGTCCGGGATGCCGCCCACCGCCCGCTGACCAGGGGCTGCTTCCTGCCGTCTGCCACCCAGAGGGCTGCTGCCCCGCAGCCAGGGCCTGATCCCCGCCGCCCACGGACTGAGACTGGTCCAACGCTCAAGGCGTCATGCGGCTGCACCCACACTGGTCTTGTACGACAGCCTGCTTGGTGGGGGCAGGGGTTGAACGTCTTCGGTTCCTTTGTCAGTTTGGACATTGGATCATTTGAACTGTTTTGTCAGACAGTTGAGAACGCACGTCCAAGAAGATCAGTGGCTCATCTTTGTTCGTGGTTTGTTTGCGCCAAAGTGACGTCATCCTGTGATCCTTGCAGCGTGCGTGTGTGGGAGAGTGAGGTTTATTGTGGTGAGGACAGGATGTGTGTTGAAAGGGGCTGGGCTCTGTCGCGCCTGCCAGGGCCAGCTGGCCCCGTCACTAACGCGCCTTGCCTGTATCATAGCAACCCCGAATAGACCATGGCAACCAAAATAGATCAGTGCATGTTATGGTGGCGCTTTTCAGGGTGAGGGTGATCTTGGCTTTCAGTGGAGCAAAGATCTTCGGAAGGACGGTGTTTCGAGAGGGACCAGGTTTTCCCTCTTTTTTGGAACCAGGCTGTTCAGTTTGGTGCATTTGTGGCTGGTTTCCAACAATCTGACATTGCCTCAACAAAATCAAATTCACCGAAGGACTGACTGTGTGACTCGGTTCTGAGCCCTGTCTGTTTGTACTGATCACGTGTTGCATTGCGCTCACGCACAAGTCCGTGGACGTTGCGTCACTGAACCGACATAACGCTCAGTGACTGCATGGTGCAGGGACGGGACGCACGACGCGCCCTGTGTGAACGAGGCGTCGGAACGCGTCCTGGTCACGTGTGTCTGATGGAAGCCAGATGGACGCCACGTCGCTGCATACTAATGGTCAGTTTACGGTGGGAGAGAGCGAGGGGGCGTCCATGACTGAGCCCGCGTGGCAGCTGCAGCGCCGTCCGTGTGGTGTGGGACAGGAACTCCATGCGCCGTCCTGACATTGGGAGAAGAGTTGGTGCGAAGTGTTGATTGATGGGCAGTTTGTGAATCCCTGCCACCCAACGGGTCAGTTCCCCCTTGTACACACGCACACACGCAAACACACACACACACACACACACACACACACACACACAAACTGGTGATGTGCGTTCACCAGTTTGCGGCTGCATGCTTGAGTGGCAGACGTGGATCTGTTTAGTGCACGCTTCATCCACTCACCAAGGTTGTCATTGGTTGCTACAATTGACACGTTTTCCATCCAGGACGGCACCCAGACTGTACTGTGTGGTTCGTTTTTCCGTGCCTCAATAGGGGGCCCAGGTGGGTGGTGGTGGAGGGAGGGAGATTCTGGATTGGTGAGGCGCGAATCACCGAGAGGTGAAGCGTGGCGCCAATGCCGCACTCATCCGGAATGCAAATAGTGATGAAATGAGCGCTCCAAGCCCTGAATGGGAAACAGCCCCAAGACCTGGATGCATCGCGTTCGCGCGAATAGGGGTGGGGGAGAATGCGTCGCTGACGACAACAACACTCGCATTTTATGGTGTGATTTCGGCTGGAATCCTTGGAATCATTCGTGTGTGAAGCGCATCATGCTGTCTGGAGCAGCAGCAGCAGACTTCCCGCACGCACAGTGGTTTGGATCAGCTTACCTCACATTCCGTCAACTTTCTGGACGACAGTGCATTGATGCACAGAACGATGAAAACAACGGTCCAGACGCATGGAGTTTGTCATGGAACCCGCCGCCCTCTCTGATTGGCCCTTGCGTGCGCATGGGCCGCGCGCCCGGCGCGCTGGACCGGTTGACCCGGCGGGGAGGGACGGACACGGGCCGCGCACTCGCGCCGCGCCACGTCGCGTCTCGATGGGCCCGCGACACGCGAGGCGCACACTCCGCAGGGATGGAGGTGGGATCCAGATCAAAGTGCACACACAGCTGCTGAGCGCAGGAATCACGTGTGTGTGTGTGTGTGAATGTGCAACCTTCCTCTCGCCTGGACTCCTCTACCTGCAGTGGGACAGAGTCGGGCAGAAGGAAACAGTGTGCGTGTGTGTGCGTTTTGGGCGGATGCGGGTACGCTGGGTTGATTGGTTGCGTGTGTGGTGGGGTCTGTGAGTGAAATTATGCGTCTTGTGAAGAGAACATCTATGTTGGGTAGGGCGTAGAGCGGCTATCTGTCTCACTGGCTCCACATGACGAATCATCTTTGCTATGAACGAGACTGATCTGAAAGAGTGAAGCGTGAAGAACAAAATTATTTTCGCATGCGAGCACCACGAGGCTGTCTCTGGCACACAAAAACAAGCAGAGAAGACTGTATTACATCACTGGAACATCAGGACTGAACGGTCCTGAACCAGGACAGAATGGGACAGATCCCGTGACAGTTCGGCATAAAAAAACACAGGGAAGAACAAGGATGACTGTGCCGTGTGACGCATTCAGGTTGAACAGGCCTAAAGCTGCGATTCTGAGCGCGTCAGCTGTGGCCGACCGGGCGGAACGACTGTGGAGTGCAGCCGCGCGGTGTAGGTCCCCCCGTCTGGTGTCTGAGCTGCCGCGGCTGCAGGGTGGGTGAGGACGACTGGGCCCTGGATCATCTGGACCGCAGCGCCCATCCAGGGGTGGGAAGGAACCTACGCAACGTTCAAGTGTCTGTGTGTGCTTCCAGAGGGACCAGGCATGCCAAGCCAAAGCTTCACAGCGGAACAAAGAAGAGACCAAAGGTTCAGGGGGAAATACGCACTCCAACATTTGTCTCCTATTTTCTGGCAGCAAGGTCCTCTCCAAACAATGGCAAACTCACACAAGAAGCACCCCTACACACAGAACAAACAAAGCATTCACATGCGGGCCTCAGAAGCCGTTGCCATGGTTCTTTTTGTTGCGAGAATCTGTCGTCCACTGAACCACGTTGCAGGAGGGGGTTATTTCCGGTTATTTCCGGAAGAGATCAAATTCGCTGCGTCGACGTGAAGTCCCTTCGTCTGCACAGGGCCATGAACTCACGACTCGTCCAGTGTGGAACTGGCTGTGCGCACCCACAGCACACCCCCGTACCTCAACACGGACTCTGCATCAAAGCACTTTCCTTTGTGCACTGGTCGTGTGAAATGCCACGCACAGGGGGCTTTCCAATGGTCAGAAGAGTGCAGGTGAAAAAGGTTCCTGTTAGACATCAACAACCTCGTATGAAATGAAACTGAAGTCCACTCAGTTCCTGTTGACTCGCACATCAACGCAACACACAATGAAATGGTGGACACAACCGAGGATGGAAAGGACCCAGCGCCCAACAGCAGATCAAGAAATTGGTCAGAGAGGGTATTGGGTAAAATCCCCAGACAAAAAGGATTTTGGGAGAATGAAAACTGAAGCAAGAAGTTTTTCTCTGGGGTCAGAGGCACCGCTTTCTTCCACGCTAGACCCACCCCCTGTGAGGCCCACTGACTCCACAGGGCCGCACTCACAGCCACCGCAGCGTCCAGAAGCATTTTGTTCCCAATCAGGCAATTAAGCTGACACGTCACTCAGAGGTGTCCGGGTTAAGGAGTGTGTATCCACTGTGTCGATGTGGATGTCAGTGTGGTAATGTGGCTGGAGGCCCCGGTGCCTCGTGCTGAGCCCGGTGTCATGGTACGTGGAGACCTCAGCATTCACACTCCTGAGTACTGGGCCTACCAGAGGTACCTGGAGGCATGAGGCCTGTGGGTGCCAGTACCCACTGACCTCAAGCCTCTCTATACCAGTGACCACAGACATCAGGCTTGAGCTTGTGCTGGCAGACCCAGAATATGAAGGCCTGAGGTTTATGGTACTGGTACAGGGAAGCCTGAGGTCTGTGGGTGCTGGTACAGGGAGGCCTGAGGTCTTTGGTACTGGTGCAGGGAGCCCTGAGGTCTGCGACCTCTAGAACAGGGACACGTGAGGTCTGTTAGCTCTGGTACAAGGAAGCCTGAGGTCTATGGTACTGGTACAGGGAAGCCTGAGGTCTGTGGGTGCTGGTACAGGGAGGCCTGAGGTCTTTGGTACTGGTACAGGGAGGCCTGAGGTCTGCGACCTCTAGAACAGGGACGCGTGAGGTCTGTTAGCTCTGGTACAAGGAAGCCTGAGGTCTATGGTACTGGCACAGACAGGCCTGAGGTTTGTGGGTACTGGCGGTCTCTACTGTACCTGCACACCGGGCGTCGCTCCCTGTCCCCGCCGCCCGCTGCATCAAAGCGGCCGCAGCGCTTTGAAGACGCCGCCTCCCGCTTTGATGGACTCGCAACAATAAACGGACCGCTGTGCTGATTGATACCTATTCGCCTTCAGTGTTCTTGCGTGGCTCGCGAGTCCTTCCAATCCAAATTACGTAAGAATTTCTTTCTTCGCAGCTGCAAATTTCAACTGACGTGTTGACGTCTGGTTGGGTTCGACAAAGGAAAGAGGCACACCCTAGTTGGCGTTGGGTGTCGGTTTTCCACTTTCCAAACGTTTGCAGACTTGTGTTGTCAATCCAGAGGTTGATGTTTTGATGTTCTTTGCTTTGGCATGGTGTACACACCCAGCTTCTATCCAGTCTGTCTCACAACAACTTAATTGTTCGCACTCCCTCCCTCCCTTAATTTTGAAAAAAGAAAGATTTCTTGACAATGACATCTGATGCTGTTTTGTTGCCGCCTCAAATTGATTTTGGTCTCCTTCCACAGGAAGACCCAAAACTTTTGCACGAACTTTTTGCACTTGAACCTGACTTCGCCGTCACTAGAGGGAGCCTCAGCGTTATGAAAGGCAATAAAATTGTTCATTTCCACTGAGTTCTGGGATGACTGAGGTGGAGAAAAGGACAAAGCAGGTCGTGGTTCTCCACACAACAGGTTGCAGATATGAGCCTCAAATTCGCACAGGACTAAACCTGCTCTTGGTGTTTGTCCCTCGGTTGTTGCAGCGCCCTCTGCGCCCTCTGGCCTGTTTTCTTTCAAGCCATTTTCATCCAGAGCTGTGGAATTTTGCATGCGGCACTCTTTTGTTTGGCCCAAAGTCCGTGTTGCAAAAATGGACATTGCTGTTCTTGGAATAAATATTTCTTCGCACAAAAATGCTAGTCCGTTTTTTGCATGCTGCCTGAAATTTACCAGAACTCCACGGTCACTTGACCCAATTCTGGTGACGCAGGACGCAGCAGCTTTATTCCAAAGGGGCTTCAGAGACGCAGCGCCTGTGACACACGGCGTGAACGAGGCCTTGAGTTGCGTCCACGTGGGATCACGTCCCATACCGGGCTGTGCCCGCAGTGCGGGGCTCGAGTTGAAGCGGATGGAACTTATCTGCAGCGCTGCAAAGACAAAAGGCAGCGAGATAGCATCTTCCCTTATTGATCCAGGGGTCACGTACACAGCCGGGTAACAAGGGCCTATATCATGCATAAAATCCATAATGTCCTGAAGGGGGGTATTTGTTATTTCCAACCTGAGAATACGCTCCCAGAACGACAGTGGAACGAGTGCGCCATTTTGTGTCGGTTTGGGTGAATGACGTGTGAAAAGGACATCAAAAACAATGTTTGTTTCTTGAGCTTAACTTTGACACAGAACAGTGACCAAATTGGGTCTCATGGAAACACTTTTATGACGTGACTTTGAAAGTTAAGCGCGATATGAACGTTGAGAATGTCAATTTTTGAAGGGCAAATTTTGCACACGGCAGAATATGGCTTGCATGAAAGTTTGCCACTTATTAGATAACTGTCGGCGGATGGGCAGCCGTTTTAAAAGCTTTGCAGGGTTTATGGTTCGGTCTGGGTCACACTGGGTGCGTCACGCATTGTATCCCTGTGTACGTCATTCAGTACTGCGTCAGTGTCCATTGACCTGCATAGTGCCCAACGCATCACGCTGTCCAGTGTGAAGCAGCCCGAGGGACATTGTAGCGTTTATGGTTCACATTTGGTTTTTATGCGATGGCGATCGCGGACGCACTTGGCCCCCGAATTTACAAGTGAGACTCCGGAAGGTTACCACAATGCAGCTCGTGGCGTGGTGACACAGCGAAGGGACACAGGGTCTGTTGGAATCCAGGGTTCGAATCTTACAGGTTCTGGACACGATCTTTGGTCACAAAGCATTTCTTTCACACCTGCATCACTTGACCTTTCCATCTCAGTTGAACCAAGGGCTGATGACCCACCACAGACACGCCCTTTATGACGCGGTGTGATGACTGCGTGCGCGAAAAATAATTGTTTCCTCAGGAGCCAAAGTGAGATATTCATGACTATTTCATTTCTCTTTTCAGGTGAGTGAAGGTTTCCAGGCGGCGTGAGGAGCGTTGCTGACAGGCCAGGTGGCTGGATGGTTGTGAGACAGGGTTCGCATTGAGTGTATCGCAGGTTGCGTCAAGCCATTGGGCACTGCACCAACGTGACACTGCAGTGCTGACTGCAGGCTTCCGCGAGGGTGCGGCTAACGACGCATCAAGTGTGTGGTCATGCCAAGTCAAAACTCAGCAAGATCCAAAGCTCATCGGAAGCAAACGAATGGCAAACTTCAGGACCCACAGCCACACCATCAGCGTTCTGTTTCTTTTCCGCCTGAGCTCACTTTCCACGTGGGAAGGTGATTCGAAGGTGGCGGAACTAGGTATGTACCCTGACATGCGCATGGACGCAACGCGTGACGTACCCAACATGCAGTTGACTTCTGTTAGCGTGGGCTGATTGAATTGCTGTTTGACACTGGGCGCTTTTTGCGTTGTAAGGTGCGTCCGGCGTTGTGCCGTGCAACCGTATGAAAGGCCAAGCAACGTTCCAGGCAAGACAAGCCTGAGGCCCGCCCTCCACAGCGGGTCCCTCCTGTTGCGCGTCGCCGTCGCTGCTGCCGCCGCCGCCGCGGTGAGTTGTGGGCGGCGCGACCCACGTGACACGGAGACGCCGTCAATTGTGGATGAAGAGGGATCCTGGGACTGGTCCTGCGTCACCAGAAACACACCGCGGTCTTAGAGAACACGGACACTCTCAGAAAAGGGGCATTTTGACGTCAACTTTGCAGCACAGACTTCACTTGTGTTTCACAACATGTGACTGACGCGTGGGGTGGGTTGACGCTGGATGGCCGTGGTTCTGATTGGCGAAGCAGCGTCAACTTGCTGACGCACAGTAGGCTGGGAAACTGACAATTCAAACGATACGGTGCAGTAGGTACGCTGTGCCAGACGTCCGTGACTTGTCACGTGACATTGCGTTGCGTTGCTGGAAGCTGGAGTCAAGCGACTCCCACGTGGCAGACACCGGGCTTTCTGACAGAGCCTTTTTCACAAACTCCAGGGTCTCTGCGAGATGGAGACTCCAGGTCACGTGACACCGGGAGGGGGCGTCCCAAAACACGCGCCAAAAGTGGGGAATGATGTTTTCTTGGTGAACGTTTGGCGCTCAGCGCTTACCGTGACGTCTTCCTTCAGTCCCTTCCGACCACTGGCTCGTTTTCTGGGACTTTGCTCTTCGTCGCCTCACTTCTTGCTGCGGACCTACCACTGAGGGACACTTTCCGAGAACCATTCAAACCGACCCCGTTCCCATGCCGACCGCCCACTGATAGACGACAGGAGAACACGACCCAGCTCTGAGAGTGGAAGATTGCCGTGATTTAATGAACATTAAAAAGCATGAATGGAGGGTCTTAATTACCGGGGCTGGTCTCGCCGCACTAAACAAGGGAATCTGCGCCGGGAGCCTCGCTGATTGACTCCGCCGCTGCGTGAGTTGCGCCGGGTTCACGCGTCACGCGTCGTGCGTTACGTCCCCGCAGAAACGGACTGAAATAGGGAGGTTCAGCAACATACTTCCCAGAGAGAAAACCACCGTCCCACAATCTTACCAGACGCAAGGTTGTTTTGTGAAAATTGCGATTTTCATCCCTTCGCGCCTTCGCATGGACACAAACTGAACTTGTCCCTGCACTCTGGTCAAAGTTGACGCGTGTCGGGTTGGCGCTACGTCGTTGTGTCGCAGGCGGGAACGCAGCATTTGAACAGGGACCCAATGAATCGACGGCGCATCCAGTGTGAAATGGGTCTCAGTGTAAAACAAACTTCTTTAGAGCTCTCTGTTTGGTTTGAAAAATTCAAAACAAATTTCAATTTTTTTTTCTCTAAGAATGGATTTCATCGGGATGTATTTGACTTGAAAATTTGAACAGGCTTGAGAATCTTGAGAATTTGTTCGAAAGATTGTTTCGGTGCTTTCGTCACTGACTTTTTGTCTTGTTCTCCTGAACGCCAATTTAGGTTTGACAAAACCTGTTCAGAAGCAGCAAATACGGCGCATTCTTGGAGCTGAACATCTGTAGAAAAGCTTTGGGATCTGCACGCGGACAGAAAAATTGCAACATGAATGAAACTGTGAGTGGCAGGTTCTTCTCAATTCCACGATACTAAGTTCCGGTGCAGCTGCACAGTCGTGCAGAAAACTTTCAAGCGCACGTCCCAGAAGCCAGGTCCGCATTTGAACCTGTAGCTTTGAAAATCAAACTGAGAACTATCGTGGTGCTTGGTCAGCATGGAGTGTGCAGGTGTGACCTTCTAAACCCTGGGTCTGCTTCCGCACTCCTACCCTTGTTTGTGGCTTCCTGTCGCTGTTTGTCACGCTAAAAGCAACGTACATGGAAACAAGCACAGAGCTGTTGTGAACTGAGGCTCGTGCACTGAAATTCCCCAGTTCAGACCGGCTTTTGAAGCAGCTGTACACGTTGGGCGAAACCGACCTTGATAGGCGGGCGGTGGACGCAGAAATAAATGGCTTCACGGTGGGTGCGATAAGAAATCGCGGCAACATGGTCCTGCGCCCTGAACGCCGCGCGTGTACGCAACCAGCGGCTAAACCTCGAAACATTGACCATTGTATCGAGCGTACTGGTCATTTTCGTCTGACGTGGACGCTTTAAGCCTTTTTCACACTGAAGTCGTGCGTGACGTCGGAAAATGACGGCGCGAGCCGAAGTCAACACGAAGCGCTGTCACTCGCGAGGATGCGTGCGAAACAGATCCGGGCTGAGCTCCCGAGCTTCCGGACCCGCATCAGGCTTTGTCCTCCCCAGGCCGCGGACACGAGGAGTGTGATTGGCAACACAGGAAGCTTTTAGTGTGTAATTGGGGCAGGTGGCCGCGAGTCTGGTGGATCTCGTACACATGATCAACGGCGCAAGCGCAGGCGCGATGCGGTCTGGTGCCCGCGCGCTGCAATCGGTTCGGGAAGTGACCTGCTGATTGGGAATTTTGAATGGATTAGTGGTGTTCACATCGGGTGACGCGCGGTCGTTTTCAACGCTGACGTCAAAATTCCATCATTGGATACAATGTTAAATTTTGACGCTCACGTCAAGAAAATGACGCGCATCACCCAATGTGAAAACTACCATTGGCACGCGGAGTCCAAGATGCCCCGTGTCCCTGCTCAAAACTTGTGTTTTTAGCTTCATGGGTGTCTCAGTTGAGCGGCTGCGAAGGTGCGACGCGAAAGAAAGTTCTGAAGCGGATAGCACTGGATACATCTCGATGCGTGCACGGACGTTTTGACCACCTCAGATGGACCACTGAGTGTGGTGAGGAGTTCGGGTTCTTGTGCAAGTCCGTGGATGTTGCACGCCCCATCAACTTGATTGAAACGAGCCCATACCTTGCATGGCCCGTGCAAGTTTGCAACGAAAACGAACAACACTGATGACCACTGCAAAAAATGAATTTCGTGAAACTACAGTGACGAGTGCGTTGACATCAGTGTTTGGCACCAACATATGAAGTACGTCTCTCACAATGGCGCGCACCATGGGGGATTCACCACTGCAAATTGATCTGTGTATTGAGTCTGTATCTGAGCATCAATCGATGGCTTATCAATGGGCGAGATCACATTACATCGGCTCCCACACCTCGTCAAATACTCGTCTGCAAGAGGCTCATACAGTGCATCGTGCCAGGTGGATCGGATCCGAGCTCACGGTGGGTGGGATCCCTCTGTTTGTGGTGGAGCCTCCAAGCCTCTTAGAATCTAAAGTTGCAGGGGGCGTAGCCAGAAAGGTGAGGCGATCCCAGTGTGGAATCATTGTCTGGGTCAGTGGGGGGATGTCCCCGCCCCCTGGGCTGTTCATGCAGGACGGTGGTGTTGAAGATGGTGGGGCCTGGACCTTAAGGTGACCCTTGGGTCATCCTGTGGAGCGTATGGTGGCCTGTGGCTCTCGTTCCAAGTGCAGGGAGCTGAGGATTGTTTCCTTTGGTTCTGCGTGTGTGCATGTGTGTGTGCGTGTGTGTGCGTGTGCGTGCGTGCGTGCGTGTGTGCATCTGAGGATTCTACTTCCAAACGTGACAATTCAAAAGGATGCCAATCGCTTCCTGTTTTTTTCAGCTGTGTTTGCATTGTGAATTTCCTTCCTTTGCGGACGTTGTGCTGATTTCCAGGAACTGATTCCGGTTCTTGTTTTCCACAATCGTCGGAGTCGGGGTGAGTCGGAGCTGCGCTGTGGCCCGGCTGTGTTGGTTACAGTTGTGTGGCTGGCGCAAATAATGGAGCCATCAAATTGCAATGTGATCTCCGCGCACTGCTCCAAGGGCATCTCCCACCCTCCACTCTCAAACAGGCTGCGGATTTCAGCTCTCGCTTTGGAAGTCTGATTGATCAACGAATCTTGCTCGTGTAGAAAGGAGTTGAGTGGCATCGTTTGAGAAAATTCAGCCTCCCCACTTGACTGGCTTTGTCCACATGTCCACGCTGGTAAATGTTCAGTATCCTTGCTCTGTGCAGATTTGCACGACAAAAGACAAGTTCTCCGAGGATGCGACGTGACCGCTGCCATTCTGGGAATTCTGGAAGTGAGTTGGTCACAACCCGGACACCACTGCACCCGCCTCTGTTCCATTTCTTCTGGTTTGACCGTTGAACACGAAACAATGGCATATCTGGTACTGGAAGAAAGGGAGGGGGTTGAACCTTGGGACAGAGCTTGTGCCACATACTGTGCGTGAGGTGTTTGTCTCTTCTTGGGAAGGAGCCTCACGTCAGGAAGGGTGTGTGGCTCCAAGTTTTCTCTGTTCTATGATGCTTCGCACGACGCGTCAGGAACGTAACACATCACGCATTACACATCTTACGTGAACCGGGCCTCAAGATCACGTGCTCACACACGCGTGTTGCATGAACGTGAATAAGAGACGTGGGAGTCGGGGCGGTGTTTGAGGAGGTGGGAAGGTCGTTTTGATAGGCGTCCTCCACTCAGCGCGGGAGCTGCACCGTCCTTATCCTCCGATCCACAGCCAAACAGATGCCTCGGCTGCGGCCGGGTTCACGCTGTGAGCGTCGTGCTTTGTGGAGCTGTGGAGCTGTGGCTGGGGCAAATGGTCCTGAAACACCGGGTCATGTGACCAGGTCAATGGCCGGGGGCGTCGGGTCTTGTGGTGCTGCACGTGTGTGTGTATGTGTGTGTGTGTGTGTGTGTGTGTGTGTGTGTGTGTGTGTGTGTCCTGCGGCCGGGTTCACACTCAGAACGCCACGTTTCAGAGTGCCTTGGGTTGGTTTTCTGGCTTAGTTCACACTGAGGACGTGGTGCATTGCGGCGCTGTTGCGGCGCTGAGGCTGAAGGTGTGCAGTGCCCATCAACGCTTCATGCCGCAGGTACAGTGTGACGCAACCAGAGCGGAAGGCACAGGATTTTGTGAATTCCACCCTGGGAATGGACGCATCGTTCCCTTTGCGTTTGCGCAGAGAATGAACCTTAGTACTTGCTGTCAAGATTGGAGAGATTGCGACAGAGACAAAACTGATTGTTTCCAACCTCACAACAGGCGGACAGAAAAACTCCCGGATGCGGTCCATGAGCAGAACAAATGGAGCTCTTCCTGCTCAGGTTCACTGAGGCTTTGAAGTGTTAATGCCCGAAAAAACCTAATTTGGCTGTTGAAATGCTCTTGTTGGAGCCTCCAAGCACAAGTAGCACAAACCTACTCTGGGTGCACAAGATTCTCTGCAGAACCTGTTCCACCCAGGGGCGGATGCGACACAAGGGGCAGAGTCAGACGGGGTCTTCGTCTGGCATGCTGGGTGCGTCACGTGCTGCGTCAATGCACAAGCCTGAGGCACCCAGGGACGCAGCTCCCATTGACTCGCACAGACGCCTCATGCCATGTTCTCAGAAGGTATGCACAAAGAGATAATCCCTTCTCTGTGCCTCTCTGTGTCTCTCATGTCAGAATCGGGTGAAGAAGTTTGTCTGGTGCATCTCAGACGTACATGCGGCTGGGTTTGGGGGCAATGACTTCATGTCAAGGGGAACATCCCAAAGCTCCAGCTGAAGGCATCCTTGTGTCAAGAGGATGCTGCAATGAAATTTAGCACAGTAAACCCAGCTGCTTTGACATCCCCCGAGCCTCTGTGATGGCTGGAAACCACGGATCCTTCCTCAGATGTTGCACTCAGTGTTGCATCCACAGTGCATTGTTGTCTTGGAGCAGCCTTGTTATTTGTGTGGGGACGCGTTCAATGTGAAACCGTCTTCAGAATACCAGGTACCCAGACTCCACACGGAAACCACAGTGGGCCGCGACTCGCATGTCGTCCCAGAACGAGGACCATGTCCCCTCCATCCCCAGACGGGAGATTGTCATCATAACATGTGCGTCTGCGTTCCTGGCTATTTCTGGACACGCGTGGACTGAGACTCGCGTGCAAAGGATCCGAGACTCACAGGAAGCATGATACATTGCGCGCGTGGACTTAATCAGGGCCGGTCGGCCGGAGCTCTGGTCTGGATGTCCCTTCCTCAAGTATCTGTTGGCAGTGTAGGACTGGCCCAATGGTCCCAGGAACCACAATGTCCTTCCCTTCTACCCTCTACCCACTGCTCCCTCCCTCCCTCCCTCCCTCCCTCCCT
>JAAUXT010146251.1_pt1 | contig 15592 bp, 25 predicted proteins | sample 7278171 | NCBI WGS metagenome assembly JAAUXT01 (sample SAMN14350112, study PRJNA611818) | marine sediment metagenome | isolation source: surface marine sediment (1.8m) | place: French Polynesia: Moorea | collected 2018-08 | reverse complement strand
GACAAAGAAAAAAGTTGAGTAGATGACAAAAAGGTAAAGTTTTGAGTAAATCATGAGCCATACCCATTTTTTATTTTGCCCAGATTTGAGGTAATTTTGGTAGGATTTGTTTCAACTTCACTTGTCTCTGTATAATTTTCAGTTGTCTACATCACTCAGAAGCCACTTTTTCAGGACATAAGCTGCTTTCATTGGGACTTCCCTCGTACTGTCATTCATAATGTTTTGGCGGGAATGCATTGGCACGTTGCTGTTTGTGGTGTTGCAGCTCCGTTCGCGATCATCACGTTCCCGTTCCTCTTCTCCGTCATGTTCGGCGACGCGGGCCACGGAACTCTGCTGCTCTGCTTCGCGCTCTGGATGGTGATACGGGAGAAACAACTCGAGCGCTGGAACACCAACAACGAGGTGCGCGTTCCTTTGGTCTACCCACTTCATGCACCCGCAGATTGTCACTGACGGTGCGTGTGCAGCAACGCACAAAGGACAGCCTGTGTCCTGTGGCTGCAGCCTCACTGAAGAAATATTGTATGTGTTGACGTTGACTCATATTGACAGATGTGGGTGATGCTGTTCGGCGGGCGGTACCTGATCCTACTCATGGCCATTTTCTCCATCTACTCGGGCCTCATCTACAACGACGTATTCTCAAAGTCTCTCAACATCTTCGGTTCCAAGTGGAACGTGGTCTACAACTAGTGAGTACAAACATCTTGCAAGTTCGTCTCAACGAAACGTAAAATGCAACAGCAAGTCGAACAAAACTTGGTTTCATTTCGAACGCAAAATCCGATGTTTTTCTGACAACCGTTGGTTTCTCCTCAGCAACGACACCATTCGCACGGCAGCGTCACGTACACTTGACGCGTCCAACGTCACAGTATACGGCGGGACGCCCTATCCTTTTGGCGTCGACCCGGTCAGTTGACATTTCTACCCTGAAACTAAAATCAGAGAGCTTGTTTTGCCGTGCGCACCTTTGTTTGCTTTCAACAAAAGTCAGTGAAAAATCTTGCGAAAACTCTTTTTACTTCACAAAGTGTGTGCTGTTTTCAGGTTTGGCAGTTCGCAATAAACAAAATCACCTTCACCAACTCGTACAAAAAGAAGCTATCTGTGATACTCGGCGTCTTCCAAATGTTGCTCGGCCTTTTTCTTAGTCTGTTCAACCACAGGTGAGAAACAAACGGGTACGTGTAGGAGGGAGGGGAACGTGTGCAGAGGAATGTCAGTCAACTCTACTTGACGGCCTTACGTTGGCTGCAAAAGCACGATAGCAATTGCTCAATTTTGGTGCGACACGGAAGCGATTTTTCAGTGCATGATTCTCAAGGGTCTGCGTCCAGCCTGTATTTTGGCTTTGCCTTGCCTTTACAGTTATTTCCGCCAGCGCATCAACGTGGTGTGCGAGTTCCTCCCGCAGCTGCTCTTTCTCCTCGCCATGTTCGGCTACCTCATCGGCCTCATCTTCACCAAGTGGGTCAAGTTCTCAGCAGACGGCTCGTTCTGCTCCCCAAGTCTCCTCATAGGTCAGTCCTGGTCTGCAGACTTCAGTTTGACGTATCTGTTGTGGTGTGTAATGCAAGTAGTTGGTGGTTTTTCTTTATTAACAGTGAGCAACTGACATGTGTTCGGAGCAGACGAGCAAACAGAGCCAACCACAAAGTCTTTGCGTTTGCAGGTCTGATCAACATGTTCCTCTTCAAGTACACAAAGGATCCTTGTTCGAGCGCAAACTGGTATTCTGGCCAGGCAAGCAAACCATTTCTTCCCGATTGCAACTTCCGCACCAGACAGGCTACGAAATTCCACGAATCCAATTGACAAACAACTCTTGCGTCCTGCACTGACCACACGCATAAATGGACAAGTTTGCTCAAAACTTCCGAGTCCTCGACGAAAACTATCTTCGAAGTGATTTTTCAACTATTTGCATGTGCTTGCCTGCAGACGACAGTGCAGACGTTGGTTGTGGTTATCGCTGGGGTGTGCGTGCCCTGGATGCTGCTCTCCAAACCGCTCGTTCTCTACTGCCGTCACAGGCGCAGCGGTCAGGTGCGTTCCTGTCCCACGTTTTTGAACATTCGATCTTGCTGCTTTTGAAACTAGTGCATGGCATGTCCCATTACGCTCAGAGCACAACGCCGTCATTCGCAAACAAATGCTGTCGTGAAGCCTTTTTCTGTCTCAGTTGAAAGTGTGAACACGCGTCCTGTGAATGTAAATTTCGTCCGTGCTCATGTTCGTCAATTGTCGTTCCGAACCATTGCCAAAAAACCAAGCATGCACGCTTTCCTGAGGAATTTATCCAGACGCTTCTTGTTTTTCTTGTGTTCGCTACATTGCAATTTTTCTGGTGTCAACAGTTTGCTGTTGTCTTCACGGAATGTGCTGGGTGTGAATTGTAGCCAGGGGAGTTTGAGGAACTTCGCGAGGAAACAGAAAACGGTGGCGTCCCCACTGCAGATGTGGTGGCGTCGGCGCCACCGCCGTCGTATGAGGACGCGATGTCGGAGTCACGCATGCGCGCTGATACGTGTGACGTTCTCATGGGTCAGGCTGAGGATTCGTTCGGTCAGGAGGGAGAACAGCTCAGGGTGAACATTAGAATTAAAGGCCTGCATGTCACCCGCGCATGAAACCCTCGTTTTGATGGCACGTGGTCTGTTCAGTGTTTCAACAAACACCGGTTGATCTGCACCCGATGAAAGCGATTCCAAGCATCTCCCTTCAGATTCACTCACCCCGTAGCGGTTGGACCGCGGGACCCTGTGTGTCTTTTGTTGGTGATGGAAGAGTTCTGGGGAACTTGTGTCCACGGATGACACGGCTCACTGGCTCACTTGCAGTGTCACGGTGAATTCTCGATGTGTCTCACCCTACCTCCCCAGGACAGGCATCAGGATGCAGGTACCCGCTGATGGTGACCCTCTTCGCTTCGCCAGCAAACTTTTCCGTCGTGTAGCAAAAATATATATATATATGGTGAAAAGAAATATCAACGTGAACCCTTGGGATCCGCTTTGTCCCTTTCCAGACTGACCAGGCATCATCTTTCTGCTTCGGCTTTTGCTGAATGTTCCCATGTTCGTGTTAGATATCTCAAAGCACTTGACTTTTCCTGAACACTCTGGGCATTGTCATGGTCTGGGGCAAACTGCAAAGGATGATCGATCACGCACGACCCATGTGAAAATAATATGTTGCAGCAGCGAAACAGTCTGTGCTATTTTGTGATTGGACTGTTGGTGTGAGGCTACGGTGAAGTGTACGTCGTGCTGGTGAAGGCCACAGGGAAGATGTCGCAGGGAACAGTAGTCAATCAAATGGAAGCCGAAGTTTCCTTTTGGTGTTGTGCGAAGTTCATTTCAGAACTTATCGAGAAACATCGATCTCTTCACAAGATTTGTTTGTCATCTCAAGACCCAGATGTCGAGGTCAGCTTGTGCTTGTGCTTTCAGCTGCGGACGTTCGTACACCTGACCAACGAACCGCAGGGTGAGAGCAGCACCGACCCAGGCTGCAGTGCTGGTCCCAGCGGGTATCCGCCTGCCTTGGACACAGCTAGCCACGGGGCCGTGATGGGGGCAGACCGAGCCTTCAGCGAAACAGAGGAGCCGGTGAGTAAATCTGAGGTAGAATTGCCAGTGAGGGTGCAGACACCATATCTTTCGCTGATTGCCCCAGGAGTGTCGTTTTCTCCGGAAAAGCGGAACGAATTGCATTCATTCGGACTGTGTCGACGACTTTACGGTTTGTTTTCATCTTTGGCGCAAGATGCTTGGGCCACTCTGGTGGGGTTGGGTGCCCGCCCCCCTTGCCCAGTTGTGATTTTCTTGCTCTTGTTACAACCCCGACAGTATTTTTGTCTTCACGGTTTGCTTTGCCTCTTCTGGTGACAGTTCGACAGCAACGCGGCAGCATTGAAGTCACCATCGTCTTCGAATTTCAGTTTGACCTGGGAGAGACGTTTCTGCACCAGGCGATCCACACAATAGAGTACTGTCTCGGCTGCATTTCCCACACGGCGTCCTACCTGCGACTGTGGGCGCTCAGTTTGGCTCATGCGCGTGAGTACAGTGTGGTCCAGGACAAAAATAACTTTCCAGGAGATGGAATCAGCCATCCAACAGATGAAATCCTGTGGTGCACGCAAGAAGCGAGCTCACATGTGCACAACTTGGTGTGGTCGTTGTGGAGGCTTTCATTGTTACGAGGCCCATCATTTATGTAACCGTTGTTCGTCCAGTACGACAGCAAGCTTTCCTCCTTTACTCACATAACTTCCACAAGTACAAGATCCATAACCTGTCTTGTTTCAAGCAAACTTTCACAATTTTCAATGCATGCATTCATTCCCCTTTTAAACTTCCAAAATTAATTCTGTTGCTCTGTGTGGCTATTGACAGTCAATGGTTAATGGTCTTAATGGAGAGCAACTCTGTGTAAAATCAATAGTCACAAGTGATGAAACACTGAATCTTTGTTGGATCATCAACACTACACAGTGAATCAAGGTTCATGGAAAACTGTGTCAAGTTGTAGAAAAGTAAGTCCAGATTGCTCAAGGAAATTTTCAGATCAAACAGAACAGGCTTTCCTGTCGTACCAGATGAACAACGGTTACATAAATGACGGGCCTCGTATTCGTACGTCTGCGAGAAATGAATAAACGGCGCGAGAGAGCTTTCGCCTAACAGGGAGGTGTGTCTCAGATTGTGAAACGTGACTTTTGTCATCCTGTGATAATATTTCAGAGTTGTCGGAGGTGTTGTGGGACATGGTGCTGCACATGGGGCTCGCGATGCCGGGCTTCGCTGGCGCCTTCATGACCTTCCTCGTGTTCGCGCCGTGGGCGGTTCTCACCGTCGCCATCCTGCTCGTTATGGAAGGCCTGTCCGCCTTCCTCCACACCCTCAGGCTTCACTGGTAGGTCACTTGTTCAAACAGTTTTGATGATCAGTTTGCGTTTCCAACAATGCCTGACGGAGTCATGATCCATTCACCTAGCGAGTGCTTTATGCAGTCACTGTTGTGTTGTTCTGTTTGTGCGTATGTGGCCACTGTCCTGGTAGGGCCCAATCCCACAGGTCAGAATTGTTTTTGGGCAGTGTGTGACCTTGTCCCAAAAGGAAGGAATCAGACCCCCCACCCACCCAGCCCCAAAATTTTGGTACAGGCCAGAATTGGTAGCTGATTCTTTGGTTGGTAGCTGACCTGCCCCTTTCTCTGTATTTGGGACATGGCCCAGTCTTCAAAACAAAATCAGAAATCACCGAGAAGATGTCGGACACCACCAGCCACGCGTGCTCCATGTTCAGTGATATCTTCTTACGGTGGCGATTTCTGAAATGTCTGCACTGCCAAGTGGTTCTGTAGTTTCAGCGGTGTAGCAGTGCAGCGTGTGTCTCACTTTCGCAAGTGCAACGCCTGAAAAAGGTCTGGTACAAATGAAGCTGGGCGTTTTCCACCGTTTGTGCTCTTGTCTTTCCAGGGTGGAGTTCCAAAGCAAGTTTTACAAGGGAGAAGGATTCCATTTCCAGCCGTTTAGCTTCAAGGACATTCTGAAGGAATCCACAGAGTGATTGTTCCGATGTGATTGGAACCAAGTTCCACATGAAAAAGCCAAAACAGTGATTGACAAAAAGGTTTGTCTTTGGACCTGTCTCTTAACTGTGTGGTCACTGTGTCTGCTGTTAAGTGTGTGGACAGGGACACATCATGTTCTCGGTTGGGGGCGGCAAGTATTACGTTTTTGAAAGAAAAAACTGGACTGGCTTTGGACAAACCAAAGGGGAAAGGAGGTTGGGAGTCTTTGATGCACCCTTTGTTGCTGTGTTTCAAAGGCAGTTGATCGTACTTTTCACCCCCCCCCCCGCCTTTCTTCACTGTGAATTTGTGCAAGGTGCCTAAATATGGGGAACTGTGACACGTAAGATCTTACAACCGAGGTATTTTATGTTCACCTTCAGAACTTTGCAAAAAGTGACTCCTGCCCCAGCTACATGTAGTTCATTTTGGAAGTGTAACAACATCACCCTTGCTCACAAAAATACAACACGCATGCAGGAGTCTCGTTTCTGTCTCCACACCCTCGTTTTTAAGGCCGCGGTTTAGTGCGATCTGCGGGGTAAGTCCAGTCATGATTGTAAGTGAATGGGGTAGGATGACAGCAAGCATCTGGTCATGTCCTGCCTAGAACAAGGCCTGATGCTTGCTGTCTCACCTCCCCCTCCCCCCTGTGATGATAGCAGCCAACAGGTATCCCACTCGGGGTTTTCCCGCGCATCGTAAAATTGCTGGCTTTCTTGTTACTGGGCAGAGATCTGTACCCATCGCGTGAGATTGTTGTTCTCCTTCACGTATTTTCACAACGTTAGTCACATGTTGTGGTTTGACTTCCAGTTGCTCAATTTGTGAAAATTTCAAGCTCGCCTCCAATGTGTGCACGAGCTGACCGGGAAGTTTCTTTTCGGATGGCTTTGTGCTTGTCGTGATTTGATGTTTACTTTTCAACCCTTGGGTATGCGTTTCAAAATTTCGCCTTTACACAGGTGCGTCCTTTGGGGCAAGCCATGCTTTGGGACGAGACAGCAGTGATCACCCCTGATCGCCACAGTGTGTGTGTGTGTGTGTGTGTGTGTGTGTGTGTGTGTGTGTGTGTGTGTGTGTGTGACGTCTGCAGAAAAAAAGTTGGAATTGAGGGGTGTCGGCGACTCCGTCGCGATTTCTTTCTGCGCGGCAATCACCCGGTGGTGATTGCACTTTTGCCTGTGTTATTTGCTCTGCTTCCTTGTTTGTTATCTTGTCAACTGCTGTGAGTGAGTTACCGATTCGACAACAGCTGCTGGTCTGTGGGCTGCTGATTTCCAGATACAGAGAGCCACTTTGAGGCCGGGGAGGGATGGTGTGGGCTGCCACCGACGACAGGTGCTTCGGCATTTGTGAAGTTTCTCCCCTGCAGTGTGTTCTTCGTGTTCCTCTTGTCTTGCACGTGAGAAACAGCAATACGACACACCAAAGCTCAGTTGGGTCTCCTTGTTATCTTTGCCACGCTTGAGTGGAATTTCAGTTGATGAGACCTGTTCGAACGAAAAGGAATGTTTCAGTCCCAGACATTCAGTAAAGGATCATGTGCTCTGCATTTTTGTGCCTCTCGAACTCTTTTCACATAAGGTGCTATTTTTATCACACACAGAATGTCTCCACATTCATCAACGAAATCTACTAATGTGCAACAATTCTTTTTCGCACGTTGCGACAAAACTGCTTGAAGTTAGTTCCGCTGATCTTCGAATGTTAAAATTTTTTCATTGTTTTCTGCTAAATGTGGTGTTCGAGAATGTATTAAATTTCTGAGACTCTACACGTCCAAAGTTGAATCAAAACCTGCTGACATGGGTGGTTGATTCAAGACAAGAAAAGAACAGACTGATAGATTCTGATGTCTTTGTCCTTTCCGGAGTCCGTCAGAAGATGCCAAGTCTAAGAATGTTTTTGATACCTTCTCGTGAGTTGCTTTTTGAACTTTTTTGATCAACTGAGAACGAAAACGAACTGCATTTTGTATTTTGATCACTCCTTCATTGGGCACACCACAAGGTGCCCAATGTTCATGTTGATAAATAATTATTGTTTGTTGAAAGCCAGGTCTTGAGCAACTTTTGTTTTTCGTTCGTGCTACGAGGGTCACTTCCTCAGGGGTGATCGTGAGGCTGCAGCCTTGCAGATTCAACACCAAACATAAGACTTATTTTATGGAAATATTCTTGTTTATTTTTCCGACTTTCTTTTGAGCCTTCAAACTTTTTCACTGGGATGAACAGGATGCACGGATCACTACAACCAAACGCAGCCACCAGCGACCCCACGCACACGTATGTTCGTACCCAAAAGAAAAAGGCCAACATTCGCCACAATAAAACTTCGGAACATCAAACAGACGTTCACCTTCAAAAACAATTCAACAATTTGCCCCCTCCCCCCCCCCGCTTCCATCGATGAAAAGTACAACTCCAACTCCAAGCGAACTAACTCTGCCATGTCAGCAAAGTTCGAACAACGTGGGGTTGACCACAATTTGTGCTGCCTGTGATGGCGGAAAACCCGCACCTGGCAAACAGCCACAAAACAAAGGTCAAAATTCAGGACAATTTGAGCACAACTGTGAAACAACACTGTCAACACAAAGTTTCGAAACTTGCAAATTATTTGGTTCAAAATGCAACCAGAAAACGAAACAAAACGACGAAAAAAACCAACGACTGAATGACTCCATGGCCCCATGCAGCGCAACATCCACAACGCACCAGAAGCTTCTCGACGCTCAATGTTGCAAAACGACAAGAATTTCTCGGCACTTCCTAGTGTAGCCAGGAGGTGCGGCTACTAGGTGCGGCCACTCACAACACAGTGAAGTCAAACGGCCCTTCAAACTTGGCCCTTTTTCTCCGGAAAATCTACATTTCTTTCAAGCAGCGAATCTTCTGATTGACGAACAGCGACCTGGACAGCCCAGCAAAGCGTTTTTCCCCCGCACATAGACGGAACTTCTACCCCTGAACTTTTGACCTGTCGACGTCTTCGTGGTGCAGCACTTCAAGGTGCTGGTGGGATCCACAAAATCTGTTGTGAAGCCGCTCAGATAGGCTCTGTCATCCGGATGAATGCACGAATTTGCGTGTAACGTCTGTAGTATCGCGAGGCGTGTCTTTGTACAATGTTTCTGATGGAGGAGACGAGTCTAAGAGAAAGGCCTTTGTCAGTTGCGCGAGGAACCGGCGGACGCGGTGCCGGGCGCGATGGACATCTCGCCTCCCTGACCGCCCTCCCGTGGTGGACTCTGAAATCAAACAAAACTCAAGTCAAGGTGTGATGAGTAGCGTTGCTCAACACCAGAAGAGCACGGAAGGGCACTGGCTTTCTTGTTCTTGCAAACAAAGCTCCGTTTTTTGTGCACGCCTCACCACCACGCCGTGCCCTCTGGGCAAAAACGCCCTCAACCAATGATCAACGCACACTTACCTTCACGTGAATTTGATTCCTAAGCATTGCCGACCGAAGGATCAGCGCCTGAAAAAAGCAATGAAAACTGAAAGTTCAAGGCCCTTTCGATTTCCATGAACGTTAAAGTCGCAGCAGGAATTGTTTGACCGAGGAGCTCGCACGAGACAGCGCAGAGTTAACGCAAAAATACAAGACGCACACGACGCAACACATTATTGGTGTACCTTGCTCCGCCTCTGGTACTCCTTGCCCATCAACAATGACTTCTCGAATGTTGTGCTTCGCTGGTCTGTGTCCTTCGCGTACAAGATCTGAAGAATTTCAAATCATGTCAAGAGAAAATGGCAGGCGGCCTGTCACTCGATCAACAGCAGTGTCAGAAAGAACACCACCAGGAGAAATACCCAACCAACTTCATCAACTTTGTTGCCCCTCCCCTCAAACGCCCCGTCCCGCCTGCGACCGATCCCAGGTCGAAGACGACGATTGCGAAAACCAAGCTTCAGCGCTTTGCAATCCCCTCTTTCTTTGCGCGTGCATTGGAGACTGCACCTTGTTGTGTGAATCGATGCGAGCGTTGATTTGTCCGTCCAGGATAAGCTGCATCAACTCGTCCTCCAGCGCCGCCACCGTCGTGTTGAACGCCGACGCCATCTTGTTCAGATCAGCTGACAGGTACGGACTGAAGTACTGAAATGCAAACAGTCGCACTTGTCTTTGTTTTTACAACGTCTAGTGGCTCGCAGTGATCTGGAATTGCAGAGGGAGTTTGTCTTGCGACCACAGAATTCTCCCTTCTGGGAGCGTTCTTCACACAGGGAGGTCACAGCCCTCCTTACCTGACAAAGAGCCCGATTTCTAATTTGTGTGTACAATGCGTTGACGTGTGGTGCTAAATACATGTCTAACAACAAGTTGTCCTGCAAACAAAACCAAGATTTTAGCGCCGTGTACTGGTGCGGTTCACTGAACAAAAGAGAAAATGCAATTGGAAGCGAAAATTCTGGAACAGCCACCGAAGTCTGCACGAGGCACTGTGCTATTTTGGACGAACAAAGAAAGAAAAGACTCACTTTTATGTCGTCAAGTAACTTGAGACATGAAGCGTATTTGGAGTCGTAGAACTTGTGGATGATATCTCGAAGTTGCGGCTCCAACTCCAGGAATAATTTGAAAGAGCTGAAAACGAACATTCTCCATGTCAGGATATTTGTTCAATTTTCAAAAACTTGTCGAAAAAGTTTTGACTTACTTCCGTTCCGCAACCGAAGAGACACCCACCTGCTAGATATGACGTTCTTTTGCAACTCTTGTCTGTCGAATGATGCCAGCGCACACAAAGCACCGTATCTGGCGACGTCGTTTGGTGAAAGCATCTGAAAACGCAGAACTTGAGACTGAATGCAGGTTTGTTCAGATAAAGTCCCATTTCTAGACCCCAGGTATCGTTCAACAAAGTAACAATGTCTGCCATCTCTCCTCCACTGACCTCGGGAAAATCACAGTGGTCGAAGCTGGCTTGGAGGAAGTATTTCGCTGCTGACTTGTACTTCTTGGTGGCGAGTTCTGCGAGGCCCGCGGCGCATTTTAATTTCGTGATCACAGACTGGCCCGCGTCCTTTCCATGGGGCTGCAACAAATTCTTTTCGCGTGAACGTCGAACAGACAGGAGAAGACGCACTGTTCACGAAAAGGCGTCGACCGTCAAACTTCCCACTTTGTTCATCCTGCCGTTGCTACGGAAAGGTTTGGCAAAAACCATTCCACCTGTTGAGTGTTCCTGTATTCAAAAGCATACCTCTGAAATTTGTGGAGTTGCCTCTGCTTTGTTCACATAGCTGAGGACATGAGACCAATTCTGCAGAAACACGCTCACCTGAAACGAGCCACATAATTGGTCAACATGGCCACAACCGTGTGTTGGAGAACTGAGCGTGACGTTCTTCTGATTCTGCAGAAAATCGGATTGGCACTGTGGCAGATGAGGCACTCACTTTGATGACGTTGAGACACATGTTGACCACATGTTTGGCACTGGTACAGTAATCTCGCGCCCGCGAGTAGCACTTGAGGGCATTACTAAGATCTCCACAATCCAAGTAATGATCGCCCAAGTCATCGTGACCTCTTCTGCAAAAGCGCACAGAGTTGCTGAATGAAACAATCAACAGTCTGAGTTTTCATTGACAAGTTGGCAGGCCTTGCGCCAGGAACCGGGAAAACACACAAGCACTTTCTGATGGGCACCCTCAACATGACTAGAAAAGCTGCCTTCCAAGCAAACAGTCTTGCAGATTGAACAGTACTTTTGCTATACCTTCGGCGAACCCCCAAACTCTGTGGACTCCAGTAGCTACCTTATGCTTTCCTTGATGGAGTTACTTTTGTAGTTTTTCAGGTCAGTGTCAAGTTTTTCCAGTTTCATCGCTGCCTTTTTTGCTGTCGTTTCGATCCACTGGGAATCTAGAGCCGGCACGTTGTGAACCACACCAGCCACAGCATCAGGAAGAATCGACGAGCTGCAAGTGAATGCACACAGAAATTTACTTCCTGTGTCTGAATTAATCTTTCAGGAAATAATTCAAAGCTGCGTGTGATTTCCTTTTTCGCTTCGAAAAAGATTTATTTCTCCGCCTGTGTATTTCGCCCCAGATTTCACAACATTCACGTACCTAGAAACCGCTTCCTGCAGCTTCTTGTGGACAGTTTGATACATGGTAGTGTTGTAAGTTGTCATCACATATGCCAGAGCCATCCTGAGTGATTCAACTTTCAATGGCGGACAGTGTTCTGCGATGTAGACAAGTCTGTTGAGCTTCGCGAGACCTTTGTAGTTTGTCGCGTACGCTTCCAAATCCTGTTGGGAGACCAGACCATTTCAATCAAAACGTTTGAACAAGAAGGCTATGACCAGAAAGTCTGTGGTTCCACAACGTCAACTTGGCCGATAAAAGAGGGGACGATGATCAAATGGTACTCGTATCATGACCATTTTTCGGAAGGCATATGAGAGCCCCACGTACTCGTACAAGTCAACACAGTTTCCAGTTCAACATTGATTGCTTGTCATTTTCCAGTGGTAAGTGACCATTTGGTGCACACACACAGACACACATACGCACTCGTACCCAAGTGATTAAAAATTGCCGGAAAGCCTGCGGTTTGTCTTTCAGCGTCACTGAACTCCCTCTCTCTCTCTCTCACACACACACACACAGCGGCGCACGAGCCGCATTGAGCATACAGTATGAAGGCGGCTGCAGAAATTGAATTCACAACACGAAGATGACGCCCAGAAAGCGCGAGGTTTCACGCGGTTGGCATTGCCCTCTTCTGCGACAAAAACACTTTCTTTTGTCCCCTCCCCCTCCTCGTTGCCCTGTAGCCACCACTGGCCCTGTCTTGGAACCGAACCACAGGATCCACTCTGGGACCAAACCTGCCCGGAGGGGGGCGGGGTCAACAGCAGTGCCACTGCTGAGACACACCTGCAGACAGCACAGGTTGCACCCTGGGACCTGTTCAGGAATGGGATAAACGGCAAAGTGAGGTGGCTGAAAACTCCCTGCAGACAGCAAAAAAGGTCCTACCTTGGGAACCAAACTGAGGACACGTTTTCATTTCGCCGGCAACTTCAATTCTGCGGAGCCCTGAGTCGGACCCCAATCAAATATCTCGCCAATTCTGGACCTGCTAGAGCCCTCGCCCACTACGCTATCAACAGTAGTGGGGAAATGACTGCGGAAAACCTTGCTATGTGTTCGTGCCAAAGTTACAAAGCAGGCGTTGTAACTGGTTTGCATGTCCAAGACATGACACAGCGCGAAAGTGCAACCAAAACATCAATATTCACACCACCTGCACACTACACGTCTACAATCACACAACTTACCAGATTTGTTGTTTCCACAACGAAATGTTCTTCTTCAACGTTTTCATTTTCTTCCGGGGGTGCATCCACCTGCATGGGCTCCACCGCACCCTGCAAAAGGTAGTTGAACCTTTGCCTTAGTCGCACTTGAACAGCTTCAAAAACTGCTTCTGTCATTATGCTGTATTCCGAATGGCTCCAACACTCAATTTCCTTCTCACAAAGCTGCTACATTTCACATAAAATCAAATATTTCACTGCGCCAACAGTACACCAATTCGCATAAGACGCCATGTTTATTTGCAGCAACATGTTCAAATGCACTTCACGGATCAACAAACGCTCAGATCAAACCGGAAACACGATGAGGCCGAAGAAATGAAATTATCAACAATTTTCCACTGTCAAAGAACGTCACAACACCAGTATTTATTTCAAAATTTTGAGATACCTGAAACTGGTGAAGAGGCAGCGGCATACCGGAAGTCAGTGTTTTTCCTACGGCGCTTGCGCACAGGGGGGTGTTTCTCTGAAAGCAGAAAAAGTTGAAAAAGACCCCCTCCCCCACTCTCCGTGCAGACAACACGTGAATACGCGTGCGTCTACGGTGTGTGGAAGTATTGAACAAAATTAGATCAGGTGACAAAAATACTGATGAGAATTCATTTTCGTCCACGTCCGTCTGAGACGAATTGAGTGACCTGTCAACATCTTGACGGGTCACACAGACTCTAGATCTAGATCTTGACAGCCAGGCCACACAGTTTGAAGCCATAGATGCAATTCGGGCACACCAATTGTAGTGGTATCACAAACGATCAGTTGGGTATCTCAGGTGAGACTGCCACGGTGGCGCGAATCTCCGTGTTTATTGAATGAACAGTGCTGCCACCTGTACTGAGGTGGTTCAATTTTACAGCTGGTGTATCACACCACACTCCTCCCCCACCAGGGGGGGCTGGCCTCAGCCAATTAATTATATTCTAAATATTTTTGTATTTAATTATTACATACATTAGACAGGAAATAGATGCTTAATATCAAAATTCTGCTATTTTGCTGGAAATTACCCAGCATTCCTCCCCCCCAGGGGCTGATCACATGACCCCTTGTGGTTTTGCGCTCTCTTTTGACTGTCATGGCCACCGGAGGCACGTACCCCCAGAATTTGGGCCAGGAGAAACAAGAAATTGTTGCCTTTTTGAGGCAAAACGTTGCTCGACGCCTTGCCCACGAGGCATCTATTCAAAGGCTGCCACAGACTCACCCCAGGGTGATCCAGGCTGTACGGGCATATTTCAATTTGGGGCCAACTTTACATTGCACCTTCAACCGCCTCGTCTGGTTGGTGGCGACCGGCCAATAACGGTAAGACACTCCACACATACTCCTGAGGCATAAAAAACTCCAGTCCTCTGGTATGAGCCGACTCCTGGAGAAAAAGCCCGAAGCGAGGAGTAATGTTTGTGGGAAAGTTCACACACTGTTGTTTCTAAAGTCACTAATTTTTGAATGGAAAAGTTCGAGTTTGTGGTTGGCACTGGCGTCGTCATCGATGCGCAGCGGCATTTGTGCTGGCGGTGTCATCGATGTACGGCGGCGGTTGTGCAGGTGGCGTCATCGAGTTGCGGCAGCAGTAGGGCCGGTGGCGTCGTTGATGCATGGCAGCACTGGATGGAGCTCTGTGGCGCCGATGGTTCTGAATATTTCAATGTAAGACCGGGGCATGCACCCCTGGTTGTTTACTACCGAGTTGCGGTGTTGTTTAACAAGTGGTATGTCTCGGACTGAACTGTGGCGATTGTTTGACGCCTTAATGAAGTTTTGGTCCATTTATCGGAGATCGAAGCAACGTTTGGTGCTTTGTGTTTAGACTTTTGTCGTGCAACATGAGGTTGTAGGTTGGGCTATTATGTGTAGCCGTAGTGCGAGAGCGTTAGAGGAAGGCAAGGGTGGCTGCTGACGTATGGCCAGACGGACCAGTGCCTTCCAGAGGTAGGGAGTTAACGTATAATGAGAGACGAGAAGGAGCAGAAAGGAACAAAAAGGAAGGGAAGAAAGAAAGAAAGAGAAAAAGTCGGAATTGTTATGGTGCGGCTACTGGCCTTGGTTATTTGGAGTGCTGTGTATGGCGTCGTAGTCGCGGGGTGCGAGCAGCAGGCTGCTGGGAGCGGTGGTGTCGGTGCAGTGCTAGGCAGCGTGGTGGTCTGGTTGTGGCAGCGTTGTCGTCGCAGTCAATGTCGGGGCGCTGTTGACGGCGGTCGTGGACTTGTACAACTTGACCTGGAGCTCGGTGAAAACGCGGGTTCCGAGGGCTCGGCCGGCGAGGACGGCACCCCCGTGTAAGGCGTGTAAGTAAAAATTGTCATGCAATTAGTATAACAGATTAATATGGGACACGTTGCGCACCCTGCAGGTGTAGACAAAGTCAGGGTTTTGACGTCGGATTATAGTATGCCCTCTAGTGGATTGCGTCGTCACTGGTGGTGTTGCAGGTGGCACAGTGTCCAGTTGGGAACAAGTTTTTGCTTTAGCAGGGGGTACTCTCTGTGGAAGAACGTCGTCGTCACGTGGTTTCGTAGTTTCTGAGGCTTGCTGGCAGAACAAGTCGGACATTTGTACCTTGTGTTTGTTGAACAGCCACTGCAGGTCTGGCAAATGCTCATCACGCACATACAGTTGGCTACGACCAGGAAGGATGTTGACCGACGTGTT
>JAAUXT010034728.1_pt1 | contig 15593 bp, 12 predicted proteins | sample 7278171 | NCBI WGS metagenome assembly JAAUXT01 (sample SAMN14350112, study PRJNA611818) | marine sediment metagenome | isolation source: surface marine sediment (1.8m) | place: French Polynesia: Moorea | collected 2018-08 | reverse complement strand
GACCTTCATAGGCAGCATATTCCACACCAAAGCTGAACTTGCAAGCTCGCAACTTCTGACTGTATCACTCAGACAGCCTTGTGAAGTTGAAAACTGCAACTGATCATCTGTTGTATTTGCTTTCAATCGAATGCATGAGTGCTGTTTTTGGCTGAATCTACGCAGCAAGCATTGACTTTCCAGGAACAAGACGCATCCACGGTGAACAAGGCTTCTGGCTCAACAACCAGACCCACGACTGCACGCGGCGGCGGCGGCGGCGGCGGCGGTGGGGTGATGCTGGACAGCGCCTCCTCCCCGGAGGAGCAACGCGGGAGATGGGGAAACCGTGTTTCCGCTCTGCGCAGCGTCACGGGGCGAGAGGCCGACACGGCGGGGCTTCAAGGGACGCGAGGGGGGGGGGGTCGCAAGAGCGTCGGGTATTGCTGGGAAGAATCAAACTGAGTCAGAAAACGTGAAGCTTCGTGAGTTGAGGCGGCGTGGACATATGAACCAACCACAGGATCCAAGGGCCCATTGGGCCTGACCCTCATTTCCCCGAAAAACAGAGGGACCCAACCCCACCACACCCCGGCCTGAAGGCTCCTGCTTGCTATATTGGACAATCACTTGCTCCAATGTCGGTTTGACCCCAGCCTGAAGGTGGTTCAGCTCCCCTCCCCAACCCTGGATCAGCTGTGGAGCTGTCCAGACAAAGGCGTCACAAAGTCTCCCGAGCTGATGACAAAGCGCGTCCACAACCATGACACTCCACAGACCCAACTCCCTTTGTCTCCCCTCCATAAACTCGGGCAACTTTTTTCTCTCAAATGATGTTGAACCGCAATAACCCCAGACAAAAATCACCACTTTTGTGCTCAGACAAAGAAAGAAATTTCCACATCACTCATCACGCGAAGGAGACAAAGGACATTTCTTACTGGTCTGTCCTGAAACTTGATATTCGGATCACACAGGTACGCGGCAGTTAAAGTGGAGACGTCGATCATATCAAGGGTGCAGTTGGCAGCTACAGCAACACAGACTCTACATGCAGTTGATGGAAGGAACGTTTTCCTTCCCTCCACACACAGAAGATGCATTTGCCAAGTAAAATGCTGTGTCGTGTCTTGTGTCTGCGTGTGTGACTGCTTTGTTCGAAATTCTTTTGTTCTAAAACATGAAGGAAATGTTCACGTCAAATGTTCAGGCCGTACTGCACGAAACTTTTGAATCAGGTTCTGCCTGAACCTGGAACCCGCAATTGTGTGTGTGTGTGTGTGTGTGTGTGTGTGTGTGTGTGTGTGTGTGTGTGTGTCTGTGTGAGAGAGAGAGACAGAGAAACAGAGGCAGAGAGAGAGAATGTGTGTGTGTGTGTGTGTCTGTGTGTGAGAGAGAGACAGAGAAACAGAGGCAGAGAGAGAGAATGTGTGTGTGTGTGTGTGTGTGTGCGTGTGTGTGTTTGATCTTGTCTGATATGATCTCCCGTGGTCTGGTCTGCTCTTGATTGGTTGCGGAGTGCACGTGATGAAGCCCTCGGGAGGTGAACCTCGCCTGCATGTCATGCAAACAAATGCTTCGTCACTTGCTGACGCCACACACGACGGCCAAGCAATCGGTTCAACGTCCTGGCGGCCGTTCACACGACGTCTTTTCGCGACAACCACAAGGTGGTGCTTGCTTCCTGTTGACGGCTGTGGAATCACCTGCTCTGTTGTCTGTCGTTATGTTTTCATCCTGACAGAAAGGTCAAATCTCCGAACGTTCCCTCCGCAAAACTCGGACCAAGAAAGTTTTGAGCCCTCTTGGACATTCTCTTGTTGTCTCTTGGAGTCCTTCAGGCCGCTGTTACTTGTGCGCTGCCGTCAGTTGGTCCCGAGATCTCGTACGGTCCCAAAACTATTCACGCTCCCACCTCCGCCTCTCTCCTTGTGCACTCCAGAAACAAAGAGCTTTGTTGGACAAATGTTTCAACGTTGGAGACCCCAGGCCGAACCCCATGGATGGCTGTCAGTGCTGGTTCGGGAACCCCAGTCGTGGATCCACTGGAGGGTGTGCCGCATCCCACTCAAGGAACTGCCCCGGGGGCAGCGGACACTGACCCGTGAGCTCAAGTCTGCCCAGCCCCCTACGACGTCGCAGGTTCCTATCTCCTGCTCACACGTTGATGACGTCCTGTCGCCCTATCGCAGCTGGGAAGGTGTTTAACTTCCTGTTGTTGCCTGGAAAAGCACCTGCCCCACCGTCTGTGCTTACGGTGTTCGTTTCCTAAAAGACGGGGGTCATCAGGATAACAACCCGGACTTCAGAGTTTAAACCCTGTTGAACCTTGTGTTTGTCAATCAGTTGGGTGGCTCTCCCTCAAGATTTTGATCCTGGTTTTGTGGTACTCGTATCCTGGGAACACCAAACACCTACCACCAAGGAGACCTCGATCTGCACATGCGCATCTTGTCACCGCCATTGCCAAAGTGACCTGACACGCGTAGATCTATGGTGCGTGAACCATTAACACAAGCCTGATCTTGCACCGGACAATGACCCCTGATGAAGCTGACGGAACAGGAGAGCCTTCGAAGCTTAGAGTCAGCAACTCGAGGTCGAACTCAACAGCAGTCAGGCGCAACTGACATGGACCAGTGTGCTGTAGGTCTCTCTGACCATGACAGCTGAGCCTGGATCTCTGGGTGCACACCACACCCTATCCACACAGGTGCCGCAGACCACTGCGCTACAGGTCAACCTCAGCCCTGACTGAAGTACAGCCCGGTTCTCTGGTTCCCCGACACCAGACCCTCGCGTCACGTGGAGCTTCCCAGCCGCAGCCCGGGATAAGTAAAGTGTCTCAGTCTAATGGGAAGTGATCAGCCTAATGCGGATACAGTTGCTCCTGGAGGCCCCCGTGAATCGGTGTCCGCCGCGTGTGAGCTACTGCCGGGGAAGAGGGACAGGGGACCGCGCGAAGTGGCTCCCGATGACACGGGGTGTGGGAAGTGAAGTGCCACCAACGCCGTGCAGATCTGAGTCAAAAGGTAGTGTGGTCTGTGGCACATTCTCGGTTCCAAAAGAAGGTGAGTAGATATGTGGCAGTTGTTGTTTGGGGTTTTACACAGAATACCCAAATTTGACCTCCACAACCGATGGCACGGGGCGGATAGCAGATGAACTCAAACTATCTGTTTTCACAACATCCAGAATCACATGCACAAAAAAGTTTTCTTTCCTTTGACAGTGTACGTTCTGCAGTGCGAGGGCTCAGAATCTGTCTTCAGAGACCAATCACACCCAAACGAATTCGCGTTTGAATCAGAGAAGCATCACACTCAGTGTCGCGTTGCCTCTGTTTAGCGCAGCGACCAATAGAACCAGTCTTGCATTCATTGAACCAATCTCAGCGACAACCACCTCGCAACCTCAAAGGCTCCCTTCCTCTCTGACCAGTGCCCGCGCAAGGACAACGCACCCGCAGCACCATCACCTGATTTCGCTGACACTGCGCCTCTGCACCTTCTGACAGGTCACTGTCCCGAGCGATGACCATCATCACGACCCACTTCCTGCTTCCTCCTCCTCCTCCTCCTGCAGCGCCGCTCCCTGCAGTTGCAGGAGTCAGAACCACATCCATTATGGATGGGTGACCCGGTGCACGTGTGCGCTGATTGCGGTCCGGATCCCCAGGGTCCGTGACCAGGGTCCCCGACGTAGGGAGGGGTCACCGACCTGCACACGGGTCCGTCAGGCTCGTGTGCGGTTCTGTTTTGTGAAAGTGGATGGAAGTGATTTTGGCACCTGAGATCAGGGGTGGACATGGCAGTGATTTTTCCGTGCTCTTTGAGGGTTCTGTTCAAACATCGACTCACATCTTCAGTGCGGACGAGTTCACTGATCTCCGCCAACTTTTCGTACACCACTCAGTCAGCGGATCGTGCCCTGAGTTTTGTCAGGTACACGAAGCCTGGTTACGATGCTTGGTGGCGGTTTGCAAACGAGCAGGTCATTCCAGCCACAGGTCCTCAAGGCGTTCGGGAGGCTCTCAGGCTCGACCCATGTTCAACCATCGTACGGTCAAAGCAAGGGGAATTTGGGTTGGTGGGTTGGGTCTCTAGGGCCCCTGAATCCGCCACTGTGACCCAGAATACCTTGTTTCCGGGGACAGGAGCTTGTCGGGCAATGAGCGATCAAAACTGCATGGTTCACGGAGGGAATCAACGTTGTGCTTTGAGCGGCGTGGGTGGAAGCATCGACGGTGATCAGGGCAATTCGCAGTCAATCTGCAACTCCCATTACTGTACTGGGGGCCGGACCGGACCTGGCCTGGACCGAATGCAAAAACCAAAACATGTTGCTCTGAACGAAGCTGAAATGTTTTGGCTTGCCCCAAAATGCGTGTAATGCATCCAATTTTCCAGCATGTTTCACTGGTCTCCCAGGCTACGTTCTCACAGGCTGGCGCTGAGGTTTGTTTTGCGTGGTCCAGGCGTGATGTGGGCTGGGCAGGGATGGCGAAAAGTGGGGCTCGGCGGCGCAATGATGGACGAAATTTGAGCTGGAGCTGGGCCAGATAGGGAGAGAGGAACGAAGGCCAGGCCGGGTGGAGAAGTGGGGTTGGGGCTGGAGCTGGAGTTGCAGTTGGGGCTGAGGTTGAGGCTGCAACTGGGGCTGGAGCCTGGGAAGCAACTGGGGCTGCAACTGGGACACACAGGGCAAGGGCTGAATAGGGATGCTGGGGGTTGGGAGATCTGAGTTGGGGCTGAGCAGGGATTGAGGAACTGAACCCAAGATTGAGCGAGAACGGGGAAAATGGGGCTGGAACTGGGCAGGAACGGAGGAACACAAACTGGAGCTTTGTAGGAGCAGGGGAATTGGGATTGGGACCATGCGTGGGCGGGGAGATCAGGGGCTGAGCGGGGTTCTGAAGATCAGGGAGCTTGGGCGGGGCCGGGGGCATTGAACTCACGAAGACAAAGCCCCGCGGCTGACGGCGTGACGAGCCGAAGCCAGACGCCGCCGCGCAGAGCCGGATCAGCCGATTCCAGACAAATTGCGCCGCTGCCGCGTGACACTCTCAAAACACCGCGTAATCTCGGCTTCCTGACTGAGTCAGTGCAATGGACCAAAAGCTGAGATCCCATCTCAAACGTCAGCGGAACGCCACGCTACCACGTGATTTTAGACGTTCGCGCAAAGGTGACATTGAAGGCGTTCGGCGTGTGAGGGGAAGCTTGCAAAATCAACGTGTCACGCGTGGCGCCCACACGACGTGACGCGCCTGCGCTCTGAGATTCGTGCGTGTCTGTCTCTCTGTCGGGAGGCGTGACCCGGACCTGGGGCGACAACGTGTCGCATCAGATCCTCGTCTCGTCCGGACGGCTCTGCAGACAAATAACAGACGGATCAGAGGGAATGGGCGCACACAGTAAAACAAAGTAAAGCAATCCGGAGCGAGTCGCGCGACAGACAGTGGGTCTCGCGTCTGATTCACACTGACACACACACACACGCACACACACACACACACACACACACACACACACACACACACACACACACAAAGTCAGGGGCAGGGTTTGGTCAAAGGGTTGGTTGTCCTGAAGGCGGGGAACCTGAATTTTGAAAACAGAAACTAACGTGCACGATAAAAATTATGTGCCTGTGGTGCACAATTAGGGTGCTCAGGTGGGGGGGCAGGGGAAGCCTCCACCCCCTGGATCGGCCCCTCGTACTTTCTGTCACAAGTGGTAAACGCACATTGTCTTTCCAATGGATTTGACTCGCCCAGCCAATGCATGGTTCTGCTGGCCCCACGCACTGGGCCTTGCACGTTGCGTAGGGAGTGTCCCACCCAGTATGAATCGTGCGTCTGTCTCGGAAGTGCCTGTGTTTTCCTGCGATGCCTGACTGGTCTACATCATCATGCCACTGGTGTCAGCGGTGCGGAGATTGGGGCATCACGACTCAAGGCGACTGAGAAACTTTTTGAGCACGAAAACGTCTCACAGATCTCATGAGTAACTTTTACTGTGGAGGATTTTGGGTTCAATGGCCGAAACACGAAAGAAAGCACTCTGCGTGCTTCACACGTGGCTTCTGCAGAAACTCCATCCAAAGATTAGTCTACATCTGTGACGTCGGTGCCGAAGGGAGTGAAGACCATAACATGGCCTTTGCTCCAGCACCATCAACAGGCCACTTCTTTTGTGCAATTTTTACTGTGGTTGCTGGTTGGAATCCCAAAACGGCAGAAGTGGGAGAATTAATTTTTAAGTCTTTTCGCTTCGTCCAAGGAAGCCAAGAGCCCAACTCAAACGGCTGAGTCTTCGCTCCTGATGTTTCCGTACCAAGAAGGGTTTTGCAAAACCAGGAAAATGAGGATGCCAGATCAGCCAACACAAACACAGCACACACATTGATCCGTCGTGTGAGCGTCAGGCTAACCTCACAACACGCGCAATGCTGGATCCACCACTGATTTCTGCAGTTCCCACTCCCCCCCCCCCCATTCCCTATTCAAAGGTGCGACGACTGTTTCCTCGAGGGCTCACGACCTCAGTGAGCGACACGGCGCCCCTCCCCACCTGAGAGAACCACTCTGGGCCTCCCCAGTCTCTTCCCCCTCCCTACTTGAGAGAACCACTCTGTCGATCCCCTCCACTCTCACCTGAGTGAGTGACTCTGCTCAGCCACAGCCCCTTTCCCATCTGAGGACCTCCCTCCCCGTCCCCTTCCCCCCTCTCACCTGAGTGCACCACTCTGCGCCTCCCCAGCCCCGCCCGCAGCCCAGCTGAAAGCCTCTCCCATTACGTAGGGCCTATCATATCCACTCGAGACACCGCGACACGCGGGGCGCCGCCGCTTGTCACAGCACGAGGAGGTGAGCATCAGCAGATGCGGTGCATCTTCATGGCTGAGCCACTGCACATTCTCTGGTGCATCCAAGGGTTCTTTGAAAACAGCTGATAGCAACGCCCACTGCCTTCAGCTGAACGGCTGGACGCAGAAACAGGTGTCCTCCGGTGCACTGGGTTGAACTGAAAACTTCAATGAAATGTTTCTTCAGTGTTGTCAAACGTGTGATGCAATTCAGTTTCAACGGAAATCTGTTTTGAAGACGAAATGGGAAGGAACTTCAAACTGAACTGATCCATGGGTAAAGTGAATTGAAAAATTTGTGTTCTTTATCATTTGAAGCACAGACCCAAACTTCGCATGCAGACACGGGACCCCAGGACTTCCATCCACCCAGACTCTTGTCATTCGCCATTTGTCTCACACTCTTTGTATTTCCAACACACGGTTGGTATCAGACTTCCACTGTCTACACGAATACGCGACTCAGGTCCATGACACCTTCCCGGCCCCGCCCCCCCCCCGCCCCGTCCCCCTCCCCCTCCCACCCGGACCAGACACCGCGCATTAGGCCTGATCAAGTCCCGCGCGGCCTCTCCACTTTACACAGCAGTTATCTATTTAGGTTTCACACGGACTTCCCTCGCTGAGGCAAAGTGTCCAACAGACAATTCAATTAGATACAGAGCGAGGAGTCGGGTATGAGTGCCGCCGCCGCCGCCGCCGCCACTGTTGCTGCTGCAGTGTCGGCGCCGCAGCTCAGGTCCTGGATTGCACGAAGCAGCCTTCACCAATTTGTGGAGTTTGCAGACGGACTGCTGTCTGTCTGTAGGAGACATGGATGTGAGTTTCTGGCTTCGTGTGGTTTCCTTCCAGGAAACTCCCCAGAAGCGTCAGTGTTTTGGCTTCGCTGTCAAATTTCTTGACTTCGTCATGTTCTGTGGTTTGACGTGCAGAGAACGTGGCTTGCATGTGGGGTCTGGTGCACACTGCGTGCGTGATGTGTTGTGTCGGTGCATTCGACAATGGTCGTTTGTTGTACGACGCAACACACATTGCACAACGCATGCACAACTCAAAGTTGGACTCAGAACATTTCGGCCCCAAGGGACACACACACACGCACACGCACACGTACACACACACACACCTGGAAATGAAACTTGAGTCAACGCACACCTCATCCAGCGCAAACCTGACCTGAGAACCTAACCTGAGAATCGCACGCTGAGAAGACTGCAGGAACGAGGAAGACTGGTTCACCCGACCCAAGTCTGCACGCACTCGAACACATGTCGAGGGCTCTGGGGAGGCGTTTTGTTTTTCAGGAAATTGCAGCACTCGGGAAACGCAAACATCGTCCCGACCCACGAACAGGCTGTTCCACGCACAGATCGACTGGGTGCAGATTTCAGGCAGTGCGCTGACGATGCGAAGCACATTCAATTGCAGGGCTCTTCAGATGTTGTGTGTGTGTGTGTGTGTGTGTGTGTGTGTGTGTGTGTGTGTGTGTGTGTGTGTGTCATAGCGCAACGGAGTTTGCAGACAGGGATGCAAATACACGGCCCAGACACAGGGCGTGGCTCCGGAGGGACCAGCTCTCGCTTCCATCCTGTCTGTAACACACACAGGTGCCTCCGTGTCTGCATCAAACAGAGGGTTCGGGTGCTGCTTTTGGGTGTGGCGAGCGTTCCTTTCCTGCAAACACGGAGATTGTGAGACACACCGCCATATTTTGCTTTGTTCCACCACAAGAGAACAATTGTACTGATCATCGGTCGAATCGGTCACAACAAAGCAGCCATTCTGGAGCGAGACCTGAGATGTGTGAAGTCCCATTAGAACGCAAAGTGCAAAAAGAACTTCCGCCTACGGGCACAAGCATCACAGTCCTATCCAGAAGAGCACCTGCTTTTCCCATCATGAGCCTCAAGGACTGCCAGCAAACACAGACCTCTCTGCATGAATCCAACAGAATCTCATCACAGTGATTTTTGTATGGAGTCGAGAACCTTGAGGTCAACTTTAGTCCCATCACGAACCACCTGCACCAGACTCCATACACGGAACCACCCGCACAGTGCTCGAACCCGTTGATAATTAGCCACGTAAACTTCGCAGGGCTGAATGGGGGGGGGGACGCAGCAGCGTCTCTGCCTGGGGGGCTTTCCCCGGCGCTCTGAGCTGATTAGCGGCGGGAAGGAGGGGGCTTTGCGCCGGGAAGACCCTGAGCCTGTTCCCCGGGAGTCAGACACGCCGTCGGCCCCAGACAACAGGGCGGAAAAGACATCGTGAATCTTGCATTGCAATGCTCCTTGTGTCCTTGCAACTGCGTTCGGTTCTATTGGACATCACACACACACACACACACACACACACACACACACACACACATACAGAGAGAAAGAACACATCGCACCTGTGGAGAAAAACGCACAACCAAACCAACGTGCTCTGGTGAACCTTGTTAACCACTGCAGATGTAACCACTTGTTTTTCATTCGATTCTCTTCAAGGTCCAGTTGCCGACACCTGACGCATTGACTGAATCGCACCGGACGCTGTAGATACGGATGCAGTGAGAACCAGGATTTGAGCCCCAATGTTCCAACGTCATTCAGACTCTAGTCCTGTGGAGTCCCGGACCCTCCCATCATTCACGATCCAATTCACACCCATTACAATGTCAATCGCAGACCTTTCAAATCAATATCGTGTGATGATGGCCCAATGGACGGGCCAAACCGGATGCTCCACATCAGATGCGCGTTCATTGTTATTCCTGGAATAAAATTATGAGAAATTTATTTGCGCTTTCAATTGCAAGGGACAATCGGGTGGTGCATGTTCCGCAAACTGTGTGGACGCTCCGTGTGTTCCGTGCATCAAAGCTGTCCGTGGGGGGCGAGTCCATTTAGTGGTGCGTTGTGAAAACGAACAGGCCCATAAATGTCCTTCCCGTGTCTCCCACATGTGTGTCAGGGACGGTTGACACAACAGCTTCTTTCTCGCACTTGTTTGTTCACAAAGCGACGTGTATTAATATCAGGTTTTGTTAGCAAGTACACCTGAAGGCTACGTGTATGGAAGTACTCTCAGTACGGACAGACTGATAGAATCAATTATTCAAAGACAAATTTGTGCAGTTCAATTACCAAGAACAAGCTGGACGAGAATAGATTCAGATCAATCCGGCCTCGAGGAACGCTTTCGTAACTCTCCACTTCCTGTTGGCACAGTGAAACCAATAAAAGACATTCCCTCAGTTTTCAGTTGCACTTTCTTTTTCATTATTTGCGCAGATCTACCTCGGTGTCTCTGACCCTCTGGCGGATCCAGGGGCGGACCAAGAGGCCAGGACCCTGATCTTTCCGTCCCCCTCAGTTCCACCCACCCCCTTCAATTCGAGGGGTTGTCTGGCACAAAAAAAAATTGCTTTCTTTTCCCCTTCCTGCAGCGTCAGACCTCGCCTGGGGCCTCCAGTGACCCCAATCCTGCCTCCGCTGAAGTGACCCCAGCTGGATGAACTCAATTCCCTCGGACACCATAGTTGTTTGACCCATTTATCAGATTCTATTAAAATCCCTTTGGGTCTCACTGGGTGCGTTTCTCAAATCTGCCTTTCAGATCAACTGCACCGTCCAGTCCATTGCCCGAGCAATCTTCCCTCAGAATCCCCACAATCCCCCGTCCCCCTGGGCGAACGCCGCCTTCGGAAGGATCCCAACCCGTGCAGAAGCTGACCCAGATTCCAAAGGCACTTGCGCTCACTCCCTCAACGTGCGTCTATACCCTCCGCCAAGTGAACACAAATGCATTTTTTAACTCCATTTCAGGAATGGCGAGAATGTGCTGTGGTGGAAAATTGTGCGTCACCAAAAGTCTGATACCAAACTGGAACACCATTGGTCCACTGCATTCGAATCACTCAGCTGACTTCCCCACCCAACATCAGCCAAATGAGGTTTAATGTATCTGTGATGCGTGTCCCCTGTGGCAAACACTGCTACGTGTTGTGTTGTGCTGTGGGCCCTGGACACCAGGTGCTGGACGCCAGGGCCTCATCTGCTGAACCTATAGTGATCGTAAAGTAGCGATGGTTGACCCGGTTTGTGGCCGGAGACTCAGCTGTTTGTGAAGAGTCGCGACCTTTGCCGTCTCGGGTCCACAGAGAGGAGAAGCTGTCAAAACTCATCCGCGTCAGGGAAGATGTTGAAAAGGCCCGAGATCAGTGAATCGCAGAACTGAGGAAGAAATGCCACTGTGATTGAATGGGTCTGGTGCGAAAGTGACAGTTACAGCATTCAGGTCCGCAAGTTCTTGAAAAGTCATCATTGTGTTTCTTCTCCAGAGGATCTGGATTGAGATCGGGGGAAAGGGCGCCCAAAGCAAGGGCTGAAAGCCGACTCTGAACGTGCGAGAAGAAATTCAGAATGTGCGTGCATGCTGAGAAAAGCTTTTTTTTGGAGGGGGAGGATCGAGAGGATGAACCCCGACCCAAAATTGAGCGCGTGTGAAGACACATTCTTGTACGTGCATGCAGTTCCAAGATGGGGTTATTTTGGGCAGTACAGGGTCCAGGGTCCACGTCCTGTTGGTCTCGTGGACCGCTGGTGCAGAACCCATGAAAGCAGCATGTTGTGTTTGTTGTCATGATTTCTCCTCAGCCATGTTTCTGTCTCACAGGTCTTGAAGCACGTCAGGAGTGAGTGGATCAAAGTCGCTCCTGATTCGCTGTTTTCCTCTGTTGTCGCCCAAAGGGGACGTTTGAGGAAATGGGATCTCACAAGGTGCGCCGTTCTGAATGGAGTTGTGCGCTTCAAAGCTGCCATGGCAGCAGCTGACTGCATCACAAGGCCTGGCTGATGAGGCTCCGAGGGGAAACAGCTGATCCCAGCCCCGCACACACAACACGCCCATTCATTCAGTGTGTTTACGTACTGCAGTGGTGAGGTCTGATTCAGACCGGAGAAGGCACCATGCACATACACACACACACACACACACACACACACACACACACACACACTTCCCAATTCGTTATTGGTGTGGGTTCGTTTTGTGGCGGTGACAGGTTCACAGAAGGTGGGAAACATACTCGCAAGTTCAATTGACCAAGCACACACAACACACAACACACACACACAACACACACACACCCCGCACACCACGAGTCACCAAAAACCAGCCTGGCTCAAAACAGGAAGCCGTCCGTGCCAGTTTTGATTTTTGAAAGGTCTGAGTGACATTTCACGATTCAGTTTCCTCCATTAGAATATGAGATTGATGTGATTGCTTCTTGGTGAAACTTCCAGTTCGAAACACGCAGAATGATGACTTGAAACAGCAAACACAGACTGACTGATGAGTCATTCCGACTGTTTCTCCAAATATAGACTGAAGTCACATTTGATACATGATGCGGAGAGTGAGTCAGCGACGTGGCCCAATCGATCCCATGTCGTCTGTGTCGGAGATTGAACAACGAATCGCATGAAGCATCAACTGAACTCGGTCCAGGGTTCCAGGGTGATGTGTTTGCTCCATCAGAAGCGACAAACCTATTTTGATCACGATGCACCCGTGGAGATCCAAGAGGTCAAGGGGGATCTGGGCTCCCTGACCTTAGTTGACCCCCACAGACTGCAACTGATGATGCAAATACACATTTGTATTGGGTCCTCCTCTCAAGGTTGGGCTCCCTGACTGGAATCCTGCGTCCGCTTTAGAATAAAGTTGTGAAACGACGTAAAAATTCGTGTCACGGTCGGCGCTGCACACAACCCACGGTTCCTTCCTTTCTTTTTCCAATGACATTTCACGCCAAGGTCTTCGGAAGTTACGACGGATACGAGCAGCGTGGAAACGAGACACGAACTCAATGGAGACGAACTTCCTTCACCTGACACCCGATCTCAGCGTGGCCTTCAGAACACGAGACAAGCACAACCTTGTGCTGCGCATGCACCAAACTCACTTCCGCCAATTGGGCTTTGGTGTTCAATGCAGCACATCTTCCATCAGTGGGTCAAGGGGCTCAACGGGCACGGTTCTTGACCTTTGTTGACCTTGATTTTCAGGTCAGACTCCCATTTCACCCTCTTGGGCTGGATCCACCAACAAAAGGCCACAAGGATAGCAACAACGGTCCTATTGGGTCAGGGTTCGATCCATCCAGGCAGACTTCAAATGGCACTTGACAAAAAGGATCCATTAGCAGGGCAGTGATCAAGCCCCTGGGACTGCTGGATCCACCAGGGAACGCACACGAACAATACGCCACTGCCAAGCCTTGCTATTTCCACCTCAGCTTTCTGTGTCAATTGCCAACCATAACAAAGGAGCCAAGTATCCCGATGGGACCTGGAGCAGAAAGCGAGAGACAAACCGACAGTGATTAAGCATCTGTCTGTGCTACGCTGTGACTGTCACTGCCGATTCTCACGGAAGACTTTCAGCCTGCACGCAGGAGGCACTGCGGAAGAACTGCAGGAGGACTGCAGGGCTGCAGAGAGAGAGGCAGACACTGGAAAAATTGGAATCTCTAGGCTGCATGTAAAGTTTGGAGTGTCTGTTGAGATGCAGACAGGATGGGTGGGTGGGTGGTGACTTTGTCTGTCAGCATTGGTCAAATGTTTGGACGATGTGTGCGTTTGTGTGCGTGTGTATTCCAGGAAGTCATCGGATGAGGGCATGCATCACACGCTGAACGCGTTAAGCGTCAAGCCTGTGCACAAGTCAATGGGCGCAACGTCAGGATCAGGGGACCAAACGCACACGTCCTGGTTCGGCATGCACAAACCTTCTGAGGGAGGTTCTCAGAGACTGGGACAGACCGTTGTGAGTTCACTGGCCCAAAATGTGATCACGATCACGTTCTACATTTATCAGGTTCCACCCAGGTTCTGCCACTGGACGGACACATGAAACCAACTCATGCTCACCTGGAAAAGTAGACCAACTTTGCGCAGCAATGCATCAAGTTTTGCGTGTTCACGTTGTTCACGTGTTTGCGCAGCCCATACAAACGAGGGCGATACCATATTCAGGCCTGCACTCATATGACTTCGCTGTAATGTGAGCAATTAAGCGACAGCGCCGAGTCATAACCTATCGATTTGCCACAAAAGGGAGGCACCGCAGTCGCTTTTGCTTTTTGAATGTGAATTTGTTTTATTTCCCATTGACACAGTTCCTGTTCACGCAATATCATTCACTGCACAACCACGAATGACAAATGCAGTGGCCATTGATTGGCATGTCTGGTGGATCTGGTGGGTCAGGGGGTCCAGGGTCACACCCCCGGAAAATTTTCAGTTTTCCATGTCAAATGCCACGCGCTCCCGGGGGGGGGGGGTTGGCCCCTGACCTGAATCCTGGATCAGCCAGAGCGCATGAATACTAAAGATGTTGCGTGGCGCTTCCAGCGTGAATCCACTGAAATATTTTTTGATCCCTGCTGTTTGCTGACTCCACACTTCCAATTCATCTGGACAAGCATTCACAGTATTAGAAAAATCCGGCTCCATTTGCCAAATCCAGCACCAAACACCCAGCTCGTCACGGACCATATCTCCCGCACGCAAAGGTCATTCCGCAACTTTGAACTGCCAATGGAGAAAAAGTACAAGTGGCCATCAGCATAAAAGACCCGTAAAGGGACGATTCCCCAATTCGGTCTCAATTAGCCCTGTATTACCCGAGGTACTCACGATGCAGTAAACCCTCCGCGGAGTCCGGACCTAGACAACTTTGCACCAGGATCCAGATTGATTTTTTCTTTGAATCTGTCAATTTCTGTTTTGGTCTTGGGCGCACAATGGATGTGTCGCGGGTTATGGTCCCTGTGCACAGGAAAGGGTGACACCAACACTGCACCTTGCGGCACACGTCCGTGAATACATTGAGCCTTGCTCAGAAATTCCCCTTGCTTGGTCCCTGGGTCCAAGGTATCAAGGTCCTCACTGCAATGTCAGTCAACGAAGGTCCTTGATCCGACTCTGTACGCCAACGAGAGGACGTAAAGTCAATGCAAAGAACAAGAGCACAAGTAAAAACGCCAGCAGATGTTGGTATGTATGACTTACAACAAAAGAACTGGGGCCGTTAATTCCTTTCTAAGCCGCGTTTACGACTGAGCGCAGCTTCTATAGGAGCCATTCCATTTGGAGCTTATTGCTGTGGTTCCAGGTTTCTTGGTGAATTGGGAGAACAAAGCCCTGTGTACCTTTTTGGACAGAGGTGTGTTGTTCACTTCAAGCTGTGTCTGCAGGTTACATTTACACGCAAACGCAACAGGGCAGAGAACTGAACCTAGTTCTGATGGACAGTCATGGTCCGACGCCAACAAACGTCAACACATTGCAGGGGCTCAGTTTAGTTCTCGAAGCCTTTTCAGAAAAAGGTGTGTCTGCAAAAACAGCAGATCAGACATCAGACACTTGAACACTGTTCAGACAGGACATGAAGAATGGAAAGCCGCAGTCGTGCACCAACAAGGGAGCGAGAACAATGTAGCCCCAAGAAGAGTTCGCACATGACTTGCACTCACTGGTCCTTGAAAACCAAAGCTGAAACAATGGTCACAAAGCAACAGTCGCTGAAACATTTGTTGCAGGGGAGAAATTGCGTGGGTTTCCCCGCATAACTTAGTGACCAGGATCACAACGGGACAGCGCGACGCGGAATAATTAGGGAGAAACTACGCTTTGATGTGCGATGATTGGAAATGCGTGGTCTGATCCCGGGGTTCCGGCGGAGGGGAGGGG
>JAAUXT010072401.1_pt1 | contig 15594 bp, 11 predicted proteins | sample 7278171 | NCBI WGS metagenome assembly JAAUXT01 (sample SAMN14350112, study PRJNA611818) | marine sediment metagenome | isolation source: surface marine sediment (1.8m) | place: French Polynesia: Moorea | collected 2018-08 | reverse complement strand
TGTGTGGAATTTTGCCAAAATCCCACCCCATCCTTACCCCCTTACCTTCTCACACCATCCATGATATTTCAGATTTAGACTCTACCTTTTCAAACTTTATCCTTACTAGCAGCCTGAGAAAACACTTATAAATTGATGACCAAACTTTTAAAACATCTCCAGTAGATTTCTGGCAACGGCAGCTGTGTCTAGACTGACGTGCGACCATCAGGTCCGATTACCGGACTTCCTTGTTCACACAATTCGCACATCCGGTATGAACTAATGGCTTTGTTGAAGACACTACGTTCGGGTCTCGTGAAGCTCTCAACGATGATGTGCGGTCCCTCCTACTCTCCGCAGCCAAGAGCTCAGCGGGCCATGAATGATCTCCTTCCATTGTGATGGTTCATGCTGTGTGTACAAACTTCAAGGAAAAGGGAGGAAGTCCCACTTGGCTTGACTCGTTTTTTCACTGTGAGAGTATGACAGTGCATGATCTGACGATGACTGCACCATTTTATGGTCACTCAGTCCCATTTGGTCTCTTGGTTGTACTTCTGGTACTCGTACCAGTCCGCTGAGCGTGCACGAATAACTTCGAGCGTATTTTGAGTTCAGGGCATCGGTCTGTGGAGAATTCAGACGAGCACGAATCGTACCTGAGATCGACGAGATGAGGAAAAGAAAAATACGAGAAACCTTTGCGGATCCCTTGAAGCTCGCGCTTTGGACACCAAGCTTCACCTGATCATTTGGCAGCTTGCAGGCTTTCAGATCAAAACCCCAATCCGGGCTACTCTCAAGAATTCAGTGATACGCCAAACTTTCTCACAACCTTCAGTCTGATAATTGCTCGGGGGAGCGATGAGCTGTCGGGGTTTGTTGCAAAAAAAGTGGCGGAAGGGTGAAATGAGAAAACGCAAACAAAATTTTTGCAGTGCGGCTCATTTACCATTTTCATGCCAGGCAACGAAGACTTATTTGGCTTGGCATATTTAGAACATCATTACCCTGTCGAAGTTCACTCTTCTCGTACATTTCTTCAAGTCGCATCGTGGTGGCAGTTTGTGGTGACAAAAACGTTTTTTGTGCTGTTTTACGATCTTGAGATTTTGCTCACAGTGTTTCATTTCCTCGAGATTTTCTTTCATCAACTTTTTTCTCAGGTTGTGAAGAGACATAAGTATTTCAGTGTTAACATTCGCTACGTCCGGTGCCAGTTTTGGATTTTCCCACCGTTGGATAATTGTTTCTCTACCAAATTTTTCTCAAAAGTTTGGCACACAGCGATGTTTGCCCGTCGATCTTCAAACCAACTTGAACAATATTGTGACAAAAGAAAAGCTGTAATTTTCAGTGAGAGAAAGAAATTTCAGCACAGCAGCATTGGTTTCACTGCTGGTGAAGTCAGGTGGCTCTTGAGCCAAAACTGGACCGGTGGTCATTTTCGTCACTGAGTGGAAAAACTCTGGTGTGAGTTCAAAACGTTGGTGACCAGCCATCTCGAGAGCAAATGAGCAAAAGCACAAATCGCTTTTGACCTGTCTTTGCACAACTCATTGGTCCAAAGTGATGTCAGCATATTGGTATTGACAGGAGGGCATTTTGAAACGTGGTTGAAATATTGGTGCATACCTTTGCCTCACACCAGTCGGTGCAAGAGTTTGGCAGGCACGGGTGAGAAGACAATTTGCATTTAGAGTGGCTCGGTGTAATTGAATCAAACAAACGAATGCAGGCACGGTGTGCTCAACCCGATTCATCATTGGTATGAAATGTGCAGTTGTGTGTTCGGACAACTCCTTGAAAACCTGCTCAAGAAATTCGCAATGGCCATCAGGGGTGATGACTGCCAAAAACTATCTGAAGATATCCCTCCCAGGACACTTGATGCATGGTCAACGGGACTGACGGGAACTGAACTTTCGTGATGGAGTTTTGAAGGCTATGGGCGTGCTAACATGTTGATTTGTAATTTTGGTCAATTCCCAGAGTTGGTGAAAGATGTTAAGTTCACTCCTTTTTCTGTGTCGAAAGCAGTACTTTCCATTTTGTTTCTCAGGTTTTGCTTTCACCACATTGGTGAATTTACAAGTGTGTGAGAGCTCACCTTGCACGGTGATGTTTTGTGCTGGAAGGGCTAAGAAATAGCAGGGTAAAGGCTGGCTTTTCTGCACAGGCGCGTCGTTCGGAGGGAGCCTATGGTGTCCACTGGTTAAGTAGCCAGAGGCTCAACGTTCTGGGGGGGGGGGGTTGGTCTGCCGATGCCCTGCACCCCCAAACCTACCCTGGCCAAGGTTGCTCTTGGCGGTAGGATCAATTCCCGTTTTGCCAGGTAAAGTTTTGACAAATCCTGACCCCCCCCTCTCAACGTTTTGCCTGGCGGCGCGCTTGTGTTCAAAACTGCTTTCTTGTTGGAATTGTGAGAAAAACGGGAGAACTTTGGGTCCGGGAAGATATGGCATTCTGTGTTTTGGAAATCTGAGACAACACTTGTGGCTCAAACAAAACATCTGACAGTGAGACGACAAGATTTTCTTCTCGAACAGACTTTTCAACTGACGTTGTCCTTTTGGCGCAGCAACCACCAAACAGTTTGTGTTGAGAACCACTGGTTGTTCCAGTCAGGTCTGGCTGGGTCTTCGAGAGTCTTGACTTTGATTTAATATCCGAGTGAAGAGATGTGCATGTGTTGACACTTGTTTTCAGATGCGAGGCAATGTGTATTCAAATGTTTGCATTGTCAACACAAACGCTTCTGTGCCCATACAGGGATAGAGGGACAAAAAGTCGACTGTGAGAATGTGGCGACAAAGGGACTCAATTGTCGCAATCATTGCGTTGTGATTCTCCGGTGAAGACTTGGAAAATTTCCCATCTGTGTTGGTTGCGTCAGGAGTCTTGTTCTTTCTTGACGTGTGACATGCAGGAAAGTAGTTGACTGCACACATGAACTTGGTTGTGGCACGTATCTTTGAGTTGCGTTGCTGAAATAGCTTGTGGAGTTTGTGCATGCGTGCACACTTCGAGCAAGAAAAGAAACCTGACCAGACCTTGGCACCACAAGAACGAAATATGGGTATTTGTCAGTTTGCACCCTTTGTCATCCGAAGGTTTAGTTGACGTCAGGAACAATAACCATGTATTTTTCTGCTCTTTTCAGATGTCCGTGGGTTCTGGAAGCCGTTCAAAGCGTTGATGGAGGAGAGTCCGGCGGGGCCGCCGCTGCCTCCGCGCGGAGGAGCCGAGCCTCCGGGGGCGACCTCGCCCTTCTCCCCCGACACGGCTGAGGGCCCTCTCCCGCTGCCGCCGAAGACTGCGCTGTCTCCCGGGGCTTCCCCACTCTCCCCGGGGAGTGATGGAGTATCCCCAGCAGTCTCCTTACCTCTGCCTCCCAGGGGGAAGTCTCGGAGTGAGCTCTCGTTCGTGGTTTCCCCAGGATCATCGTCTGGAGCTGCAACCACGACCGCGTGGTCCAGTAGCCAGAACACCAGCCAAGCAGGAGTCGGACTGTTGTCCCCCGGAAGCGTGGGATCTCTTTTCGCAGTTGGGCCTCCATCCAGTGGAATTGGGTCCCCGATCGAAGGGCTCATATCACCTCCCGATGGACTCGGAACGTCGCTGTTCGGAATCGGACCACCATCGAGTGGGATCGGATCTCCATTAGACGGCGGAGGACCTCAAAATGGACCGTCTTCCGAAATGGTCGGATCACCACCAGGTGGGATTGGGTCCTCTCTGTTCGCACTTGGCCCACCGTCCAACGGGATAACGTCCCCACTGGAAGGACTGGGATCTCCTTCAAACGACCTGGGGTCAACCGGTTTTGGAGGGGGACCCCTGTCTGGGCCTGCGTCGGGTGGATGGCAACATTCCATGAGTAACAACGTCTCATCAGGGACCTTTGAGCCCGCTCAGAGCAGTGGTGAGCATTCTGCGGGAAGTGCAAACAGTATAAATGGACCGGTAAACAGCAAATCCACAGCGGCCGGTGAGAAGTTTTTCCAGACTGACGCTGGACCTACGCTGAGCGGTGTTGGCACAACTCTAAATTCCGGACCACAGTCAGAGCCACCCAGCGTTGCATCCACCAGGTCAAACACCAGGCCCTCGCGTTTTGGATATCGTGGAATCCCTGCGGACTCGGCCAATGAACGTCGAGATACTTCAAACGCTGACTCAAATGCTGTCGTCTCCCGCTCGGGCGTCCCCAGCGCCGTGACCTCCGCTGCCCCCTCCGGGTCTCTCCCGGCCGCCCCCGGTTCCTCCCGCCCGGCGGCGGGCGACCCTCGCCCCGGACACGGAGCCGTCATCTGCCCGTCCTGCTGCTGCCCGTTCGACCAGGGGCGCCAGCGACGCCTGATCGATTCTTGCGGCCACGAACGCTGTTACTCGTGCATGTTCAACAGTGATGTGTGCACCTTGTGCGGTGAGTTGTTCCTCAGTTTGTTTTCCCCATTTGATCCCAAAGTGCACTGGAGCAAGGCAGAACAAATGATCTGTTGAGGTTCAGCTCAGGAAAGAAAAAGCACCTTGCACGTCCCTTGTTGGTTCTTTGGTGTAAAAAGCTCGAAGTGTCGAGCCCGCGAAGCTGCAGCGCGAGTGTTTACGTTATGAAGGCGGTCTGCAGGATGTGCAGCCATCTGGAGCTGTTCAGATGTGTTCAAGTGGTCTCGGGTGGTTTTGAGCTGGTACCTGAAAATAATACCCGGAAAATGTATTGCAAGATTTGTTTGCACTGCCATTCACAAATTTGCACTCAATCGTCAGTCGTTTCTTTTGTTTCTGCAGAATACAGTCCACGTCAACCGGCCCCGCCGCCTCTGCGACCAAAACTGAAGACGAACCCTCTTCTGAGACCCCCGGTTCGCGCCAGGATGACCGAGGGGACAATTGAGGAAGAACAAGAGGATCAACATTTCTTCCCTGGTACAAGGACGCCAGTCAAAACCCAGAATCTTTGTACTGCACCACAAAGTACTAGTGTGGATACAAAAGTCCAGGTACACCGCTCCGATGACACAGGAGGACTGGTTGCAACCGGAGTTCCTGATGCACAAGGGTCACATGCTGACGAACACAATCAGGGTACGAAGTCAAACAGGCCTGCGTCCTGGAATGTTGGCGACAACGCAAACTCTCCTCCCGGTCAAAAGAACACGAACATTCCGAACAGACCTTCCATGGGCATGCAAGCTCACAGCGCAAGTCTTTTGGTCGAGACACTGCCCAGAAGTGGAAGCCCTTTGTTGATGGGACAAGGCCACACGAACAGACCTTGCTTGGGTCCACCGGTCTCGAGTGCCAGACCTTCCATGGGTACTCAAGCCATTCAGAGCCGGAGTGGAACTCCATTGGGATTTGCTCAGAACAGAGGACGCGTGATCAGCTCCAAGTCTGTGGACAGCTACCTGGTGGCGCCACCACACGACCCCGAGTTCGTCACGTCGCAACCATCGGAGCGACGGTGCCAACAGGAAGAGGAAACCACGTCACAAGAACCTGAAGGTCAGTGATGTTCATCTCATTCAACACGTTTTCTCATCCACATCAGACTCACAGGTCTTCTTCAACACCAAATTTCCTGCGAGTCCATCGTGTTCTGCGCTATTGAGGAGACATTCCGTCACAGCCAAACATGACTGGAGCAATCTGCTGGCCACGCGTTAAATTTGTGGTGCAGTCAGCGATTCGTTGCTGATGGCTTACTGGGGATTCCAGCGGTGTGTGCTTGAGCGGTGAAATGGGTCCCTTGGGTGCAGTATCCGTCTCCCCGAGGGTCGGCGGAATGCTCAGTGTTGCTGTCGCAGGAGGCAAGTTTCCACTATCAGCGATCATCCTGTCAATGGACTCGTACTTCCCGCGCGAATTAAGACTCCACACGTTCCTCAAAATGAGCGCCCGATGAGAAGAAAGTGTTGGTTTCACTGGTGATCACAAGTGATCTTGCTCCCTTTGGGTTGAAACCAAAACAGAGACGAATGTGTGGCATTTTCCTTTGTGTTCAAGGAAGACGTGGTCTTCAGATGACTTGATCTTTCGAAGCGCTTTCACGCGAGAGTCATTGAACTCAATCCGCCATCAAGCTTGATGCGATCTTCAGACTTTGGATTGAATACAGAATCAAGAGGAGAAAACCGTCTCGATCGCTTCGGACAATGGAACGAAAACGACATTCGTCTCACCATCAGGTTTTGACCGAGGGTTGAGTGGCAAAACTTGGGTTCACATCGGGGGGGGGGGATTTCGCGCAAGCATTCACTCACCCAAAGGAAAATTTAACCCTGTTGACAACCAGATCGGCTTGTGTTCGAAGTTTCCATGCCAGTCCAGGTTTCTAATTTCCTTTGGCGGTAAAAATTTCTCGCGGCGCCTCTCTCGCCGTCCCAAACCTCCGGACCGTAATTGGTTGTTAGCAGATTCTCCAATCAGCGGACACGAAAAGCGCGGACTGGGGACGGCGTCGTCTGATGCGATTAAAAGCTGGTTCCATCGCCCTCCGGAAATGAGGCGACGTGTCCAGCCGCGGTCATCGCACCTTGCGGAGCTTCACCAATGACCAGGTGAATCCAGCAAAGACAACATTTTCATTTCGCCACGTTCGCTCTGGGTCTCTGCGAGAAGGTGATTTGTTCCACCGTCAGATTTGTGTCACGTTGGAAGCTTGCTTTTCGTGAACCTCCGAGCACCGTCAGAGATTCGTGCGTTCACGAAGCCAAAGATGGTGTTCATCGAAATGTGTCCAGCTGATTTCAGTCGAGTGATTCCTCACATGTCGTTTTGTTTTCTTCAACGTTCAGGATTTGAACCAAGGAAATTTGCGTCCATCTTATGAAGATACCGGTGTCCGCGTCAGACCGCGGTTGACGTGTGGCGTTTGGCTTTTGAACATCATTGAACGTCATCAATTGACGCAAAGGCTGTGCCAGGTTCCTGTGAATGTTTTGCACGAATACAACTGTCAGAGCTGCGTTTTGTTTTGGGGGTTTCTTGGAGAGAAACATTGGACAGTTTTTGTAGGAGGGAGGCTCCGTCCTGAGCTCTGGCGTTTCTGGTCCCATGAAAATCGTAATCACACGAGTGACCATACTGATCTCTTTTTGTTGGTCTTGGTGGTTTGTAGATCTCGTACTCGTGTGGAGTCAGAACTCGTCCTGTTGGTTATGTTCATTCCGTCCGCTCACACTTGGTGGAGGTGCCAAAGTAACCTTGACCGCGGCTGATCTCGCTGTCACGGACGGTGGAGTGCTCTGCAGGTGAATCTGACGCGTGGAATTGACCGTTCGTGTAGAGGCTTAATTGCAGCCCGTATCTCTTCATTCGCAGACCCCAGGAAAGGTGCGGTCGGGATTTGGGGCAAAGTGGCCAGTGCGGATCCAGACCTATTCAAAAAGTATTTCCAATGTCACCACGTCGTTGCAAGTTCCTCTGCAGAGAGAACGTCAGTCATCGCTGGAGCCTTGCAACGAGGCATCAGAGCTAGATACGAGGTGCATGCAACTGATCACCAGGAACCCACAACAACATCACGTTGCCTGAAGGGATTTTCCCTTTCGTGCGGCAAGATCCAGCTTTTAGTTCGCTCCAAGTGGTGAGAGTGGTGTGAGCTCCCGCGGATGGTTTTGCTGTCTGCTTTGTTCTGGCTTCCTGCTGGATGAATACTTGCCATACCAGGGCGGAAAGGTGGAGGACCCTGCACACAGCTACACGTGTGGGTCGATGTGTGCAACACATGTTGGGCCTGGCCGGGGTGGCTGCCTTGTCTGCAACAGGCTCGATCCATTGTTTGACAAAACAATTAGTCGACGCCTCTTCACCCTCTCCTTCTCTCTCTCTTTCTTCATCTGGTGGCTCGAAAACATTCCGTGTGTTTCTATTCGGTGGTAAACCATGCAGAATGAAGGCTGGATCTGAAAGTCGTCACATGGGAGGCCTCCACTTGACTGTGCCTGTTTGGGTGGGGTGAAGTTGGAACATTCAATTGCAAAAGCCAATGCAGACAGATCTCGCTCGTTTGTTTCCAATGAGGTGACGGGATCGTTTGCTTACGGCACTGAAAAATTGCACGTTGACTCCCGACCCAGTCTCGTGCGCTGTTCGATTCTGGCCCCGATGGTTCAGGAGGGGTTTTCCAACCCGAGACCCACGTGCTGTACGAGCCATTCATGCAGACTTTCGTAAGTTTCGAAGGGTCGGCATCCTTGACGAAACGGCTTTTCTGTGCCAAGCACGCACAGTTTTTCTTCTCCACAGGAGACAGAATGTGAAGCGCGGTGGTATTTTTTCAAGACAGGCTTTCTGTTTTTCTTGCGCGCGTGTTGAATCTGCTTGGCCTTGGTGTAGTTCCACGTTCCAAAACGTTTCGCCCAGTTCAGCCTTGACTTGAGTGTTCGACACTTCTGGCGCTTTTTGGTTTGAACCACATGTTGGCACTGCTTGATGACGCACAGAAGCAGATTCTGTCACAGAAAGTCCCAACACGTCGACACGTCGGCACCTTATTGATACGAGCTTTTGTTCACCTGTGCGTGAGTACGAGCTCAACATCAAAGTCTCGGGATCAGGGCACGGAATCTGCAGGTCAAAGTGAGTGACGTTTCAGGTATGCAGGCGTGAATCAGGCTGTCTGGAGTTGGGGTCAAGCATATTGTGGATCAAACGAAGTTGTTTGTGATTCACTGTTCGAACCATGGTCCCTGAAGAATACGGAGTTGGTCCAAAGAGGGGGAAGTTGTCAATTTCGAATTGTCCCTTCAGAGAACAATGTCTGTGCATTGTTGGAAAGTTTGCGAATTCTTTGTTGGCGTTCTTCCTCCCACATCGGTTTTCACTCTTGCGAATACATGACTCGCACTCAGGTGTTGGATGGATCTGTCACAGCCAAATGGAAGCATTGTTTCAGCGTTTGCCAACGGCTCGTGATGTGACGCTTTCTCTCAGTGCGCCACCACTTCCCCAAGCTGCATGTCTGTGTTTGAAGCTTGATCAAAAACACCGAAACGCACCGGGTTATCGTTTATCGGTAGTTGTTTTTACATACTCTCCATGAAACTTGAATGGACTCCCAACTCTCAGATTCTCAGGCCTCATAAAATCCTATCTTCCTGCCGTTCTCGAATGCAACGAAATGGCACAATCGTTCAAACGGAAGATAAAAGCCACAGGAAGCACGATAAAGTCATCTACGTTTTCCTGGGAGCAAAAACAAGCGGACAAAGCTGTATCACAATTCCAGGAACGCGAACTACTAGATCTTAGATACCAATACTACGTTACACCAGAGTAGACTTAGAAGGTCAGGTTAGTTAGCGTGAAATTTTTACTTTCTTTTTGAGCGCGCGGTCCGGACGTGCGCTTATTGTAATCACCACCATCAGTCTGTATGTGTGTCTGTGTGTGAATTTATTTTTTGGGGTTGGGGGTGGGGTGGGGGGTGGGTAACTCAACACAGTGAAATTTAGCCAGGATCATTTTTAGGCCTTTTGAGCATTTTTGGTTTTTTTGCCCATGTTGAGTTGGCCAGCCCGTGTTGAGTTACCGCAGGGGGGGGGGGGGGGGGCGGGAAAAAGGAGAAAAGGCTTCGGCGCATTCGGTGTGCCAACCAGCACAACTTCTTGGCAATTGCAAGGCGTTGAGACGGTGGGGCGCGAGCATCTCATTGCAGTGTGCAGAGTGACAAGCTTGGGACAACCTTCCATAACGCCAGGCATCTGTTTGCCTTGGCGAATACAAGTGGTTGATGAGATTTGCGGTTCAGCTTGCAAGCAGCGTTCCATCAGGGGACGTGCCAGGACCTTTTGGAGCTGGTTTCATGCGTTGGAGTGATAGTTTGTCCAAATGGCCACACGGCATTTGGTCCATGACTTCGTCCACAATCGCTGTCTTCGTGATCTCGGACAGCGAAAGACTCTCACAAGACAAGCCCCCAACACGTGTTTTTCTCTCCCACCTGTTTTGAATCGGTGGGTGATGCCCAGAGTGTTGAAAGATCGCACGGTTCAGTGATGCAGCGGAATTGGAGCCAGAGTCGGACCACAAAGTTCAATGAGTCGGACGGACTCATCAGCGCCTCCAGACGCCCCAAAAAAGATCCGGATGTGGCGATCCGGGGGAGATCAAAGCAGCGATGTGGCCACTCTGTCATTACCAGTCATTTCAGGATTTCAATATTCATCAGTGCAACCAATTTTCTGAGTTGTTGGAGGGAACCGTCTGGTAACTCGCATGTGGTTGAAGTTTCCACTGGACACGCAAACGAGATATACTCACAGACACAGACACACACATACACACACAGATACCACCAACGTTGCCCTGGGTTCAGACTCCCTCCTTCAGGTGGACCATTGCACAACAGACAACACGAACTCGTCACAACTGGGCAGCTTCACTCACTCAGACTTGAAAGGTGCGTTTGTGTCTGGCGTGTGTGTTCTGTTGATCTGTAATCTGCGGTGCATTGAAACGGTTGATACGAGCAGATTTGTGCTGATGAGGTTGGTGTTCGGAGACGCAGACAGACGTAATGGAGATCAAAACCTTTTGCCCAGAGGCTGCAGTCAGGAAGGGCTCCAGCAGCCTGAGTGTGGAGACTGGCAGTCTGAACACGTCGCAACAGATGGTGCAGGATCCAGATAAATAAGCAGCCCCGTCTGATCAGCAGGTTGCCAGCGGACGCCGTCGGAATGAGCTGGGATGAAACACTCAGAAAACGATTCCGGACATTCACACAGGAGGGTGGGTTGGTTTCATGCACTCTCACACGAATTTAGTCGAGGGTTGTGGAGTTTTTGTGCTGAATGTGCAAAACACGAAAGGTTCGGCCCGTCTTCCCACATCGAGGCCCACCTGCCCGACCCGTTTCATCACGACTTGTGGATGCGAAGCTTCACACCTTGCTGCGGTGGTTAAACTCTGAACCCAATATCCATCGATCATAGGAGTGCACAGGACTCAGGTTGCAGTCGGTCTGCGAGTTATGTGAGATGCACACGCAAGGTGTTGAAGTCGTTGCGTTGCCTGACCTCGCAACAGTGCCGAGAGTTTTGCGATGTTTTGGAGTGAGTCGGACCATTGATGCGAATGGCTTCGGCCTGGTCCGGTGTTCCCGACAGGTTGTGGTGTCAGCCTCTGCTTTGACCACCATGTGTTGATGAGTTAGCGTTCCACCCCCGAAATGTTCGAATTGTGTGACTTCAGACCGTCACAAAGCTTGCTTTTCCAGGTGGTTTGGTTGCGATAAATCCCCTCGGCTTGACAGAACGAGACTGTTTTCCTCACCTTGCGATGTTCGCTTCAGCATCCAAACAAGTCAATACACTTGATTTCGCGTGAATACGAGTTGCACCACAGATCGAAACATCAAGTGCTGTTCAGGCAGCTGCAGTCTCAGGGTTCTTGGGAGAATGGCTGCGCACCGGAGCGTTTCAGGTGCGTGAGTGCTGTCACAACAAATTTCGACAGAAGCGGCTTTGATTGTTGGCAAGGGGAAATTTTTGACAGATTCTACACGTCTGTGGAATCTCATGGCCAAAATTTAAGCTTTGTTGGCTTCTCAGGAAACATTTCTGATCACTGGGAAAGTCGGGGAACGAGCATGCCAGCTCATCAGCACAGAATACGCCCAACATTTCTTCTTCCGTTGCACGAGAAACATGACAGGGAACAACGACAAAAACCTTCCCCTGTTCGCTTGGCTTTGTCACTCGTGACGTTCATTTCAGTGCGAACGCGTCTTCTCCTTTTAATCGTGGCGCATTTCGTGAATCCTCGCCACTTTCTCCGTGAGCCTGAGGCTGGATGTTGCGCAGCCTGAGTGATGTGTTGGTATTAACACGTGCTGACGCAGTATGGCAGGAACCGTTCACTCTTTGATGTAGCGAGGTGATGAAAACTGACGAGACTGTGAGATACCAGAGTTCAGGGCAACTGGAACCTTCCCAGGAAGTGGGTCAGTGTTCCAGGCATTGGTTTCTGTGGTCTGTTTCCCCCCAAGCAGTTCTGGGCTGCTTGGTTCTGGCCTCTATTGGTTCGGTTTCTGAACCCGATAACCTGTTGAGAGTCATCTCAAAAGGCAGAGAGAAATTCCGGAGCTCAGGGCAGCGTGGAACCTTCATCAGAAGTAGGTCACTGATCCCGGAAGTATCACCTGAGCTTTGTTCCACCTCATGCCTGGTGTGGCCTTCCACGCAAATTGTGTGAAGGAAAATCACAAGCAACAAGGGGGTTGTTCTCCGCTGGCTTGAAAAATAATTCCAAAAACGGGGCTCGTCTGGTTGACACGAGCATTTGGCGACGTCTTGGAAGGGTGACAAGCAATGCGCACATCCTCGTACGTCGCACGTACAACGTTTGAACTTCTGGCTTTTCGTTGGCCGTTGGCATTCCGAACACTTTTCGAAGGGTTTCTTGATTGGCAAAATAGTGATCAAAGGTCAGGACCCCGGGCACTTAGTGTTCGCCTCGCGTGAACGTAAAGCAGATAAAATCGAATCTGTTGTAGATCCATTGTGCAAAATCTCAGGTTCCCTGGACGCAGCCAGATTTGAGTTCGAGCAATAAGAGGCGAATGAGCGACTGGTGTTTGTTGTGAGTACCAGTGGAAGCAGTCAGATCCAGAGCCACACACAACAACAGCAATCTCCAATGGGTTCGTGATACACTTCAACACTGCCTGCTCCAGAGGTAACGGAGCTACCAGACTCGACACACGAAGAAATAACGAGTCCAACGGGTTGTTCGTGTGTTCGATTCGAAAGTCACCAAGATTCCATTGAAAGGCAACTCCAGGATTCGAAATGTGTTTCATTCACAGGAAGTCTTGGTGATGCTTGGCCAGAGAAGGCCACTCTCCGCATGCAGGCAGCATCCGAGACTAATGGTGAGAAGAAAGAACTGTACCTGCTCTTCCGGATTTTCTTCAGCTCGAGTCAGGCATGGGAAGGAAGGACAGTGCCGACCGTGCATACCAAGAATCACGATGTTTTGCATTGTGCGAACAGTCATTTCTCTTGATTGCAAGAGAAACACGGCCTGAAGTCCACGAAACGTGGTTCTCACAGTGTACGTGGCTGAAATGATAAGTGGCAGTAGAAATTACTCATAAAAGCAGACCTCTCTGCTGCAGGGGGTGCAAAACGTTCTCCCTGGTTTCACACAACAAACGTCAGTCTGTTCGGCGTGAGCTCTGAAAAAGGCAGTCGGAGTTTGTGCTCCCTGTTGAATTTGCCTCGTGTTCAGGAGGTGACTCGATCAAAGTAAAATACTTGCTGCGACTGGAGGATTATTCTATTCACTTCGGGATGGAGAACTGAGTTGTGAAGTGCACATCTACAGCTCATCAATTTGTCAACAAGTTGTTGGGTCAGAGCGAGTCCATTTCTCCAATTGTGGGAAAAGAATAATTGCGACCACACAATTGCACCTGGACTTCGGTGCAGACGCAGAATCACGCTGCAGTTGCTACCAACGTTGGACTCTGCACAGATTCGTCGAGGGCGACGCAGCTGGAACCGAGCCTCGGCGTGTCACTGAACACGGCAAGTGAAGACTCAAGCCACGCACTGGATCAGTTTTTGTCGGGGGAACGAGGCTTGTTGTTGGCCGAAAAAGCGGACAGTTTGAAACTGTCAGTCATTTGTTGACAATTCTGACTGGATCCATCAACAAAAAACTGCTTTGCGTCGGTGTCAAATAATGCGCCACAGTAGATCTACGAGCATAAAACAGTGGAAGGTAAAAAAAACAGTGTTCGACTTTATTCAATGCAAGTTCCATCAGGACCGTACATTCCACGCACGATGCATTCAGCTTGACTCTGGATCACAACCCCATCAGGTGGAAAGCATTACATAGCAGTGAAGACAAGCGAAGGACAAGTGCGTCACTTGTGTCATTGTTCTGTCGTGGGATAAAAGACTTGTGTTCGTTGGGATGACAGCAGTGCTCAGTGGAATGATGTGGTCGTCTGTTGTCGCCCGTGACAGAACTTCCCGTCACTCACAGAGAACAGGATTTCTGTGTGATGTGGAAAAAATCGAGTGAAAAGCTTTGCATTCAGTTTTGAGGACAGTTGGACGTGCACGTCAGGGAATTGACTTTCCTTTTCCCCCACAAAAAAGAGCAGTTGGTTGGTTTGAGGTTCAGACTTGAGTTCGAGTGACACGTCTGATGTTCTCCGGGAAGCGATGTCACGCCCAGCGTCATTGTGCGCAGCAGACATGCACCCGTCTGAATGATCAGGTGGTGAATGTCTTTCTTTCTGTGGATTGTCGTTGCGTCAGTGCCACAAACCAATCATTTCAACGTTTGGCCTGGAACAATCACAATGTAAAGATCAAAAGCTGGGATACCAGCTGAAAATTCGTACCAAGTGCCAAATATAAGTACAATAATTGGCACAATATTATATCACTTTACAACTGCAAAATTGCAGAGCAACTCGACAAGTGTTGTTTAATTTGGAGGATAACAGTGTTTGACGTACAGAACGCTCAGATATGGACTGGGAGTGTCTGAAAACGTGCGGAAGTTCAGCGATAAAATCCAATTGATTCTTGGAAATGGCGTTGAATCCGAGACAAATTGTAAATCACCATGCAGATGTGTGTTTGGAAAACTGTCGGGACAGCTCTCCACAAGGACGTAACAACCACTTGCAGGCTCGTCAGAAGTGAGAAGAAAATCTGCAAACAATTTCTCACAACAAAGAGACACTGATTCAATTGACGTGCAGCACACATTGCATAGTTGAAGTGTTTTTGCCCCACGTCACATGTGGAAAGAGCACTGAACTGGAGTCTTCGAAACCATCTGGGTGACGAACGAACTGTGTTTCTGTCGTTCAGATCAGGACTCAAACGTTTGGAAGGAACGTTTCCAGTTTCCTGACAATGAATTTGTATGAAAACAGAGGAAGGACAAGCGCTGGAGACTTGAGATAGAACGCCGCATCATCCACATCCTTTGAGGTCAACAGCAGGATTATACTCGTATTCGGCAGGATGAGTCACGTGTACAAGTGCACCGTCGCCATCCAACTGAAGGACAAATCACGTAAGTGGCGCAAGAATTCGTCGCAGTTTTGACTGCTGTGTTTCTTCCGCTTTTCTCAAAGAGGTTTGAGCGTGGAATTTTGGTTGGAAAATGTGTGCATGTTCTTTTTTTTGTCCTTCTGTTCGTTCCCCCTCTTTCAACAACTTACCTTGGAGGTCTCCTGAAGCCTTTTGGCCAGTGCATGGGATCTTCACGTGAGTCGGTCGTTTGATGAGTTTTGCGCATTTTGTTGGAACCCGAGGACGCTTGAAACGATTACACCTTGTTGAATGCGCTCGAGATCGCATTACCTGCCTCACAATTAGGTTGAGTATCAGAAGCAGACTCGGCGAGAGCCACCCTGCCTCAACTCCGGAGTGTAATGGGAAACTCCCCCGAGTACCACACAAGTACCTGCGGATCAGATGGTTTCACGTGTCCGCATCTGTGGACTGGGGAAGCAACATGGTTGATGGTCGCGTAGCGGCCATCTAGGTGCCGCTCTCAGCTTAAATGTCCACACTTTGGAATGTATGGAATGTGTGGAATTTTGCCAAAATCTCACCCCCATCCATACCC
>JAAUXT010047150.1_pt1 | contig 15596 bp, 19 predicted proteins | sample 7278171 | NCBI WGS metagenome assembly JAAUXT01 (sample SAMN14350112, study PRJNA611818) | marine sediment metagenome | isolation source: surface marine sediment (1.8m) | place: French Polynesia: Moorea | collected 2018-08 | reverse complement strand
CCATCAAAATCCTTCCTTCACTTCCTGCGCCGCAAATTTGCAGTGGGGTGAAGCAATCGAACAGCATGGGGGAGCGCAAGTTGAAACTGAGCGCAAATTTGCGGTTGTTTGCGGTGCAATCGAATAGCCACTTGGGCACACATGAGCCTTCAGGTGTGTCCGTTTCGCAAGCAGGATGTGTCATTTGCATCTAGACAGTGCACAGACAAGACCCGGCTAGACAAATTCGAACTGTACAAAATGCGGATAGTTGTAGCAGGTAAGAGACTCAGACTGACCAGACACTGGATGCGGTTGAGATGGGCAGACAGAATCGGACAGTGACGGTTTTGAAGATCTCTCAACCCTTTGTGTCATTTTCCAGACCAACGGTTCAAATTGTGTGACGCAGGAGACATTTTGATTTCAAGTTGAAATTAAATAAGAATTTTTGTGTGAGTTGTGTTCGAAAGCCTGAGTTTTACTGGACAGATTTTGGACCCCCCCCCCCCGCCCCAAAGGAAAAGTTCAATTCCAAAGATTTTCACGAATCGTGGCAGCTTTCCAATGCATGACTCAGGCGCAACATTGCCTGCCAGAACTTGGAATCTGCCCGACGAACGACTGACTCGTCATGTTGTTGACGTACAGTGCCGTGGCTTCTCCCAGTTCATTCATCTCCTGTTATCCGTTGTTTACCTGTTGTGATGCACCAGTCAGGGCAACCAAAAGTGCAAAAGTGTCAAACCATTTGACTGACAATTGGAGATTACTTGTTTCAAATCTCCTGTTGAGAACAATGGTTGCCCCTGACGACGTACCGTACACGTATGACATCCACCTGACGCTGTGTTCATCTGTTTTGTAGACCCGAGGATGTCGTTCTCACACATCGCGAAGCTGACGGATTACCTGTACATCAGCGGCGCCGCTGCCGTCACGCCGAGCAACGTGCGCGAGTTCGGCATCACGTGTGTCGTGAACCTGACGCTCGACGTGAAGCCGCTCAACGTGCCAGCGCTCGAGACATACCAGATTCGCCTCGACGACACGCCCAACTCCAAACTTTGCACCTACTTCGACAAACTCGCTGACAAGATACACGCAGTGAAAAACAAAGGTCAGTGTGTTTTGGCTGTTTCATGGGAAGTGTCAGTTGCATGCTGAGGTGAGGGACAAAAAAGAATTCAGTGTCGGTGTGCTCAGAACCCAGAGAGCGACGAGTACGCGTCCTGGGAAATCAGCTGGTTCCCTGATTTACGAGGGACTGGATGCTTCTTCTACTTTGGTTCCCAGGAAGGCTCAACAAAGGTGATTTGTTGGACCCAAGTGCTTTTTGCACAACGATTGGGACATACTTGGCAAAAAGAAGAGGGGGATGCAATACGAGTTGTGGCAAACCATTCAGCCTTGGAGGAACGCGTGTCTCCTTGTTTGTGGGATATTTTGGTGCGCATGTGTCATTCACCGAACATTGATTTGAAAAATCACCTGTGTTTCCAAAAAATTTTGTTTCCCAATACTAATGAAAACGAGTCCAAAGGTGCAAAGCCAGAGCGATGACTTTGTCACAGGTCGTTGGTGTGTCGTAGTGAATGTGCTGGATGATTGTTTTATGGGACACGCAAAGACAGAGATGAAGTTTGGTGATGTTCATTGTTGCTTCAGACGTCTGTATGGTGGAATTTTACTTGAAACTTTTTACTGCATTTGCTGAGCGGCTGGAAATTGCCAGGACGGAACGAATCCGACTGATATGAGCCCCTCGGCAAATTGAACCAATCAATTTCCTCACAAGTACGCTGTCGGTGAAGCCAGATTGATGCTTGGATCTTGGGCGGGATTTACGAAAAACGAAGAACGTTGTGGTTGGAAAGCCATTGCGGTTGCAACCTATTTGTGACGGATCAGTGCTTTGACAACTCTGGGCATGCAGGTGATGGTCTGTGGGTGGCTTTGTTCGTTCCATTCGCACAGAGATTTTCTGCAACAAATTGATGAGGGTGCTCGACAGCAGCGATGGTTGGATTTGTGTCAGTCTATTTGATGCAAAGCGAATCGGGAATCGGGTTGATTGCCAAATCAAGAGACCTTTTTTTGGGCCGTCATCTGTGAAGAACGGTGTGTTCCGATCCCTGGTTGGTCACGGTTGAGGAGACATCGCTGAAACAAGCAAACTGCATTTGCTGCATTTTGCAAACAAACTTCAGTCGTCATTTTGTTTCCGGTTGGAGACTGCAATCCAAGTGCGATGAAAAAGCGTGCAGGCCCCCGCCAATCTCCGACTGTTGCTAGCTGTGCGGAGTGCCACTGTACCAACAACGAAGGGTGTTTCAGTTCTCATTGTCACGCTATTTTGGGTGGTTCACTTTCCATTTTCATTTTCACAAGTGTGCAAAAAACTGACTGATTTCGGGATTGGGCAGAGTTGGTTCAATCCAAAATTTATCCAACTGAAGGAATAGATTTTGAAGTAACCCTGACTCTGGTCAAAATTCTCAGCCCACGATGCCGATGGTTCTAGCTCACACCCAGTGGTGTTGCAAGAACGTGTTTTGTACCCTGAAAATGAATAAAATAGGCACGCAAATCTTTTTTGAGTCAGGGTTGGACAATCTTTTGAGGAGGAAGGGCGTTGGCGGCAGATGTTCGAACTATTTCATGTTAAACCTGGGTGACTCCGCAAGGAAGAACGCCCTCTGCTCCATTTCTTACACTTGCAACACTCTCCTTGATGGGGAGTTTGTTCGAGCGATCCTGAAAGTTTGATCGAGGGCTGTCCCCCATTTGTGTGCAGTTTCACTTTTGCAGCTCTTTGTCTGGGGTGAGCCGCATTTTGTTTCCTCTTTTGGCCTGTCGTTCAGTTGGTTTGCTCCTCGCATTTATCTTCCTTTGTTCACAGTTCGCCATGGAACAAACACACCTTGGAAGTGTTTATTAATTGAATTCACAAAACCAAAGACAGGTTTGTAAAAACCTTTACATTCAAACTTTTGTTCTTTCGCCTTTGTTGTCTGGCAGCGATGTCTGTTGGTCACTCATCAGTGAAAAGAAACTGAAGTCGCTGAACCACGTCAAACCTCAGGGGCGCTTAGAGCAGGGCAGAGACCAAGGTGAAAAGTGGCAAACCAAGCCAAAGTTGACATTCGCTGTGAGTGATGTTGCACTGATGTCTTTCAAATGCGCTGTTGTTGGGAAACAGCCAGTTGCTTGGCTTGTTAGTGGTGATGCCTTTTGCAAATATGTTTTTCACTTTTTGGGCTGAATCGCCCCATCCACACTGAATTGCTTTTGGTCTTTTTTGGCAGACCCCCTGACCCTTGACAACGGACTAATGTTGGTCCACCGTGCTTCTTCGGAGCGAGGCTGTGTTGTCCAATGGCAAGCAACAGTGAGAAGTATGCACTCCACTTCTGGTGGAGGCGGGGGTAAGACCAACCTCAGTGTTGCTGAGGTTGATTCTCCCCTCCCCAGGACCAACGTCAGGCAGGTCTTGAGTGAGAGAGGGCGACCTCAAATGTTGGAGGTTGTCCACGTCCCAGAGCCTGCCCCTTCCCCAGGACCTCCCAATGCGCCTCCGTTTGAAGCTGTTTCTGCTTGTTTGTGAAACTTGTCAGAAGTTTGCGTCCCGCCCTCGTTTCTTTAGGTGGCAACCTGGTCAACTCCCCTTGATCTGAATTCTGGATTTGCTGGAGTCCGTCTTTTGTGATCCTTTCACACAAAAACGAGCACATCTGTGCGAATCCGCACTAAATGTGCATTGTGCCGACCTCCACCTCCATTTGTCTTTACTTTTTCGTGCAGGAGGCAAGACGCTGGTGCACTGCGTGGCGGGTGTGAGCCGTTCGGCGACCATCTGCATCGCCTACCTGATGCGGTACCACCGCATCTCGCTGTTACAAGCCTACCTGTTCGTCAAGAGCAAGCGCCCGGTCATCCGCCCGAACAACGGCTTCTTCCGGCAGCTGATCGACTTCGAGAGGCGACTGTTCGGCAAGACGACAGTCAAGATGGTTCACTCGCCCATCGGGAGCGTTCCCGACGTGTATTTAGACGGGACAGAGAATATGGTTTGGTGACTAGCGGCGGACCCGGGGGCTGCCTCAGGGGAGCTTCCGGGTCCCGTGACCGGATTGGGACGGGAACGAGGCGTTGCAGGGGGTGGGGGATTCCTGAGACGATTTTTTGGCAGATTTGGTGGGGGAGAAGCAGGGAGGGGAAAGGGACCGCCACCCCACCCCGCAGACAGACTAGTCCACCACCGGGGTCCTCCGCCTCCGCCTCCGCCCCCTGCCCACCTCCCCGCCACTCCGCCCAGGCAGAGGCCCCTCAGCGGTGGCGACGCAGCCGGGTTAACCTTGCGGGACTTGGGTGCTGGGGCGAGGGGCTGGGGACCACCCCCAGGTCAGGCCTACGGGGGTACAGGCGCTAAGGGATTCAACACCAAAGACGATTTCTTCCTGCAGCCCGGCCGCTTTACGACCGCGGGAAGGCCGCCAGGCAACGATGTAAATGGGTGGAAGGAGGTCAGAGTCCCGAGCAGTGAGAACGAGAAGGATCCCAGGGAGTGGGACTGGAACGCCAGATAATAGACATGTTTGTGGGGAAGAAGTTTTCCACTGACTTACAAGGCCAAACTGAGAAATGTTTCTGCAGTCACGTGCATCGCGCTGCGCACAGTTGGTGAAAAAGATAACGCAGGCGATTCACGCCGTGTTCTTATCAGAAGGCTTTGGGCACCACTTGTTGCCTCCGAATGAATTTGGGGTGTCCGTTTGACGCTTGAGAATGCTGCGGCAGACTATGGTTTGACGGAATTCAGAAAGGTATTCAACGGTATGTATGTTGTTTGGTCTTTTGATCGCCATTTTCACTGTGGATGAACTCGCCTTGGGCCCTTTCAATGGCGTACCAGGTCTCAAGTTTTTCACGCCTTTTTTCCTTCTCCCTCCCAAACTTGAAGTTTCGCAGTGGTGCAGTCCTTGCTTTTTAGCGCACGAAGTTTCTTGGATTGCACACTCGCTTCTGTGTGAATGGTCCTGAATTCGACGCTTGACCTCCAAGCCAGCTTGGGTCCTACCTCTGAATGACATGTCCCGCGTCCCCAGGTTGCGACGTCCACGTATCTTTGTCTCGTCAGAGAAAACCGGGCATTTTTCACCAAGACGTTCACTCGGGCCACCTGAACACCAAACCATATTCTCCGTCGGGAGTGAGAGTGTTTCGGTCAACACAACACTCCAGATTTATACGTTGTTGAAGCCTTTGTCAGATTTGCTGTTCGAAAACAAGAGATTTGTGTTGTGCCTCAACACCTTTTGTTGTCAAAGTTTTCGTTGTCTTCTTGTGCGATTGATGAATATTGTGTGGAGAGCAGCCGTTCATCAGGACAAACAGTTTTTGTCGCTGCCAACACAATGCGATGTGGCTTGACCCGTTGGTTTTCAGGTTTGATTTGTCTCTCCAACCGTCAGTTTTTCATTTTTTGCGGGCTGCATTGTGAGTTCCATTGGAAAAATGCAAACCAGGGTAAAGGTCGTTTCTTCCACACTCGCCATCATCAAAGCCTCGCGTCTAGTGAAATCAGTTGTTCAGCGAAGTCGTCACATTTTACCACGGGAGATTTTTCACAATGTCTGGGGAGTGTCAAGTTGAATTGCTTCAGCTCTTGCCCGACGAGGCTGTAATTCACTCGTACATGATAAAACCAGTGGGTGTACCTGTGTACTTACCTGGTGAATTCCATGTATTGTAGTTGGTGATATATTTAGACTGAGATTGAGCAGTATGATGTGTATTGAATCCGGTAGATATCATGTTGCGTGTTTTTGCGATCAATTTATGGATTTTTGGATGTCCTTTTCTGTTTTCATTTTGTGCTTCACAGAAAATACTTCAAAGACGATGGTGTCTCAAAGCAGGACACAGATCTACTTTGTAGACTACAGCTGTGTGTTGTTGTAAGCAGCTGTGGATGCAGTCCCAGAGGACGCTTCGATGTTTTTCAGACAAAATGTCAGGAAGAGCTTGAATTTTTGTCCAGCAGACACAGGCCGGCCTGATCTGGAGACATCTTTGTTTCCAGGGTGCGTTTTCCTGTGGCTGTTTTGCGTGTCTGATCATACAGTTGTCAGACCCAAGGCCGAAAGAAGCAACTGGCCAAACAAACAGGAGTAAACTTAATGTGTCGATGTGCCTCCAAATCTCACTCGAGAGTTATGTGATATCACATTTTTCTCTCCTTCGCTCGTACAAAGTGCTTTGAGTGTTGTTTCAGTTTGCTGTGGCCTGTTTCCCGTGCTCAAAAGTCATGCTGCGGAAGTTTAGGACTCAACTTGCACCAGGCGTGTTTCTCGACCTGTTGCTTCGGGCGTTCAACAGGGTGGGGTTGCTTTGAAAGTGCTGAAACACCAAAAGAGCTTGCTCTCTCAGAAATGTTGTTCGTGTCACCTGAGCAGTTTTGGGACTGTCACCCCGTGCCCCAGGTGCTTTACCTTGATGTTTTCACTATTTCCAGAAAAGAATTTCTTTCCCACTGTCCACTGTCCCAACTCTAACACGGACACACACTCGCGTGTGTACACTTATTTTTCGAAGAACCTGACTGGGTTTGCACGTATTGGCACTGATGGTGTTCATGTTGGTACCAAATCCACCCGTGTACAACGAACCTTTTGCCCCGAAATTTTGCACCTGAACCTGATGGGGTGTGACTTGTGCGTGGTTATGAAATCACCGTTGTTTCTTTTGTGCCTTGATGACAGAAAATCAAGGTAAAAAGTTGGTGCGCGTCTTTTTGTTGGGTAAATAGAAAACAGATTCAGAGAATATTATCTGTCGGGTGCTTTTGTTGGAGATCGAGTTCCAGTGGAGAAGAGTGCTCGACATACCAGTTCTTGTCTCTGTTTGCCCAAGTGAAGCTTTGCCTGAAAATGAGTTCATTTTGGTCTCAGATCCAATTTAGTTTTGTTGAGATCGTGTGTAAAGATGCATGCTTCTTTGTTGATCTTCCTGAATGGAAGAAAAATCGAAGCTCACACAGGTAGATGCCCATACAAGACAGCAGTGAATGGGCGAGCAGGTGTTTTCCACACTCGCAGTCGGTCAGGCGGAACGCTTCTTTGCTGCCTGCCCAACATTCAAAGATATCGGGTTCTGCTGCCTGGGCACCTGCGCATGTTTTCATTTTTCGTGTTGGTGAGGGAAAATCAAAAGCGCAGGACAGGAGAGGCGAATTAGCGCAGCTTGATCAGCAGTTTCAACGCTGCGGCTCAGATGTACCACCGACTGCATGACGTCGTTCATTGGCCAGCGTCGTGCCTCAGTGAAGTGAAGTGCACAGTAGACTAATCCTCGTTCACCCCATTCATCCTCGAAGACGATGTTTGGTGTTTGACGCATGACCCCCATCACCCCATCGGGTGACGAGACAGATAAGTTTGTTCGCATTGATCAATTTTGTGTCAGGGACCACTCTTCGTAATATTTTTTGACGGACACATTTTTTTCAAGGTATTTACCGGTACAAGGAAATGTGTTCACGAAAAAGGCGAGAAATCTGTGACAAACTTCTCACAAAGTGTGTGGGTTTTAAAGAGAATTGCATATCGGTTTTGATACTTTTCCAACCTGCCAACGAAACTTTGACGTCATTCCAAGAAGTTGCGGGGAGGTGCTAACGTTTTGAAATTCTTTGCCATTGTAGGATTGTTGATTGTGCAAAGTGTCCGTGTGTGAAATAATCATGTTGCGAGTTTTACAGTTTTGCAAAAGAGATTGAGATGTTAAGTTTATGTTTATTGTGTAGAAGAAAAAGAAAACATCTTCCTCGTGAAACGTCAGGTTGAATGTGGAGTCTCCTGTGGTGTTGTGCTCGGAACAAGTTCATTGCTACGTCGTTGGTGGGCGGAGTCGAGTCTGCCCGGCGGTGACAACAAATGCTATTTTTGTGTAAAAAACAGGCTGAAAACGGTGGATAGATCTTTGTTTTGCGGATATAGTGTTGCCTTACTCAAAATGGGTCTGTCGGTGTTCAGATACAGTTGTGTGCCTCCACAGCGAATCTCAAGTGTTAGAAATCTCAGTGTTAATCGATAGATACTGCATGCAGCGTTGTGTGTGGTTGGAATCATGTGATCGAGTGACATTCCTGCACTTCAAAGAGTAAACTTTTCAGGGTCTTGGCTGGCATGACAACAGGACTTAGTGCGGCACCTGTTGTGACAAGTTTTGAGAGCAACCTCTCGGTTTTCTGCGATTGCAGATCCGTTTTGCGAGCAGAACTGCTCGCATCTCTTCCGCATGATTTCCAGCACTTTGTGAGCCTCAGATTTTGCCAGCTTCCTTTCTGTCGTCGCGCCATGAACGGATCATCACCTTGAAGAATGCTCGCCTCATTTGTCTGTTGGAATTTGCATTCTTTCCGTTTCATGGTGTGCGTTGATCGCAGAGCCTGTGCGATGTCAGCCAAGGCGTCGTGATTCCCTGTGAAGTTGCAATTGTAACGTTTTCATGCCTGGCAAGTAATATAGTTTCTTGTTCGAAGGTGGGATTCGATGTTAGTACAGTGATACTGTGATAGAAATCAGGCTACAAACTGTGAAACTGGACAAGTTTTGTTCCGTTGTCTTCACAGACTTGTGCTCGTCCACCCCAGGCGCCTTGTCAATGCAGCAGTTTCTCTGGAACAGCTGCTGTGAATCTTCCGCGCCCTTTGTCGACGAAGGCTTTTGTAGTTCGTAAAACTGGAATTGTCGGTGAGCCCAAGTCCTATGGATCAGGATGTAACACTTGTAGAGTCTAGCTTTCTCGAGAGAAAGAGAAAAGTAAAAGAACGAGAAAGTGTATTCAGAACGTATTTTGTAGGAACATACATGTGCTGTATTGCTTAGTTGGAATAAAAAGCTCGGTTATAAGATAAGCCTTTGTCAATCTTGCGAGATAGTTTTTTCCGAAAAAGCAGTTCGCAGGTCCTTGTGAATTGTTCTTTGCTGAAGGTGGAGCTCGGATTGTGTGTGCTGAGCGTGACAGCAAAGTTACCTTTTATGAAGACTTTCAGATTGTCAGGGTCAACGCCCAGTTTGACAATGACGAATGTTCCTGAGGAAACGAACAAAGTTGCGGTGCGGTTTCAATATCTTTTCAGACAGCGATGTCAGAATTTGGAGACAAGGTGGTGCTCGTGAGGGATGAGGGCGATGAATATGAGACGGATGTCAATGGTGCGCGACACAATGGAGACCAACGTGAAACGACAGTCAGACCGACAGGTGCGTTTCCCTGAATCTCGGCCAGTGTTGTGTCACGGAAGACGACTTGAAATTACGACGAATTTCGATCGGGTGTTGTGTCCGTGTTTTTCCCCGACCTGTTGCGCACGCCTTGTTCTCCACATTTTGAGGGTGATGGCAAGATCCACGGTTCATCGTCGCGAGTCACAACCGCGGTGCAGGGTGCTGTGAGTGACCGTGGGAGCGGGTTGTGTGCGCAGGGTCGGGGGAGCCTGCTGTGCCGTGGTACCGGGAGCTGGCTGTGCCCTGCATCCTGGTCGTCGAGCTGTGCGAGCGCCTTGTCTTCTACAGCATGACAGGAAACATGGTGCTCTTCTGCACGTCCGTGCTCGGCTACGGCAACGCGGACGCCATCACCGTCAACACCGTCTTCATAGGTACCGTCCACACGGGTGACGTCTGAGTTCGTAACTTTTCTGTCAGTCGTTGGAAATCAGTGCAGATGCAATGTGGTCCAGGAAGCGAGAATTCAAATTGATTGGTGCCCACAAGTGGACAATTACTTTGTATGTGATTGCAGGCACATGCTACTTTGTGCCGGTGTTCGGGGGTTGGGTGGCTGACTCTCTTCTCGGCCGTTTCAACACGATCCTCGGCAGCGCGCTCATCTACGTCGTCGGTACGTTCAGCGGTTCCGGGATGTGGGGATGTGGTCCACCTTCTTTGAACCACTTGGGCCCTGGTGTGTCAAGAATCTGGGAATATGGACTTGCTGGCGCTCTGGATGGTAAATTCACGACAGTGGGGATAAGGTACGGAATCCAATATTCAAGGGTGTTGTGGGCCTCTGACAAATCTGGGGTTGGAGAACAGTGGTACTCTTTCGAAACCATGCAGGGTCCGGTTTGACGAGTATCCTCCGGTCAGAACATTGATCTCAAAAGTTCTCTCATCGGCACAGCCCCAGTATCAAGTGGTGTCATTTCGTCTTCTCTGCCGTCAACCGATGCAAAACGCGAATGAGGAGACAGACACAAGAGTCCTTCACAAGTGCTGGGGACACACCCCGAAATACCCACTTCACCAACCCTTGTTCTCCACTGCTTTCTGTCGCGCTCAGAACAAGAATTTCTCACTGCAGGAGTGATGACGATGCCTGCGGTCGCGTTGGATTACTCCAAGTACTTCGGCTCATCCTACGGCATGACCGACGTAAGTGGCATCGTGTGAGGGTCCCAGCAGACCGAAGACCTGCAGGTCCTGTGTGATTGTTGGGTAAAATATCTCCTGGAGTGCTGTGCACTGATGGGGCGATTTTGGGTGACACTTGGAGTCTCCCAGGCACATTCATGAAGTTCATGAAGCACGAAAAGCTTGGGTCTCCTGCCTCCCGAAACTTCACGTGAATCTGAGAACAGGGGAACAACAGTCTCAAGACAAAATAATTTATAGTCTAATCTCGTCACATGCAGGGCGAAAGGCAGGGATTTTACCTCTTCGGCATCTCGCTGATCGCGATCGGCACTGGAGGCATCAAATCGAACATCGGGCCGTTCGGCGCGCAGCAGCTCGAGGACCGCGGCTACCCCGACACCGCCATACAGTCCTTCTTCAACTGGTCCGTCTCCCGCGGTGTGATCCTGGGAAAGCCTCAACAAAATGGTCTGTGAAGACCTGGGCGGGAATTTGCACGTGGACTCGTTTGCGACGCATCACTCAAGAATGCGTGTTTGTTTTTTTTTGGACCTTTGGAGATAAATCTGGTCTCGTCACGTACGAGGCAACTTTCACTTCTGGCAATACTGGCGATCAACATGATGACCTGTCTCCGTCTTCAAAGGCCGGATTGAATGAACTGAATGGGTTTGACGGTCCTGTGGGACCTCATGAACCTGAATCTCCTGCGGTCATGACGTGCGAAGCTCGAGGGACGGTGACACGTTTCAGAGTGTGTCCGTTGTAGCCCACACACACCATACCAAGCCCCACCCACGTTTGCGCTCCCCGCAGGTTCTACCTGTTCATCAACTTGGGCTCGGCTGTCGCTTTCTCCGTCATGGTGTACATCCAGCAGGACATCAGCTTCGCTCTCGGCTACTTCATCCCCGCCGTCTTCATGGTCATCGCTGTCATTATCTTTGTCGCTGCGCGCAAGAGATACGTGCCGCACTACCCCGGAGGTGAGAGCTGCTACATTCGCTGGGGACAGGGTGTACACGAACACTGGAAACGCGTGGAAAAATCTCACTGCGTGGAACTTGTCTCGTTCTTTCCCTGACGACAACAATGTGTGTTTCCTTCCTTCTCCTTCACCCAACTCTCTCATGGTCTCTGCAGCCTGACTTAGCTGCAGATGGTGCTGGAGCTGTTTACCTTTCCCACCTTTTGCCCGTCAATTCTCACTGTGCTGCAGGCAGCGTGCTCACCCGGGTGTTCAAAATGGTGGTGGAAGGTGTTAGGGGGCGGCTGCAGCGCACACACGCGCTCGACTCGTTCCTCGACCACGCGAAGCGCAGCCAGGGCGGCAGCTTCCCTGACCCCGAGGTGGAGGAAACCAAGTCGCTCGGTCGTATCATCCCCGTCTTTCTCATGCTCATCTTCTTCTGGACAGTCTACACACAGGTTTCTCCATCTCTACTTCTCTCTCTCCCTGCATGTTTCTCTCATCATTTGAACATCTGTCTTGCAATACGAGGCTCTTTCCACTTCTGATGCGTGCTGCATGTTGATATCAACTCAAGCACTTGTCCATTGCACAAGGCATTGAACCTGTATGTGGGTTGGTCGAGTTCAAATTAGCATGCCAAGTCAACATGCAGCGCTCGGCAGAAGTGGAAACAGCCTCGTATGTTGTCTGCGGGGTTTTGTGTGCGCATGTCATCAAAAACAAGATGTGCTCTTTCATTTTCTCCTCAGTACAAAAAATCCAAGTTCATGCAGTTCTGTGTCCCAAACTCGGGTGCGACATTTGACCTTTTCCGGGTCAGGCAACTGCATGAATCGAAAAAGTTTGTTGTTGTGTACCCAAAGGGACCAAAAACGCACCAAAAGAAACTGCTTCAGGCACCTGACGAGATTCACTGCAGATTGAGGCTGAGAATCAGTTTCAGCAACAACGCCTTACAGGGTTGGGCAGGGTGACAACAGTTCACTGTTTGTGCCGCTTCCAAAACTTTCTCTCAGACTCGTTTGTTGACTCCTGTTTTATTGGCTATTTTTTGTGGTGTGTTCAGACTGCTTTGCCTTATTTTGTCTTGAACTGTCTCTTTCATCCATTGCCCCTATCAATCTTACATGTCGTCTCCCCATACAGTACAGACATTTTCCGTGAATGAAGATATTCATCCTGCTACAGGTCCTCTCCTTGCAGATGAGCAACAGCTACCTGCTGCAGGGGGAGGTGATGGACATTTCGATCGGAAGCTTCCAGATCCCGGTGGCGTCACTGTCACTGTTCGACGCTGCCGTCATCATCATGCTGGTCCCTCTGGTGGACGTCGTCATTTTCCCCTTTCTCGACCGGTTCGGCCTGCGACCCAGCATGCTCCAGCGAATAGGTGAGTGAGTGCATGAGTGAGAGATCATTCTGTGAGGGTGAAAGGCACACTTATTGGTGAGGCTACCTGACAGATGCGTGTGTTCGTTTTCTCCCAGTTGGACTGAGGAAGATTTTTCAAGTCCAACAATGTTCCAGAACGTTGTTGGAGAGGATTGCCTCCAGGTGCAGATTCTTGGCACGGTGGTCGAGAGTGCCATGACAGAGTGCATTCGGCGTTGTGCAAATCACTTTGTCTGAACTCAATCAGAAGCAGGGTTCTCAGGTTGCAGTCCTGATGAACCACGCCTGCAGAAAATCTCACATCTCGGGTTCTGCAGTTCCACCCACCAGTGTGTTCGAACCTACTACAGGCATCGGCATGGCGTTCGCGGCGGTCTCGGTGACAATCGCGGGAATCCTCGAGATCTTCCGGCTACAGAACCTGTCCGAGACGGGCGGCTTCACGCAGGTGATCGCCGGCACGGCGTACAACGCGTCCCACTACAGCGTCTTTCTGCAGATCCCCCAGTTCGTGTGGATCGGCGCCGGGGAGGTCTTCACCTCCATCACCAGTGGGTATAGTTGCTGTGTTCTTGTTGTTCTTTTTCGTGGTGGATCCAAGTGTTCATGCCTCTTTTCTGGTTAAAATCTATCTGCAGGTTTTCATCCTGTCTTGGATGGGTTTGTTGGAGCAGACATTCGGGTTGGGGGTCTTTGAGGTCTTTGGGTGTCTCAGTAAGAACATGGAGACAGATATTTTGTGACATCAACCCAATTTTGGGTTGTCGTTTTTGTGCCTCAGGGTATGGTTACCTGGATGTCAGCAACAGTTTGGGCAAAGCTTTCGTTTGACTAGGTCATGGGGTTTTGTGTCCTCTTTTCTGGCTCCCATTTTTCCAGCAAACACCACACAGCCGCGCGCGCGCGCGCGCCCGTGTGTGTGTGTGTGTGTGTGCGTGTGTGCGTGTGTGCGTGTGTGTGTGTCGTGCAAGGTCTCACAAAACGACTGACAGTCACCACATGTATTGTGTCTAGGTTTGGAGTTCGCGTACTCACAGGCGCCCAGCAGCCTGCAGGGAGTCGTCATGGGGATGAACCTTGTCACCACAGGACTCGGCAACTACATGGCTACCGCTGTTGTCAACATAGTCAACGCCATCACCGCTCCAAGTGAGTTTGACGGAGTTCATGCAGAGGAGATTTTCAGACTCCGAACATTTGGTTCATTTGAGCCTCTTGAAAGCACAGGGCTGAAACCACCACAAGGCTCGCCCTGCCAGTGCACCCAGATTGTTTGCTTGTTTTGCACATTATTGTGCGCCACGAACCTTGAGACTAACATGAAATAGTTCTTGCATGCTGGAGTGAAAAAGTTCACAAGCAAGAGGGTTTATCCTCATCTGAACAGGGAACATGTGGAGCATCAGAGAAAAGAGGAAACCGTTGGCAGTTTTTGGTTGTCATTTTCACTGGCGGTTTGGTGATTGTGCAGACGAGTGGTTGCCTGATGACGTGAATGAAGGTCACCTGGACTACTTCTTCTTCCTGCTGGCCGGGCTCATGGTGGTGAACCTCCTCATCTACATCCCTGTCGCCCACTTCTACAAGTACGCGCCCACCAACAAGTGAGTACCCACCCAAGCATTTGTCACAGGCTGGACCTGTTGGATCACTTCGTTCCGCGCACGGAACATTGAACCGCCGAAGGCCCGATGAGAGCGGAACATTCAAGCTGGTCCAGTCCCACGGGCTCCAAGCGAAAGTTTGTCAATGGAAGTGGACGTTCCACTTCAGTGGGCATGAAACCTACGAGCATGCAGTACTGAGATCCAGCTGTGAGGCCCAAGGTTGAGTGAGGCTCCCACTTGGGCCCTGGGCTGGCCTGAGGTTATGTGTCGCAGCAAACGATGGACGTGTGAATCCTCTGTGCAAAGAGCAAGATCCGCCACTGCAGATGACACGACACCATCCACGTGAGGTATTTCAGGGGGGAGGTGCCCAGATTTTGGCAGGGGAAAGGTCTCAAGGTGGATTCAGGGTTCTTTTGTTTCATGAATCCGATTTCAGTCCTTTGTTTTGTTTGGAACTGCAATTGTTACTGCAGTGTTCGTTTTGCAAACAAGAAGTCCGTGAAAACAAAGCAAAAAACCTTTTGTCATCTTTCTTTGATTCAACACAGTTGCGCCAGGCAGGCCCCGCGGGACTTCTCTGCAGGTCGACAACAGTTGCACGGATTGTGCCTTTGCTGGAAAACAAGAGTTTGGCTAGAAAAGTATTTTTCAGGCTTGGGGGGCAAGATCTAGCAGAGAATTTAATTGCAGGGACGGTAGCGGCGGAGAAGAGGTGGTGTCCAACCCGTACGGCCCAGCTCCAGACACTGACCGAGGGTCCACCAGCAGGGCGGGAGGCACCAGCCCCGTGTCCGAGCAGCTGCAGCAGGCAAATCTGCACCTGCAGAATCTACAGCGCGACAAAGACCCCATTTTGTAATATGTTGCATCAGTGACGTCAAAAGAACCAAATCAGGGACTTCTTTTGGGCCCAGTGCACACAGCGGGTGTTTCGCCGTTGTTTTGATCCCGAAGAACGTGCCATTGGGATTGTCAGGTAGACACTGAGAGAGAAACTCTTTCTTCTGAGTACTTCCCTGCCTCCTTGCTGTAGCTTTTCTTTCTGAAAATCAACCTGGTTATTCGCCGCGAAGAGCCATGTTTTTGCTTTCGTCGCGTATTTTTGTGGACGAAAGCAACTCAAGTTGGTTGCTTTTCGCGCGCCCCCCCCCCCCGGGGCGCAGTCACCCTTGTAGTGGGGGTTGGGGGGGGGGGCTGTGAGCACACCGTGGGGGTGTG
>JAAUXT010121895.1_pt1 | contig 15597 bp, 15 predicted proteins | sample 7278171 | NCBI WGS metagenome assembly JAAUXT01 (sample SAMN14350112, study PRJNA611818) | marine sediment metagenome | isolation source: surface marine sediment (1.8m) | place: French Polynesia: Moorea | collected 2018-08 | reverse complement strand
TAGAGAGAGAGAGAGAGAGAGAGAGAGAGAGAGAGAGAGAGAGAGAGAGAGAGAGAGAGAGAGAGAGAGAGAGAGAGGAAACAACAAACAAAACAAAAATTTTCGGAAGAAGAGGGGGAACTCTTCAATGAGGCTTCGTTCAAAGAAATCTTGAAAAATTCTTCTCCCGTCTGCCTTTTTCCCCCTGGAGCAAAGTTGCAAGAAAAAAAGTCACGAAAAAGGAAAAAAAGTCGACCTCCGCGCGCGTGGGTGGGAGGGGGACTGCGAGTCTGCAGGATCAGGACACCACTTTGACGGACTATGTCATCTATACGTACGCGCCGACGCTTCAGGAGTCGACCCAGGAATCCATTGGGGCAGGAATATGCTGTTCAACAATATCACCGACAAAAGAACTTGGCACCCACACCATTGGTTCTTCAGATAATACGATTACTGCACATGTCGTATCTGTCAATTTCGTGCAGTGGAATTTCCTTTTTGGCACTTTTTCCTCCACTTGTTGTCCTTTGGCGCACCTGCGGCACAGGCAGTTCCTCTTTCTGGCTTTTGTCTCTCATCATATCCTCATTGAGTGCGACTGACGCCAAGCTCACAGTACTGTTTGAAAACAAAGGTTTTTGCTGTGCTAGGGGAGGGGAGAGTTTGGGTATGTTCTCCGTTGTCAAGTTCCCCTCTGCGGTGGGTTTGATGTTGACGTCATCGCTGTGTTGGCGTTTGTGTCCGGCTCGGTTCAATCTGGAGCCGACGCTCTTGCTGCGCGTCAGTTCAGAGATTTTGGTCGCACTGTACGACGGGTCCCACGAGGACTTGCGTTTCGACAATATCTGTTGTTTGCTTTTTCTCTCCTCCTCTTCGGATCGCTCCCGTTCTTTGTGGTCCGATATGTACTCGATTGCTTTGCCGGCCAGAACGATACTGATCAGCACCTTGAGAGACATCAGGCTGGGAAAAAGAATGAAACACAACTTTGAACTGACCAGCATTGTGACGCAAATCACACTGAATTTCTGAGCATGATTTCTTAAAATTCAATATTTACCACAAGTAAAACAGCAGCAGCAGAAGCGCGTCCATGGCTGTTGAAATGTTGAGCGACTGTCCGATTATTCGGATGAGTAGCACAGCCAACGGCAGCGGAATGAACCCCATTCTTCTCGACACAACATCCAGATGGTCTGAAAACGCCTGTCAAAGTACTGGTGTTCTCAGAATCCTTGCACGACAAGAGAAAACCGGTTTTGACCATTCGTCCAGAGATTCGTATCTTCTGATTTTCAGAACGACGCTTACATTTTTGTGTCTGCTGGCGGCCAGATCGTAAGCGATACTGACGGTGTAATCCCTGTACACTTCAAACGGAATTTCGTTGAACTTGGTTATGAATGCGTGTTTCACCCAGTCAACCAGACACTCCGTGAACAACACCAACAAAACATCTGGGATCAACACCCACAAGTGATCTGAAACATGAAGCACACACGTCAGTGATTACTCTGGCGTTCAAGTGACGATTCATGGTTGTTCTGTTCAATGTTTGCACATGTACCTAAATTCCATGAAAATTCTGTGAGGTTCCTGACACAGACAATTGCCAACAGCACCAGGAAGTGAAACCGTTCCCTGACATCACTGCAGGACATCTGAAACAAGTTGTTCTTTTCGAACTTCTTGAACACGCTTCCTTTGAGCTCCACAAACTGCAAGAAAACGAGACTGTTGTGAGTGGGTCTGTCACAGGTGCCAAACACTGCTGATACTTGGGAAAGTGAACCCAAAGAAATTTCACTCACGTTGTTCGACATCATAATGGTGAGCAACGCTTTGTTGTGCGAGTTGAAAGCAACATTCAGAGTCGTGGCTTGGAACAGCACCAAAATAGTGTGAAGGACTGGAACTTGTCAAGAATGTTTCAGACAGTCACGAATTGCTAAAGTTGCTGCACTGTGAAGACACACACCACAAAACGAGTCCAAACATAAAGGACTCGAGCCGACGTCACGTCAGCAAGTTGAAAGGATACAAACATAAATGACACTCAATCCGAGGTGAGGAAGAAGTCCGATGTGCTCTCTCTTACGACCCCGTGGTTCTGCGGCAGTCCAAAAGAGTGAGTCTAGAGTGTCCTGTCCAAACGACGAAAACAGCCTGTCGATGACCTGCATTGTCAGAACAAACCCATGACACTCTGTTGCAGGAAAATGGCGGTGAACTGTTTTCCCTTTTCTGACGATACACATTGCACTCGAAAGTCAGGCCTCTGCAAAATCTAGGAACGAAACACACCTCCAGCATATTGAAGAATATGTACAGCTTGATGATGGCTTGGCCGCGAACGATGTGGTACATCATGGAGACATCAATGTAGTCCATCATCAAAACACACACAACTAAAATAAAGCCCTTCAGAAGATCGCATAGCTGGGCCGGCTCCAGTATCCGACCTGTCCTCCGCCTAAAAGTGCACCGACAGGAACATTTCAATGGTGCAACTTGTTCAGAAACTTGCAGTTGTGGTTTGAACTTGAAGAACAGAATGACGTGCAACCAAGTGACAATAAAGGGCTCAAACAATCAACTCACCACGGAGGCAGGCATCCACACACGGTCAATTTCACAAGACCAATCAGGAACCTCAAAGGAAGCAGTGTGAAGACGTACAAGAAAGCGTCCAGGCATTGGAAGAAGCCGTATACCATGAACTGAAATCAAATGAAAACGCACGCTGCAAATCAGTGTGCATAACATTACGACAAATGAACAACCATTCTACAACTCTGCGATCACAGAACCTGCAGTACGAGTACCAGGTATGTGCTCGCATCATTGTAGAAACAGGTTTTCACCTCACAAAAGTGGTTCCTGTTCAATCAAACAACTCTTTCCTGGACCAAAAGTCGTTGCGTGATTTCACAGGAGCCATTTTGTACAGTGTGGATTCTTCGATCCTTCAAGATTGACAAACTTGGCACCGGAGGCCACAAACTCTTGATGAATGTGAACAAAGCTCATGAAGCGTGTCATCAACCGAGAATTACATTTTCCTGAGGACCTGCACTCGCACAACGAGCTCCCGGTCACTATCTGATCACGACACCAAACTTTGTAGCAGTTTGACTTGTTTTGACACACACCAAACTTCACAGCTGTTGCATCTTGCACACGTGTACTCGAACATCCAAACATGCCGGAAATTCATTCTGGAGGCTCTTGACCAGATTTGCAGTTCAAAATCCACTGCAGCTTGAAAGTTTCAACAGATGAAAATACGTTCTGTTCGAACTATAAGCTCACCTTTTCCAGCTCCTGTGGTATTTTCATGAACGTGTAAACTCGTTTCCGTTTCTCGGTAAATTTCGCTTCATCGTGCTCAAGCATGTAGCCCCTTGTGACCTCGCTGTACAAATATCCGAAGATTGACGTTTCTGCAAAGAAATGAATCAAATGGCCTCACCCAACACAGTTCCTCGCAGGTGAGAACAAAAAAACTGACAAATTTTCGGAAACTCCACTGGAACCATTCATTTCTCGCAACCTGTGACCAAATGGCCAGACACCCCAAAACACGAGACTCGGGTGCTTCATAATTTCAATTCTCACATTCCTACGAGGGGTGTGTCATTTCGTTCCACCGGCCGTCGCCCGCACTGTTGTCAACACACGCGCTTGTAGCACCGTCCCCTTCCCCACATCTTTCGTTCAACCACACCGCCAATCCCACCGCTGCACTCATTCATGCCCAACTAAACGCGACTCCCTGTCACGATGCCGAGGACATTTTGGCAGCAACGTGTCGGGAGTTTCGGTCACCAGTCTGGAATCGAGATCTACTCGTGCAAAATCGTATCCTCCACAGCCGTGTCATGAACTGTGAAGTGCATGTTGTCCACAGCACAGATACGGTGTACACATTGCATTGCAGTTTTGTGCGCAGACTAACCTCTGTGATTCTTTTTTAAGTCCTCAAATGCGACTTCTCTGTTGATCAGAAGCGCGGGGTCGTCTGCTTGTTTCACTGACGTGTCTGCCATCAACGTTTCAGGATCATTTCCGTTTTGCAGCTCAACCTTTATCCCCGGCGTTGGCATCCCATCGCACGCTGACATCTTGCTGTCTTCAGACTCGGGAGTCTTCAAGCCCAGTCTCCCGCCACAAAATCGTGGCAACCTTCAGAAGACGAGTCCGACGAGTCCTACGTTGCTCCCCGTTATCGCCCACGGTATACAAATGTCACGGGAAAAATGTCCCTGTAATAAAATTTGGTCGCGCAGCAACGGTAGCTCAATACACAACATGGACGGCGAGAACAGACGTCAAGCCGATTTTGTGTGAATTTAAAGTCTCAAACTTTGGTTTACTGGTGTTCTGATCTTACAAGCAGGACAAATCCATCCCAGAATGTCCAGAGCACAAGCAGAAAGCGTGATAAAGAATATCATCAGAGAAATCGTGCAGGAATGTGGCAGCAAAGGGCAGGCGGTGTCAGAAACCCTCGTTGCTTTCATGGTAGAGTGAAGACACAGATCCATATCCTCAAACGAAGCTAAACATTCGATGTCATGACAAACATATCGCAGCAAACATCGTCTTGACGGCATTTTAAACCTCGTCTTCTTTTTTTCAGGTGAAAGCGGTTGTTCTAGATCCTGACAACGAATTCAACGTGGATCGCACGCTAACGAAGGATGATGTCCAAAAACTTATCAGAGTGAGAAAATTCTTGTGCAAATTTTGGTAGAGTCTTGATCTACTTTGTGTTTCACTTGAGGTGAAGTGTTTTGGAACTTACGCGAGTCAGCATTTGAAGTTCGTTCTTGGTTTCAGGTTTGCGTCGAGAGATTGCTGGACACTCAATCCCCAGCTTTGGACACCATCAAGATGCAAGTCTACTTTGACATGAATTATACCTCAAGAAGTTCGTATCTTCATTATATGTTTCATGCGCACACTTTTGATTCCAAAGTTTTCCAACGTTCGCTTGTAAGTCATCTCTGTTATTTTTCCAGCGGACTTCTTGGACGAACATCGCCGAGTGTTGGAATCACGCTTGCAACCAGTGATCCGTGAAATCACAGACAGCAGAGCAAGGACACGAGAGGAACTGGAGAGCCTCTACAGGAAAATAGTTTCTGCAGTTCTTTTACGTTCTGGTCTTGGCAGTCCAACAGACATCACAGTTGTTCGAGAAGCGACAGGTGCAAAGAAAGCGAAATCGATTCAATCTGCTCACGAATTGACTTGCAATGCTGCAATTGTGAAGAGCTGTGTGAAACTTGTGTACAATTTTGCGCTGTGTCAATTGCAGCTGCATTACAAAGTGTGTTTCCACAAACTGAGATGGGCACCTTTTTGACCCTCTCGAAACGCGACAAGGAGCGACAACTTCAAGAGTTGACCATGATAGTAACCGGAATCAGGCTGTTCAACAAGGAATGCGCCAAAGGTGGCGAAGGAATTGATGACTGTAAGTTTCCTTGATGACAACTTTTTACGATCACTGGGATGGCTGTTGGACACTCGAAACGTCACCAGGGAGCTTCTTCCGTTTTTGCAGCCCGAAGTCGGGTTTGTGTTTGTTTTGCAGTGCCTGCCATTTTGAACGAAGCCGTCCCTGCAACTAATCAAAATGTGCAGGCAGAAATACATGGAACGTTGGCCACAGCCTTTCGATACACAGCTCTGGTGGAAAAGATCGCGTCCGGTGAAGCACCAGCTGACGACACCTCCCTTCAAATGATGAAAGAAGCGTTGATCAACACCAGACAGCATGCAACTTTTCTCAAAATCATTCTGGTAAAGCTTCCAGAATCTTTGTTATTCATGCACGCATGGTGTTGCTTCTTTGATTCTTGTGCTGCCAAAGTGCTGACAATCTTTTCACTGTCTGTTTCCCAACAGAACGATGTTGTAAGCTGTGCGCAACAAGTGGAAAATTTGGAATCGCAACTTGCAAGTCGCTTGGAACAATTGCAAGCAACAGTTCAGTCAAAAACAGCCGTTCCTACGGCGCAGGTTTTTGTGAGTTGAACCTTGTACAAAATAAAGGGACATGTAGATCTATTTATTCAAAATCAGGCAGTTGACGAGGTGTGAATAGTTTTGGAGTCATCTTCTCAATATGTTTGCAGCCACAGTTCACCCACTTGTCTCAAATATGGACCGGGTTTCAAGATGAAATGGTCCTGCTCAGCGTTCTCAGCAACATCCTGGTCAACTTGGAACCATTCACCAGAGTAGGCAGTCCATGCTCTTTTTGCAATCCATCACACTCAACTTTGCCGTATTTTTCCGTCGTAACACACGCACTGTTCTGTCTTGTGAACATCAGGGTCACAAGGAAATGTTCTCGGACGACGTCCTGGCTCCTCTGCTGAGGGGCACAAAAATCAAGACGGATGAACAAAGAGCTGAGGAGGTATCACACTGCACCTTTTCATGCTGTAAAGCGCCTCCGTCTTTCATTCTGTAACGCGCACTTGTGCAAGAAGATTCGGTCGCGACTGTGAAGGGTAACTGAAGTGCAAGAACAAAATTTATTTTCCACAGAACTCCGAAGAGACTGTTGACGTTACAAAAGAAGATATCCAGACGCATGAATGGCTGCTTCCAGACAACACCAAGAACTTCTACAAACTTCCTTTGCAGTACCGAGTACAGAACCTGAAGATCCAGATCCACACACGGAAATGCGCATTTCTGAGCATTCATTCCCGAAAGGCTGAGGTCACAGCTTTTCTGTCGTTCTTTATTGCAGGGATACTGTGGCTGGGCTGTGGTACATCATGACAGACTGCTGTTGCCTGCCGTTCCACATTTGGGAATCCTTCGGTACAAAGACAATTTCTACGGATTTTCATCGAAGGATGCAGCAGATGAGTTCGCTTCTGACCCCGATTCGTGAGTTTCAACTTGTAAATTTTCATTTGTGCAATTTTTTCGTGGAATCACCGTTTCTAAATTTAGTTGTACAAAAGAAGTAATTTCTTTCCATATTTGGAACAAGTCAGTTTCGAGGGAGCTCAGTTAGTTTTCGCACTGCTCCCTCCCAAAACTAACTTTCTTCCTCCATGCCTCCGGACCAATGTCTTACACACCCAGAAACACCACAATGATCATAGAAAGCGCGCCCAGCACGACATTGTTCACAGCTGAGGTTTCCCTCATTCCGCACACGGGAGACTTTCATAGAGCTCTCGCGTCTTTTTTTCTTTTGACAGATACATTCAAAAAGTTGCCGATGCGGCCAAGAAGAGTCCTGAACTGATTCAACTGTTGGAGCTACACACTCAGTTTGCTTCGATCACCCCTTATGCGCAGGTAAACAACGGTCAATGCTTGTCTTGATGCACAAAACCAGAGCAGACACGGAGAGCTGGTCTCACCCAGTGGTGCCAGCACAAACAACAATTGATCCTGACACAACAAAAAGTTGGATCTGTTTTCAAAACAAATTCTTGCACTCGCATTGTTCATTTGCAATTGCATCACACGGTCTGTTTACTGCCAATCAACGTGAAAACCGTTTTCTGTGAAGCAGGGCAGAGATTCGGACAAGTTCATCGACAAACCAGTGACCAAATCAGATTGTGGAACACAAACGGACACTCACTTCTACGAAACAAACATCGTAAAGTCGTACGAATGGAACGAATGGGAGTTGAGGAGAAAGGCTCTCAAATTGGTGAATGTCTCCGTTCAAATTTGAAAAAAAAACAAAACAATCGCGCCTGTCTGCATTTATCCACCCGAATTCCGCAAGCCCGACCGAAAATGACGAAGTTCAACAGAGGGTCGTGGTGGCCTGGGAGGTGGGGCAACTCAGGTGGCCAAGTCCAGGCCAAACTGACAATGTCCACAAATATCTTGTTGGTGGTGTTGGTACTGAGGGAGGGGGGGAAGGGATAATCCAGATGCTGTCCACCCATGGACAGATACATATCGTATTCGCCCGTGTTTTTGTCGCACTCAAGTACAAGACACACCCTCCATTTTGCCTTGATTTTTCTGGAATCAGGTTGTAACCCATGTATAAGACGCGTCCCCACATTTGGTGTTCAATTTTGGGACAAAAAGATGCGTCCTATACATCGGTGGGTACGGCAAGCACCTGAAACAATATCAGCGCAACCGGCTGATAAAAAGACGTTTTTCTTCAAGTCACAAGTTGGTCCACCCAACTCGACTGCTCAAACAATCCGTGTTCTCTTTGAAGGCAAATTTGAGGAACAAGGTGACACACTCTCAACAAACAAACCTGAGCAACATGAGACGAGATAATATCTCTCAGACGTGGGTGGGAAGGCAAGTAACAGCTGCACATTTTTGTTCGCATCAGCTGCGTTTTCAAACCAGAAAATAGGGAACCAGTTGCAATGACACGCAAGGACGAACAAATTAGGGACAAGAAAGAAACATTCAAAATAGTTTTTGAAATAAAAAGCCCCTGGCAATTCTTGCTTCTTGTGCAAAGGTTTGAACGGATTCGAACAAACTCACGAAGACCAAACATTTCCCATTCTGCAATTCAATGATCACATAGATAAACCTCAAGGTGGACAACATTTGTATGGTGCTAACAACAAAAGAATTGCCATCTGCAAGATTGGACAAAACAATTCGTCAGGGAAGTTTTCCTTGTCACACAACAACCGATTTTCCACACAGGGATCAAGTGACGCAGACGAAGAAAGACGGCTACAGTAACGTCCCGAAACCACAAGTCTTCCTGGCGGGGCTACGCGGTGGCGGCCTGGGCACACAAACGAACATGACCAAAGTGGACCTCACAATGGACGTCGACCAGACGTGATGCGTACACGAGTGGTACGCGACATTGTAGATAGGATATCACTAGTGAGTCTGACCTGCTGTGGTTTTCGAGACTTTGTGACCCATCACTCCCAAGTGAAAACATTTCAAAACCTCAACCGAATTTTTGTTTGTGTTCCTTTCGACGCTTGGTCCCAATAAATCTCAACCCCAAGTCTGCAGACACGTTTCTCTCGTGGAATGGTTTCGATAATCCGCCACCTCTGCACTTTTATCAAGGTCAACATAAGTCAATTCGCTGAATTTGCATGGCAATCGAAAATAGGTAAACGTATGAATCGGTGCGAATGAAGAAAAGGCAGCACAAAGAAAACGGTGAGCCAGCACACCTCTCACATTTTGGTTCTTATTCCGTGCCGCGAAAATATCAACGTACTTTCTCCGCTGCAGTGTGACTTCAATCTCGCCCAGACAGCCTTCTAACTGTCCCGCGCAAGTTTGTGATGAAAGAAAACGGCTGCGTTCGAGCTTGAATCCACCTTAAAAGCACAAAAATACGCTCAGTGTTGACGCGCACCTCCGTTGTCTTGGTTGGTGACATTTGAGACCAGATTTGGGGCCCAATTTTTTTGCCATCTGAACCTGATTTGGTCAAGAGATGGCGCGCGTGGAGTGGGGAAAAATCAAGACTTGAATGAAACTGACCTTGATATCCAAATTGGCTTTCTTGGCACCAAGATAGGCCGCGCCGTACGAAGCAGGTTTCTTCAGCTGCAGCAGAGTGAATTCCTTCACGGCAACTTTGTCAGAGTCCCTGGGCGTGATGCCATGGAGAAAACCTGGCGAATAGAATGGTAAAATCTGGCGATGCCGTCTGGTGCACAGTGAAGTTTTGAATGTTGTCAAAACTCATCGTTCTGCAAATATACAGTTCGTGTGCCGATCAAATTTTATTGAATGCCACAGCTTCAGCTTCAGCTACGAACCTTCCTTCAACAAGTTCCAACTTTTCCACACTGATCCAACACAGACAATATGCAGACCCCCTTCAGCTTCAAGAATCTCCTGAAAACCAATAGCACTTGGCAGTAGACCCTCGCTGACAGGCAACACAGCCCTCACGAAAAGAGAGTGATTTCTCTGGTGTCCAGGAAGCAAACAACAGCAAAGGTAGGGGATTCCATCACACTGCTGAAACTTTTGGGCTCGACTTTTCACTTGCCATTTTGGGGGCGTTCTTACAATCTCGCCAAAACGTTTACAAGTATCAAAATTCTGTGTGGAGCAGGAAACTCCCCACCCTCCGGCGGAGGTTAGTGGTGAGACACCCTTTTATTGGGGGACGGGCTGCCAAACCAGCTTCAATCCACGGCCGGGGCCTTTCTCCCATATTTGAAAAAAATACCCCTTTCCACAGGGGGGGGGGGCATGGCAATATCGTTGCAAAAATGGGAGTTCCACCAATTTTCTTGCGTGTGTGGGGGGCTCCGCCATACCTTCCAGCACGACTTGAACACATGCAGGCGTGACTGTGTCACGAGAAAGCGGAGATACGAACGCAAGCGCGTTTGCATGGCAAAGGTATAACATTTCCATGGAAGGGGGTATGAGGAAGGGCGGACCCAACTCCCCAAGACCTGTCTTGGCCAAGGTAGGTCGGGAGGAGAAAGGCATCCGCCCCCCCTAAATCAAGCATTTAGATTTTACCAGTGCACCAAATGAAACAGCAGCTTCAAGACAGAAGGGAACAGCCTGGTTGGTTTTTACACAGGCACGTCCTTTGGAATAAACTTGTGTAAAACCAACCAGGCTGTCGCTTTCGGTCTTCAAGCTCCTGTTTCATCTTGGCGTTCTGAAATTGGGTTCTCTTTGGGGAAGACGGATGTTTTGTACCTTTTCTATTCGGGACGCCAATGCTGCAACATGACGACCAAGATGCTCTCCGGCTTTGTAAAACGCCTCCAAGCACAAATTATCCTTCAAGTCTGCCGCACCTGAAACGACATTCGTGGCGACAGTGATGATCTCGCACACTATTGCCGAGGCATTTTTCGAACCAGAGGTTGAGGTAACGGAAGAAAGTTCTTTGTTTTCGTGCACAAACCTCTGGCGAGCTCTTTGCACATGCTGGCAAAGAAAGTCTTGTCGAAATTGGCATAGAGATGGTCCAGCATACCCATCTTGTCGGTGACCTGAGGAAACCGAGAAAGAAAAATCAAAGCCACAAACCTCTCGCAAGCTCCCTGCACATACCAGCGAAGAAAGTCACGTCCAAGTTCGCAAAATGGTCGAGCATGCCAATCTTGTCAAGAACCTGAGGACAACTTCTTTGTATGAATTCCTGCACTTATCAGACTCGACCTTCCGAAAGTATCCGGTGAAATCCGTGCAAATCATGGAAGAACGGACTTGGGGAAGACAGATTCTCTTGTGTCGATGACTCACAACATCTGCACTTGAGCGAAAAGCCAATCTCCCCGCTTGATACTTTGGAAATCCAGTTTTGTGACAGGAAAGTTTTTACACTCAGAAAAGCAATTTGGCCACACACCACAACTGGTAAAAGCGACAAACGCTCAGATATGCATGAACAAGATTTCATGTCTGACATACATTGAAGTGATTGTACATCGTGGTTCGCACAAACTCTACATCATGCTTCGAAGGGTAGGTGCCGTCTTCTGTGTCGAACAGCTGCTTGATGCAGTAGTGGGTGATCCAGTAGGCTGTAATCACAACACGTGTACTCAATGTTGTTGACTGTTGGTTTTCTCAGAGTGCAGTGAAAGTGACATGCACTTGTTGAATCTTACCTGCTCCTTCATCTCCAACCATGTGGCCCCAACCGCCGACTCGTTCCGTGGACCCATCCAAATGCATAACCTCACAGTTGGACCCAGTACCAGCGATGAGAACCACGCCACCTAATAAAGCAACCATGTCTGGATTTCCTGGCGAGTAGGTGCGCATTTGGTTTGAAAATTTTGTTCTTTTTTTTTTCACCTGCCTTCAACACTCGCAGTCGCAATGGGTCCCACAGTGTCATTTCCTATGAAGAGTTCTTCAGTTATATTGGGATATGTCTTCTTGATTTCAGCATCCAACCGATTCCGTGCTTCAATGTGGTCGATACCAGACAGTGAAAGACCCTGCAAGAGCGGAGTTGATCACGACTGTGCAATGAGGGTTTGACGAAATTCTCGCGAGGGAATATCGAGAGATGTGTGAGCTCGTTGTTACAGATGTGACAAGTTTTGGATTTTGTTTTCTGCCTCGTGTCGAAAAAGCTACCGATTCATCGCCAGAGACCACAAGGGAGTGAGCTACCGGTGACAAGAATTTACAATCTTGAGTATACCAGTGACTTGAGTGTTTGAGTTTCCTTGATGCCTGCTTTCTTTCTGGCTTCCGTCACGATATTGTATATTCGGAGAGCAGCTTCCTCAAGACCGACCAACTACAAAAGCAGCGAAACCGGCTTTTTGTGCACTGCAAATCCGTGAGGCAAAAGCAAATTGTGTTGCAGTTGTCGAGTCTACCCACCCACTGATTCATGCTTGGGCCTTCGACTTCTGCCAGCGTTTCCCCATCCTCATTCAAAAGTGCCAATTTGGAGCAGCTAGCACCGCTGAAATAACAAGAAAGCCACGCGTATAAAGTGCGCGTTTTCCTCGCGGGGTCAAGTTCCAACGCATGGTCAGTTGCAGGCCAACTTTTGACATGTTGAGTTGAACAAGAATGATTTGCTTCAGTTGTTATGAGCCAAGTTGAGTCACTCAAGGGGTAACAACTTTGCATATTTCAACTGCAAATGAGATCACGCGACCAAAAAAGCAACATTTTGAAGGGTATAGGTGAGTACAATAGGTCCTGAAACAGTGACTTTCCATAAAAAATGATCATAGGATGGCCCTGAATGTGTTTTCACAAAAGTTGAGATAGTGTTGTGTAATGGAACCACCTTTAATAGAACCCTCGATTGCCAGTTCGATCACACATGATTCTTTCCCACTCTCCTCTGAAGCTGTACCTTCAGCACAGCTTCAGACCCCTGTGTATTTAAACACCTGCTTTCCTTCACTCTGGGCTTTGCTTCTCTGAAGCTCAGGTAAGTGACAATAAACACTTTCCACAATCCACACATGTGTGACTCATTCATTGTGACCCAGCCAACAGAGATGGGAGGGATTGGCTCCCTTCTCTGGGTGAATAATGCATCATGGCTCAGCCAGCTGAAAGGCTCCAGAATGATGCTGGCCTGAGCACCCATACATAACATGGAGGTTCCACTGATCAACCTCAATGTTGTGAGCACTCACCTACATTGTTAACCCGCAACCTGAAACTTTGTTTCAGTTTCCAAATGTTGGGAAGCTGCAACTATGTTTCTATCCATTGACTGAGTGAGGTATGAATGAAACTGGTCCAACAGCTACATGCTGACTGTAACCAAGTTCATTCATGCAGCCTTGTACCTTAGAGGATACCCTGGTAGGTACTCCAGTGAACAACATATTTGTGGCTAAACAACAAAAAGTAGATGCAACCTTTTACAATAGATACCAAGTATATTTCAACCCACGTGAAGCAGCACCCCAAAGCCCAACAAATTTTTGGCCATAAAAGTAGTTGATTTGTTGAAATGTCCTGAAGAGGAGCTGATCCATGTGCGTGATTTTGTGAAGTTGTTGACGGAACAGTGTCTTCCTGAAACAAGACTCACAGGACAGAATCGGTACAATTGGGAGATCATCACAAACTTTGTTTGTTGGCATGAACAGTTTGAATCATACATTCCATTGTATCATTGGTTCACTGGACCTCAGGTTGAGATCACTAATGGTCTAGTTTGGAGTGCTGGCAACAAGAAGTATTACTTGTCTCGAGTGTTTCAAGATGTAGGATACCCTCCAGGTGTATGTTATGATGCAAACACCAACACTTTAGTCCCAGATCCCAATGGTCAGAACCCTGATCCTGATCCATGAGATCATCATTGGAACATTCACGGTGATTTGGATCCTGATCTAGTGCCTAACGGTAACCAAAATCAGAATCCTTGGCACAATTATAGACCCAGGAGGATGGGGGATGATTTCAAACTGACAACAATTTCTAAATTGCTGAAGTTTGATGGGGAGACAGAGGGACACAAGTGTCCAATCACATTCAAAATTCAGACTGAAAGTGCTTGGGAGTTCATCAATGGTCTTGCCACACTGCAGGGCAGACTCATGGATGATATTCATGAAGCCCGAGGGAGAGCAATGGTTCAGCAGTTATCTGGTGATCCATTGAGCTGGTTTGAGTCCTTCAAGAAAAACCCAGGACTTTGAACAGCACAGAATTGGACTTCCTTCTGGAATTTTTTTGTTGTTGAGTGGGATACTTTACCATTGGGGGCAGGTCATGACAATTGGGTACGTCAGTGGCATGCAGTTGTGCCACAACAGTTCAAGACGTATCAGGAGTTTGTTATTCGGGTTAAGAGTTTGGAAAAACATTTGGACAAAGTGGACACTGAAATTTTGGATTTGATCAAGGTGCATGCACCTGATGACATTGCGCTTTGGATTCAAAATTGTACAACACTGGCGAGTGTGCACAAAGCACTTCTTGACAGGGAAGGGCATGCCAAAAACGTCGGTGCATCAAGTGAATCCACAGATGCAAAGTTCATGCATGCGGAGGATTCAGCAATCTGCAGGCTTGAGGAGTGACTAGTGCGCCTTGAGCAAGGGGGAGGTCGAGGCAGAGGCAGGGGCACAGCAAACATTCAGTGCTACCTGTGCAAACAGTTCAGACACATGATGAAAGATTGTCTGATGCAGCAAAACTGCCTCCAACTTGCACAGATGTTTGGGCAACCCAGACCCCAACCACAGTTCACACCCATGGAGAAACCCACCTTGTCCACCCAAGGTCTTATGCAAGCAGCACCAGCCTATTTCCCAGGACAAAAGACCTTTCAGAAACCCCAGTTCAGACCCAACCAAAGCCCCAACTTGCCTGCGTGACCCAGAGGCCGAGGGAATGGCCAGCAGACATTCAATTGCAGACGAGGAAAGCAGCAGCAGCCTCAAAGTGCAACTATGCTGGAATCTCTGATGCCCAGTCACAGCCGGAAGGTGCTGAAGCGAGCGTACAAGAGTTTTATGATCAGACATGTGGTTTGTTCAACACTCTGTACTCCTTGGCTCAGCAGCAGGAGGAAGCGGTGCTCATGCAGTTTGGAACTGCCGACGATGAGCAGTACACTGACTCAGAGGGAGATTCCAATGGTCAAGAACAAGACCATCAGGAAAATGAGTAGAGGATGTGATGGACGTCGATCATGTGCCTGATGACTCACACTTTGTCTCAATTGCTGATGTTGGGAGATTGAATCAAATGCGCAAATCAAGGGAAGACCAGAAAGTTATTCTTGCACAAAAACATGAGAAAAGCATAGAAGGACATGCCAATGACACTCAAGTTCAGAGTGACAGTGTCATTGGTCATGGAGAGTATGGGTGGCATCACACACTTGCAGTGATAGGTGAAGTTTCCACTTGCCATGGACTTTCACAAGGAGCAAGTTGTGGTGAGCCAGTAACATGAGATTGTGTCAATGCACTTCTTGAAAGTGAGCTGATGCCCACAGAAAATGGTGCTTTGTGTTTTTACAAGGCCTCTGTTCAGAAACGTGTTGAGGAAGTTGAGGAGACTTTTGAGAAGTTGGGAATGTCAGGTGGAGTGCACCCAAGTGTGATCGCCAGGAAGCAATCCAATCAGTTCCGTGCAAGAACAAAACTTTCAGCCCCAGATCTCATGCAAGTGATGTATGGT
>JAAUXT010079006.1_pt1 | contig 15598 bp, 13 predicted proteins | sample 7278171 | NCBI WGS metagenome assembly JAAUXT01 (sample SAMN14350112, study PRJNA611818) | marine sediment metagenome | isolation source: surface marine sediment (1.8m) | place: French Polynesia: Moorea | collected 2018-08 | reverse complement strand
GGCACTTGGCCTCTAGACCAATCAGAAGGCTGGATTTTGAATTCTAGACCAATCAGAGGCCTTCCCGCCCTCATTATCTCTGCCCCATAGTGGGGGGCTCTTCTCTTTGGACGTTGCTTGTGACTGGCCTTTCTGCACCCTGATACGACGTACCTCTCAGCAGGTCCAATTTGGTTCTGCCACAGGGTGATATGTTCAAATTCCGCACAGAATACATCACTTGATATTGCCCCTTGAGCTCTTTCTCACTCAATGTTGTCTCTCTCAAGCGCAACAATTGACAACAGCGATGATAGCTTGAAGCTGTTGGTTCGTATAGAGCAGCTTTTCATCAGCGGCCTGATTCAGTTTGGGAAGCCTCTCCAACCAGCGCGTTGAACCAACTGTCTCTGGCTGGAACCCACGCTTCGCGATGCTTGGAGCCTGTTTCACAACGCAGAGCAATTTGATTTGAACAATTTTCAATCTCAAACGCGGTTGCTTTGAGGGGAAACATGGATGAATTTGAGGAGTTCCGATGCAGAGCTTTCAGTGCTGGACGAGCCCCAATTGGAGGTGAACGTCAGTTCAACGAGTCTGGGACGGACACTGTTCGCTCTCGCATTCAGGAAAAGCGAAACAGACAGGCAGACAATGCGAATGGGAACAACAGTGCAGACAGACTGAAGAAAGGAATGCAGGAGCTGACTCTGGACCCAACACCAAGAGCTTGTTCACCGACGCCAAAATCTCCACTCGCCGAAGGTTTCAATCAGCAATGGACTCCTAAGCTACACAGAGCACGTCCGTCTTCTCTGAGGTGCAACAGACCAACGCACAAGGCCAATGGATCTCTCTCTCCGGGTCTGGGTGGGGCTCACCACAGAAGGTCACAGTCCTGCAGGAGAACCAGGAGGACCCTTCATCCAGAACTCAACCTGGATAACGAAGACTCAGACGGAATGCGCCCTCGGACGGCCAGTATGCCTTCAAAAGGAAACCACGTTCGGAGGCCTCAGTCTCTGAAAGTTCGTCCCACTCACTCCCAGGGACAAACCCCAGTGGAAGGCGGTGCCCAGGATCCTTGTCCCTTCTACAGAGTCCGGAGCTTCACAAGCTCCTCCAAGGGGATTGTCAACAGGGGAGATTCATTCAAACGCAAGAAGCGCTTGGCGACCAGCGATGCTTCTGTGGACAGTATTGATAGCACCGGAGACCGACTCCGGCACACGTGGAGCACACAGTCCCAGGGCAGTAGGGGCAGCAGTGTCTCCTCAACCGTCGACGCAGATGTCCCGGCCTCGCACAGGGTCGTCATCCTGGGAGCCACGGGCGTGGGCAAGACTGCCGTCGTTCAGCAGTTCAAGACTTCAGATTACATGGGCAATGTGGACACAGGTACCGGCCATGGTAAGTATTCTCTGCTGGCTGTGCGAATCACAAACACTGCATGAGGGTGGCGTGTACGTATCATCCCGAATTCTAAGGGACGCAGCTGTCCAATCTGTCCACATCAACAACGAATAATGGCACGGAACTCCGTCCTCAGACTCGGACAAAAATGACTGTCAGCATTTCTTTGCACTGGCTGTCTGTTTCGTCGAGCAAACGCTGTGTTGCTGTTTCCCGTGCGAATATTTTTGCGTTTGCCTGCTGGACAGCTCTGATTGCGTCTTGTATAATTTACGCGGTTCTGACACACGTGATCACTTACTCTTGAACCCTGTCACATGAAAGGCTGTATCGTGCAGATATATGATCCATCTCAACAACACAGAGGCTTCGAGATAAACCTTCAATGCCTGCTTTGCCGAGCTCTGGAAAACATACCAAGAAGAATGTGCGCAGAAATCGCAAAGTTTTTGACACTCCAAAGAAAATTTGCAGAAGAGCTGTCTCCAGAAATTCAGGCAAAATTACCTGGAATCATTCTGGAATGTCCCGATAATTTTAAGAACAGGCTAGTTCCCCCGAAGATCAAACGTTTTTGAACAAAAACCAGTCAACTGCGGACGCGACAAGCACGCTGCGTTGTGGGCGAGGCGCGCGCTGAAACCCAAGTGATTCAAGAAATTTCACTTTGGATTCACATGCTCAAGACCACACCCAATCACTGTGAACTGTTCGGTACATGAATTCTTGTTTCCACCGAAGCACTTCCTGCGCAAAAAAAGCATGCGCCGTCAGTTAAGTGAACTGGTGGAAGAGGGTCGTGACCAAACATCCGACCCAACAGATTCGATTACAGTTGGCTTTTCAGATTCTGAGGAAGTTGGAATCCAAACCTCCAAGACAAAAGGCGAATGTTGGCTTCTGTTTCAAAGCAGCTTTGTCAACGCCAACATCAGTTCACAACAAAATCAAGACTTTGACCCAGTCCTCAGGAGTCGAGGGAGTTTGGACCCATTTCGACATGCACCAGCGAGGATTGTTCCAGAGCATCATCTGCAGGAAACACCTGTGATGATCACAGGCGATTGCGATCTACGAGAGCGACATGCTGTCATCAATAATATATTGTGCAGAGAAGTACGAGTACAAAGAGGCTCACCACATGAGACCCTTTGCTTGATGCATTCGGACAACACAGAAGAAAAGACAAAGGACAAAGTGCTGAAATCCAAGAGAACTTTGATTGCGCTGACCGTTTCGTGCAGATGAAGGGCTGGTTAAAACAAGCTCAGTTTTGTTGACTGTCAAGATTCTTCCACAACACAAAGAACAAGTGGACGTCAGTCAAAAAAGACAAGATTCTCAGAATCTGATTTTGCCATGTTGTTTCGCTTGAACAGGGAGGAGTGATAATTGGCTCTGTGCCTTCAGATAGTGCCACACAGTGGAATAGAATTTCAATGATCTCGTTTCATCATGTCGACACAATTGAACACAGGATGTGAGATCGTCGCTTTCCTTACAGCGACATTATCGATGGGATTCACAGCACCACAAGGTCGCAATTCCTTTGCAGTGAGATTAATTGCAGGCGTGTTCCAACAAACAGGAACAATTGTATCTGAAAAAAACCTGATGAGTTTTGTTAATTTTTGCACGTAATCTCTTGTGCTTGATCTCCTATCGCGCTGTGCAACGCTTTTCCTTGCTACTACTGGACTCAAAGGCAAATCCTGTCGAAAGGCTTTAAATTTATTGCCTGCGTAGTGTGGACAGAGAAATGAAAAGAGATTTGTTGGCCAACACCATTTGGAAGAATGAGCAACAATGGTTGTTCCTAACTTGTCAATTGTCAGGCCGCGCCCCCTCTTTCTGTTGCAGGCAGTTTTGCACAGATCCGTCTTTCGTTTTGTGATTTATCTCTGTTGACCCAATGCAGAAGCAGAATCAGAACACATTTGCATTTGACATGTCTGCAGTTTCATGTCCTTGTTCAATACACTGAATCTGTTGAGTTCCCGTTCAATTACACCCAGTGACCGAAGTGTTTACCTGTCGATTGAAGTGTTTGTTGTGTGTTCAATGAAGCTCGTAATTTGACGGCAGGTAGAGGGTGGAGATTTCGATGCAATAAGACTGATATTTGCACTGCAAGGCGGCCTGAACGAGATCACTGGGTTCACCATAATGCACGAGTGAACAACACTGGCTGCACTTCTTGTGCCTCCACCGCGGATAACACGCATCCACAGACAACAAACACCGTCGCTGTTTGTTTTTGGAATTTCCACAGATTTTTTTTTCTTGAAAGCAGAAGTCATGAAGGTCCCATTCAGAAAGTGTAAATCAGGTTGGAAAGTGCCAGGTTCTCTGGAATTGGCTGAAAGTGTTTTTCCGGCACTCTGGGAAAACTCAACGACAGCACAGGCTGAGGAAGAGGAATGAGCAAAAACACAGCGCATTTCCGTTGTGTCCCGAAAAGGTTGGTCACAGTTGCGTGTTGAGGCAAGTGACGGGAGCAAACAGGACAGAAGAGAAAGGTGCCGAGGGTTAATGGCAGAATTGATTGCAGGTTATCAGGTCGGTTTCGCGTTTCGACGGTGGAAGAAGTGCTACTTCCCACAAAAGCCTCTTCTGGAGTCCAGAAGATGGCCAAGCAATTTTTGTGTCCTTCGTGCATCCAATTCAAACGTTGTTCTCCTGAAATCCAGGCATCGACTTTGAGCAGAAATATAAAAAGCAGAAATCGGCGAGCAACAACCGTGAAAGCTAGCGTGGCCGATCGATCGTCCTGGCTTGTTTGTTGTGTATTGATAGGTTGGGCTTCCCTTGACAAAAATACATCAAGGGCAAGCCAAAATGTCTCCACCAAAAAATGTCTGCCTTTCGGTCACACACTCAACCACCCTCCAACCGCAGTCAGTCCGTCCAGACAGCAAAGGTTTCTACGTTCAATGTTTCCTTTGCCAAACTTCGTTGTTCTGACCAAAAGTGAAAATTCGCCGCCAAGTCACACACACACACACAAACACACACACACACACTACAGAGAGAGAGAGAGAGAGAGAGAGAGAGAGAGAGAGAGAGAGAGAGAGAGAGAGAGAGCACCAAACATCTCCAACCAAGTCGTTGCAGTGGGTTCTCAGTACAAGTCACAGCCATCTTGGCTTTCAAAGCCGGAAGCTACGTGAGAGTTATTTGTCAACTGGTAGTGGTTGGATGTGTATCTAGTGGGCTTGAATGTGTTTGGTGACTGAGTTTGAAGGCAACCAGGTTTGAAGGGCAGTTGTTGCAATACGTGTAGGAGAAAAATGCTGATTAATTTCTAAACTATCGTCTTTCACAGTGCTTGCCAAAAGTAGCATTGAAAATCGACACATGTAAGCATCATCTGAGTGTGACGTGTGAACCTGGTGTCGATGCTGACTGCCAAACTTGACACAGACACACATGTGGACAGATAGACAGAACACACACGCACACGCGCACACACACGTACACACACATACACACACAGTTCTTTCACAGCAAATTGGGAGTTCGTTGGATACGAACACACCACAAATGAGAGAGGGAGAGGGGTCTGAACAGTCTGCGTACCCACTGCCCGCACAAATAATATTAGAAAGCTGGATCAACGTGCTTTGCTCCACCATGACAATGTTAGGCAACTGTGAGACTCTTCGCTCAGGAAAGATCCCACGACAGAATTCAGCAACACAGGTGACCAATTTGCAGGGACTGACGCTGCTCATTGATTTTCAAGAACCCCCCCACCAAGAAAAAAATAAAGAAAATCAGTCCAGAAACAAGACCTACATGCACGCAACTCTGGACGCAAAACACAACTGCACTTGTGTTCATCAGCCTCAAAATAACAAGCTGAAAAGTTGATGAAGACAGAAACAACATCTTATCAAAAACAACCGGACAGTTTTACGAGATTTCCTTCAAACAGAGATATTCGCCTCGAGAACACATGTAACGAGCTGTGTACGAAAGAACTGGAGTTTGCCAGAGTCTCCGCGTCTTCACCAAACTTGTTGCAGACCTGCGGCTGCTCACGTTTCCGGTTCTTGGGTGTCATCATTGAAACTGGTTCCAATGAAATCCTTCCATTTTTGAAAACGGTATTGAAGTTCCTCCAACGGATTCAGGGGGACTCTTTTGTAGCCTGGCAAGAACTTTGAATGAGGTTTCTGAAACATCGAATGTTACTGTCGTCAATATTCAGAGCTCTGCTCGTCCATTTAGTCTGTTTCACTTTGAGTTTCTGGTGGCTGCTTGGTTCCCACTAGCTGTTGCGTAACCGTGTCAGTCCATTAACGAGCCGCCCGTCGCTCTGCAGCCCTGATGAGCAGTGAGCAGCCAAAGTCCATCATCTGGAGCCCAGCTCAAACGCCAGGCTCGACAGCTTTCCACAGCTCAGCCCGACATGGGAGGAATTCACGGCACGAGCGGTGCAAACATTTAACATTGGGGCTTTGAAAATTGATTGCCCCAGAGACAACAAACCACTTTTCAATGGAGCGGAAGCTACTTTTTTCATGCTTCAGCCTGAGGACGAAGTTCGGCGAGTGCGCATTGTTGTGAAGAGGAAAATTGGAAGAAGAAACTGTTTGTGCCACGGCGTTGTCTCGCATAGAGCAGAGAAAAACTCTTGAACGGCTTTGTCAGGCGAAAAAAAACACGGGCCTGCGACTTTCGTGTCTCAGCCTGAGGACTGTCATACATATACACAAATTCTTTTTTTTTCCCATCGCATGTGGACTCTGAACACTGCAGCGTTCTTGAGGCCTTGACGTGTTAGCTTTGAACCTGAACACGTTCTCCTCTGTTGTTTCACGAGACATGCGAGCGTAAATGTTTGCTCTGTTTGTGTTGGGTGTAAATTAGAAGAAACATCAGGAACATCAGAGTTTGATGAGCTAAATTCCCATTCTCGACGGAGTAATCAATCTGAAGGGAGGCTTGCTGTGAAAAGCGGAGAAGGCCATAGCGCTGCTGCTGCAACAATGGAAATGATGTACGACAGATTGAAAAGTTAGGTAACAGCATGCATGGAAGAACGCACATTGCAGGATGCGGCCCTGGTAGTGAAAGACAAACGAAGGTCTGTGCGTCACTTGAGTGAAGAAGGAATTCCCGGGCATCGGAAAGATTGATATTCCTTGTGTGAAGTCGATTTCCTATTGGTTTCTGTGGGTCTCAGGTCTTTTGCACCAATGTTGGGTTGAATCACAGCCACGGACGATTGCACCAAAAACGTTCGCCCAACTTCTCTTTTTGAAACTCTGCAGGGGCGTTTTGATGCTTTTTTTGACTGAACATTAGTTGAACCGTAGACATTTGTAAACTTGAGACATCAGGCATCAAGAACATCGTCCAGCAATTGCAGGTTCTTTTTATGTTTTGATGGCTCACTGATTCCTGCAGCATCTCTCGGGAACAACCTTGTGGGGAAGACGCTCGGGAAGTGAGCGGCCTCTGTCTCTCCCTGCATTTCATGTGTCTGACATTATCTGAAACCTCATGCAAAATTTATGAACTCACCGCGCATCAATCTGACCAAATGTCTGCCGGCTTCCTCCCTGGTTTGCTCGAGTTTTAATTTTATCACGCTTGAAAACCAATTTTTGACAAAACATTGGGCTGTGCTTTTTCCAGCTCTTCTCTTTTTTTCTATTTTTGAAAGTTTCACATCCGGGCGGGGGCGTGACACAATTTTAGCAGCATGCGCCTCACTCACATGAAAACATGGCACGGGTCAGATTACTTCCATACACAAAAGACACTTTCTCCGAAAATATATAAAATGTCAGAGACAGCCCAAATGTTCAGCTGGATGAACGAGATGGCTGCTGGTTTGGGGAACCACCGCGTCCTTTTTCTGTGTTGAAAATGGTGTTGGAAAATTTGTCTCGGTTGAGAACGTCGTGAGTTTCAGGTGATTTTAGGAGGTTGCACCATTGAAGGGTGCTTTTTAAAAAAGCAACCGAAATGGTAGCAATCGAAATCAAAGCACCTGCAGGCAGCATTCATCTAAAGTATGTGTAACCTGTTTCATAGTCAAGATGAGGATTAATTTTGGATCTTTTGGGCTCTTTTGCTTCAATTTTTATTGGGGATGATATGCCAGGAAGGATTTTGGGAAGTTCAAATTTTAAGGTTCTTTAGGGCAAAAAGTTCAAATTTGAAAGTATGGAAAATATGGGGTATGAATGTAGAAATAGGTCTATATCTCAGAAAGTACAAACATTTGGTGAAACAAGTTTATTGATGAAATGTGGAATATTGTATGGGGGTTTGAGAGGTAGCATTTGATTTTTTGAGTTTTGAAATTGTTCTTTTTTGCTTTTCAGGCAAGGTCAAAGGTCGGGTGGAAAAGTCATTTTTGATGGAAAATTTAAAAATAGGTATATTGGACAATTCTTGTCATAAATATGTGGACATTGATGTGAAACAATGTCAAAAAGTTCTATTTTGTCAATTTCATTCCATTTGGGTATGTGCCAAATGAGTTTCCATGTTGTGAATATTGAGTAATATGGCAAAAATTTTGATAAAAAGGAGACCAAAATCAGAGCAACTGAAACCAGAGTTACCAAAATCAAGGCAACTGAAACAAAGCTCTTTGTGTTGGCGAATTTCCTCAAATCACCGCGAGCTCCATGGAGCTATTTTTTCTATCACTGCGTCTCTCTTAATTAATCAACTCCTTTACAGAATGTCAAACTTGACACTTTGCAACATGCTGCAAATCCACGTGATTAATATAACAAAATGCGCTGTCGACTTTTCCGAGCAGAAAGACTTTCCAAGGCGGGTTTCTTCATCACGGGATTTCTCGCTCAGATGTCATGGGCTTTTCTGTGTCTGTCTCAAGTTGCAAGAAAGAGAACCTTTCGGGATGGAAGCGGTGGGGAAACCAAATCCATAAAATACGTAAGATTTATGGAAGATTTCACGAAAGCTTGCTGCGTGGGTTCTTTGTGGCTTCTTGTGGGATGAAGCGACCCTTCTGTTGAGTCCACAGGCTCTTGAGAATTCCACATTTGATTAAGATGCTTGTACGTTCCGCAGTTCTCTGTGTTCTCGGGCATATAAACCATAATCAAGTAATCAAAGTCCTTTCAGAAATGCGTTGAGGCAGTTTATTTCATTACCGCCAAGAGATCGGAGACCTCGCTCAGAGGGCCATAGGGAACGCGCGCAAAAGGCTTCAGTGCAAGTACAGAGTCTGATGGATGGTGGAAGAAACCCATCGCTGCGTGTAGAGACTGCAATTTCATATTCTAAGTTTCGAATCAGCATGATGAACTTGGAAATTTCTGAATGGAACCTATGTTCGGCTGTGCAATGAGTCTCCCCTCAAATTGTGAACACCGGTAATGAGGTCGTAGGGACTGACAAGGCCACGAACCGCGAGGGCGAGACGAGCCACCGAGCATCGGCGCAGAGAAGTGTCCAGCATCCTTTTCTTGCTTTGGAAGTTTCGCTGACGGTGAGTGGCCCGATAAAGTGGGAACGTCGTTGGCAGGAAGGATTCAGGTTCCTGCCAAGCAGCAACAATACAAGGAGAATGATCAAGGACAGTGACACTCGCGCAGTTCTGCATGCTCATGCTACACACAGTCACAAACCATTTCTTATTTCAGATCAACAGGAATCGTTCAGAACGACACCCATCGGCTGACTTTACGGTTTTCAAACCGCGATCCACAACGTAACACACTGCCTCTGTCTGTTCTGGCTCACCGCCCCTTTTCTGCACATTTCAGACGAGAACGGGTCCGACGACAACCACACCGTCTCCATCCTGCTCGACGACGAAGAATCTATGCTCAACTTCGTCGACACCCACTGCGGAGATGATGTGAGCAACGTTTTTGTTCCAGTCCAGTCCAACGAATGCTGCGTGATTGTGGTGTACGAGTATGAGTAGAGAGTGCATTCTTCAAGAACTGTGCATGCGCTGCCAAAAGCCCAACGACCTGTGCCCAGCACACGTGGGCAGGTTCAGACCAACAGCGCCGTCCACATCCGTCCACGGCTTCTTCGTGTGATTTTGGCTGGTTATTTGTGGCATCACCGTGCTTTGTTTTGTTGAATATCTGCGGTGTCGTTGTTATCTCACATCAGTGCATCCATTCTCGTCGGGTGCCGGTCCCATATCGTTGCATATCGGTAATGTGTGTGATTTCTCAGAAGTCCTCTTTTGTAACTTCACCAGTTGCACGTAAGTTTACGGGCTACTTTGGTGTCATTTGGTGGTTTGCTGTTGTGCTCATGCACTTTGCTCTCATCTTTCTTGACGGCTCTCGCTACGGCAGCACTTGCATCACAAAGTACCTGCTGTTCGTCTTCATGCAGTCACTACAGAAGAGCGAGACGTGGAAGTTCTCGGTTGAAGGTTCCACAAAAGAACAAACAAATGAGTCAGTCAGACTCCACTGCAATGAGTGTCTGTTCTCAGCTTCCCAGACACAGTGAACGAGACAATTGGGGCTGGGTAAACCCGATCTGAATTGGAGATCAATCGCACAACAAACCGAAGAAGAAAACAGCTTTCACAAGCCAACCTTTCCCGAACACGGAGTCTGAATGAACTGGATTCCAGTCCAACGTGTTGGCTGGAGAGAATGCTGTTGTTCAGCTGAGAGCGGAACACCTGTCTTTCTCGTAGTTACGACTATTCAGAAAAAGCCTGTTGAACTTTAATTAATCTTGTCATGTCCTTTAGTGAACAAGGCTGGAATTAGTCGGGGCCTCGGAACCAGAGCATTGGGACAATATCTTTGTGAACAAGCCAAGCTTCTCTTGGCACCAGCTTTCAAGATGGACAGCCTTGTTTCGATTTCTTTTGCTCTGTCTCACTGCTCCCACAACCTGCATCAAACTTGGCAGCAGATCTTCCTTGGAGCAGAGCACGAACTCAATGCCTTGGTAGGTGCGCTCGTTCAAGGCGTGTTCGTGGTTTGTGAGCAAGTAAATTCTTCACGTCTTCCCAAAAGGATAATTCATTACTTGCAGCTTTTCCAGCGAGTCTGTGCTCTTCTTACTCTGCAGAGAAGACTGATATACTCTCATCTTTTTCCTCCAACAGACCCAGGAGGGTGGCTCCAAGCCTCGTACTCGGAAAAGAGGGGCACAGGCGATTCCTTTTTTTACTGTTCATAATTGCAGTTACACCTATGACCCGAAAAAATTAGCACCCCTCTTGATTTGAACAGGGTCAGACGCCGGGCACAATCGAAGTTGTCCCCTTGATCTGATCCCGGATCCGCCACCGTCGCTTAGAATCTCCTCAATTATTGTTGTGCCGTTATTTGATTAGGACCCCCGAGGATCTATCGACTCCTTTCGTGTCGTAACAGATGATGATCGTTAAACTTTTCCTGCGGTGTGAAACTGTGTTCTCTGGAACACCAGCACATGGTTTCACAGGCTCAGTGGATCTGAGTTTGAGTGTCCAAACCAGTCTCAAGTTTGTACAGACGTTGAAACATTCCATTTTTCCAACAAGAGCAAACCCACAGTACAGTGATTCAACAGGCAAGTTCCCAAAATGTTTGTCTCATCCTATTGGAGGGTTGATCTGGAGGGAAAAGGCCGACTGTTTCAGACACATCCTGAAAATTGTTGGGTGATGAGTGTTGGGTCGGTTCAGGCGTGAGTTCTGTTCACTCAGAGCTGCTACATTGGTCGAGCCACAGCTGGGAGAAAATTGGAGCCGCCTGTATTCACCGTCACGGAATAAATCTATTTGTGAAGAATCAGAAATCAATGATACAAATTGAATTGTGCTGTCAGCGACCTGTATTTCTCGAAAGAAGGCGACTCCCACTGCAAGGCTGAATTCAGGACCACGACTGCCGTGGTCGGCAACGAGACTGTCCGCTACAGTCTGGACAAGAGGTTCAGCCAAATTCTCCCCTTCTCGCCAGTCACATTCAGACAAAACCTTCCCACAAGTGTCCTGGGATAGCAGTTTAATTTCACAAATGGCTTCCCCCTCTCATCGCAGCCCAATTCTAATTTCCGGCTCCTCACTTGCAGGATCTGTGGCAGGATGTCTCCCTGTACGGGGAGGCAGATGCTTACATCGTCGTCTACTCCGTCACCGACAAGGGCACGTTCGACGAAGCCGTCGACGTTCTTTACGACATCCGCAAATCTCCGGAACGCAACAACGCGGCCATCATTCTGGTGGCCAACAAGAACGACATGGTCCGCAACAGGAATGTCACCGCTGAAGGTCAGTGCTTGTGGTAACTTTGTTCTTCTTTTCCAAAGTGGAAACAACAGTGGCTGTTGGAGAGGTTTCAGTGCTGTTTGAGCCGTCTAGTGACGCTTCGGAGCGGCAGTACAGTGGAGGAGATGAGTTCCCATCAGGTTGTCTGATTTCCCACACCTGCATGACAGGCATGACATAGCGACGGTGGGTTGTGGACGAGGCCTTTTGCAGCTGTCAGCTGTGCGGCGCTGCAGGCGTGTAAGTCCAGTGAACCAATATCTGTACACAACCCATCACTCTTCAACGTGTCCACTTCTACAGCGGTTCGCTTTCACGTTGCAGACAATGTAATTTGATGTTTTGTAAATCTATCCCAGCAGCAGATCCATCATACGTCGAGGCAAACAGGATTGTGTTGGTGAGGGTTCTGAGCTGAAAGGATTCGTGAAACACAAAAGGAAAAAGCAAATGAGATTGAAAAGTACAAAGTCGAATGTTATGACACAACCAAGATGTTTTGTGGAGGCTGTGCTGCTCTCTATACTCTCACGTGTTCCAAGTTCAGCTCTAGCAGTTACTTTTTTGTGGAGTCCTGCTGACTTTTTTCATGTTGTGGTTTGGTCACAAAAACACAACAAAACGAATTGATTCTTTCGTTTCCCTTTGCAGACTCTTCTTGTTGTGGCTCTTCTGGCTGGCAGAAAACCACCACAGCACAAACATCAAAGTTCTCACAAAATTGCACACAAGATCCTCTTTCCAGTTGAAGCACGAACGCTCTGTTTCAGAGGGTAAGACGATGGCGGTGCGCTATGACAGCAAGTACATCGAGGTGTCGGCCGTGCTCAACCACAAAGTGGACGAGTTGCTCGTCGGGATCCTGCGCCAGATCCGCCTCAAACGCCACGACAGCCGCGCCGCGGCCGCGCGCCGCCGCAACAAGTGCTCAGACGAGAACGGATGCGTACCTGTGAGTGTTTGATACGCCCTTCCTTTCAGCGAAAAAGTTGTGTGATTCCATAATGCAGCACTTCGAAATCTACCGTCCACTTTTGCAGCGTGATCTGACTTGTCAAATCTGTGCAGCCAAGGTTTTGCAAATCTTTGCTGTTCCTTGAAGCCCTTGAGAAACGTGCCCCAGATGGACCAACAGAGTCCAGGAGAAATCGTCCCGTGTTGTGATTTCCTGAGGTGGACACATGGTCGGTTCAGTCAATGTTTGTCCAGACAAGGCTCGAGAGTGGATGTTGAGATACCGAGGCGTCTGTGATGTTTGCTTGATGCGTGGATGTGAAGGCAGTGGACTGTCCTGTTCTTGTGTACAGTGAGCTGCTTTTTACGTACCATGCAAGACCTGGAGTGCAGTCTTGTTGTTTGGTTTGTGGTTCTGTGGGGCCTGTGTTGGGTTCCTCAAGACAAAGTACGTGAAAGTGTGAGAATCCCTGTGACCTCGGCTCCAATTTTCTTCTGCCAGTCAGAATGAATTGAGTTTGTATTCGCTTTCCGTGTTTTGTTGAAAACTTACACGTTTCTCTTTTCTTTACAGGGTACCCCAAAGGGCCTGTTCAGTAAACTCTTCAAACACAACCCACACGGATTCCGATCATGTGACAACCTCATGGTTTTGTAAGACTTCGGTTGCCGGACATTTCTACGTAGTGATCCTGCTTTCACCAAAAGGAAGATCTGAAGGCAGCCATGGCTCGGACTGAATTTGATTTGGTGAAAAACGAAAACTTACAACACGTTTCTGGTTGGATTTCTTTGGTCGGTAAGTTTTCAGAGACCTGCATCCCTTGTCAATAAAAATTTCGCAGCTGGACAAAAGGGAAAGACAGTACATGTAGCTCACTCATCCATGCCAAACATCTTCTTTCCGACATCCCCAGTAGATCTAATTTTGGATGTGTTTTGAATTATAAAAGGTGCGGGTTTCGCACCAACGACACGAGATGCCATTAGCCTGACGACCCCTTTGTGCCTGTCATAAAGCCATCGAGATCTGCACAAAATGTACTTTTGCACACCAGTATGCCTCTTCACACAAGCAAAGACAAAAGAAAAAGGCTCAATCTGAAAAGAAAATTGTCTGTCCATTGTTAGTATGACAACAAGTTGTGTTTTTCATTTCATTCCTCAACTTGCAAAGATCTCCCACCTTTTTTTTGGTTGAATAAAGAATTGACAAAGTTTTGAGAGACGCAGTGTTGAACCAAAAATGGAGTTAAGCCACCTGGAATCTCAACAAACCCTGCAGGCAGGGCTGGGAACCGTGCTGCATTTTCATACAAGTGTTGCGAATGGTGTCAATTTCATTTAAACTTCACAAAACTGAAGATATGTGTTGTCTTAAAAAAGTCAACATGTCCTTTGCTGTAAAAATATTCATAAAATGATTTGTCTGAAAGAGAATGCCCTCTTCCTCATGTTTGTCACTGCTTTTCATCCATGTTTGAGCCTTTGTGCATTTCAAAAGGAGAAACGTGTTTACGACAGTTGTATCTATGAGGTCAAGGATTTTTAAAAATGCCCCTCGTTTATCCACAACTGAGAAAAAAAAGCAATGACAAACCTGCGAGATGTAGCAAAAACTCGCAGGTTGAGGTCGTCCAAAACTTCTCAAGAAATTGCGTGTGTCCAATCTCCGATTTCACATTATTGCGAAGCGCATGAACATAAAAATAAAGCTTTTATTGATCTCCTGCAGTGCCTGTGAGATCGTGCTTGGTTTTATCGTTCGTATTATAATGGCGAAGACCTTTGCCAGAAATGTTGATGCGGTTGTAATTACCTCGTGTTGGCACGAACTCGAAGAGTGCAGTTCGGAAGCTGGATTCCCCCATTGATCCGCCTGGGAAGAAGCACAAAGCCGCCGTCTCAATGGCACAGCACTCTCCACCGCACTTCCCAATTCTGCACGTGACACTTGTCACACAGAAAAGTGAAGTGTTCTGCTGTACCTCTTTGCTTTGCCACACAAAAGAAACGCGTTTGTTTTGCGAGGCAGGAGGGGATGCAGCGGGATGCGTGAATTGGAACTCTCGAAAAGCAACAAGCAAACGTTCGAAATGATCCTCAACAAGAAGCAAAAATGCTTTTCTTCTTCCTTTCTGCGAAAAAGTTGTGTGAAATTTGTGATCCTGTTTGAGAATGTTGCCACTGAGTCTTTTCCCGCTGAGCACAGAGATTGAAGTTGAATTTGATATCGCTCATGGCAAAACCTTTGCCACAAAAAAGTGCGCGCGTGGGCGCCGAGAGAAGCTGGCGTTTCAGATTCGTCATGTTCCACGTTTCATGTTCCTCCATTACAGACCAGTGTAATTCAGACATCCGGACACAGGATTTTTGCGTTGGTCAACTTTCTAATTTCTACTCCATTTAAACCTGGCAACTGCAAGTGCGTGTCTTGTAACGCCCAGACGGCAGCACTCCACCTCCGCAGCGTGACCTGATCGATCAGTCTCTTGCCCCTTTTGCCTTCAAATAATGACTTTGACAACTCCATTGCCAGACACGCAACAGTTCCTTCGAATCGAAGTCTCCTCTCCAGCTCTGTTTATTCCCTCTGACTTTTCTGCACTGGCAAACTGATTTACGTCGGCCTCAAGATGCTGTCGTTGTTCCTGCATGCCAATGAGCTTTGGCGTCCGTCAGAATTGCAGGAGGACTCACCACAGATTCCGGGGAACGCGCTGTGATGTACATCCTGTGGTGTCTTCGTGTCAATCGCCGGCACGAGATCTTAACGTTCTTTGTGGCAGTCGTGTGAGGATTTCATTTGTTAGCAGGAAAAAATGGGCGACTCGTCTGCAACAGAAGATCAAAGGAGATTCAAGTGAAAGAAGGAACAGCAGAATATTTCTTTCGGAGCCAGATTGTCTTCTGCACACATTTTACTTCCCTTTGATTTGCTTTCAAAAATTTCACCTTGTGCAACGTCTAGAAACAAGAAGTTCCGAGGCGGGAACCCTGATGGTCGCGGAAGCGCAG